>Ga0326727_10000454_pt1 | contig 169224 bp, 158 predicted proteins | sample MB2enrmetagenome_FD_207643 | JGI IMG/M metagenome (GOLD analysis project Ga0326727, IMG submission 207643) | Lab enriched peat soil microbial communities from McLean, Ithaca, NY, United States - MB29MY | ecosystem: Environmental > Terrestrial > Soil > Wetlands > Peat | place: USA: New York... | reverse complement strand
CTCAGCCCGTGGGAAATCCCTCCCCGAAAATGCAGCCCTGAGACCCCAAGTCTTCAAATACCTCGATCGCTCAGCTACGCAGGGTGTGGATTACCTTCCACCGCGGGAATATCCGAAACCGCTGGCGCGGGCAATGGCGTGGAGCGCCGGGAACTGGGCTGCGCTATCATAAACAAAGGCTTATGACGATCTCCAGTTTAGCCGGGATCGACGAAACCACGCTGGTTGCTCAGGCCCGCGAAGGCAGTGCCCGGGCCTTCGGGGAGTTGGTGAAGCATTACGAAGGCAAGATTTTCCGGTTGGCCCAGCACGTGACGCAGAACCGCGAGGATGCGGAAGATGTCCTGCAAGAGACGTTCATGAAAGCCTACGAGCACCTGGACCAGTTTCAGGGCAACTCGAAGTTCTACACCTGGATTGTTCGCATTGCGGTCAACCAGGCGCTGATGAAGCTGCGCCGCCGGAAAACCGACCGGTCGGTTTCGCTCGATGAGGCCATCGATACTGGCGAAGACACCGTGGTGCGGGAAATCGCAGCCTGGGGTGAGGACCCCGAGCAGCGCTTTTCGCGGGAGGAACTCGGCAGCATCCTGGATTCGGCGATTCAGAGCCTCGAGCCGCCGTACCGCTCGGTTTTCGTGCTGCGCGACATTGACGAGCTTTCCACCGAGGAGACGGCGGACGTTCTGGGCCTCTCGGTGCCGGCCGTGAAGAGCAGGCTGTTGCGGGCCCGCCTGCAGTTGCGCGAGAAGCTGACGCGTTTCTTCAAACGTAAGGGAGACGACGCTTTTGCTTACCTGTAAAGACTTTCTGAACGAGTTGACCGACTACCTGGACGAATGTCTAGACCCGGAAGCTCGGACCAAGCTGGAGCGGCACATCACCGAGTGCCCGAATTGCTGGGTAATCGCCGACACGACGAGGAAGACGATACAGATCTATAAAGGCATGGACCCGTATCCGATTCCGCCCGATGTTGAGACACGTCTGATGCAGGCGCTGGAAAAGAAGATGGCGGAGAAGCAGAAGTAGCTTAACCTCTCCGCCACAGAACGCCGACGGGTTTATCGGATCCCGGTCTTACTTCACGGCCATAGTCACCTTTGCCTGGCTGCTCACGGCCGTGCCGCCCGTGGGCGTCACTGTCACCAGCACGGGCACGGTATTGCCCGAGGTCACGGTAAGGGGTACGACGACATTGATTTGCAGAACGCCCGCCACCGATCCAACCGGCGCCTGCGCTGCCTGCACGGTGGCAGCCAAGCCGCCTATGGTGACGCTTACCGCCGCGACCGGCACCACCGGTGTGCCCGCGGCGATTAGCGTGGTCTCGTCGCCAGCGGGGTTGGTCTGTCCGTAGCCGGTGACATAGATCACCACGATGTTACCCTTGACGGCCGCGTTCGTAGAGCTGTTTACCGTGTAGTCCCCGCTCGTGCTATTGAAGTTCAGAATGGCTCCCTGGCCCGTCCCGGATTCGTTCATCGAGAATACGCCGGGGTCGGCAGCCACGATGTTGACGGGGAACGGAGTCGACGCGATGCTGTTGTACGTCAGTACGAGGTTCACCGCAGCGCCGCCGATGTCGGTCACCAGACCGTATGGCGCGATGCAACTGACTTGGTTGGCGCTGGTGTACAGTATGGGGGCCGGGAGAGCGTCGATGGTGACCGAGGTATTCGGTTCAGTTGCCGGCAAAGAGTCGGGCAGGGGGCTCGTACCAGGGTACATCACCAAGGCTGCCGGCCCCAGACCGATGCCGAAAATAGTGATAATCTCGCCTGGAGACACGCCCGAAACTGCGTAACTGGCGCTGTCGGCTACCGCCCACAGTTGCGGTCCGGGAGCATATACGACGAAGTTTGCCGGCGCCGACGGCGCCCCCGTCGGAGTGGTGATGACAATCGGGAGACTTTGGGCGGTGGTCAGCAAGCTCGCCGGAATGGTCACCAGCATGACCGTGGGGCTGAGCACGGTGGTAGTCAGCGTGGTCGTCGCAGGCGTAGTCGCGGGAGGAACAGCAGCAGTAATGGCAGCGGAGGACGTGGAGAAGTAATTGGTGCCCGTGAGCGTCGCGATCACTGCCGTGGAATTGACCAGAACCCCGGGTGGCCACACGTTGCTGACGGTGGGCGTGCCGGCGTCGATGCTCAGGGTTACATTGACGATGAGGCTCTTGTCGACCGCCGTGGGCGAGGCGAAGGTGATCCTGCCGGTATAGGCGCCCGGCGGCAGACCGGTGGGATCGACCGTCACCGTGACGGTTCCCGGCAGGCCCACCAGCGTAATGCTTCCGGTGGGTGAGGCCGACAGCCAGGTGCCCGTAACCGTGATACTGGCCGAGAGCGCGTCGCCGCTGCTCATCAGCACAATAGCTTGCGGAGCCGGCGGGGCGCTGCCGGTCAGATAGGTAAACGTCAGAGTGGTCGTATTGGTGACCAGGGTGGAGGGCGCGTCGGCCACCTCCAGGGTCACGGGGAAGCTGTAGGGAGAGGCCAGCGCGCCTGGTGCGGTGACCAAGATGGTGCCAGTGTAAGACCCCGAAGGAAGCCCCGTCGGGTTCACATAAGCTTTGACACTGGCGGAGGTTGTGCCGGAATTGCCTGAGAGGCTGAGCCACTGCGCCAGATAAGGCACCGGTCCGGTGATGGACAACGTAAAGGCCAGTGCAGTGGTGGCGCTGGAGCTTTTGATCTGCAATGTTTGTGACGCGGGTAACGCGGCTCCGGCCTGGTACTGGAAGTCTAGTGTGGCTGGGGTGAAGGTGATATCTGGAGCAGTTGCGTGGGCGAGATTCGCGTACTGGAAAGCCAGTGCGGCGAACGTTAGCATGTGGCGGAACCGCGCCGCCCTTTTGGGTGTATAGTCCATAGCGTCATCCATGCCCACCTTAGCGGTGAGCATCTTCACGTATCTGATCGGCGGCTTCAGGAAAAACTATAGACCTTCGGGCGAGAATTCTTGACAAATCTGCCGGCGATTCGCCCTGGGTTAGCTCCTCCCAAGGGTTGGGAATTGTGGGGGCAGCGGCAGTTCCAGGATGCCCGCTTTGTGCTTGTGGTCTGCATCGAAACCTACCGCCGGCGGCGGCGCCCAAGCCTCTCCCAGGCTCTTCCTGGGCATCGAACCGGAGGTAGGCGTACTCTACTCCATGGCGGTCCGCCAGCGTCGTATCCCCGCCTCCGAGAGGGGAAGCCGAGCCGCTGTTCCATCGCGCCCTCGCCATCAAAGAAAAAGCGCTGGGGGCCCGACCACCCCTAGACCATCCTCAGCGTTGACAACTACGCCCTATTCCTGCGGGCGCGGCCGGCCGGCAGAAGCCGAAAAGCTGGTAGCGCGGTTCAAGTCTCCGCTCAACCTCTCTTGACAGCTTCGAACCACGGCGTGCCCGGCACCTGAGCCTTGCGCGCACCGTCGTCGTTCATCTCCACGCCGATGCCCGCGCGCTCCGGCGGGGTGATATAACCCTTCTGGATGATCTCGCCTTCCTTGACCCAGTTCTTCCATAGATCCGGGGAATCGATCCAGTGCCATTCCTGCACCAGGAAGTTGGGAATCGCGGCGCATACGTGCGCGGTGGCCATCATGCCGATGGGCGAAGTCACCGCGTGGGGCGCTACCGGAATGTAGTAGGCGTGCGCCATGTCGGAGATCTTGCGGGCTTCCAGCAGGCCGCCGCATTTCTGGAAATCCGGCATGATGATGTCCACCGCCCGTTTCTCGAAAATCTCGCGGAATCCGAGCCGCAAAAAGATGTTCTCGCCGCAGCAGATGGGCGTGCTGGTGGAGGCGCGAATATCGCGCATGGCGTCGATGTTCTCCGGCGGCACCGGCTCCTCCAGCCACAGCAGATGGAACGGTTCCATTTCCTTGGCCACGCGCTTGCCCGTGGTGGCATCGTAGCGTCCGTGCATGTCCACCGCCAGATCGATGCTCTTGGGATACAACTCCCGCGTGAAAGCCACCTTCGCCACCATGTGCTCGATCTCGCCGTTGGAGGCGGTCCAGTTCACGCGATCGAACCGCGCCGGATCGCGGGCGTCGTCAATGTCGATTTTGGCGGCGGTGAAGCCCATATCCTGGATTTCCTTGATCCGCGCCTTGGACCCCGCGTCTCCCGGGACCATCTCCCGCGCTCCGGAATCGCAGTAGATGCGCACCCGGTCGCGCACCTTGCCGCCCAGCAACTGGTAGACGGGCAGGCCCAGGGCCTTGCCGGCGATGTCCCACAGCGCGATTTCGACGCCGGTCAGCGCCGTAATGTACTGGCCGCCCTGCGCGCCCGCGAAGATCCCGTTGGTGCGGATGCGCTCGAAGGCCGCCTCGATGTTCAGCGGGTCCGCGCCCATGAGCATGCGCCCAAAGGACTGGATCAGCGGGACATTGCCCTCGGCCGCATCCGTGGTTTCGCCCTGGCCGACGATGCCCTGGTCGGTGTACACGCGCACGTGCACCTGGTATCCATGCACGCGCACTTCGGCGGTGCGGACTTCGGTGATCTTCAGTTTGGGCCGCCGGTACGGTGAGCTGGCTTGCTCGACCGCCGCGGAGATGGAAGGTGATCCCAACATTCCCGTCAGCGGCAACAGTGAGTTCTTCGCCAAGGATCTGCGAGTGAATTGGTTCATGCCTCTAATGTACAACGCCCCGCCGCTGGCGCGGCACGACGCACGCGCCCAGCCCATGCTATCCTAACTCCGGATGTTCACCCACCCCCTTAAAGCCCGTGTTTTGTTCGGACTATGCGACATCATCTTGGCTACGCTGGCATTCGAGGCGGCTTACCAGACACGCGGCGTCCTGCATCTCGAGCATGCACGCTGGTTTTGGGGTTCGCGCTGGTCACCTGGGTCACCATCGGGCCGTGGCTCGAGATTTACGCAAAGCTCGATACTGGGCACCCGCCGGCTTACGGCTGAGCGCGTGGTGGGAGTGATCCGCCGCGAGTTCGCCGCGCCGCATTACGTGATGGTGGTGGGAATCGGGGAGCGCGCCATCGATATCCTTATCGCCGCCGCCGGCTGTGGCCGCAGTTATGGAGCGTGTTGCGCGGCGACATGGCGCTGGTGGGACTGTGTCCAGCGGATCCCAGCGAATTCGAGCGGTACCAGCGCTGGCAGCGCCGTTGCCTGCGTATGCGTCCCGGTCTCACTTGCCTGTGGGCCATTTCCGGACACGACACCGTGGATTTCGAAACCTGGATGAAGCTGGATATGCAGTACATTGATAATTGGTCGCTGGTGCTGGATTGGAAGATTCTGCTGCGCACCATCCCCGACGTGCTCATAGGGCACGGCGCCAACTGAAAGGGTCACTTATATGCACCTCATTCCGACTCAAGAGGAAGTCGTAACCGTGCTGCGCGAAACCGGCGCGCTGCGCGACGGCCATTTCGAATACCCTACGGGCTTGCATTCCAACGAGTATCTCCAGGTTCCGCTGGCCATGCGCTACTACCAGCATCAGCGCATGCTGTCGGTGGGGTTGAGCCGGCTGTTGCGCGCCAACCCCGAGATCCGGGCCATCGTGCCGCATCTCTCCATCGTCACGCCGGCGACCGGCGGCCTGCCGGTGGCCTACGGCGTGTGCGAAGCGATGCGCGCCAAACAGATCTATTGGGCCGAACGCCAGCACGATACCGAGCCGCTCCGTTTCCGCCAGTACCTGGAGCCCAAGGCGGGTGAGCAGGTTGTCCTCGTGGACGACATCCTGCGCACCGGTAACAAGCTGACGGAGCTAAAAACGCTGTTGGAATCGCGCGGGGCCATCGTGGTGGGGTTGGCGGTGATCATCTACCAGCCGACGCCGCAGACCCTCGGTTTCGGCTCTCTCCCGCTGTACTATCTGGCCAGACTGGAGGCCAGCTACTATGCCGCCGGCGCCGAGTGTGCGCTCTGCAAGCGCGGTCTGCCCCTCGAAAAGGTCTGGATCTGAACCGAGCCGCGACCGGGGAAGCGGATGCCGAATTCCGAATTGCTGAATTCCGGTGCAAGATGTCACAAACCCGTTACGAAGCGACAACTTCCCCCCGTGGCAGGGCACATTTTCACAGGCTTTTCCACAGTCGCGTGGAAAAGTGGTAGTACTGATGCTCCGGAAGGTGGTAAATTGTTTACGGTCCGACTGACTTAGGAGTTATGCCAAGACTTTGCCTGCTTGCAATGCTCTGTTGCGCCTCGCTGGCGGCGCAGGACACGGACGCCGAGAAGCTCGCGCCCTACTATCCGACGCCCGAAACCATCGTCGAGAAGATGCTCCAACTGGGCGGCCTCAAGGCAGGTGAGAAGGTGTTCGACTTGGGCTCCGGCGACGGCCGCATCGTCATCATGGCTGCCCAGAAGTTCCATGCCGAGGCCGTGGGCGTGGAGTTGGACGCGGACCTCTGGAGGCAGAGCACCGACAAGATCCGCAAACTCGGGCTGGAAAAGAACGCCCACATCATCAATGGCGATCTTCTGAAGCAAAACTACAGCTCTGCGGACCTGGTCACCGTTTACCTCTTGCCGGACCCGGTCAATACCAAAGTCCAGCCGCTGCTGGACAGGCAATTGAAGAAAGGCGCTCGGGTAGTGGCTCACGATTTCGAGTTCCGGAACTGGACGCCAGAAAAGGTCGAAAACATCGCCGACGACGGTGAAGGCCGCAGCCACACGCTGTATCTCTATCGGAAGTGATAATGTGCAGTTTCCGCTGAAGTTCGACTGGCCACGTCAGATTGCATGGGTGCGGGTCCTGCTGGCGGCCGCCACCTTGAGCATTAGCTACTTTTATCCCCTGCACGCGGCTCCGCTTCTCCTTTTCTATGGCTTGCTGGTGCTGTACTTAGTCCTCAGCACAATATTGGCGGGCCGCGGCACCAGGCCGGGGGGCCTGCTGGGCCTGCTCGCCCTGTTCGGCGACGCGGTTTACTTCTTGGTCCTGGTTAGCTTCGGCGCCGGCGGTCCCTGGCTGGCTTCCGCTTTTTTCTTGTATCTCCTGGCTGAAGCTTTGGCGTTTTACGGGCCGGTGGAGGTGGTGGTGGTTGTGGCCGTCGCCGCGGTCTTCTGCGCCGTGCTCCCCTATGAAGGGACCCGGGGTCTGGAGCCTGCCGTACTGGTGGCCGGCGCCCTGACCTGTAGTTACGCGGTGCACAAACGCCGCCGCAACGCCCGCATCGAGCAATTGAACGAAAAGTTGGAAGCCGTGCAAAAGGATGCGGAGAAAGCCCGCGAGGCGGAGCGCCAGCGAATCGCGTCGGATTTCCACGATGGCCCGCTGCAAAGCTTCATCAGTCTCCAAATGCGCCTCGAGATCCTGCGCAAGCTTCTGGATCGCGACTTCCATGCGGGCATGCAGGACCTTATGCAGTTGCAAGCGCTGGCCCAGTCCCAGATCCGCGACCTGAGGGTATTCCTTCACAGCATGCGTCCGGTGGACATGGATGGCGCCAGCCTGGTGGCCGCGGCCCGGCGCACCGCCGAAACCTTCCAAAAGGAAAGCGGCATACCGGTGACATTTCTGGGAACCAACACCCCCGTCGGGCTGCCGCAGGAAACAACCGCCGAGGTGTTGCAGATGATTCGCGAAGCGCTGCACAACGTACAGAAGCATGCCGGCGCTACGCGGGTGGCCGTGACCATGGAGAAGACCGATCGCGGTATCGAGATTTCGGTGGATGACAATGGCCACGGCTTCAACTTCGCCGGAACATACACGCTGGAAGAGCTCGAGATGCTGCGGCTGGGCCCCGCCAGTCTCAAGCGGCGCGCGCGCGCGCTGAACGCGGACCTGCAAGTGGAATCGCGCCCCGGGCGCGGGGCGGGTTTGAAGTTTCGGATACCTCTGCAATGACCGATGTGGGGCAGGATGTCATCCTGCGCGGCGGTTGGCAACCGCCGCTGGCCTGCCTAGGCCGATTGCCAATCGGCCGCAGCTTACCAAGCCGCCCCACAATCCTGCTCTTTGGTCTCCTCGCCCTCTCGGGGTGTGGTCGCTATGCGGATTTCAAGCTGCGGCCGGTATCGGGCGGCGATCTCAATATGACGTTCGCCTTTGAAGCACAGGCGGAGCCTGTGCTCACTCCTGGTGACGGCTGGGAATCGCACGATGTCCTCAACCCGTCCGTAATCTCTCGCCCCCAGCTCCCGGCCCCCGGCTCCTGGCCCCTGTTACTTCTATACTCCGGCTTCGACGGCCGCACCTGGCGCACGGGTCTTGCCGCCTCCGACGACGGTGCTCACTGGCAAGAGCAAGGTGTGATCCTCTCCCCCGATCCGCAAACCTGGGAAGGCTCTTACATTGCCGCCAACGGGTCCGCGCTGTTCCATGAAAACCAATTCTGGTATTGGTATCAAGCCGGCCCCAGGGAGAAGCCCCGCATCGGCCTGGCTCGCGCCGCGGATACTCATTTCTGGCGCAAAGAGCCGAAACCTGTGCTCGAGCCGGGCCCCTACGGAAGCTGGGACGAGTACGGCGTGGCCGATCCCTACGTGGTCCGCATCGAGCCGTATTTCTACCTTTTCTATCTCGGCCAGGACCGCGCTCGCCGCCAGCGCCTGGGCGTAGCGCGTTCCACGGATGGCGTCCGCTGGGAGAAGCTCCGCGCCAACCCGGTTCTGGAGCTGGGCGACGCCGGCGCATTCGACGAGAACGGTCTGGGCGAGCCGGCCGTATGGAATTCGCACGGCTTCTATTGGATGCTCTACACCGGCCGGGACACCGCCGAGAACCGCCGCCTGGGCCTGGCGCGCTCCACCGACGGCGTCCACTGGCGGAAGCTCCGCACCGTCTTCAGCGGCACCCAGCCGTGGGATGCGAAGGTCGTCTGCGATCCCACGGTGGTGGTGGATGGCGGCGTCATCAGCGTCTGGTTCGGCGGCGGCGACGTCGCCTCGCCGGATGAGAATCTGCATGGGAAGATCGGCGTTGCGATCCTGCGGCCGGTTAGTATTCGCGAATCGCACTGAGCGGGGCACTTTCCGGCAAGCCCACTTCATGGCCACAACCCATCGTCGGGTTACGCTGTCTCGTGGAAGGTAAACCTCTGGCGGCCCTGAACTCGTGCGAACACCTGTGCCTTTCGGAAATACAGGAACTGAACTACAATGTCCTAAGTGGAACGTAGTACCAGATCGAAGCTGGCGGGACTCGTCATGGCGCTGGCCCTCGTGGGTTGCGCGTCTGGGCAGGACCGGCCGGATACCCCGGCATGGCGTCTGCTTCGCGCCAGCGAGGCGGAGCAGATCGCCGCAGTGAACGCGGCGCTGGACCGGGGTCTGCCCCCTGACGACGCCATAGTTCTCCTTACGCATAGTAGGAGCTCGTTGGCGCTCCCGCTCTTCGAGAACAGGATAGAATGTGTCCTGAAATCAGCCGTTCCCGCCGACTGCTTCACCGAAAAGAACATAGACATCCAGCGGTTTGTATACCTGGCGGCGATGGGAATGGCATACGCGCCAGGCGAGGAGGCTTTGAGGCAACTTGTCAAGCTCGTCAGGCTGGACGAGGCTCAATTTGGCCCATTCGTGGGGCGAACACTGGACGAGTCCAAGGATTACTCCGAGTCGCACAATCCCTTCGTAGTCGCGTACAGTGGCTTATCCATCGGTGGCCACGTACTAGACAAACCCATCGTCGCGTGGGCCGAGAATAACCTGACAGTCGATCCGGAGGAGCGCGCCCGCGCCGAAAAGGCGACGCATGGTTATGGATCCCTGGTAGGTGGCAGTTTTGGCCCCCCAACGCCATCACCGGCCCGGAAGATGAAGCATCTCTGGGGCGAGGCAATGCTTAAGCGGTACGGAGGTGCCCCAACCGACGCCCAGTGGGCCAGTGACCCCATCGCTTCCGGGCTGAGTCGTCTACTTGCTGATTCAGTGCACAGCGAGTTGCCGGAACTTATCGGCAGCGCGCAAGCCTTGGTTGAGATATCCAAGATCATCCAACTCGACGGGCATTGGTCAAACTCGCCCCTGCACGCGGAGAACCCCTTCACCGTCGCGTATATCGGACTCGCCATTGGAAATCCTACAACCCAACATCTCATCCTCGCATGGGCCGAGAAGCACCTGACGGCCGACGTAGAAACGATGAAGCATGTTTGGGCCGACGCAGTGCTCACTCGCTACGGAGGTGTCCCTACCGATGCACAATGGGCCGGTGACCCTATTGCCTCCGGGCTGAGCCGGCCACTCGCTCAATCTTTGCACCGGGAGATGTCGCAGCTCGTAAACGAGGCGCTACAAGCGCGCGCTTCGAAATAATCTCTCTAACCGAAATAACTGATAGTGGACAAAAAACGGGATTTCCGGAAAGTGCACAGCGCGAGTCAGACCGTCCCCCGGAAGATCAGCCCCAGAAGGCGGAAAAACGTACTCCGCCTGGATGTCAGCAACACCCCGCTTTCTTGCCGGAGATGATGCCGTATAATGCCGATGCGAAACACCATTGGGTGAAGGCGGCGCCGAACGCCAGCGGGATGATGATGGGGGCCGGGATCAAAGACAGCATTGGGTTCCGCAGGTAAAATCCCGTGCCGCTGAGGATGAAAAGAGCGGCGCCGATGGCACAGCCGAAACGGCGCGGCGCTCCATGGCGAGGCATCTCCCCCAGACCAGTAATTGGGCGAAGGAAGATCAGGTAGAGGTAGTCGTAGAAGCTTCTCGAGCTTAGGGCGCCGATGAGGGTCAGGATTCCGAGCGCCCATAGATATGCGGGTGACCGCAAGCCGAGCCCAAGCCCACCAAGACATCCGCAAGCGAACGGCGTCCATCTGGCCAGCAGGTTGAGGTTCGGATTGTGGATGACATCATCCCGGCTGTAACCCTGCAGGAGCAGCATCCGGTAGGTATATGCGCTCATGAAACCTCCAGCGCACGCGTCTTCTCGAACCTCCACGCGTCCTCCACGATCATCCGCAGGTCTGCGTATTGCGGCTGCCAGCCCAGCTTGGTTCGCAGCTTGCCGGATGCCGCCACCAGGGTCGGCGGATCGCCTTCCCGCCGCGCACCGATCACGTACGGAACCTTCTTGCCGGTCACTTCCTCCACCACCCGGATCATCTCCATTACCGTGTGGCCCGTCCCGGTGCCCACGTTGAACTGGTCCGTTGCGCCGCCGCCCAGCAAGTACTCGACGGCCAAGATGTGCGCCTGCGCCAGATCGTTCACGTGGATGTAGTCGCGAATACAGGTGCCGTCGGGCGTGTCGTAATCGTCCCCGCAAACCGTGATCGGGCTTCCCGTGATCACCGCGCGCAGCAGCAGAGGCAGCAGGTGCGTCTCGGGCTCGTGCTCTTCGCCCAACTGGCCCGCGGGGTCGGCGCCCGAGGCGTTGAAGTAGCGCAGAGAGACGCTGGTCAACTGGTGGATACGGTCGAACCATCCGAGCAGCGTCTCCACCATCGCCTTCGATTCGCCGTACGGGCTCACCGGCTGGATGGGAAATGTTTCCAAAATCGGGTTGGCATGCGGATTCCCGTACACCGCCGCCGTGGAGGAGAAGACCATGTGCTTGACGCCCGCCTGCACCATGGCGGTGAGGAGCGATAGTGAGCCGCCCACGTTGTTGGCGAAATACCGCTCCGGCGCGCGCATGGATTCGCCCACCGCGATGAAGGCGGCGAAGTGGATTACCGCGTCCGGCCGCTTCTCGCGCATGAGCTGCGCCAGGGCGGCGGTATCGGCGACGTCCAGCACAGCGAGGCGGCCGGCGGGCACGTTGTGCCGATAGCCTTTGGAGAGGTTGTCAACCACTGTGACATCGTGCCCCTGCTCGAGCAGAAGGCGGACGGTGTGCGCGCCGATGTATCCGGCGCCGCCCGTAACCAGGATTTTCAGACTCACAAGTTCTAGAATACTTCTATGCCAGGCGGAGCGGAGTTGTTTGTCGAAACGGCCGCGCGGTTGGGCATCGATACCATCTTCACGCTGGTCGGCGATCACCTGAACGAAGTGCTGGCCGTCGCCGCCCGCCGCGGCATCCGCATCCTCGACATGCGGCACGAATCCGGCGTCGCCCACGCCGCCGACGCTTGGGCGCGGATTCACCGTAAGCCCGCGCTTTCCCTGGTCACCGGCGGTCCCGGCCACACCAACTCACTCACCGGGATAGCCACGGCCAACCTCGCCGGCAGTCCTTTGATTGCTGTGAGCGGCAGCCGTCCCAGCACGCTGGCCGGCCGCCAGGCTTTTCAGGACATCGACCAGGTGGCCATGGCCCGGCCCGTGGTGAAGTGGGCCGCCGAAGTGAGCGATGCCGCCCAGATCCCGTCGTACCTAGAGCGCGCTTACGCCGAAGCCGACAGCGGCCGCAAGGGCGCCGTGCATCTGACCATTCCCGTGGATCTGTTCACAACCAGCGCTGGTGCGACAGGCCCCCAGCCCTGCCCACCCCGGGACACACCAGAAAGCCTGTCCTACTCGGACGACATCCAGCGCGCCATCGGGTTGCTCCGCGCCGCCCAGCGTCCCATCCTGATCGCCGGCAGCGGTATTTGGTGGGCGTGCGCCGATGAGGCCCTCCGCCGCTTCATCGACCTTACTCAAATCCCGCTCTACACCATCACCATGGGGCGTGGAACGGTCTCCGACGACCACCCGCTCGTCATGGGCTACGCCGACCCCGCGCTCAACTACGCGGTTCACACCGCCTTTCGCGAAGCCGACCTGTTTCTCATCGTCGGCAAACGCATCGACTACCGCCTGGCGATGGGCGGCGCGCGCCTGTTTCCGCCGGAAGCCCGATTCATCCAGATCGATATTCACCCCCAGGAGTTGGGCCTCAATCGCCAGCTCGATGCCGCCATCTGCGCCGATGCCCGCCTCGCGCTCGAAGCCCTGGCCGGCGCCGCCGGTCCCCAGCCGTGGCCGCCTGGCCCAGGGGGCACCCCCTGGCTCGAACGTCTGCGCGCGCTCCGTCGCGATTGGGAGGCCACGCTCGATCGGGCTGCTTCCGATACCGCCTCGCCCATGCACCCTGCCGCTCTCTGCCGCGAATTAAGACAGGCCTTGCCACGCGACGTGCTCTACTGCTGGGACGGCGGCGATTTCGTGCATTGGGGCCGCGCCATGCTCCCCGCCCGCGAGCCTGGAGGCTGGCTGCGCCTCGGCCCGCTGGGAGCCATCGGCTCCTCCCTGCCCAACGCTCTGGCCCTGCAACTGGCGCATCCCGGACGGCCCGTGGCCGTCATCACCGGCGACGGCGCTCTGGGCTTCTACATCGCCGAAATGGACACCGCCGTGCGCCACAAACTGCCCATCGTCGTGATTGCGGGCAACGACGCGGGCTGGGGCCTGGAACGGGAGCTGCAATCCTCCGCCTTTGGCGGCGTCACGGTTGCCTGCGAGTTGCAGTCGACGCCCTACGACGCCATCATGAGGGCGTTCGGCGGGGGCGGCGAAACCGTCGAGCGCCTCGATCAGGTTGGCCCCGCTGTCCAGCGCGCCTTCGCCTCCGGCGTTCCCTATTGCCTGAACGCGAAAATCCGCGGTGTGCGTTCGCCATTCACCGAGTGGCAGATCGCGGGGAAGAAGAAGTGAAGCAGCGGGCCCAGGGGGCACCCCGCCGCCCCGCGCTTTTCGCTAGAATTATTACATTGTCTCGAAAGCCACGCAGCGTCATCGCCATCTACGCGGGATCGTTCGACCCTATCACTAACGGGCATCTCGACCTGATCCAGCGCGGCTCGCGAATGTTCGACCGGCTGATTGTCTCCATCTTGCGAAATGAGACCAAGGAACCGCTTTTCTCGGTGGAAGAGCGCATGGAAATGTTGCGGGAGGTGGTCGATGTCTATCCCAATGTGGGGGTGGATTCGTTCCACGGGCTTCTGGTGGATCATGCGGCCGCGCACTCGGCGACCGTGCTGCTGCGCGGCATCCGCGCCATTTCGGACTACGAATACGAGTTGCAGATGGCCCTCATGAACCGGCGGCTGCGGCCTGAAATTGAAACGGTCTTCATGATGGCCAATGAAGCTTATTCTTTTATCAGCTCCCGCCTGGTAAAGGAAGTCTTCAGCCTGGGAGGGGACATCACCGGACTGGTGCCGCCCGCGGTGGAAGCGCGGCTGCACCGCCGGCTTTCTAAAATCAAACGGAGAGGGGCTTAGACCACAACGACATGCAGGCAGCGGTAAACCGAATTACGCAACGTATCTCTTCCATCAGCGTGTCTTCCACCATGAAAGTGGCGGCCGACGCCGAAAGGCTTCGCGCCCAAGGCGTCGACGTGGTGGACTTCGGGGCCGGCGAGCCGGATTTCCCCACGCCCGATCACATCAAGCGGGCCGCCATCCGCGCCATCGAGCAGAACTTCACCAAGTACACGCCGGCGGCCGGCACCGCCGAGCTGAAGCAGGCCGTCTGCAACCGCCACAACGGGGACTTCGGGACCGATTATCAGCCCAGCGAATGCATCATCACGATGGGTGGCAAGCACCTCGTCTTCAACCTCACGCAGGCGCTGGTGAACCCCGGCGACGAGGTCGTCATCCCAGTGCCCTACTGGGTGACGTATCAAGACGTCGTCCACTACGCCGGCGGCACCTGCGTCTTCGCCGATACCGACGAGGAGAAGGGCTTTGCGCTCACCGCTTCGGTGATTGAGCCGCACCTCACCTCGCGCACCAAAATGGTGCTCATCAACTCGCCTTGCAACCCCAGCGGCGCGGTGATGGATTTGGGCGAGTTCGAAAAGCTCTTCAAACTGACTTCCGCGCGCGGCATCTACCTGATGACCGACGAGTGCTACTCGCATTTTCTCTATGACAGCGAGCCGTTTTCCGTGGCGGCGCTGCCCGGAGCCAAAGAGTGGGTGCTGGTGGCGGGAACGCTTTCCAAGACTTACGCCATGACGGGGTGGCGCATCGGTTATGGCCTGGTGCCCGCGCCCCTCGTGACCGCCATGACCAAGTTGCAGAGCCACTCGACCTCGAACCCCTGTTCCATCTCCCAAAAGGCCGCGGTGGAAGCGCTAAGCGGTCCGCAGGATTCCGTGGCCGCCATGCTCGCCGACTACCGCCGCCGCCGCGATTTTGTAATCCAGCGCCTGCGCGATATTCCCGGCGTAAAATGCGCCCAGCCGCGGGGCGCGTTCTATGCCTTTCCGAACGTGTCGGCGGCGCTTGGCAGGAACGGCATGCGGACCTCGCTCGAACTTTCCGAGCGGCTGCTGGCGGAGGCGCACGTGGCAGTAGTCCCGGGTGAGGCGTTCGGCGTCGATCGCCACATCCGCATCTCCTACGCCGCTTCCATGCAGAACCTGAAGCGGGGCCTCGACCGCATCCACCAGTTCATCGTCGAGAACTCATAAGCATGGAGAAACCCATCCGCCTCGCTCCTTCTCTCCGCGAGAAAGTATGGGGCAAGACCCGCCTCGAGCCCTGGTTTCCGGATTCGGAAAAGCCCATCGGCGAGGCCTGGTATCTCGCCGATCGCCAACTTCCTCTCCTGTTCAAGCTCATCTTCACTTCCGAGCGGCTCTCGATCCAGGTACATCCGGATAGCAAGACCGAAATGTCGTACATCCTGGACGCCGAGCCGGGCGCCGCCATCGCGCTCGGGTTCCGCCAGCCCATCACGCGCCGGCGGTTGCTGGAATCCGTGCGGACGGGTGAGATCGAACGGCTCGTCAACTGGTTTCCGGTCAAGCGCGGCGAGACCTACTTCACGCCGGCCCACACGGTGCACGCCATCGGCGGTGGAATCGTGCTGTGCGAAATCCAGAGGACTTCGGATGTGACCTATCGCCTGTGGGATTACGGCCGCCCGCGCCAGCTCCACGTGGAAGAAGCCGTGGCGATCTCGGATTTGGGCGTGCATCCGGGCGCGGCGCGCCCGACACCCATTTCCGAAGGCCGCGACGAATTGGTACGCTGCCCGCATTTCATAGCCGAGCTGGTGAAGCTGGCGCCGGGCGTGCCGCACACGCCTGCGCCTGAGCCATGCCAGATGTGGATGTGCGTGGAAGGCCGCGGCGCAATCGAAGGAGAGCCTTTCCAGCCGGGCGAGGCGTGGCTATTCCCCGAAGCCGTCGAGCAGCCCGTGCTGCGCGCGGAAACCCACGCGCGCTTTCTGCGGGCTTACGTGCCGCGATTGGGCAGACAACTCAAAGAGCAAGCTTAAGGAAGATGGCCCCAGGCGTGGGATCTGAGGAATACGGCGCGACCTCACGGAATCCGATTTGATGGTACATTTGCAAGGCGGATTCCATGGATTTCAGCGTGTCGCCATACATCTCCTGGTAACCCGCGAGACGCGCTTCGTTTATCAATCGGTCTACCAGGGTCCTGCCTGTCCCCCTGCCCCGATACTGCGGGCGAACGTAGAGACGTTTGGCTTCGCATGACTGTGCGCTCAGTGGTCGCAAGGCAGCCGTGCCCGCCGGTTTGCCTTGGACGAGGGCAATCAGCAGGCGGCCTTTTGGCGGAGCGTAAGCACCGGGAAGAGTAAGGCGCTCTTCCGCAAAATTCTGAAAATCCGGCGGAAGCCCTAATGCATCCCAGTACTCAGTCCACAGATCTCGAACGGCCTCGATATCTTGCTCGGAAGCCAGGATGATTTCGGCTCCGCTGCGCTCTGGCATTTGAACTTCAGAGTAACATTCGCAAGCCGGGTATTCAGTGGCTGGCAAGCCGCCGCTGGGTGCACCCGCCGCCGAGCAGGAATTTTGGGGTATCATTCACCCAAATGGCCAATTCTTGTCTCAGACGTGGAATAACCCTGATTGCCCCGCTTTTCGTCCTGTTGCTTGCGCCGCAACCACCGCAGGCTCGTGCCCAGGGGCGGCAGAGCCAACCGCAAACCCCAACGCCGGCGCCGACGCCAGCGACAACTCCGCCCACCCAGCCCCAGGTGACGCCCGGAGGCCGCGGCCGCGGAGGAATCGCGGGTCCCGGACCCGCGGTCGGAGGAGAAGTCGATGAAACCCCGGTCGTGACGCATCACTCCGTGACCGTCGACGGCAAGGCCCTCAACTACACTGCAACCGTCGCTCAAATGCCTCTGAAAACCCCCGCCGGCGAAACCGAAGCCCATATCTTCTATATGGCGTACACGCTGGACGGTGTCACCGATCCCGGGCGGCGTCCGCTCACCTTCTGCTTCAATGGCGGTCCGGGTTCGGCGTCCATGTGGGTGCACATGGGCGGCATGGGGCCACGCAGTCCCAAGCTGCTCCCCAACGGCGGCATGCCACCTCCGCCGTACCAGATGAAAGATAACCAGGACACCTGGCTCGACCAGACCGACCTTGTGTTCATCGACCCGGTGGGCACGGGTTACAGCCGCGCCAGGACCGTCGAGGTGGCCCGCCGTATGAACGGCGTCCAGGGGGACATCCAATCGGTGGGAGAGTTCATGAGGCTGTACCTGGTGCGCAACAACCGCGAAATCTCACCGCTGTTTATCGCCGGCGAAAGTTATGGCACCTTCCGCGCGGCGGGACTGGCGGGCTACCTGATCGACCGTGGGATCGCTTTCAACGGAGTAGTGCTGATCGGAACCACTCTCAACCTGGAGACCATCTGGAGCCGCAGTGACGACCTCGTCTATGAGCTGGAATTACCCACTTATGCCGCGGATGCCTGGTACCACAAGAAGACCGCGCCGGACCTCCAGCGCAAGGACCTGAAATCGTTGCTCAAGGAAGTGGAGAACTTTGCCACCGGCGAATATGCCGCGGCCTTGAGCAAAGGGGACGATCTCCCCGCCGCCGAGCGCAAGGCGGTGATCGACAAACTGGTGCGTTATACCGGACTGGAGGCCCGCTACATCGATGAAAGCAACCTGCGTTTCGATGTGTCGCACTTCGCGCGCCAACTGCTGCGCGACCGGCGCCAGACCATCGGGCGTTACGATGGACGCCTGGTTGGGCCATCCGCGCTGAATGTCGGCGAGACCAGCGAGTTCGACCCTTCCAGTTCGCTCATCACTCCGCCCTTCACCGCCATCTTCACTAACTACGTGCGCAACGAACTGGGATACAAGACCGACCTCTACTATTACCCCACCGGGGGCATTCAACCCTGGGACTACGGCGTCCAGAACGGTTTCGGCGATACCACCAGCCTCTTGCGCAACGCCATGACCAAGAACCCCTACATGAAGGTCATGGTCGCCGCCGCCTACTTTGACCTCGCCACGCCCTATTACGCGGTGGAGTACACCTTCAACCACATGGGACTGCATCCGGAGATGCACCAAAACATTACCTGGAATTTCTACCAGGCGGGTCATATGTTGTACATCGACAGCGATTCGCACACCAAGCTGAAGCACGACGTCAGCGAATTCATCTCGAGTTCATTGCCCAAGCGCGACGTGCAGTAGCATAGAAGTATGATGGCTACCACTGCTCAGCCCGTCCCCTTTGTCGCCGAAAAGGGTTCGGCGCACCCCCTGGGGGCGACCCCAGAGCCGGAAGGCGTCAATTTCTCGCTCTTTTCGGAGAATGCCACCGGTGTCGAGCTGCTCCTTTTCTCGACCCATGACGCTCCGCAGCCGTTTCAGACGATCACTCTCGACCCGCATGTCAACAAGACCTTTCATTTCTGGCATGTCTTCGTGCGCGGGCTTCAGCCGTGCGCCCACTACGCTTACCGGGTGGACGGCCCTTTCAACCCCGCCGCCGGCCACCGGTTCAACAAGAATAAGGTCCTCATCGACCCCTACGCGCGCGGCAACACCAACAGCATCTGGAACCGCGTCAGCGCTTGCGGGCCGGATGACAACGTGGCCGTTTCTATGCGCTCGGTGGTCATCGACGCCTCCGCCTACGACTGGGAGGGCGACCTGCCGCTCGACCGTCCCATGGAGAACCTCATCATCTATGAGATGCACGTCAGGGGATTTACGCGGTCGCCGTCCTCCGGTGTCGAGTACCCAGGAACGTTCGCTGGAATCATGGAGAAGATCCCCTACCTGAAAGACCTGGGAGTGACCACCGTCGAACTGATGCCGGTCTTCGACTTCGATGAGACCGATGTCTTGCGCGTGGTCGACGGCCGGCCCCTGCCGGATTACTGGGGTTACAGTACCATGGGCTTTTTCGCGCCTCAGTCCGCCTATTGCGTCAGCCCCGCGAGCGGCAACCACTTACACGAATTCCGCGACATGGTGAAGGCGCTGCACCGCGCCGGCATCGGAGTGATTCTGGACGTGGTGTTCAATCATACCGATGAAGGCAATCAGCTTGGTCCAACCTTCTCGTTCAAGGGTATCGACAACCGCACTTACTACTTCCTGGTGCCCTGGGACTTGCAGTATTACATGGACTTCTCCGGCTGCGGAAATACTTTCAACTGCAACCAACCCATTGCCCAGAAGCTCATCGTCGAATGCCTGCGCTACTGGGTACGGGAAGCCCACGTCGATGGCTTCCGTTTTGATGAAGGCTCCATCCTGTCGCGCGGCGAGGACGGGATGCCCAGCGCCCATCCGCCGGTGGTGTGGCAGATCGAGCTGGATGACGAACTGGCTAATGCCAAAGTGATCGCCGAGGCCTGGGACGCCGCCGGCCTGTATCAGATCGGGCACTTTCCAGGGGATCGCTGGGCGGAGTGGAACGGCCGCTATCGCGACGATATCCGCCGTTTCGTCAAGGGCGATCCGGGATTGGTGGGCGCCGTGGCCTCCCGCCTGGCCGGCAGTTCCGATCTCTACCAGGAGCGGGGACAGTTGCCGATCAACAGCATCAATTTCGTGACCTGCCACGATGGCTTCACCCTCAACGACCTGGTCTCATATAACGACAAGCACAACCAGGCCAACGGCGAAGGCAACCACGACGGCATGGACGATAACCTGAGCTGGAACTGCGGCGTGGAGGGCGACTCCAGCGATCCGGCGGTCGAGGCCATCCGCAACCGGCAGGTGCGCAACTTCGCGGCCTTGCTGCTGCTTTCGCGGGGCGTCCCCATGTTCGTCGCCGGTGACGAGGTGCGCCGCACCCAGCAGGGCAATAACAACGCCTACTGCCAGGATAACGACATCAGTTGGTTCGATTGGACGCTGGTGGACCGTAACCGCGATCTGCTGCGATTCTGGAGACGCATGATCGAGTTTCGCAAGCGGCACGCGGCGTTGCGCCAGCGGCAGTTCTTTACCGGCGCGGTGAACCAGCGCGGGCTCGCGGACGTGACTTGGCACGGGACCGTGCTCGGCGCTCCAGGGTGGTCCGATCCGGAAGCGCGGGCGCTCGCCATGACGCTGGCCGGCTTCAACGGCGACCCCGACCTCCACGTGATGCTCAACATGCTTTGGGACAGCCTGGAATTCGAGTTGCCCGTGGTGCCCGGCCGGCGCTGGTTCCTAGCCGTGGATACGGCCCAGACGCCCCCCCATGACATCGCGGACCCCGGCGGCGAGACGGCCGTCACCGGAAACACATGCACCGTGCAGCCGCGATCCGTGGTGGTCCTGGTCAACCAAGCCGGGGACGCTAAACCATGAACCCCACATTTCTCTTTCTGATCTCCGCGGTGGCTTACGCCGCGCCCTGCACTACCGCCGCGCCCAACTGTACCGAGTGGGTCGCTTTGGCTGGCGGAACGGCGCGCTCGCTCATCTATCGCACCTACTCTCTCGACGCGAAGAACGAGCAGATCACCCGCGCGCTGATCGTGGTCCACGGCCAGGGGCGCGATGCCGACAATTATTTCCGCACCTCGCTGGCCGCCGCCTTTCTCGCCGGTGCCCTCGAGGACACCGTGGTCGTCGCTCCCCGCTTCGCTTCCAATGACGGCCGGGGCTGCCGCGACACCCTCGCGCCGGACGAAGTCAGTTGGAGCTGTTCCGGAGACAGTTGGCGCTCCGGCGGCGTGGCCACCAACAACCCCAAGCTGACGTCCTACGATTTTGCCGACGCCATCCTCCGCAAGCTGGCCCGCAGAGAGATCTTCCCCAATCTGAAACTCATCGTCGTGGCCGGCCACTCCGCGGGCGGACAGTTCGTCACCCGCTACGAAATGGCCAACCAGGTCCACGATACCCTCGGGGTCCCCGTCACCTATGTGGTTTCCAACCCGTCGAGCTATGCCTATCCGGACCCCGCGCGCCCCGCCCCCGCCGGAACCTCGGAGGCTCCTTCTCCCGCTTCCGCCGCCGGCGCTCCAGACGCCGCCGCTTTCGAGTTCCGCAACTTCTCCGACGCCCGCAACTGCACCACTTACGATCGCTGGCCTTACGGGCTCCAAAGTCGCACCGGCTACGCCGCCCAACTCACCGATGACCAATTGAGGAAGCAGCTCGCGGCGCGGCCCGTCACTTACCTCCTCGGAGAAATCGATATCCTGCCCTTAGGCGGGTTCGATAATTCCTGCCCCGCCATGGCACAGGGCCCCACGCGTCTGGCGCGCGGCCAGGCGTTTGGCGCATATGTGAACCAGAGATACGGCGCCCACCACCACACCACCGTGGTTCCGCTCTGCGGCCACAATGCGCGTTGTATGTTCACCGCCGAGCCGGCGCTGCCCATTCTATTTCCCAAATCGTAACTATTTTCGGTTCCCGCGTTGTTTTTCCGGGCAGAGAAGTTACAATAGCCCTTTGTCATTGGATCGGATGGCCCAAGGAGAATTCCATGCAACGTGCAGCCGCACTGCGAACGCTGCTGATCGTGGTGCCCGTCGTTCTGCTTTTGTCTGCCTCGCCGGTTGCCGCCCAGCAGACCTTTGTGAGCCAGTTTGACGCTTACGCGGGATACGCCTTCCTCGACAGCCACCGCATCAGCCTCTTCGAAAACGGTTTTCAGGCGCAGTTCGGCTACCGGCCTAGAACCTGGTACTCACTGGGTTTCGACTACAGCCTTTCCGCCGGCGACCTGGTGCTTGTACCCAGCCTGCTGCCAACCGCCTTGCAACAGCAACTGGGCGCAGAACTCGCCCAAATGGCAGCCGCGGGACTGGTCCCTCCCGGGTACGCTCTAGCCGTGCCGGCTCATTCGAAGTCGCAGACCTTCGCTGTCGGCCCACAGTTCTCCTATCGCCACTTTTCGCACCTGACGCTGTTTATCCGGCCATCGCTCGGGGCCATCCACGAAGTTGCCACCCCGCACCCCACCGATCCCATCGCTACCGGCGTCGCGGAGCAACTCGCGCCGGCCGGGAAGAAAACGGATATTACTGGATTCTATGGATTCGGCGGCGGCTTCGACATCCTTCTCTCCAACCACTTCGGCATACGCACGCAAGCCGACCTGGTGTACGATCACCTGTTCAACGACCTGTTGGCGCAGGGCCGCTTCACCGTGCGCTTCTCGATTGGCCCGTGCTTCAACTTCGGCAGAAATATTGTCAAGTAGGGCCCGCTCTCAGTCTTCCGCCACTGACCGCTGCGCCAGTTCCCCGAGCAGAGGCAGCGGGTAGGCCTCCTCGTGGGCCGCTTTCACCATCATGAAGATAGACATGCCCAGCAATAGCGCCTCGATGATCCCGTGAATGTGTAGCTCGGGCGCCATTCGGAACATGGGCCGCAATACCCAATCCTCCATCAGCCACGCCACGAAAAGGTACAGGCCTTGGAAGGCGTGGAACCGGACCGCGCGGTTGCGGCGGAACCTCTCCGATGCCAGGACTATGATGGATGCGATCCAGCCAATTCCCGGGATATAGCAGAGGATCGACGCGGTTCGCGGCGGGATGCCCGCTAGCGGGTCGGCGCCGGATGGAGAAGCCGCCGGCCCCACCGGCTGGCGCGCGCCGCACTGGCGGCAATAGGCCTCGGTTGCGCCCACCTGATTCCCGCATTGGCTGCAAAACGGCATCTACTATCTGATACGTTACGCGAACGCGGCTTGTTCCGGCAAGCATGCCAGCGAGGATCGTGCTAAGATTTCGCCATGCAGAAGTTGCTTCCAGGCATCCTGCTCCTGGCCTGCGCAGCCGCGTTGCCGGCAGCCAGGAACCTCGAGATCTACTTCATCGACGTCGAAGGCGGACAATCCACGCTGCTCGTTTCGCCGTCCGGCGAATCCATGCTGGTGGATACGGGCTGGGCCGGTTTCAACCACCGCGATTCCGGGCGCATCGCCGCCGCGGCCAAAGAGGCCGGTGTGAAGCGGATCGACTACCTGGTCGTCACTCACTATCATGCCGACCATGTCGGCGGCGTGCCGGAGCTTGCCGAAAAGCTGCCCATCCGCAACTTCGTGGATCACGGCCCCCAAACGGAAACCACCCGCGATGCCCAGGTGCTGTACAACGCGTATAGCGCATACCGCGACAAAGGCAATCACATTCAGGTCAAACCCGGCGACGTCATCCCGATTAAAGGTATCGAGGTGAAGGTGCTTTCCTCGGCCGGCGAACTGATCGCGGCTCCGCTCCCCGGCGCGGGCCAGCCCGATGCCGAGTGCGCCAGCTTCCAGCGGCATGCCGTGGACACCACCGAAAACGCGCAGTCCGTGGGCATGCTGATCACCTACGGAGGCTTCCGCATGATCGACCTGGCGGATCTCACCTGGAACAAGGAATACGACCTGGTTTGCCCCGTCAACAAGATCGGCGCGGTGGACCTGTACCTGGTCTCTCACCACGGTATGGACATGTCCGGCTCGCCGCAACTGGTGCACGCGTTGCACCCCCGCGTGGCCGTCATGAACAACGGCGCGCGCAAGGGCGGCGCGCTTGAAATCTGGCAGACCATTCATAGCTCGCCCGGCTTGGAGGATCTCTGGCAACTGCACTTTGCCGTGGCCGGCGGCCAGGACCACAACTCGCCCGCTCCATTCATCGCCAACGTGGACGATCCCTGCGAAGGCCAGTGGATTCGCGCGACGGTGAGGAAGGACGGAGCGTTTACCGTTTACAACAGCCGCAACAAATACCAGAAGACCTACACCAAGAACTGAGGCGCAGGCAGACCACAAAAAACGATGGTCCGCCCCACCCTACTTCTTGCACTCTTTCAGATCCTTGTTCTTCGGGTCCTTGCAGTCGGTGGTAGTCTCTTTGGTCTTGTCTTCCGGTAGCGGTGGCAGCGGATCGGTATCGTACTTGATTTCGGCTTCCGCGCTGTACTTGCGGTACAGGCGGAACTCCTCGTCGAGTCTTGTCAGAACGTCGCCGCCGCTCATCAAGACCTGCGATTTAAGGGGCAATAGAAAAGTATGTCCCGAGATGTCCTGGTAATCGTAGTCCAGGACGTCTTCGGCCTTCCGGATGGGGAAGTCCGGCGGAATGTTCTCCGCGATGGTCGTCACCCGCATCACTACATGCGTGTCAGGGTCCACTTCCACCAGCCCCCGGTACGCCGTGATGATGCTGAGCTTGGCATCCTCCACCACCAGCCGGTATTGCGAGCGGGACTGCGACACGTGGTAGGCGAACGCCATGATTCTCTTGCCGCGCAGAGTACCCCAGTGGTCCCACTCGAATCGGGCTTCGGTGGACGGTTCAAAGATCTGGCGCAGCATGCTGCCGAACTCGCCGAACGACTTGCTGCCGCCCATCTGTGCGTAGTCCTTGTTGACGATGGCGTTGTTGGCCAGCACCACCAGGTACTTTTCCCCCGTCTGGGCGGAGTAGCTCAGGCGTATTTGCAAAACGTCCTGCGCCTGCCAGGAAGGCTCGCTGAGGGAGCTGCCGCCCCACCGGGTGCCGGGCATGGGCGCCGCATAACGCCGCGTCACCTGGGTGCAAATGAAGTCGGGCAGGTGACTGCTGTAATTCAGCGCGTACTCGCGCACATCCGCGATGATGGCGGCCTGTTCCTCGGAAGAAGGCGGCGGGATGGGCGCGGGCGCGGCTTGCGGCGCGATGGGTTTGGCTGCCATCAGGTCCTTCGTCCGGTCTCGCAACGCCTCCAGCGCCTGCAAGGTCTTGGCCCCGATGCCGTAGCCCTGCATCTCTTCGATGACGCGGTCGTCCAGGCGCTCCGTGAGTCTCACTTTAGCGAGGTATTTCGCCACTTCACCATCCGTCTGCTTCCCCTCCTTGATGAGCTGCTCTGAGGACTGGATGAAGCTGACCAATTCCCGCACGGAAAGAGTCTGGGCCGTGGCGGCGAGGGAAAACGCGAACACGGCAGCCAGAAGCCGGTAACGCATACGTATCCTTATTTTCTCATGACGCACGGCGGGCGCGCAGGTTACCGATAGCTCTTGTCATCCAGCCTGGTGAGATCGAGGCTATCCGGCAGCACCCCCACCGTCACAATCGCGAAGGTGAAAACGTTGGTGCCCGGCTCCAGGTGGCCGCCAAAAGCCTTGTCCGCATTCGCCATGGTCATATGCGCGTGGATTCTTCCGTTCATGATGTAGCCGTTCATGCTGATGATGTCGGCCGGCGCGGTGGGGTCTTTCACGTACATGTTCTTCGACGGAAACGTGCGGTTGCTCACCTGGTGCACCTGGTAGTTTCGCACCGAGCCGGCGCCCGCCAGAATCACGGCGTTGCGGATCTTGTTTTCCTTCACCATTTGTTCCAACCCGGCCAGAAGATCGGCCTGGTATTTGAATCGGAAAATCAGCACGCGCTGGAACTGGCTGCTGATGGCATAGACATCCGGCACCTGGGCGCTGTTCGGTCTGGCGTCCTCGGCGGGCGTGGAGGCGGCGTTGGTGATTTCCTTGCGGGTCTCTTGCGCGGAGGCCAGGGACAGGAGCGCCACTGCTGACACAATCAGTCTTCTCATGCTGAAAGTGTGGCACAAGCCGGAGGGACTACGCCACGTAGTGCGCCTTCACACGTCGCGCCACGGCGCGACCCACCACCGCAGCCAACTGGTCCTCCGAGGCCGCACGCACCAGTTCCGAGCTGCCGAACTCCTTCAGCAGTTTCTGCACCGTCCGCGTTCCCACGCCCCGGATGGCGTCGAGCTCGCTTGTGAGCTGCCGCGCGTTCCGCCGCGACCGGTGGAACGTGACCGCGAAGCGGTGCGCCTCGTCGCGGATGGATTGAATCAGGTGCAGGATCGGCGAAAAGCGGTCCAGCACCACCGGCTCGTCCTCCTGCCCGTAGACGTATATGATCTCCTCGCGTTTGGCGATCGAAGCCAGCGGCTGGTCGGCGATTCCGACCGCTTCCAGCGCTTCGGCCGCCGCGTGCAACTGCCCGATTCCGCCATCGATCAGCACCAGCCCGGGCATCGGTCTTTTCTCTTCCTGAACGCGCGCATAACGCCGCGCCACCACCTCGCGCATGCTGGCGAAATCGTCGTTCCCGATCACCGTCTTGATCATGAATTTTCGGTAGTCCGATTTCTTCATCCGGCCGTCTTCCCACACCACCATGCTGGCCACCTTATCGGTGCCCTGGATGTGGGAGACATCGAAACACTCGATGCGCGCCGGCGCCGCCGGCAGGTTCAGAGCATCTTCGAGCGCTTCCTGGATGGCGCGAGACGAAGGCTTCAGCACGCGAAACCTCGTGTCGAAGCTGTGTTTGGCGTTGTTCCGGACCAGGTCGAGCAACGCTTTCTTCTGCCCGCGCTGCGGCGTGCGGATCTCCACGCGATGGTTCCGTTTCTCGGAAAGCAGCTCCTCCAGCGCCTCGCAATCCTCGAATTCCACGGGCACGTGGATTTCCGCCGGGATGTACTGCTGATCCAGGTAGAGCTGCTTCAGCAGCGCAGAGAAGAACTGCGGCTCGTCGAAATCCGCCTGGTCTTCCCAGAAGAACTCGCGCCGGTCCACGATCTGTCCGTGGCGCAGGTGGAACAGGTTCAGGGCCACCAGGGGCGGCTCGGCGTAGCAGGCGAAGATGTCCACATCGTCGCCCTTGGCCGCGGCCATCTTCTGCCGCTCCTCGATCTCTTCCACCGTGGCCAGCAGGTCGCGCAGCGAGGCGGCTTGCTCGAAGCGCATCTCGCCGGACGCCGATTCCATGCGCTCTCGAAGGCCGCGCGCCAGGTCGCCGTGCCGGCCCTCCAGGAACAGCTTCACGTCGCGCACCGCGCCGGCGTAGGCATCGCCCGTGGTCAGGCCTTCCACGCACGGTCCCAGGCAGCGGTGAATGTGATATTGCAGGCACGGCTTTGGATGGTAGCGCGTGAGGTCCACCTTGCACGACGGCACCTGGAAATGCCGGTGGATGAAATGCACCAGGCGGTGCGCCAGGTTGGCCGGAAAGTATGGGCCGAAGTATGTCGAGCCATCCTTGCGCAGCCGGCGTGTCACGTAGACCCGCGGGTACTTCTCATGCGTGAGCTTGATGTACGGGTAGGTCTTGTCGTCGCGCAGCAGCACATTGAAGCGCGGCTGGTACTGCTTGATCAGGTTGTTCTCGAGCGCCAGCGCCTCTTTTTCGTTATCCACCAGGATGTAATCGATGTCCCGCGCTTCCGAAATCAGCGTTCCGGTCTTGGCGTCGGCCAGCTTGTCCTCGGAAAAATAGCTGCGGACACGGTTGCGCAGGCTCTTGGCCTTGCCCACGTAGATGACGCGGCCTCCGGCGTCCTTGTAAAGATACACGCCCGGAACCAGCGGAAGCTGGCCTGCCTTGTCGCGGAGTTCCATGGGAGGGGAAGCTATAATTGAATTATGTCACGCTGGATTCTGATGCTGCTCGTGGCTTGGGTGGCGCTCGTCCACGCACAAGGCCAGCCCGGCCAACTGAAAAGGGACCGGTCGCAGCCTGCCGCATCCGGCCAGCAGGAGGTCCCCCCGGAAGAGGACACATCGCTGGCCGTCAAAGAGTATTCCTTCAATCCCCTCCAGGCCGAAAAGGAGCTGCAAATCGGGAACTTCTACTTCAAGACGGGCAAGTACCGGTCCGCGGCTATGCGGTTTACCGAAGCTACCAAGTGGAACGAAGGGTACAGTGATGCCTGGCTGAGGCTGGGTGAAACCGAGGAGAAGTTGAAAGATCCCAAGGCAGCCAAGGAAGCTTATACCAAGTACCTGGCGCTCGCCTCCGACGCCAAGAACGCTCCCGAAATTCGCAAAAAGCTGCAAAAGCTGAAATAGCCTTCAGGGGATGAGCCGGATCAGCCCGTAACAGGCCACGCAGATCCCAAAATCCAGTGCCAGCCCCCAATCGATTTGATAGAGCTGGTGCTGCGCCCCAGGCGGCAGGTACCGTTCCACGCCGAAGTAGATAATGTTGCCCGCCAGGACCGCCAGCAGCGACCGCCGGAAATCGCCCTTCATGAGGACCCGTAACCAGTGTACGATTAGCACTATGATGACACGGCGCGATGTATTAGGGGCTTTGGGTGCCCTGGCAGCCACCCTGGGACGGGCGGCCGGCCGGCTTCCCGCCAACAAAAATGTGAAGTGGGGGTTGGGGTCGAATCTCTGGAATTCCTTCAAGGGATCGAAGTTCACGGACATCCTCGACGTGATGCGCGACACCGGATTTATCGGCCTCCGCTTGACGCAGTTCCCAACGATTCTGAAGACCTACGACATCACCACCGAGCAAATGGAAGCGGAAGTTTCCAAACGCGGGCTGTACGTGGTGACGATTTCGTTCAACGGCCAGGCGCAGGACCCCTCCAAACGCAAAGAAATCCTGGACAGCGCCAAGGCGGACATGACCTTCCTCAAGAATTTCGGCGCCGAGCGGTTGGTGGTGTTTTCGCCGAACCGCAACGCGGGCGCGGCCCCGGATGCTTTCAAAACCATGTGCGAGTGTTATAACCAACTGGGCGAACTGGCCGGCGAAATGGGCTTCAAGGCGGGCCTGCACAACCACATGGGCCAGATGGTGCAGAACGAAGACGAGCTGGACCGGTGTATGCAGATGACCGATCGCAAGCTGTTCTGGCTGTCGCCCGATACCGCGCACCTTCACCTGGCCGGCATGGACTCCGCCAAGATCCTGGAGCGTTACAAGGACCGGCTGATGCTGGCGGACTACAAAGACGCCAAGCGGGGCCCCGGCGGCTTCCTCCAGAACATCTACGACCTGGGCGACGGGGACGTGGACTTCCCGGCCTGCCATCGCGTGCTGAAGTCGGCTTCGTTCAAGAACTGGCTCATCGTCGATCTGGACGTGGCCCGCAAAGGCCCCCGCGTCAGCTACGAACGGTGCGGAGCTTACGTAGTCAAGACGCTGGAGCCGATTTATGTCTGATGTTTCGCGCCGGACCTTCCTGGGAGCCACGCTCGCCGTGACCACACTCGAGGCCGCCGACTATCGCATTATCGATTCCCACGTTCACACGTGGAAACACGACCCCGAGTTTCCGTTCGCGCCGGGGGCCAATGTCCCCGCGCGCGACGCCGCGCCGGAGACCCTGCTGCAACTGATGAAGGCCAACGGGGTCTCGAAAACCGTCATCATCCAGGTGATTCACTACCGCTACGACAACCGCTTCCTGGCGCACGTGCTGAAACAGTATCCCGGGACCTTCCAGGGCGTGTGCCGCGTAGACCCGCTGGACCCGGCGGCCCCGGACCAGCTCTCGCGGCTCACGGAGCAGGGATTTCGCGGAGTGCGCCTGAGCCCGGGAGGCGGCGCTTCCGGCGACTGGATCACAGGGCCGCTGATGCCCCCGCTGTGGAAGCGCTGCCTGGACCTGAAAGTGCCTATGACGGTGCTGGCTCCGATCGGGCGCATGCCGCAGGTTGGTCAATTGATGGAGAAGCTGCCCGATTTGACGCTGGTGATCGACCACATGGCCGATTGTCCTGTGAACCAGCCGCAGGAACTCGAAAAACTGATCGCGCTGAAGCGCTTCCCCAATGTGTTCGTCAAGATTTCGCACACCTGGTCGCTTTCGCGCCAGCCGTATCCGTGGCTGGATGCGCAGGAGCTGGTGAAGCGGCTGTACGACGCCTTCGGCCCGCGGCGGCTGATGTGGGGCACCGACTGGCCGATCATCGAGGCCGCGGCGAAATATGAGCAGGCGCTCACCGTGGTCCGCGACGACATGAAGTTTCTCAACGCCGAGGATAAGAGCTGGATGCTCAGCAAGACCATCGAGCGCGTCTGGCCCTTCCCGGCATGACGGCTGCCGGCCGGCCGAATGGAGTCGAACTTCACTCCACCCGCAACGCTGTCCAGGGATCCACCGGAGATGCTCGCCGCGCCGGGCCGTAGCCGGCTAATAGCGCCGCCAACAGGGTCACAGCGGCCACCGAGAGGGCCACCGGGTTGTTCGGTTTCATCCGGAATAGGAAGCTCTTCATGACGTGCGATTTGGCGAGCGCCGCTGCCAGCCCGATTCCGAGGCCAGCCGCCATTACCAGCACCTCCCGCAGTACCATCCGGACCAAGCGCCGGCGCTGCGTCCCCAAAGCCATGCGGATTCCGATCTCAATGGTGCGGCGTGCAACGCGCGTTGTCCACATGCGGCTCTTGCCGCCGGCCCTACCGGGCTGCCCCGTTCTGCATTCGCCCAGCCATCATCTTCACCAGCTCGGCGTTGCTGTCGGGATGCCAGCCGTGGCCCTTCATCGGGCGGCCGTAATCGAAAGTGGCGCCCGCATTGGTGGTCTTTAGGAAGTCTTCGAGCATATAGACCGCCAGGTTGAGATAGTAGTTATCCATGTCCCCGCAGTAAAGGTGCAGTTTGCCCTTGAGCCGCGGGCCCAGACTGTCCCAGTTCTTACTCATGTAAGCGCTCAGGTCGTAGCCGTGGTCGCGCATGTAGTCGGCTACTTCGCGGTCGATCTTGCCGGTGCGCTTATCCCACAGCGGGCGCGGATACCCATCCGGCCCCATCGGCCCGTACACCGCCTCCCAGGCCTCGAATTGCTGGCACGAGCGTCCCTTGCTGCCCAGCACTTCCTCGAGCTGGCTCATGCCGCGCATGGTTACCGTGACTTGTCCTTCCGCGGTGCGCATCATAGGCCGCTCCGGAATCGCATATTCGAATCCCGGCGGCTGGAACGCATTGTCATCCTCGTAGATGTTCACAAGCTGATAGCGGCGGAAGTCCACCGGGTCGGGGAAGAAGGTCCACGTGCCATTGAAGAAATCCGGATGGAACACCTGCAGCGCCAGCGATTCCCATCCGCCGGTGGACCCGCCCGTGAGCGTCCGGGCGCGCGGCTCGCGAATCATGCGGAAGCGCTCCTCGAGGTAAGGGACCAGCTCCTGAAGAAGCGCGTCGCCGTACGGACCGTTGTTCGCCGAGTTCACCGCGTAGGAGTCGTCGAAGTACGGCGTGGGGTGTTGGAAGGTTACCGCGATCACGCGCGGAAAGTCATCCGACATCCACTGCCGCGCAAAATCCGCGTCGCCCCGCCCCCTGCCGCCTCCAGACCGGCCTTCGCTGAAGCCGAACGGCGCCATCAGGCCGAAATGACCCTGGCTGTAGATGACCGGGTACCGTTGGGTGGGATGTTCGTCGTATCCCTTCGGCAGCAGCACGGTGGCACCCAGGTACATGGCATGCCCCCAGAACTGGCTCAACAGCTTGCTCTGGATCTTGACGCGCTTCACCCACTGGGTGTCGGGCGGCGCCTCCACCGGCGGTATCACTTTCGTCAGCTCCAGCCTTATGGCGCCGCCTTGCGAGGGATCCAAGTGGACGCGCTGCGCGGGGCTGTACAGGTTTCCCGGCGAGCGATTGAACTGCTGCCCTTCCCACTGGTCCATGTGCGCCCAAATGGTGTGGCCGTCCGCGCGGTTGAACCGAGTGTAGATGTTGATCACTGCCTGCGCATAGTAGTCGCCCGTGGCAACGTCCTTGAGGCTGTTGGCCGGATAGCCCAGGGTGCTTTCGCCGATCGCCGCCGGCTGTCCGGGCCGGAGCTGATCCACGTCCACGCCGAAGAGCAGGCCCGCGGATTGCCAGTTGCCGGCCTCGAACCGCGGCTCCGGCGTCTCGCTGTGGGAAAGGATTACGAACACCCGGCCGGTTATGGGTTCCGAGTGCGCGGATGGGGGAAACGAAACTTCAAACCTGGGCGCCGCCGGCACGCACCAGCCAGCGGCAAAGATGGCAATCAGGCAGCAGGCACTTGTCTTCATGAGGTTTACGCTTACTATCCAGTCTAACCCGCGCCGAAAACCGGAAAACGTTCCGTCTGTCACTGGGTTTATCATGATCGTGATGGGGGGCATCGCGAGGTCCGTTATTGTTCTGATCGGCGCGCTCGCCGCCACTGCGCTGCACGCCCAATCGCTGGAGATCTACTCCGAGTTCCAACGGGTGGACCCGTTTGGGAACGTCGTCGCCATTGATCGGGCGGAACGTCCCCGTGAGATTCTCTCGCCGGCTGTCCCGCGCAACGGCTACGCATCCTTTCATGTCGTGGTGTCGGTTCCACCCAAGACCAATTACTTTCTTTACGTCGTGACCAACCCCTTGGACGCCTGCCGCGTGGCCTTGTATAAGGAGCATTTCGTGAAGGCGGGCGATGGCTGGATACCCGATACTCTGGCCGAATTGCACCGCCTTCCCGATTTCGGAGCCATGCCCGATCCCGACGAGGATATCCCCGGACAGAACACGCGCGTGTATTTGCTGGATGTTTGGATTCCGCCCGAGGCCAACCCCGGCCGCTTCCGTCTCGAAGCCCAATTGAAGGTGGGTTACTGGATTGTCCGGCCCATGGAGGTGCGCGTCATTCCGGCGCTCGTCCCCAACCGGTCCGGCATCCGGGAGGCGGGCCGGGCGGTAACCCTGCCCCCAGTCGAGGAGGGCGCGGACGCTGCGGCCGCCGCGGTTCTCAACGACTACATCTCCGGCACGTTCAGCCCCGCGCCCCTCCAGCCGCTTACGGTGCGCGATATCATTCGTCGGAACGCCATCCAGGACATGGCGCTCGCCGGTTCACCCCAAGCGCTGGAAAAGTTTTGGAAAGGCTTGCCCTCCCGCAAAACCCTGGGCGCGGAATGGTATCTGCGAATTCGAGATCTGGTGTACTCTGAAGCGCAGCGGGTGGGACGGTAAATCCGGAAAATGGCCGTCGTGCTATCATGCCGTTTCGTATGCGCACCTACTCCATCGGACTCGATCTCGGGGGAACCAATCTCCGCGCGGCGGCCTTCGACCGCTCAGGGAAGATTCTCGACAAGATCTCGGGCGCCACTAACTTCTCAGAAGGACGCGAAGCCGTCCTGTCCGATATCGTTGCGGCCATCGAGAAGTTGCGCGTGAGGCACGGCGCGACGCGCCTGGCCGGCATCGGCGTGGGAGTGCCCGGCTTCATCCGCATCAAAGAAGGCTTCATCACCAACTCGAATAATTTGCCGTACCTGGAGAACTTCCCGGTTCGCGACGAAATCAGCCGCCGCCTGGGCGCGCCCGTGATTTTGGAAAACGACGCCAACGCCGCCGCGCTCGGCGAGAAATGGATGGGGGCGGGACGCGAGGTGGACGACCTGGTGCTGCTGACCCTGGGCACCGGCATCGGCGGCGGCATCATCTCCGGCGGACGAGTGTTGCGCGGGTACGTGGGAATGGCCGGCGAACTGGGCCACATGACGGTGGTGCCGAACGGCAATCCGTGCGGCTGCGGCAACCAGGGCTGCCTGGAAAAGCACGCTTCGGCTACTGCGGTGGTGGCGATGGCGGACATGCTCCATCTCGGCGAGAATCTTACCTCCAAGGATGTGTGCGATATTGCCAGGCAGGACGACGAAGCCGGCGAGAAAGCGCGCGCCATCTGGCGCGTGATGGGTGAATCGCTGGGCATCGCGCTGGCCATGCTGGTGAACGCGTTCAATTTCCCGCTCTATCTGCTGAGCGGCGGCATGTTGCCGGCGTGGGAATTTTTCGCGCCCGAAATGCTGCGGACCGTCGAGCAGCGTTCCTTCACCTACCGCGCCACCAAGGCCGGAACGCGCATCGCCCAGGCCACGCTCGGCAACGAAGCCGGCCTCTACGGCGCGGCGTACCTTCCGTGGGTCGAGAAATAGGGTTCGGGTGGGGCGTTACAATCGTCATGTATGCGCCGCTGGCTCATTCTCACGCTGGCTTCGACGGCGATCGTTTTCGCGCAGAAGAAGCCTTTCGATTCTGCCGCCATGATGCAGTTGAAGCGGATGAGCGATCCGCAGATCTCTCCCGACGGCAAATGGGTGACGTTCACCGTGCAAACTGTGGACGTGGCGGCCAACAAGAAGCCGTCGCAAATCTGGATCGCGCCGGGCCCAGCGGGCGCCCCCGGCGGCGTTCCCCGCCAGATCACGCGTGACGGCGAAGCCAACCAGCGCGCGCGCTGGTCGCCCGATTCCAAGCGGATCGCGTATATCTCCGACCGCGGCGGATCTTCGCAGATCTGGTTGATGGATACCGACGGCGGCGACGCCCGGCAGGCCACCAATCTTTCCACCGAAGCCGGCGGCGTGCTTTTCTCCCCGGACGGCAAGAACCTCCTCTTCGCCAGCGACGTCTACCCGGAGTGCGGCGCCGACGACGCCTGCAATAGGAAGAACCTGGACGCGGAGAAGAACAGCCAGGTCAAGGCGCGCATCTATACCGAGCTGCTCTACCGCCATTGGACCGCGTGGCAAAGCAAGCGGCGCAGCCACCTGCTGGTGGTTGGGGTGACGGGGGGGGCGCCCCGTGACCTGACGCCGGGCACGCGCGACGTGCCGCCGTTCTCGCTCGGAGGGTCCGACGATTACGATATTTCGCCGGATGGCCAGGAAGTCTGCTACTCGATGAACGCCGACGCCGTGCCCGCCATCAGCACCAACTCGGATGTGTACGCGGTCTCCATCGCGGGCGGCCAGCCGCGCAAGATCACCAACACTCCCGGCGCCGATTCCAACCCGCGTTATTCGCCCGATGGCAAGTACATTGCCTGGCGGGCGCAGTTCCGCGCGGGATATGAGAGCGACCGCTGGCGGCTGCTGGTGCTCGAGCGCAGCACCGGCAATGTAACCAATCTCACCGACAACCTGGACCGGTGGGTCAACAGCTTTACCTGGGCGCCGGACTCCACCGGGTTGTTCTTCACCATCGACGATCGCGGCCGCCAGACCATCCAGTTGATTCCGGTCGCGGGCGGCGCCGCGCGCATGGTGGCCAGCGGGGACAACGAGCTGGACGACATGCAGTTGACGCGCGACGGCAAGACCATGGTCTACACCCAGCAGAGCGGCGTCTCGCCTACCGAGATCTACCGCGCTTCCTCCACGGGCGGCGCGCCGGTGGCACTCACCCATCTCAACGACCAGACCCTCAACACCTACCAGCTCACGCCGCTTGAGGAATTCTGGGTGGATGGCGCGGAGGGCGCGCGCGTGCAGAGTTTCGTGGTGAAACCGTACGGCTTCCAGCCGGACCGCAAGTACCCCGTGCTGATGCTGATACACGGCGGCCCACAAGGATACTGGGGCCACACTTGGACCTATCGCTGGAACGCGCAGGTATTCGCCGCCGCCGGCTACGTCGTGGTGATGCCCAATCCGCGCGGCTCGACGGGCTACGGGCAGAAGTTCATCGACGACATCAACGGCGACTGGGGCGGCCGCGTCTTCGACGACATCATGGCGGTGGCCGACTACATTGTGACCGACATGCCTTATGCCGATGCCAGCCGCATGACAGCGGCCGGCGGATCGTACGGCGGCTACATGATCGACTGGATCCTGGGCCATACGCAGCGGTTCAAGGCCCTCATTTCGCACGCGGGAGTGTACGACCTGGAGAGCGAGTTCGGGGCCACCGAAGAACTCTGGTTCCCGTTGTGGGAATTCGGCGGCACGCCATGGGACAAGCCGGAGACGTACGCGAAGTGGTCGCCCAGCAAGTACGCCGCAGATTTTCACACGCCTACCCTGGTGATCACGGGCGAGTTGGACTTCCGCGTGCCGTACACCCAAAGCCTAGAGCTTTTCACGGCGTTGCAATTGCAAAAAGCTCCTTCCAAACTTGTGGTTTTCCCCGATGAGGGCCACTGGGTTCTCAAGCCGCAGAACAGCATTCTGTGGTACAAGACCTTCATCGACTGGCTGGATTCCTGGGTCAAAAAGTGAAAACGATTCTGACGCTACTCCTGCTGGCGGTGGCGGCGGCAGCCGCGCTGCTGGTGATGTCCACGCACACGGTTCTGAGCCTGGTTGCCCCGGTCAAGATCATCGGGATCCGCACGCCGGTCGCGGTGCGGATGACGAACCCTCATGGCGTGCGCCGCTTCAGCGCCTACGCCGAGCAGAATGGCGAGCGCTATCTTCTCTTCGAGGAGAGCGCCACCGCGCACCGCTGGTGGTGGCGCCGGCATGAGCCCGCCCGGACCGTGGCCTTCGAGGCGGGCAGGAACAAGGCGCCGAACTTGAAAGAAGGCCCGGCACGGCTGGTGGTGGAGGCCGTCTCCGACGACTTCCGCGGCAGCGCCGACACGGCTGCTTACGATGTCCGCGTGGTGCTCACCGCGCCGCGCGTGGTGGCCGACAACGCCCAGCACTACATCAACCAGGGCGGCATGGAATTGGTGACCTTCACCCCCGGCGGCTCATGGAGCGAAGCCGGCGTGAAGGTTGGCCCATACGCCTTTCGCAGCTTCCCTTTGCCCGGGCACGCCGATCAGCGCTTTGCCATGTTCGCCTATCCGTGGGACCTGCCGCCCGGCGCGACACCGGTGGTCTGGGTGCGAAACGAGGCGGGCACCGAAGCCACCGCGCATTTCTGGTTCAAGCTGTTCCCCAAAAAGTTTCGCGCCCGCGATTTTCCTGTCGACGACGCCCTCATGGAGAAGCTCGTCAACTCGGTCGACCCCACGGGCACGCTGGCTCCCGGACCGGACCTGCTCTCGCGCTTCCTCAAGATCAACGGCGAAATGCGGCGCCGGAACAATCAGCAGCTCGCCGATCTCCGCTTCAAAACCGAAGAGAAGGTCTTATGGAACGGGCCGTTTCTTCACTACGGCAAGGAAGAGTCGATGTTCGCGGACGTCCGCAAGTATATCTACCATGGCAAGCAGGTAGACCAGCAGGTACACCTGGGCTTCGACTTATCCGACGTGCAGAACGAACCGGTGAATGCCGCCAATGACGGACGCGTGGTCTGGGCCTCCGATCTGGGCATCTACGGAAACTGCATCGTGGTGGACCACGGTTATGCGCTCCAATCCATTTACGGGCACCTGAGCCGCATCGATGTGAAGGTGGGCGACCTGGTCAAGAAGGGTCAAACCATGGGAATTGCGGGCTCGACGGGCCTGGCGGGCGGCGTTCACGTGCACTTCAGCATGCAGATCGACGGCGTGCAGGTAAACCCGCGCGAGTGGTGGGACGAGCATTGGATCGAGGACCATGTACTGAGCAGGCTGAAGTAGGGTGATCGTCCGCGCCCCATGCGCCCCTGGTCCCGCCAAGTTTCTATGGAACAATGCCGAAACCTCCAGGAGGCACCTGAAAGCTGAGAGGCGCAGTCTGGCCGCCCCACCTCGTCGCAAAAAGGGTAAGTTTTGCGACACCGCGCGGAGCCCGGGCTCGATCGGATAACGCGAAACCCGGAAGTGATGGGCGGAAAGCCTTGCGTGCGCGGGATGCGAGTCACCGTCGGAGCTATTGTTGGGCTCGTTGCTTCGGGCCACCCCAACTCTGAAATTCTGGCCGCGTATCCCTACCTTGAAGAAGAAGATGTTCGGCAGGCTCTCGCCTACGCCGCCTGGCGCGTCGAGGAGATCGAAGTTCCACTTCCCACAGCATGAAATTCCTGATCGACATGAACTTGAGCCCTTTGTGGGTCCAGTTCCTGGCCGATTCGGGTTTCGATAGCATTCACTGGTCCGACATTGGCCAGCCGTTCGCACCAGACACCGAGATTATGGACCATGCCGCTGCAAACGGGCTGGTCATCTTCACTCACGATCTCGATTTCGGCGCACTTCTCGCCAAACGGAGGGTTCGCCAGCCGAGCGTCATCCAAGTCCGCACGCAGGACGTTCTCCCGACGGCAATTGGCGAGATAGTCGTTCGTGCTCTGCACGCCGCCGCCCGCATCTGGAAGCCGGCGCCCTGGTCACCGTGGACCCGAATCGGAACAGGATTCGGCTTCTGCCAATTTAGCCGTTCGGATTTTCGCGGCATACGCGAATACGCCCCATAACGGGGCGGTAAACTCAAATCATGCCCCTGGGCCGCCTTCTCATCGCGCTGGGCATTGCGCTGGCCGCCGTGGGCCTGCTGGTCACCTTCGCCGGGCGGCTGCCTGTCAAGCTCGGCCACCTGCCCGGCGATATCTACATACACGGCAAGAACTTCAGCTTCTACTTTCCGCTGACCACCTGTATCCTGCTCAGCGCGCTCGTGTCGCTGGTGCTGTGGCTCTTGCGAAAGTGAGTTACCTGAGACGGCCAATCTTGTCCAGGGGCCAGTAGACAAACACGGCTTTGCCGTAGATGTCTTTGCGGTTGACAAACCCCCAGGTGCGGCTGTCGCTCGAGGACATGCGGTGGTCGCCCAGAACGAAATAGCTGTCGCGAGGCACCACCTGGGGTCCCCACGAGACGCGGTCCCGGTATTCTTCCGGGACATAATCCTCCACCAGCGGGCGGCCGTTCACAATGACCCGGCCGGCGTCGATTCTCACGATGTCGCCAGGCAGGCCAATCACCCGCTTGATGTATGATTTGGCCGGATCGGGAGGCCACCAGAACACCACCGTATCGCCGCGCTCGATGCTGCCCAAGCCGAAGCGATAGGTGAACTTGTTGATGAAGATGCGCTCCTGGTCGGCCAGCGCGGGCATCATGCTGGTGCCCTCCACCTTGACTGGCTGGTAGATGAACACAATCAGAACGACCGCGATCATCACCGAAAACGCCAGGTCGCGCACCCAGGCAAGCGCCTTCCGGAGGCTCGAGCGCGCGAGCTTCCGCGTCCCGTCCGCTTCGGGCGCCGCGTCAAAGGAAGGATCTGGGCTATGGTTTTCCTGCATCCCTGCTTGCACTACGTATTATAGACGCTCTGCGCGGCTCGTCGTTTGCCCGCGTCGTTGCTTCGTTGTTTCATGGCGTCAGCAGACGTGTCAGGGCCGGCAGCGGCACAGCCCCTGCTCTGAGCGCCCAGTCGTGGAACCCGGACAGGCTCGACGATGCGTGCTTCTGCTGGTATTGTTCGCGAACCCGCAGCCAGGCGCTCCAGCCGACAAAATACATCGGCAACTGGCAAGAGGAGAGCTTGGCGCGCTGCAGCTTTTCGGTGGCCTCTTCCTCTTCCTGGAACGTCTGCTTCTCCATCAGGTCGAGCGCCTCTTGATCGGTCATGTCGAGCATGTGCAGGCGGACGTCCAGAATCGCGTTGGCAATAACCCGCAGTTTTTCCTTGGCGAAGGTGAGCGCCATTTCCGGCGAGTGGCCCAGGAAACCTTGGTCGAGCATCATCTGGGTGGCATATTCGCCCCAGCCTTCGATGTAAGGGCCGTTGCCGTCGACCGATCGCAACACGCGCCGGCTCTCGGGCTGGACATTGTTGGCGATCTCCATCTGCACGTAGTGGCCGGGCATGGCTTCGTGGATAGTCAGCAGCTTGAGCTTGTAATAGTTGTACTCGCGGAGCTTGGATTCCGCGCGCTCCTTGGGCCAGTCCGGGGGAATGGGCGTGATCCAGTAGAAAGCGCCCAACTGCGGCTCCAGCGCCGGCGCAGCCGAAAAACCGCCCACCGAATAGATGCCGCGCATGAACTCGGGCGTCGGAATCACCTGGAGATTCGCTCGCGGGGGAAGCGTCAGCAAGCGCTTCTCTTCGACGAAAGCGCGCGCCTCGGCCAGATCCTGGCGGGCGTCATCCATATAGGATTCGCGCGTGGAATGGCGCTCCGCGATCTTGGCCAGCACCTCGCCGATCACCCGGTTCTCGCGGTCCGCGACGGAAAGCTCGGCGTGGTCCTTGTGCGCCGGCGCCAACTGCCGGTCGAGCGGCAGGGCCAGCTCGAGCATTTCCGCGCGCACCCGTTCGAGCTCGCGCTCGGCCATCTGCAACATGGTGTCGGCCTCGACCCCGCTTTCCAGCGTGAACCGGAACTTGCGCATGTACCGGTCGGTCGTCATGCGCCAACTGGCGTCGTTGCGGGCGGAAAGGCTGTTCTTGAGATAATCCTGGAACTTGCGCATGGCGTCCAGCGCCGACAGCGCCGCCAGGTTGTAGGCGTCGCGCAGGTCTGGCGGCACGGCGGCCCGGATGGTCTTGTCCACCAGGCCCACATTGCCCTCGTTCTCTTCCATCGCCACCTTGGTCCATATGTCGGGCGAGGAGGTCAGGTTCGTGCTCGCCTGGTCGAGGAAGAACGGTACCTTCTGCAGCCGCGCGATAATGTTGCGCATGCGCGCCTGTGGGGGCGCATACTCCAGAACATATGGGCTGAACAGCGCGTTCCCCAGCGTCTCCACATAAAGAGTGGGGTTGTGGAGATGGCTGTGCAACTCGTTCAAGTCCAGCAGAGCCAGCGAGACCTGATCCTTCAGAATGCTCAAATCGGCCTGGTCTTCGGCCGTGAGTTGATCGCTGCTCAACGCGTCCAGTTGCTCGCCAAAGTGTTCGTAATAATGCCGCTGCCTGTCCTGATTCGCCGGACTCATGTCGTCCAGCATGTTGTCGAGATTCTGGCCCTGGTACCGGTGCAGGCCCACGCCAGTCGCCGTGGCGGGCGAGAAGGCAAGCGTGGTGTGGATAAACTCATCCGACAGACGGGCGAGTTGATCGGAAGGATTGCGGCTGCAACCGGCGCCGAACAGAACCAGCGGAAGGATTGCAACAAGTTTCGCCATCGTTGCAATTGTACTGCTTATCCCACTGTCACGCGCGCGCCATGAGAGACGCGGGGCACCGGCGCCGAGACCGGTTGTGTTGGCTGCCTGCGCTGCATGCGTGAGATATCGCGCAGCACCTTGGCCCGCTCCAAGAAGGCCCGCCGCGCCGTTACGCGCTCGCCGATAACGCAGCCCCAAAGGAGCGCGACCGATAGCGCAATCGCGGACAAGCCCTGCCCTGTAATCTTGATGATCGGCATCAGCCGCTCCTCCTTCGGTCAGTCTCCGGAGCAATCCGCATGCCAGAGAAGATGTCCTTTGTTATCAAAGGGGTTTTCCGGGGAAAGGTGAGGCGGCCGTGGCACATCCGGCTACAAGTGGCGCTTACAGCGACACTCCGGGCACGGAAATGGACATAGCTCTTGAGACTATCGGGCGGCCATCAGCGCGCGCAGGCGGCGGGCGCGTTCTGGAGCCCGCAACTGCCGCAGCGCCTTGGCCTCGATCTGGCGAATCCGCTCGCGCGTGACGTCGAATTCCTGTCCGATCTCTTCCAGCGTGTGCTCGCGCTCGCAGCCGATCCCAAACCGCATCCGGATTACCTTCTCCTCCTTCGGGGAAAGCGTTTTCAAAATGCCGGCGGTTTCGTCGCGAACATTGGATTCGATGACAGAATCGACCGGCGATCCAACCCAACGGTCCTCGATCAGATCGCCCAGCGCCGATTCACCGTCGCGACCCACCGGGGTCTCGAGCGAAACCGGATCCCTCGAGATGGTCTTCAGCTTCTGCACCTTCTCCACCGGGATGTCCATCCGGCGGCCAATTTCGTCATTTGTAGGAGTACGGCCGAGCTCCTTCTCTAACTCGCGCGTCGCCCGCAGGAACTTGTTCATGCTTTCGTTCATGTGGACGGGAATACGGATGGTCCGGGACTGGTCGGCGATGGCGCGCGTGATAGCCTGGCGAATCCACCACGTGGCATAAGTCGAGAATTTGTAGCCGCGCCGGTATTCGAACTTGTCGGCGGCGCGCATCAGGCCGATATTGCCTTCCTGAATGAGGTCCAGCAGGTGAAGTCCGCGGTTCACGTATTTCTTGGCTACCGACACCACTAGGCGCAGGTTTGCTTCCACCAAGTCCTTCTTGGCGCGCTCGGCTTCGGCCTCGCCATGACGGATCACCGTGAGCGTGTGCTTCAATTCGGGCAGGGTGGCGCCAGCCGTGGCTTCGCGCTTCCGCAATTCGCGTTTCAATTCCCGCGAACGTACCTGCTGCACGGGGTTGTTTCTGGCTTCGAGCTTCTTGATCTCGCTATCGAGGTGGCTGATTTCATCCACGGCGCGCTCGATCTCGCGAGAGAACTCCTTCCATTTGATGAGCCTGAACGGAACGCGGCGAATCGCCAGGGAGGTTTCCACTTTGGCGCGATCCAGCTTGGCGCACAGCCGCTTGCGGGGCTTCTTGTTGGATACGGGAGTACTACCCACCCGGTCCTGTAACTGCTGGAGCCTCTTGTAAAGAATCACAACATCGGCGAACTGTTTGGCCGCCTCAGCCCGGACCTTAAGATCGGCCGGGGAGCCTTCCTCCACATCCCCCAGATCCGCGATGCTTTCCACTTCGATCATCGCCTTCCTCAACTGCTCGGCTAGATCGACCACCACCTGCTGCACCAGGGCGGAGCGGCTAATCGCCTTCTGCATCCGTAGCTTACCGCGCTCCATGCGGCGTGCCAAGTCGACTTCGCCCTCGCGAGTGAGGAGCGGAACGGCACCCATCTCACGAAGGTACACGCGGACGGGGTCGTCCGTGTAAATGGATTCCTCCACCGGTTGGGGGTGCAAAAAATCGGCTTCGTGTACGGCCTCGGGATCGAAGAACTTAGCTTCATCCTCGAAATTAAGACCTAGGGTTTCAGGGTTGTCCGCTAGAAACTGATCTTCAAAATGGTCCACTAACACTCACCTCCCCCGTGGACACGCGATCCATTACATGGAAGTGTCTGGGAAATGGGGTACTACGTGAAAAAAGTTCGACCGGCTGGTCCAGCCCCAAGTGTTGAGGAGATCGGCGGCATTCGGGGTTTGACTTTCATCTGATGATATCATCATTCCCCAACAAAGTTAAGCTCTATTTTTAAAGATGTCTTAAAACTGTTTAGGTTACAAGAAGTTTGGGGACCGTGGCTGGCGCGTCGCCGGGATCTCACGTCAACTTCTGCCGCATCAGGTTCTTAAGCTCGTCGAAGAATGCTTGCTCATCCTGAAAATCCCGGTATACCGAGGCGAATCGCACATAGGCGATCTTGTCGATCTCCCGGAGGTGACCCACCAGAAATTCTCCTATTTCTGTAGTTGATATCTCACGATCCGGTGAATCGCTCACCTTGGATTCAACCTGGTTGACCAATTCGGAGAGCTTGGCCATGCCCACCGGGCGCTTTTCACAGGCTTTGAGCAGGCCCGCCAGCACTTTTTGGCGGTCGAACTTCTCGCGGCGCCCGTCCTTCTTGACGACCATGTAGGGGACTTCGTCGATGCGTTCGTAAGTCGTGAACCGGCGCTCGCACTGCAGGCATTCCCGGCGGCGGCGAATGGCGTCACCCTCCTTGCTCTCGCGGGAATCCACCACCTTATCGTGCATGTGATTGCAGAATGGACATTTCATGCGGACGTCTCCCGGCCGAGCTGTCGCAGGCTGTGCCAATCCAACCCCTCTTTGAGCGCCAGGCCCAAGCCTACAGGCGTAATTGCTACGAATGTAATAAACCAGACCAGCATGGCAAACGCAGTGGCCACTTCGAGTTTCACCGCAAACAGTTCCGTCAGGACAACCATCAAAACGACCTGCATGCCGCCGCCGATCCCGGGTATTTGGATGACCGTTCCAAAGGAAACAAACCCCAGCAACACCAAAACATCTACAAAGCTAAGAGTTGCGCCAAAAAAGGACCGGGCCAGGCACTCGTAGCAAGCGGCGATCAGCGCCCATTCTATCACCGAATAGAGCAGGACCAGCAGCAGTGCGCCGTCGCTGCGCGTCGATTCCACGCCTTGCACAAAGGCGTTCACAAGCTTCTCAAGCTTCAGGAAACGCGCTTCGGGGAGAAGGCGCAGGCCGGCCACGAGGCGTCGCCGCATGGGCTCGGCGAAGTGGCGCAACGACACCAGAATGACCAGCAAGGCCACTGCGGTGAACGCCGCAAACCTGCCCCCGACCGCCAGGACCCCGGCCAGCCTGGGCCCCACATGAGCGCCCGGGGCGTGCGCGCGGGTCAACGCGAAGCCGAAAATCAGTAAAGCCATCAGGAGGTCGAAGATGCGCTCCAGGAGCCATGCCGCGAATTGGGAACTCACGGGCACCCGCTCCTTGACGGCAATCAGATAGGGCCGCACCAGCTCGCCGGGGCGTCCAAACAAGGTGATAGCGGCGAACCCGATCACGGTAGCCGAGAGCAGGTTGCGGATGGATGGGCGGGCCTTCAGGGGCTTGAGAAAAACCGCCCAACGCAGGGCGCGGCCGTAGTAGCTGGCGGCAGCCATGACCAGAGAGAGCAGCAGCCAGGGCCAGCTAAGGCGAGCCATGGCGGCGGCAGCCAGATTCCAGTGAAATCCCCTGAGCGGCGACCGCGCTCCGAGGAGCCATACCACGAGGGCGCCGGCGAGCACGACGCCGGCCACCCATTTCCACGTATGATGGCGAATCGATCTTCCTCCCCCGGAAGCGCCTCAAAAGGGCTGGCGTGCCGGAAAAATTGAACCTATCATGATAAAGCCTCGTTTCTCCATATGGAAGAACGAGTGCCATGGCCACCACCACGCTAGCTTTGGGGGTTTTCGGAAACCACTCAGCCGGCGGCCACGTTTTGAACCGCGTGATGGCTATTCACGGGGGCCACAATCTGGTAGAACGGAGCTTGGACCCGGTACACAGCCTCGTTTCGAGATGCCTGAGCGGCGACCAAGCAGCCTGGGAGGAACTGGTGCGGCAGCAAACCCGGCAGGTCTATGGACTCTGCTACCGCTTTACCGGCAGCGGCGCGGAAGCCCAGGATCTGACTCAGGAAGTGTTTCTCCGGGTGTTCCGGTCGCTGAAGACTTTTCGCTCCGCGGAGGGTTCATTCGGTACCTGGCTGGCGAGGGTGGCGCGTAACCTCTTGATCGATCACTATCGCCGCACTCGTCAGGAACGCGTGACGGATCCGATCGAAGAACAGCTCACCGTGCTGGAGGAAAAGGGCGCCGCGGCGCCGGAGCGTCCGGACCATGCTGTAGCCGGCCGGGAGGCCAGTGAGATCCTGCAGGCGGGGCTGCAGAAGCTCTCGCCGGATTTGCGAGAGGCGGTTATCCTACGCGACTTGCAGGAGATGGAATACCGCGAGATCGCCCAAGTGCTGGGGATTCCCGAAGGCACGGTGAAATCGCGAATCAATCGGGGCCGGGCCGAATTGGCCCGCCTGCTGCGAAGGCGGAAGCTGGTGGTATGAACTGCGCAGACGTTGAAATCCTGATCTGCGATTACCTGGACGGCACGCTCCCGGCGGAGCGGAAGTCCGCGGTGGAGTGCCACCTCGCCCAATGCCCGGCATGTGCCGAACTGGCGCGAGACTCCGCCGCCGCGGTGGCGTTCATGGAGCGCGCCGCCGATGTCGAGCCTCCGCCGGAGCTGATCACCCGCATTCTGTTCGATGCGCCGTGGAGCAAGGACGGGACCAGACCCCAGAGCGCGCGAAGCTGGATAGCTGCAATTCTCAGCCCGATTTTGCAACCGCGGTTCGCCATGGGCATGGCGATGACCATTCTCTCGCTGTCGTTGCTGGCGCGGTTCGTGGCGCCCGTGCGGCAATTGCAGATGTCGGACCTGGAGCCGGCCAAGGTGTGGGCGGGTCTCGAGGACCGCGCATACCGCGCCTGGGGACGCACAGTAAAGTTTTACGACAACCTGAAGTTCGTTTACCAGATTCAAAGCACCCTGCGGGAATGGCAGCAGCAGGGCGAGGACCAGCAGTCCGCTCCGGTTCAGGAGGCTCCCGAACAGAAAACGGACGAGCACAAGCTGCCAGTCAAAGCCACTCCGGACGGGGGGCCCTCTGGGCCCGGCGCTTCGGGCGCCGCGACCGGCGGAGGGCCAGCTTCGAATCCCTCGGGGGGATCGCGTTAAGGGGTACGTTATGAATTGCCAGAATCATACTGAAGTCCCGGCCACGGCATACTGCCGCACGTGCGGCAAGCCGATATGCGACGAGTGCCGCCGCGACGCCTACGGAACCGTCTTTTGCGCGGAGCATGCGCCCGCGCCGGCCGGGGAGCCGCCTGGGACCGCGCCCGCCGTCCCGCCGCCGGGCTATGTCTACTCGGACGTCTCACCCGGTCTGGCTCTCTTTCTGGGCATGATCCCGGGAGTCGGCGCCATCTACAATGGCCAGTACGCCAAGGGGCTGGTACATGCCGTCATATGGGGCATTCTGATGAGCATTGCCAATTCGCGCGCGGCCAACGGTCTGGAACCGGTTTTCGTCATGCTGGTGCTGGCCTGGTGGGCCTACATGGCGTTCGAAGCGTATCACACCGCGCTCAAGCGCCGGAGAGGCGAGCCGGTGGATGAATACTCCAGCCTGGTGGACCTGCGGGGCCGGCCGAACCAGGTTCCGGTGGCGGGGGCCGCGCTCATCATCCTGGGTGTCCTGCTGCTATTGCATACGCTAGACCTGCTGGATTTCGAGTACGTGGTGCGCTATTGGCCGGTGCTGCTGATCGTAGCGGGGGTCTACCTGCTGTTTAGCCGCTTCGCGGGAAAGGAGGCGGGCCATGAGAGGCAATAGCGCTTCGACCATCCGCGCCATCCGCGGGCCTATCACGCTGATCACCATAGGGGTGCTGTTTGCGCTGAACAACTTTACCCGGTACAGCTTCGACCAGACTTGGCCGGTGATCCTGATCGTGTTCGGGCTGTTGAGCCTGCTGCGCCGCGGCAGCGAACCAACCGGCGCGCCTCCCGCCGCGGGCCCCGGCGCTCCGGGCACGCCGCCGCCGTATGGATATCCGGCTCCCGGCGGTTACTCGAGGAGTCCGTATGCGGGCGGGCCCGCAACCAAGCCGGGCGGGCCCGCAACTGCGCCGGGCACTCCCAACGCCCCACCGGGAGGCTCCGTATGAGACGGCGCTCGTTCACTGGTCCTCTGCTGCTATTGCTCATCGGCGCCCTGTTTTTATGGAGGAACCTGCACCCGGAAGCGCCGATTTTCGACCTGCTGGCAGCCTACTGGCCGTTCGTGCTGATCGCCTGGGGGCTGGTGCGGCTGATTGAAGTCCTGGTGTGGAGCGGGGAAGGATACGGCTCCGGCTTAACCGCCGGGGAAGTGGTGCTGGTGGTTCTGATCTGCATGGCCGGGTCGGGAATCTGGGAGGCGCACCAGCACGGCATCCGGTGGAATTTCTTCGGCCCGGACTGGCTCGGGGAGCAGTACGACTATCCCGTTTCGGCGCGCGGCCCAGCCATCGGCATGAACCGCGTCGTTTTCGAGAATCCGCGCGGCAACATCAAGGTCACCGGCGGCGATACGCAAGAGGTGACGGTCAGCGGCCACAAGCTGATCCGCGCCTATGCCCACAGCGACGCCGATCGCACTAACGAGAACACACCCGTCGAGATCGTGCCGCAGGGCGACCGCCTGCTGGTGCGCACCAGCCAGGATCGCGCGCCCGACAACCAGCGGATCTCCGACGACCTGGAAGTGACGGTCCCACGCGGAATGGCCGTGGAGGCGCGCGGCCGCGCGGGCGATTACGAGATCTCGGACATTGCCGGCGATGTCGAGCTGGCGGCCGACCGCGGCGACGTGCGGCTGGCGCGGGTGGGCGGCAACGCGCGGCTCGAGATGGGCCGCAGCGACCTGATTCGCGCCCTGGACGTGAAGGGCAAGATCGACGTCCAAGGGCGCGGCTCGGACATCGAGCTGGAAAACATCGCCGGGCAGGTGACCATCAACGGCGGCTACACCGGGACGCTGGAATTCAAAAACCTGGCCAAGCCGCTCGAATTCGAAGGCGTGCGCTCGACCGAGCTGAGCGTGCAAGCGGTGCCCGGAAGCATCAGCATGGACATGGGCGCGTTCACCGCCAGGGATATTGTGGGACCGGTGCGGCTGGTGTCGGAGTCGCGCGATATCACGATCGAGCAGTTCACGCAGTCGCTCGAGCTGGAGACCCGGCGAGGGGACATCGAATTGCAGCCCACGCGCCTGCCTCTGTACTCCATCGAGGCACATTCGGGGACGGGCAGGATCGACCTGGTGCTGCCGGAGAAGGCCGCTTTTCAATTGCAGGCCACCGCCGAGCGCGGTGAAGCAGTCAACGATTTCGGGCCGCAGATCCAGAAGGAAGTCGAGGGCCGCACGGCCACGTTGAGGGGCAAGGTAGGCGACGGCCCTACCATCCGCCTCACCGCCAGCCGCGGCTCGGTTTCCGTGCGCAGAGAGGGAACCCTGCCCAGCGAGCCCGAGCCTTCGCCGCCCCCGAAGCCCCCCAAGGCGCCCAAGAACCTTAAAGAGACCGAGATGGAGATGTGATGGCGCAGACGCCTGTGTTAACTCTTAGTCTGCGACGGATTCTGACCCTGGCTCAAGATCTGGATTTTCGACGCGATTTCCGTCCTCAATTCATCCGGGTCGAATGGAAAGCGGGCGCGCGCCGTTTCCGGAAGCTCGGGAAGCACATCCGCGAAATCCGGCGCGGTGGATGACATGAGTATGCCGAACCCCAAGGCCTCCGACATCAAATCGGCGACACGGACCAGGCGCACCAGGCCAAAGGGTTCGTCGTCGGGCTTGGCGTGGTGACCGGCGACTACTTCACGCAGCTCCGCCGGCAACGCCATGCTGTCCATCAACCAGCAGCCGGCCTGGCAGTGGTCGATATCAAACAAGTTGCGCTCGACATCCATGAGGTCGTAACCATTCTCCTGCGCCACCGCCAACATGTTGGCATAGGGGCCTGGGTAGTTTACCAGCAGCGCCAGTCGCCCGATGTCGCGCAGCAGGGCGGCGGTGTATGCGATGTCCGGGTTCATTCCACAAGAACGGGCCAGTTTCTCCGCCAGCAGCGCTCCGGCCAAGCTGTTTTGCCAGCACCGCTGCAGGGCCTCGATTCCCAACACCGGCATCAAGTAGGTTCCAAACGCCCGGGTCAGGGTGACCCCCTTCACGCGCTCAAGGCCCAGAATAACCACCGCGTGAGAAACCGTCATTACGCGGGACCGCAGGCCATAAAGCGCGGAGTTCGCAACTTGCAGCACATCGGCTGCAAATACAGGCTCGACCGAAATGAGCTTGCCGATCTCGCTCACGTGCACATCGTCCCTGGAGAGGATCTGAAGCACCTGGATCGCTACTCCGGGAAACGGTGGGAGGTTCCGCAAAGCCCACGGGGTGCCGTATGCCTCCGGTGCGAGCCTGGCTGCCTTCGATTCAGGCTTGGTCATGTCCCATTCCTTCCAAACACACCCAGGTTATCGGCGGTGTTCGCGAACTTCTTTAGGGCTGGACTAAACGAACCTCATTTCCCGGCTCCCACCAGGATGATGTGAGTATCCATCACGTTGGTGTTGGTCGGTCCGGTGATGACCAGATCGCCCAGGAATTCGAAGTAATGGTAGGAATCGTTGCGCTCGAGGTAGCGGCGCGCGTCCGGCTTGCGGCCGAGCGTCTGGCCATCGGCCACCGCCCCCGCCGCGTTGGTGGGGCCGTCGGAGCCATCGGTGCCGGCGATGAAGACCACCACGTTGTCCAGCCCGGCGATATCCATGGCGGCGGCCAGCGCGAATTCCTGGGCTCTCCCGCCCAAGCCATCGCCGCGCAGCGTGACCGTGGTTTCCCCGCCCGTAATGACACACGCAGGCGGTTTCATCGGGCGCCCGGTGCGTGCCATTTCGGACGCGATGGCGGCGTGCATGCGGGCGATCTCGCGGGCCTCGCCCTGGATCTCGCTGGAGAGCACCAGCGTCCGGTAACCTAGCGAGCGGGCGCAGCGCGCGGCCGCGTCCAGCGCCAGGTGGTTGCTGCCCACAATGGTGTTGCGCACGCGCTCAAAGACCGGATCGTCCGGCTTGGGCGTCTCGGGAATGGCGCCGCACGCGCCCTGTTCGAGGCGCTCCCTCACGGGTGCGGGCACGCGCTCGCGGATGCCGTACCGGTCCAGGAGTTCCACCGCTCCCGCGAAGGTGGAAGCATCCGGCGCGGTGGGTCCGGAGCCGATGACGTCGAGATTGTCGCCGATCACGTCGGAAAGCATCAGCGATTCCACCCGGGCCGGCGACGCCAGCCGCGCCAGTTGCCCGCCCTTGATGCGCGAGATGTGCTTTCTGATGGCGTTGATCTCGTGGATATTAGCGCCCGACGCCAGCAGCAGCCGGGTGGTGGCCTGTTTCTCCTCGAGGGTGATGCCCTCCGCGGGCAACGGCATCAGCGCGGAGGCTCCGCCGGAGATGAGGCAGATCACCAGGCCGTCCTTCCCCGCCCCGCCCGCGATTTGCGCGATCCGCTCGGCGCCGGCCACGCCGGCGGAGTCGGGTACCGGATGGCCGCACTCGTTCAACTCGATGCGGCGCAGCTTGACCGTGTGCCCATACTTGACGTTGACGAGGCCGGCGGCGATGCGGCGGCCGAGCACCCGCTCGGCGGCCTGTGCCATGGACGCCCCGGCCTTGCCCGCTCCGACGACGTAGATATCGCGAAAGCGCGAGAAATCGCGGCGCTTCAGATGGCGCTCGACGGCGCCGGCGGGATCCGCAGCCGATAACGCGGCTTGGAAAATGGTGTGTGCATGCTTGCGTAGAATTCGATTGCTCATAGGATTACTCATCGGATTAAAGGATGGCTCAGGATGGCTTCCACCACGCCGGCCGGATTATCGCTTTCAATGGGAACGCATATGTCCGCGAGGCGGTACACCTCGCGCCGCGCATGGTACAGCGCCGCCAACTGCCGGGGTTCGCGCGCCAGCGGCCGGTGCGAAGCCAGCGCCACCCGGCGCTCGACCACCGCGAAGGGGCAATCCAGCCACACCGTGACGCCGTTATTCTCCAGCAAGTCGCGGTTCGCCTGACCGGAAAAGGCGCCGCCGCCCAGCGCCAGCACCGCGGGGCGGCCGCGCTCGATCCAGCGGACGTGGCGACGGATGACCCCGGTTTCGATGCGGCGGAATTCCGCCTCGCCGCGCTTGTCGAAGATCTCGGCGATGGTCGTTTTTTCGGCGGCTTCGATCTCCTCGTCGATATCGAAGAAGTTCCAGCCTAGACGGCCGGCCAGGAGGCGGCCGATGGTGGACTTGCCGGAGGCCATGAAGCCCACCACGTAGATGCCGGGCGTGCGCTTGAGCTTGAGGTTCATGCGGTCTCGTTCATCCGCGCCATTTGGGCTTGGACTATGGAGGGGAACAGGCGGGCGAGCGCCACCAATATCCAGCCGGCGCGCGGGGTCAGGACGGTGCGGGCATCGCGCTCCACTCCGCGGCGGATGGCTGCGGCGCACTCCTCGGCCGTGATGGCGTAGCGGCGGCTCCGCAGCACCGCGGCCGGCGCCCGTCCGCCGCAAACGTGCTCCTGAAAACCGGTCTTCACGTAGCCGGGGCAGACCAGCATGGCGTGGACGCCGTCGCGCCGCAGTTCCATGCGCAGCCCTTCGGTCAGGGCGCCCATCGCGTATTTGGATGCGCTGTAGAGCGTGGACCAGGGCAGCACCATCTTGCCCCCGATGGACCCGATGTTCACAATCGTGCCGCTCTTGCGCGCGCGCATGTGCGGCGTCACAAGCTGCGTCATTTCGAGCAGTGCGAAGAAATTCAATTCCATCAGGCGGCGCGCCTCTTCCATGGGCATGTTCCAGGAGGGCAGGTAGGTGCCCACCCCGGCATTGTTGATGAGGATATCGATGGCGCCGAACCGTTCCAGCGTGCGCGCCACCACCCGGCGGCGGGTGTCCTCGCTGGTGAGGTCGCCCGGCGTGATGAGCGCCGCCGGCCCTGCCCTTAGGAGACCTTCTTGCGAGCGCGCGGTCAGCGAGAGCTGCGCGCCCCGGCGCGCGAACTCCGCGGCACAGGCGGCGCCGATTCCCTCGGACGCGCCCGTGATGAGAACGACTTTGCCGTCAATTCGCATGCGGACCACTTGAAACGTCATAATATTACCATGCCTGCGCGGCTCATCCCGCTGTTTCCGTTGCACGTGGTGGTCTTTCCCAGAACGCGGCTGCCGTTGCACATTTTCGAAGAACGGTATAAGGAAATGATTGGAAACGCCATCCGCGACCACTCGGAATTCGGGGTGGTTCTGGTGAAGGAAGACGGCATCGTGAGCGCCGGCTGCACGGTGATGGTGGAGAAGGTGCTCGAAACCTACCCCGATGGCCGCATGGATATCCTGACGCGCGGCCTGCGGCGCTTCGAAATCGTGGGGCTGAGCGGCGAGAAGGATTATCTTCAGGCCGAAGTGAGTTTCTTCGACGACGACGACCCCGCCCCGGCGCCCGCCGATCTGCGCCAGCAGGCGCTTTCGCATTACCAGGCCATGAGCGGGCTGGCCGCTTCCCAAGGGCGCGGCGAGCCGGACCTCGAGGACCCGCAACTCAGTTTTCAACTGGCGCAGACGCTGCCGGACCTGGATTTTCTGCACGCACTGCTGGCGCGCCGCTCCGAAACCAGCCGGCTCAAGGAACTCAACCATTACCTGGCGGAGTACATTCCGCGCCAGCGCCGCATCGAGCGCGTCAAGCACCTGGCCCCCACCAACGGTTTCGCCGGCGGACCCTCCGGGCTGTAGCGCCGCCCATGCGCCACTTCCTGCTTATCGACGCCGACGATACGCTGTGGGAGAACAACATCTATTTCGAGCGTGCCTTCGACGAGTTTACCGGCTTCCTGGACCATTCCTCGATGACGCCGCGCGAGGTGCGTGACGTCCTGGACCAGATCGAAGAAGCCAACAACAAGATCCACGGTTACGGCTCGGCCAACTTCGCGCTCAATCTGCGCCAGTGCTACCAGCACCTGGCCGAGCGCGAGGTGCGCGAGGAGGACCTCCGCACCGCGATGGGCTTCGCCGAGCGGATTCTGGAATGCCCCATGGAGGTAATCGAAGGGGTCCCGGAAACCCTCGAATATCTTTCGCTGCGCCACCATCTGACGCTGTTTACCAAGGGGCACCCGGAAGAGCAGAAGCTCAAGATCGGCCGCTCTGGGCTGGGCGCGTTCTTCCGCCACACCGCCATTGTCAAGGAGAAGGATGCCACGGCTTATCGACGGCTGGTGGAGGAGCGCGGCATGGACCCGGAGCGAACCTGGATGATCGGCAACAGCCCCAAATCGGATATCAATCCGGCCCTCGAGGCCGGCCTCAACGCGGTGTTCGTCCCGCACGCGCACACCTGGATTCTGGAGAAGCAGGACCTGCGGCCGGGGAAAGGCCAGCTCCTGGTGGTGGAACAGTTCGCAGATCTGCGAAAGCACTTCTGAGGTTGTGGGGCAGGTTGGCGTAAGGCAACCCGGGTTCCGCAAAGCACCAGGTAGACCTGCCCACTGGCCCGTCGTGGAGTCGTACTGAGCGATCTGGTGCGGAGCGGTTTGCGTGCTGTCCGCGTGTACCACGACCCGGCCGCTTTCCGCGGAGTGAGTTTCCCGCCCGGAGCCCGCCGCCGCTCAACGGCCAGCACGGACGCTGCCTCCCCGCGACTCAAATACGCCCCACCGTGCCGATTACTGTCTCGCGGCAATTCCGAGACTGCCGATACTCTTTGCTTGTTTTAAGACGTGCGCGTATGATATCTTAGATTGGCATTTTATGTGAGGAGGCGGCGGTGCGCGCGTATCGTACTCTCAAGAGCGCCCTGTGGCTAGGTCTCGCCGGATGCATTCCGGCTTTCGGACAGCAGTTCTCCCCGATTTCGACGCCGACTGCGTCGTACACCGGGTCGACCACGCTGATTCCAATCACGGCCCCGGATGACACTCCGTTGACGTCGCTCACGAATGGCACGGAAACCATCACGCTTTCCACGGCGTTTTACGCGGAGACCGTTCCGAACTTCGCTTGGAACACCTGGGGTTCGCCGCCCAACACGGAAAGCAGCACACCGCGTATCCTGGCGAATTTCACGCCGGTTACGAGCGTGACCCTGACTCTTTCGCTTCCCGCCGCCACGTTCGGGTTCGAAGTCGAGCCGGATCAGGACGGTTCTTTCCCCGTCAGCGTCAACTTCTATAACGGAAGCACGCTGCTCGGCACGGTGTCGCGAAACATCACCGGAGACGCCGGCGCGTTGCTGATGGCCGCGTCCAGCACCACCCCGATCACCAGCGTGGTGATCACTATTCCCGCGGGCGCTGACGGTTTCGCCATGGCCCAGTTCCGTTACGCCAACGTGAGTTCCGTCCCCACGCTGAGCACCGCCGCCTTTGGCGCCCTGGGCCTGCTGCTGACTGGCGCAGGGGCCCTGCTGGCGCGAGCCCGGCGTACCGCCGGGGCATAGCCAGGAAGAACCGGATGCTCCTGTCCGCCGCCAAGCGAAATTGTCACACAGAAGAAATACCGGGGTTGACAGGAGGAAGAATCGTCAAGCCACACCCGGGGACCATTCACTGGATGCCTCCCGGGCAAGCCAGAATCATCCCGACTGTGCGCGACGCTTTCGACCGTACAACCCAATTGCCGCCAGACCGCTGCCGATCATAAGTAGCATGGCGGGCTCCGGAACTTCATCCATGTACAGGGAGTCGATCGCGAATCCAATGGGGCTTCCAGTCGGGACACCGGTGACGGTGGCGTTGAAAACAGATATGTATATGCTGCTGATCCGCCCCTCGGGATCGTAAAAGCCCACATAAGGCGCATCATCGCAAGGCATCGGATGATTAGCCTCCAGCGACAGGCACTGCCCGCCGCTCCCGTAAGAACCCGACTCGGCAAGTTGGTACGATCCGATCGGGTCGCCACTGCTGTTAAAAGCTTGCACTTCAGCCACGAACAAGCTGTTAGTGCCGCTGAGGGAGGAGATCTGGAACCACACTCCAAACGCCGGTTCGCCGAGCAATGCGAGCTCCAGAGGGGCCCCGCTCGACGACTCGAGCAATTGGTCGTTGTTCGTGGGAGACGCTGCGGACAGCGAAGTGGCGGAGGCGGAATTGAAGTGCCCCGGGAAGCTTGCTAAAGCGGGGGTCAGGGAGGGGCCCTGGAGCCAGGCGGTCCCAGTCCATTGCCAATAGAAGTCGTTCGCCCGCGTCACCGAGGCAGGCGGGCTCGAGTAACCCGGAGCCAACTGTATGGCGACGCCCTCATCGTCCTGTGTCGCCGTCCTTGTCTGCACGGGGGTCGAGGTCGTGACGGAAAAACTGTTATCCAAAAGGGCAGGGCCTAAACCACTTGGCCCAGCCGCTGCAGTCGGTGCCCCCCAATTGAGAGAGTCCAAGGTTCCCACGTTGCCGAAGGAAGTCGAGAAACAACCGTTGTTGCCGACGCTGCCGAGCCCAGCGAATGGCCCCGACAGCCCGGTCACGGTCAAGCTGCAAGTCAAGGTTAAGATCGCGCTGGCCAAGAGGTTTCCAGCCGCTGCCGTCAGCAGGATCGTAAGCAGACAAACCCGCCTCATGCGCGCCTCCGATAAACCTCGACGCCTTCCATCTCTCTCAACGCTCAAGTTTAGGACACCTCGCCACTAAACTCAAGAAGAGTTCATACTGTATCTCGATAGTATCAATAGCGCCGTAGCGCAAGCCGAAAATGAAATTGAACCTTGATTTATCAACGTATTACAGGAAACATTGCGGCCCGGAACGGCTTTTTGGTACCAGTACTATCCGACGCGGAAAACTTCAGTGCTGAGCCTGAAAAATCCGGCCAAAACGGAGTTTCACTGCTCAGGACGCTTCTGCCTCTCGTAGGGCGTCTTGAGGTATTTGGCGGCCTCTTCCTGCGCGCCCTGCGTGTTGTCTTTGGTCCGAATCGCGAGATTGTACTCGTTCACGGCGCGATCCCGCTGTCCCGTGACGTCGAAAATCTTGCCCAGGTTGATGTGCGCCCATACTTCCGTCCACTTGGGCTCGAGGTCGCCGTTCAGCGCCTCGCGGAACGAATTGGCGGCCGCCTGCCAGTTCTGCTGGAGAAAGAAAACTTCGGCGATCCGGTAGTTCGCCAGCGAGCTGTTGCGGGTGGTTTCCAGGGCCTTCTGGTATTCCTTCAGGGCATCGCCGAATTCGCTCAGCTCGGCGAACTGTTCTCCGCGGCGGATGGCCACCGCCACCCGCATTTCGTTGCCGTAGCGCAGCACGCGGTTGTCGGGGTCGATCACCACGCTTTTGGGCTTGCCGAACGTGTCGATCGAAAACTCCGACGAAGTCCCCACTACCTCCACGCGCTTTTCCTCGGGACTGCCTTCGGTTTCGATCTTCAGGTCCACCGGCATGCGGAACGTGTCCAGGTCCTGCGAAACCTTGCCCATCACGCGGAAGCCCTTTTGCGTGCGGAAAATGGTGTACTCCAGCTTGAATTCCGGCGCGCTGCTGGATTCGATCCACTGGATAAAGAAGTAGTCCAGGCTCTGGCCCGAGGCGTTCTCCGCCATCTTGCGGAAGTCGTCGGTGTTTACCGACTTCCAGGCGAACTGCTGGGCGTAGGCCTTGAGCGTCTGGAAGAACTTATCGTCCCCGATCACGTAGCGCAGCATGTTGAGGACGGCCGCGCCTTTGGAGCCGGTCAGCGCCCACAGCTCCGGCGAATAGTCCTCCAGCCGCGCCGCTTGGATGATGGGCACGTTGTCCACGGTGAGCGCCTCCACCATTACGTCGCGGGCTTGCGATTCCATAGCGGCCGGACCGCTGGTGTGCTCCGTCCATAGCAGTTCGGAGTAAGCCGCCAACCCGTTGGTGAGCCATAGATGATTGCGCGTCGACGGCCCCACCAGTTCCTCCCACCATTGCCGCGAAACCTGGTTGGCGATCAGCCTGGCGCTGGGCTGACGTCCGATGCCGCCCGGCGCCAGAAAAATCAAGCCCGGCGCCGCATAGCCATTGGGCGCGCCCTCTTCGGTTTCCACCACCGTCAGATTGGCATAGGGCGGCAGGCCGAACATGCCCGTGAAATAAGACATCACCCTGCCGGTCTGCTCGCCGTACGCCTGCGCCATGTCGGCTTCCGGCCCGCGGAAGTAGAGCGAAGTGGTGACGCCCTCCGACGGCACTTTCACGGGATCTCCCTTGACCACCGCAATGCTGCCGGGAAACGACGGATGCTCGAACTTGAACTCGAATATGTTCTTTTCGCCGGCCGCCTGGCGCGTGTCCACCCCGCTTCCCAGCACGGTGTAACCCGCGGGCGCGGTGACGCGCACATCGGCCGCGAAGCGGTCGGTGGTATAGCCGCTCACGGGGAACCAGCGGGCCGGGTACAACAGGTACGCGAAATCCGGATGGATGGCCGCGAACTTAATGCCCGACACCGGCCCGTCTTCCTGCCCCGTCAGCCGGCCGTCGTAGAAAAACGTGATGGTGACCGGCTGGCCCTTGGGGAGCGGCTGCTCGAAGCTCAACCGCACGGTCGAGTCCTGCTGGTTACGCGAGGCGGGAATCTGCTTGTCCTGCGCGTCCAGCACGCGCGAAATGTTGAGCGCGTTGTTCAGCTCGAACGCGGCCGAGGTGAAGTTGTCGTCCAGCGGCGTGAACCGAACCACCGCCTTCACCGCGATGAACTGCTTGTCGGGCGTGATTTCCGCGTCGATGGTGTACTGCTCCACGTCGATGCGGGAGCGCCGCTCCTGCGCCGGCGCGGCCAGCGCCAGCAGGCCCGCCGCCATCGCCGCGGCAATCGGGATTCGGAGATTACCAAACATGAGCCACTTGTCCTTCCACAATTTCTTGAATGATGGCGGCCGCCCGCCGCGGGGCGCCCTCTGGGCCCGGCATTCCCGCCTGCGACAGTTTTTCCCGAACCTCTTTGAGGCCGGCCTTCATCTCCGCGCGCGCGCCTGGGTCCGCCAGCAGCCGGCGCGCCTCGCGGGCAATCGTCTCCCCGGTCATCCGGCTCTGCATCAGCTCGGGGACCACCGCGCGCCCGGCAATCAGGTTCACCATCGAATAAAAGGGCACCCGCACCAGCAGCTTTCCGGCCACCCAGCTCGGCGGCGTCACCTTGTAAAAGGTCACCATGGGGGTTCCCAAAAGCGCCGCTTCCACCGTCACCGTCCCGCTGGCCGCCAGCGCCAGGTCGGCATGCGCCATGGCGTCCCAGCTTTCCCCTTCAATCACTCGCACCGGTGAGCGGCCCAAGCGTTCCCGAAAAAAAGCGGCCCCGGTCGTCACCGAGGCCGGCAGGATCAGATTCAACGCCTGCTCCCGGCAAAGCCGCTCGACGGCGTCCACAATCGCGGGCAGATGGCGCGCGGCCTCGCCGCGTCGGCTTCCGGGCAGTACCACTATTAATGGACGGCCCGCGGCCAGCCCGTGTTTCTCAAAAAACTCCTCGCGGCTGAGCGACGGCGCCACCAGCCCGGCCAGAGGGTGGCCGATGTACGTGGCGTTCACCCCCGCGCGCGTAAAAAAAGCCTCTTCAAAGGGAAAGATGCACAGCAGGCGCCGCAAGGTTCGCCGCATCGTCTTGAGGCGTCTTCTTCGCCACGCCCACACCTGCGGCGCTACCAGGTAAACCACCGGAACACTATGCCAATGGAGCCGCCGCGCCACCCGCAGGTGGAAATCCGGCGAATCCGTGAGAATCGCCAGGTCGGGCTTCTCTTCCCACGCCGCCGCCAGCAGCTTGCGGTACTCGCCGTAAATCCGCGGAATGTGCGCCACCACCTCCAGCAACCCCACCACCGCCAGGCTGGCCGCGTCCACCACCGTGCGCACGCCGCAGGCCCGCAGGCGAGGCCCCGTACACCCGAAAAACTCCGCCTCCGGCCACGCGCGCCGCAGTTCCTCCACCACCAGTGAGGCGTACAGGTCCCCCGAGGCTTCGCCCGCCGATACCAGGATTTTCCGGTGCATCCAACTAAGAGTTTAGCGTGCCGCCCTGTTACAATCGAACCACTGGGATGTCCACCGACGCAGAACGGCCGAGGACCACCGTGGAAGAGCTCGCCGCGCGCTTTCGCGCCGAGATGATTCCGCTCACTGGCAAGTTCTCCTATTTCTCCATCCAGCCCATGGCGGAGGACGATCTCCGGCAGTACCTCAATGACCCCATCGCCGCCATCTCCCCGGCCATCGTGGCGGCGCTGCCGCCCATGGGCATCCTTCTGGCGCCCTACCTCGAAAAGGCCAATGGCAAGGAGGCGGACACCGTGACCTTCGAGCGCCCCCACGAAACCCGCCACATCCCCTGCTCACGCAGCGAAACCGGCGGCATGACTGTGCTGGCGTTCGGCATCAAGGACGTCGAAGTCGCCGGCTATCACTACCAGTTCTACAATGCGCTGGCGGCGCTGCTGGCGGACCACTGGCCCGCGGAAGTGCAGGAGCGCTTCTATCGCACCATCCGCGAAGAACTGAGCGCCGAAGTCCACGGCGAAGTGGATGAGAAGAGCTGGCACCTCAAGCAGGCCCTGCTGCGCCGGCAGAAGAACGTGCGCAAGGAAACCAAGCTCTTCCGCGAGTACGCCCGCCAGGCCTTCGAAGATACCCTCACGCTCTACCTGCACGGCACCTGCTGCGACATCGACGTGGAAACCGGCCCCCGCCAGATGCCCAGCCGCTATCTGCGCCGCCGCCTCGAGCTGCTCATCTCGCTGTTCCCGCCGCCCGAAGGTTACGCCGTGCTCCCCGACCAGTTGAAGGCGCGGTAGGACAACCTAGACTAGACCACCAGCTCCGCCAATATCCGCGCCGCTACTTCCTTCCCGCGCTCCCCCACTTCGCCCGCCGGCCCCACGCACGAAGGGCAGCCGGCCTCGCACCCGCACGCCGCCAGCAGCTCCGAGGTCTGCTTCAGCAGGCGCGGCGCCAGGCGGTACAACGGCGCGCTCTGTCCCACGCCGCCGGGATACATATCGTAAAGATAGAGGTTGGGCTCGAAGGTCTCCAGGCCGCCGGAGATGTCTTCGCTCAGCGCCACCCCCAGGTCCCTTGGATCGCACATCACGAGCAGCGCCGCCACCGTGCGCAGCGCATTTCCCAGGCCCGCGATGCCGCTTTGCTTCTGGGCGGGGGTGAACTCCGGAAAGCGCGCCAGAAACTCCGCTGGAAAATGCAGCCAGAAGGCCGTGCTGTGCATTTCCTGCTCCGGCATCGAAAGCTTCCCCGCCCCCACGTTCTCCGAGGTGTAGAACTTGATCTTCTTGAAGCCCACGATCTGCCGGTTCACGCGCACGTCGCCGTGCGCCCGGCGCGCTCCCTCGAGCGCTTCCCCCTCGAACTCTTCGAGCACCTTCACCTGCGTGTAATCGATGGCGTCGGTGTAGTAGTCCGATTCCACGTGCTTGACGTAAGCCTTGCGCTCGCCGTAATCGAAGCGCTCCACTTGGTACTGGCGCGCTTCGTGCAGGTAAATCGCTTTCTCATGGAGCGTGGTCAGCGCCGTGGGAAACGAAACCTCGGCGATGACATTAGGCTCGCCCGTAGTGTCCACCACCACGAAATTATCGCTGGTCACCGAGCGCAGGCTGGTGGCATCCGCCGGATACGTGTCCGAGGTCCAGTGCCAGGCGCCGGCGGAATGGTGCAGAAAGCCCGCTTCTTCCAGGAACCGGCAGACTTCTCCGATATCGTGCCTCCCAAACTTCTCGCCGTCGCGGATGGGCAGCTCGAAAGCCGCGCACTTGATATGCGCCAGCAGAATCTCGAGATTCTCGGGATTAATGTAAGCGTGCTCCGGCGAGCGCCCGAAAAAGTAATCCGGGTGCTCGACAATGTACTGATCGAGCGGCGCGCTGGATGCCACCAGCACCGCCGCCGAGGTGCCCTGCCGCCGCCCCGCCCGGCCCGCCCGCTGCCAGCTCGACGCGATGGTCCCCGGATAGCCCGCCATCACCACGGCGTCCAGCGAGCCGATGTCGACGCCCAGCTCGAGCGCGTTGGTGGCCACCACCGCGCGGATTTCACCCTCCCGCAGGCGCCGCTCGATCTCGCGCCGCTCCCGCGGCAGATACCCGCCGCGGTATCCCCGCACCGTCTCGCCGCCCGCCGGCCCCCGGTCGCAGGCGTCCTTGAGATACGTTACCAGCACCTCCGTGGCCAGCCGGTTGTTGGCGAACACCAGCGTCTGCAAATTGCGCTCGATGAATTCCAGCGCCACGCGGCGCGATTCGTGGATGTAGCTGCGCCGGATGCCGAGCTGCCGGTTCACCACCGGCGGATTGTAAAAAATGAAAAACTTCTCCCCGCGCGGCGCGCCGTTGCGCTCCACCAACTCGAAAGCTTCCCCGGTCAGCGCTTCGGCCAATTCGCGGGGGTTGGCGATGGTCGCCGAACAGCAGATGAATTGCGGCTTCGAATTGTAGAACTCCGCGATGCGCTTCAGACGCCGCAGCAGGTTGGCCAGATGGCTGCCGTACACCCCGCGGTAGTAGTGCAGCTCATCGATAACGATGTACCGCAGGCTCTCGAAATACCGCGCCCAGCGCGTGTGATGCGGCAGAATGCCGGTGTGCAGCATGTCCGGATTCGTCAGCACCACGTTGGCCCGCTGCCGGATTGCCTTGCGCGCGTCCTGCGGCGTGTCGCCGTCGTAAGTGAAGGCGCGGATTCCCGAGCCCATCTCCTCCACCGCGCTCTGAAACTCGTGAAGCTGGTCCTCGGCCAGCGCCTTGGTGGGAAACAGGTACATGGCCCGCGCGCCCTCCTCGCCCAGCAGCCGGTTCAACACCGGCAGGTTGTAGCACAGCGTCTTGCCGCTGGCGGTGGGCGTCACGATCACCACGTTGCGGCCCCGCTCGATCTGGTCGAAGGCGTCAGCCTGGTGTGCGTAGAGCCGCGGGATGCCCCGCTTTTCCAGCGCTGCGCGCAGCCGCGCATCCACAGCCGCTGGAATCTCCGCGTAAACCCCTTCCGCCGCCGGCTGGTGGTGAATGGCGCGAACGGCCGAGTCCGGCTCAAGATGCGCCGACTGGAAACGGGACAGCACCGCTTCCAACGAGGGTTTCCGGGAAACTGACAGTTCCTGGGAGAATTCGGGAAATCCGAGCGACAGGTTCATGCGTGCTTTCGCCTTTTCTTTGCTACCTTACACGAAAGCCACGCCGGAAACAAGGGGGCTGATTGTGTTTTAGCGCTCGCGCACGAATTCGTAGCGCTCCAGCGTGGCGGCAATCCGGTAAGGGGATGTCCCATCCCAGCCGGGGTCCACACGGCCGGAGCGCACGATCTTCCCCATGCAACGCAGATTGACCGCCTGCGCACCGTTGTGCGTGAGCGTGATTACGTACTCAATGGGACCGCCGAAATTCGGTTCCCGTTCTGCGGCAAAAAGCACCCCGCCAGAGCTGATGTTCTTGGTGCAACCAGCCAATTCAACACGCGCCGCACCGGAACGCACGACTGAGAGAGGAAGCTGAAGTTGGAAACGCCGGGTTCTTCGCTGTTCCATGAATCGTTTCTCAATGCTAAAGGCTCGAGGGCGGCAAGGTCAATAGACCGGTATCTCTAAACACCTATGGAAGTACTAGACATGAAGTCGCAAAAGTACGGGGGCAAAAGAATGGGGCGAGGCACGCTCGCCCCCTGGGAAACATCCTAGCTGACCTTCAGGAAAACGATAAGCAGGGTATACAGAGCCAGCGATTCGATAAACGCCAGGCCGATCAACATGGCTAACTGGATGGCCTTCGCGGCTCCCGGATTGCGAGCCATGCCTTCCACCGAGCTAGCCACCGCCTTGCCCTGCGCCAGGCCGCAAAGGCCGGAAGCGATCGCCATCGCAAAACCGGCGCTGATAGGCACCCACTGTCCGCCGGCAGTCGGATTGCCCGGCGTCTGCGCGCTCAGCACGGAGCAGGCGAGCAACAGCATCGCCAGCACCAACAGCAACTTCTTCGTCATTCGATACTCCTTGATGAATCGCCCCAGGAGGTGGTCCCCGGACACCATGCAGCCGGGCTCACACTGTAAGGCGGCATAAAGCCGGTATTAATGCTCGTGCGCCACTGCGCCGGCCACGTACGACATGGTCAGCAGCATGAATATGTAAGCCTGTATTACTCCCACGAAAACGTGCAACCCCATGAAAAGCACCGGCGCCGGGAAGAGGGTCAAGCCCAGAAAGACCATGGTCACCCTCTCGCCGGCGAACATGTTGGCATAAAGACGAATGGTGAGCGAGAGAACCCGCGCCAGGTGGCTGATGATCTCAATTGGCAGCATCAGCGGGGCGAGCCACCAGACGGGCCCGGCGAACTGGGCCGGATATTTGATGCCGTTCGCCTGAAACCCGATCAGGTTGTAGTAAACGAACGTCGCCAGCGCGCACCCCGCCGTCACCGAGGGATTCTGCGTCGGGGACTCGAAGCAGGGAATCAGCCCGATCAAGTTGGAGATCAGAATGAAAAGGAGGATGGTCCCGAAGAACCCCATGTACCGGCGGCCATCGTGCCCGATTTGATCTTCCGCCTGACCGTGCACAAATTCGTAAATCAGCTCGAAAGCCTGCTGGAAGTTGCCCGGCCGGTCGGCCGACAGCCGCCACCGGAGCAAAGCGACCACCCCCATCAGGAGTAGCACCACCACGAACTGCATGACCACGAAGTTGGCCCACGGCCGCGGATCGGGATGCGCGCCCACCATTCCCAAAATCGAGTTTCCCAATCCCGCCGCATGATCGTTGAAGAGCTTGGTGATCCAGAGTTCAGGTTCCATACACCACTTCGAAAAAAACTTCGGCGACTACCGCTGTCACCGATACGAATAATCCCGCGAGCGTGGCCCGCAGGCTGATGGAAGAATACCTCAATATAGCATAGGCGACGCCGCCCAACAGCAGATAGCGGAACCCCGCCAGCACCGCCAGCCGCGGGCGCGGTGCCCTCTGGGCCCGCTTGCCGCTCAGAGAGTCCACGGCGTGTTTCAGCCACCGGAAATTCAGCCACGAGATGGCGGAGCCGAGCGCGAATCCGGCGCCCACCCTCCAGCCGCGCCACGCCAGCGCCGCCATCGTTCCCGCCCCGGCGATCGCCAGCATCACCATAAAAATGCGCGACGTCACTCTTTCATAGAACTCATCGTCAGGATTCGTTATCATCCGTATCCTTCGTGACCTGCCGGATGAACTGCACAAAACCGGCAACGCTTCCCAGAATCAGAAACGGAATGTACAGCCAGTGGGTGCCGAAAGCCTTGTCGAGCAGGTAGCCGATGACGTAGCCCGCGAACGTGGACGCCGGCAGCAGAAACGCCAGCGACGTGTATTCCGCCGCCAGCGCTGTGAACGTCTTCTTGCGCCGGGCCACCATTATAGTTTACCCGCCCGTCGCCGCCCGGAACCGGTTGGTTTGCGTCACCATGTACGCAATCTGGTAACCGCCCCAACTATGGCCCCGTATGCCAATGGCCTTCTCATCCACGAAACCCCGGTCCGCCTCAATCGCCGGCAGCACGCACTTGAGCGCGCTCTGCCCGGGGTAGCCCGTGGTGTACACAATGTCCGGCGTCAGCACCAGGTATCCGTTGCTCACGTAGCAGCTGACATTGATGGAGTGCTTGGGGGCGCGGCTCGGCGTACCGGTTCACACGGCGGGAAAGTCGAGAACACCAGCGTCTTGCTATCCGGTGAAAACGCGATGGTCACGCCTCGCGCTTCGGCCGGCGGCCCCTCTTCCGGAATGGCCGCAGGCACTGGCGCCGGACGCGCCCCGGCAGGCCCGCGCGGCTCTTTCCCGGTGACCAGGTTGCGAACCACCACCACCCCGTCGCCTTCCTGCGAGAACAGCCCGTAAGCCAGGAACTTGCCGTCGGCGCGAGCGCCACATGGACTTGATCGGCATTTACCACTCGCACCCCGATTGCCGCGCCTATTTCTCCTCAACCGATCTGCAAAACTCGTGCTCGTGGTATTCCTTCGGGTGCTCTCCATTCAAAAGTGCGAATTCCACCACGCCAATAGAATAGCTACCTGCCCAACGCCGAGCTGACCGAAGCCACGCAGGAGGAGTTGATTTGTTGATTTACTGAATCCACTGTCAAGGGCGGCATCCTGGCCTGGAGCGACAAGCTGGACGTCAGCTTGCCGGAGTACTGAACGCCCGCACTATGCGGCGTTGTTCCTGCTCATTTCCTCGCGGATGATGCGCCGGAGGGTCTCTTCCCACTTTGGGGTTTTCCCCTCGACATATTCGCGCAGAGCCGAATTGATTAGGGTTTGGTAGCCGACCTTGCCACCGGAGCGATCGGCGATGGCGCCGAAATAGTCGACCAGATCTTCATCCAGCCGGATGGTGATTCTCACTTTCCGGGTTCCAGAGGCGGCTCAGCCACAACTCGGCCCCGCCTGCCTTTGCTGAAATCGTACCTATCTTTCATCGTTGTGCCTCATACTGATCGCGTTCGGACCGCCCGGCGGTCCCATTCGAAAGACACGACTCCAATGTACATATAATTGTCTGCACAGTCAGCGGGGATGCGTTGGTCTTGAGAGAGGGCCCACCCTCCGGATGCGCTCCGCTCGGACGCGGACCTGCCCCATATGTCTCGCAAAGGGTGAGAATTGAATCGGCGCGGGCCACCCGTTCGGCGCACGCTCCACGGATGCCAGCAAGGGAAAGGGCTAGCTGCTAAAATTGTTCTTGACATGCGCCATGTGGCACGTTACGGTGCGGGATGATACGGACAATCCGCCACAAGGGACTGAAACGGCTTTTTGAACAGGACGACCCGAGCGGCGTAAACGCGGAACATGTTGGCAAGCTGCGGAATATTCTGGCAACGCTTCACGCCGCTCGAGCCGTTGACCACATGGATCTGCCGGGATTCCGGCTGCATCCGCTCAAAGGCCCGTCTAAGGGCCTTTGGGCGGTTACAGTACGCGCCAACTGGCGGGTGATTTTCCGCTTTGACGACGGCGCGGAGGATGTTGATTATGTCGATTACCACTAAGAGGAACCAGCCCATGACCATGAAAAACCCGCCTCACCCCGGTGTTGTCGTGTTGCAAGAATGTATTGAGCCTTCAGGCTTGACCATCACGCAAGCAGCCGAAGCCCTTGGAGTGACGCGCAACACGCTTTCGGAACTCGCAAACGGGAAACGCGGCATATCTCCCGAAATGGCCGTGAGGCTCTCGAAGGTTTTCGGCGGCAACGCCGAAAGCTGGCTTGTGCAACAGGCTCAGTACGACCTTGCTCACGTTCGGGCCGAACGCATCAAGCTTAAGCGGCTGAACGTCGCGTAAGCTTCAATCCCCGCGCCGGGGTCCCGCTACGCGTATTTGTCGGCCCGTCTCGAAAAGGGTAAGTTTTGAGACGCCACGCGAGGCCCGTGGAATTGGGCTTTCGAGCGTAGCAAAAGCCTGTCTCAAAACCGCCGACGAAATCTGGTTCTTTGCGCGCGCTATCGACCTGCATGACGTCGCAAAAGTCGGTCTCGAAATGGAGATTGCCCTTTTATTGCTTGTCCCGCTGGCCCCCTGTGGCGGCCGGCTCGACAATCGACATTCCCGCGCCCAGGGCCGGATCAGCCCGCCTTCCGCCCCACAATCAGCGCTTCCCCACAATACCTTCGCAGCGCCGGCCACGCCTTCAGCAGCCGCTCATCCATCCACTCCAGCCCTCGCACTGCTCCCCGCACCCACCTCCTTGAAAACCGCCCGCGGAACAGCCGCTTTCCCATCGCCAGCAAGTTAAACGGATAGACATCGAGCTCTCCCAACAGCGGGCGCAGCGCATCCACATCCGAGCCGTTCAAAATGATCCCTTCACCCTGCCCGGCCGGCTCCCTCGATATCCGCCGCCGCAAAACTCGCGCCGCGTTGAGCAGCGGATTATTGCCGTAGGTTTCCACCAGCACCAACCGCCCGCCCGGCTTGAGCACGCGCAGCAATTCGTCGCGCGCCCGCGGATATTTGAGCGTATGATGCAGGGCGAAGCTGCCGAAAATCAGGTCGAATTCGCCGTCGCCGAAGCAGGCCAGGTCGCTGGCATCGCGCGCCACACCCCGCACCCGGTCCGCCACGCCGCTCACCGCCGCCCGCCGCAGTCCCAGCCGGATGGCTACCGGCGAAAGATCCAGCAGCGTCACCGCGGCGCCTTCCCCCGCCAGCATTAGGCCCCAATCGCCGGTGCCGCAGCCATAATCGAGCACCTTCCGGCCCGTCAGCGGTTCGCTCAACAGGTATTCGAGCGCGGCCCCATCGACCACCCGGCGCTCGTAGCTCGGGTTGGCGGGATCGGCCAGGCCCGCCTCGAGCGTCCTCCGGTTGCACACCAGGTCGGCATCCGGCAATTCCAGAAACTGCCGGTACTGCGCGTCGTAGAATTCGCGCTCCTGTTCGGCCAGAAGCTGCTGCTCGTGTGTATGCGTTGCACCATTATGCTGTACGTCCGGCTCTTCCGGCGATCCTCGCAAAAAGCTATGCTGTATGTTGAGCGATGAATATTACCGAAATCTTTATCCGCAGGCCCGTTATGACCACGCTCGTCATGATGGGCTTGCTCGTGTTCGGGGTGGTGGGGTACCGCACGCTGCCCGTTAGCGATCTGCCCAATGTGGATTTCCCCACGATTATGGTTAACGCCAACCTGCCCGGGGCCAGCGCCGAAACCATGGCCGCTTCCGTCGCTACCCCGCTGGAGCGCCAGTTCTCGACCATTCCAGGCCTGGACTCGATGACCTCCACCAGCGCGCGCGGCAACACCAGCGTCACCCTCCAATTCGTGCTGGGCCGCAGCCTGGATGGCGCCGCGCTGGACGTCCAGGCCGCCATCGTCACGGCCCAGGGCCGTCTGCCGATTGGCATGCCTACCCCCCCCACGTTCCGCAAGGTGAACCCGGCGGACATGCCCATCTTGAACCTGGTTCTCAGCTCGTCCACGCTGCCCCTCTCGGTGGTGGACGAATTCGGCGAGACCATGATGGCCCAGCGCATCTCCATGATTAACGGCGTGGCGCAGGTGTTCGTCTATGGCGCCCAGAAATTCGCCGTGCGCGCGCAGCTCGATCCCAGCCTCATGGCCGCCCGGGGCATCGGCATCGACGATGTCGAGAACGCACTCAACCTGCACAACGCCAACCTGCCCACCGGCACTCTCTGGGGACCCCGGCAGGCCTTCACCGTCCAAGCCACCGGGCAGCTCGATACCGCCTCCGAGTATCGCCCTCTCATCGTGGCTTATCGCAACGGATCTCCGGTGCGCCTGGGGGAGCTGGGGAGGGTCATCGACGGCGTCGAGAACGACAAGGTCGCCGCCTGGTACAACGATCTGCGCACCATCAACCTGGCCGTGCAGCGGCAGCCCGGCAGCAATACCGTCGAGGTGGTGGACGACATCAAGGCGCTGCTGCCCAGCTTCCGCGAGCAGATGCCCCCCTCGGTGAACCTGGATATTCTCTATGACCGGTCGCAAGCCGTTCGCGAATCCGTCGATGACGTTCAGTTTACGCTGCTTCTGACGGTCGCGCTGGTGATCATGGTGATCTTTCTCTTCTTGCGCAATATCTCGGCCACCGTGATCCCCTCCCTGGCGCTGCCCATGTCCATCATCGGCACGTTCGCCGTTATGGCACTGGCGGGCTACACGCTCGACAACCTTTCGCTGATGGCGCTGACCCTTTCAGTGGGTTTCGTGGTGGACGACGCCATCGTGATCCTGGAGAACATCGTCCGCCACATGGAGATGGGAAAGTCGCGCCTGGAGGCCGCTTTCGAGGGCGGCCGCGAGATCGGCTTCACCATCCTTTCCATGACCCTCTCTCTGGCCGCGGTGTTCATTCCCGTGCTGTTCATGAGCGGCATCATGGGCCGGCTGTTCCATGAGTTCGCGGTGGTCATCATGGCGGCCATCATCATCTCCGGCGTGGTCTCGCTCAGCCTCACCCCCATGCTGTGCAGCCGCTTCCTCAAGCCCCCGGGGGAGCGGCAGAACGCCTTCCAGCGCTCTTCGGAAAAGGTGTTCAACGGGATGCGCGATTTCTACGGGTGGACCCTGCGCGGGGTCATCCGCCACCGCTTTCTCACCATGCTGACCGCGGCCGGGACGCTGGTGGCCACCATTTATCTGTATGGGGTGGTTCCCAAGGGCTTCATTCCCAGCCAGGACACCGGGCAACTGAGCGGGTCGACAGAGGCTCCCCAGGACATCTCCTTCGATGGCATGGTCGCGCGGCAGGCGGAGGCCGCGGCCGTGATTCAAGCCGATCCCGACGTCGAGGCCTTCGTCTCGAGCGTCGGTATGGGCGGCGGCAGTTCGTCCGGCAACCAGGGGCGCCTCTTCATGCGGTTGAGGCCTCGCAGCGTGCGGCGATCCACGCCCGAACAGATTATCGACAGATTGCGGCCCAAACTGGACGCCATTCCCGGCATGCGAACCTATCTTCAGAATCCGCCGCTGGTGCGCATCGGCGGGTTTGTCAGCCGAAGTCTCTACCAGTACACCCTGCAAGGGACCGACATCCACGAACTTTACCGTGCCGCCGACGCTTTCGAAAAACGCGTGCACACCGTGCCGGGCCTCACCGACGTCAACACCGACCTCCAGATTTCCAGCCCCCAGATTACCGTGGATATCAACCGCGACCGCGCCTCCGCTCTCGGCATCACCGCCAACCAGGTCGAGGATGCTCTGTACGACGCTTATGGCGCACGCGAAATCTCCAACATCTACATGCCCACCAACACCTACTACGTGATCATGGAGCTCCTGCCGGTGTACCAGCGCGACCCCAATCGCCTGCCCCTGCTCTACATTCGCTCCAACACGGGGAAACTGGTGGCGCTCGATTCGGTAGCCAGGCTGCGCACGGAAGTCAGTGCGCTCACCATCGCGCATCTCGGCCAGTTGCCGGCGGTCACCATCTCCTTCAACCTGCTGCCCGGAGTTTCGCTCGGAAACGCCGTCGACCGCGTCGAGGAACTGGCGCGCGAAACCCTCCCGGCCTCCATCCGCACCAGTTTTCAAGGGACGGCCGCGGCCTACCAGTCTTCGTTGACCGGCATGGGAGTGCTGCTCCTTATGGCCATCCTGGTGATCTACATGGTGCTGGGGATTCTGTACGAAAGTTTCATTCACCCCCTCACCATTCTGTCCGGCCTGCCCTCGGCCGGGCTGGGCGCTCTGGCCACGCTCCTGATATTCCACGACGAGCTCAACATCTACTCGTTCGTCGGTATCATCATGCTGATTGGGATCGTCAAGAAGAACGCCATCATGATGATCGACTTCGCGCTGGAAGTGCAGCGCACCCAGGGCCTTCCGCCGGCCGAAGCCATCCACCAGGCCTGCCTGGTGCGCTTCCGGCCCATCATGATGACCACCATGGCCGCGCTCATGGGCACGTTCCCCATCGCCCTCGGTTTCGGCGCCGGCGGAGAAGCGCGCCGCCCGCTGGGCCTGGCGGTGGTCGGCGGCCTAGTGGTCTCGCAACTACTGACGCTCTACATCACGCCGGTGTTCTACACCTACATGGAGCGCTTCCGCCACCTCGGCGGGAAGAAGAGGACCCGCCGCCGCGAGCCGGCCCCCGAGGTCGTCTTGCAGTCGTAAGCCGCCGCGCGAGTAGAGTCTCGCCTTACCAGACAGCTTTCAGCCCGAACTGAATCTGCCGCGAGGTCGTGGAAGTGGCCGTAATCAATCCAGCCGTCGCCGAAGGCGCGGCCGATGCCGACGAGAAGACTACCGTGTTGGGCGTCGCAAAGTTGGCGTGATTCGCCACGTTGAAAACCTCGGCCCGGAACTGTAGCTTCAGTCTTTCGGAGATCGCCGTGTTCTTCACCGCCGATAGATCGATGGTGCGGATCCCAGGCCCCATCAGCGTGTCCCTCCCCACATTGCCGTACGTGCCGCTCGCCGGCTCCGCGAACGCGGCCGGATTGAAATACTGGTTCGGGTTGCCCTCGATCACCGGCCCCTGAAACGCCGGATTCCACGATGGCCGGACGGGGTCGCGGCTGTCGCCGTCGTTGGATGGGTTGTAGCCCAATTGCGGCGTGAACGGGAAGCCCGATTGAATCGTCGCGATCCCGCTCAGGGTCCAGCCGCCGAGGAGTCTGTTCGCGGTTCCGTGGCCGCGCCCAACCGGCAGTTCCCACAAGCCGTGAATCACCGCCGCCTGCCGCACGTCGTAGGTCGACGGCCCCCAGTCGAGCCGGGAATTCGGCGGATACATCACGAAACCTGGGGCGTTTGCGCCTACGCTGCTGTTCCAGGCCGTGCCGTCGTCCAGGCTCTTCGAGAACGTATACACGCCGCGGATCTGGAGGCCGCGTGCCAGGTGGTGGTTCACGTCCACCTGGAGGGCGTTGTAGTTGCTTTCCCCGTTCGACCACCACGTGGTGGTATTGGCCACATTGGGGTTCGCCAGCGGTGTGCCTGGTGCGATGTAAAGGGTGCCCGCCGGCAGGCTGGCCGGGCATGATGGCGCCGGGCAGACCGCCGCCGGCGCCAGGTTCGCGTCGATGGAGAGAATCTCATGGTATCCGCGCGAACCCGTGTACCCGGCGCTGACGCTCAACGACGGCGCCAACTGCTGTTCCACCTTGAAGGTGTAGGACTCCACCGTGGGTATCCTGGCGTCCGGTTGAATGCCGCTCGGCGAAACCAGGCTGCCGGAAGGCGGCGCGGCGCCCGGCACGATGGTGAGGCCGTTCAACGAAACGTTCTTCAGCGACACGGTGGTATTGAACGGGCCGTTCTGGTCCAAGCGGTAACTCAACGAATCCAACTGCGCGTGATAGATGCCAAATCCCGCGTGGAGCACCGTTTTGCCGCGGCCGAACGGGTCCCAGGCGAGCCCCGCGCGCGGCTCCGGTAAGAATTTTCCATTGTTCACCGTGAAGACCGAATCGCCCACGGTCGGCTGTGTTTGAATGACGCCATTGGCATCGAATCCGTAGTTCGAGGCGCGGCCGTGGGCTTCCTGCATTCCGTTGGAGTTTTCCACGCGGAATCCCACCGACACTTCCAAGCCCTTCCCCAGCCGGATCGAGTCCTGAACATACTCCGCCGCCTCAAGCGAACGCCAGCCCAGCAGGGTCGATGTCGGAACCACCGTAAATGTGCCGACCGTACCTTCGAGGAAACTCGTCAGGCTGCCGAACGATGCCTGCCCGTACTGATCCTGCGCCAGGTTGTCGTTGTTCTGAATGCGCTGAATCCAGACCCCCGCTTCCAGATGATGAATTCCATGCGTCAGGCTCACCTGGTCCTGATACGTGAACAGATTGCGGACGGACGAGAGGTTGCTGCCGGCGTTGGTCCCCGCCCCGGTGATCTGCGAGGCGCCGTTCAACGCGGTGCCTCCGCCGATGACCACCGCCCCAATCGGATCGCCCTCGACCCAGCCCGGAATGCCTACCGGCGTCTGCCCCGTGAAGTAATACGACGCTCGCGAGTAGCCCACCCGCGCGGTGTTCAGCGCGCTGGGCGAAAAGATGTGCGTTTCCTGCACGCTTCCCACCTGCTCGCGCAGCGCTTCAAACACCAGGCTGAGCGGATTCGCCGAGGGCGTGTTGTCCTGGCTGTCGTCGACCGTATACACGCCGAAGAGGGTGTCCTTGTCCGAGAAATTGTGATCCAGCCGGACCGTTCCGAAGTCCTCCCGGATGGTTTGCAGGGGATGGCTGTAGGCTTCGCCGATGCCACTGCCCAGACTCGGCCCGTTTTGCACCGGCCACAGCGCCAGAAGCTGCTGCGCGCCGGGCGCGACTCCCACGTAGTTCAGCGTGCCGCTCGAGTTCGGCAGGTATCCGGCTCGCGCATTGTTGTCAGGCACCAGAGTCACGTCGCTCAATCCCAGGTTCTGGCGGAAGCCCTCATAGTTTCCGAACACGAAGGTTTTGTCGGGTTGAATGGCCCCGCCCGCCGACGCTCCGAATTCATTCCGCTCAAACTGCGGAATATTTCCGAAGTCGAAAAAGTTGCGCGCATCCAGCGCGCTGTTGCGCAGGAATTCGTACACGCTGCCGTGCGGCTGGTTGGCTCCGGACGCCGTTACAATGCTGATCTGCGCTCCGGGGCGCTTGCCGTACTGTGCGCCGTAGTTGTCGCTGACTACGTTGAATTCGCGCACCGCTTCGACGCCCAGCAACTGCCCGCTGGCGCCACCCGGCGTCACGTTGATTTCCGACGCGCCCGTGTACTCGATCCCGTTCAGCAGGAACAGGTTCTCCTGCGGCCGCCGGCCCGAGACGGCAAACATGCTCCCCACCGCTGAATTGGATGTGCCGATTCCGCCCGAACGCTCCGAAGTGTAGTTCACCGTTCCCGGGTTCAGGCTCAACAGGCCGTCGTAGCTTCGTCCGTTCAGAGGGAGTTCCTTCACTTCGCGTTCGCCCACCAATCCCGAGGTGGACGAGGTCGAAAGGTTCACGGCCGCCGGCATTTCCACCACATCGACCTGCTGGCTGATTTCCCCCACCTCGAGCGTGAGATCGACGCCGGCCTCCTGCCCCACTACCAGGTAGATTCCGGTCTTGGTCTGCGGTGCGAAGCCGGGTTTTTCGGCGCGCACCTCGTAATGACCGATGGCCAGGGACACGGCCGTGTAGCGTCCCCCCTGGTCCGTCACCAGTTTACGGACGACGCCGGTTTCGACGTTTCGGATAGTGACCACCGCTGCCGGCAGGCTTGCGCCGGTTTGATCCTTCACAATTCCAAAGAGGCCCGAATCGATCTGGGCCAAGGCCGCACTCGCCAGGGCTGCTACTAACAAGAGACTGCGCCAGCACTTCATGTGCTCTTCTCCAGATTAAATTATTTAAAAAACAGGGGTTACTTCCGGTAGCGGCAACAACAACAGAAGTGCATAAAAAGAGCCTAGCAGATAATCATCCTATTGTCCATAGAAAATATGATGTATACTGGTTTCAAGTCATGCCGCACTCCTTGACCCACCTGCAAGCGCTCGAAGCGGAAAGTATCCACATCCTCCGCGAAGTGGCCAGCGAATTCCAGCGGCCGGTGATGCTCTATTCCATAGGCAAGGACTCATCGGTTGTGTTGCGGCTGGCGCAAAAGGCCTTTTATCCCGAGCCCATTCCGTTTCCGTTGCTGCACGTCGACACGGGCTACAAATTCCGCGAGATGATCGAGTTTCGCGACGCTTACACCGCCAGCATCGGCGTGCGCCTGATTGTCCACACCAATCGCCAGGCCTTGGAGGAGGGAGCGCAGCCGTTCCGCATCGGCACTCAGCGATGTTGCGGGCTGCTCAAGACCCAAGCGCTGTTGGACGCTCTGAGCGAGGGCGGCTTCGATGCCGCCATCGGCGGCGCGCGCCGCGATGAAGAGCGCTCCCGCGCCAAAGAACGCATCTATTCTTTCCGCGACGCTCACGGCCAGTGGGACCCCAAGAGCCAACGGCCCGAACTTTGGAATCTCTTCAACAGCCGCACCGGGCCGGGCGAGAGCATCCGTGTGTTTCCGCTTTCCAATTGGACCGAGCTGGATGTATGGCACTACATCCACGCGGACAACATCCCCATCGTTCCGCTCTACTTCGCCAAGGAGCGGCCCATGCTGGTTCGCGGCCAGACGCTGATTCCGCTGGAACAGCCATTCATCCCCATGCTTCCCGGCGAAAAGCCGCAACTGGTGCGCTGCCGTATGCGATCGCTGGGGTGCAGCCCATGCACCGGGGCCATCCGCTCGGATGCCGATACGGTTCCCGAAATCATCCGGGAACTGATCGCCGTGCGCCGGTCCGAACGCGAAAACCGCGTCATCGACTACGACCAGGACGGCTCCATGGAAGTCAAGAAGCGCGAGGGGTATTTCTGATGGCTGCCGCGCGCGCGCTGGTGGATTCGCCCTTCGAACAGCACCTGGCCCAGGAAGAGGCCAAGGATCTGCTGCGCTTTCTCACCTGCGGCAGCGTGGACGATGGCAAGAGCACGCTCATCGGCCGCCTGCTCTACGATTCGCGCAACGTGTTCGAAGACCAGGTTCATGCCGCGGCCAAAGCCACGCGCAACCGCGCGGCGGGCGAGGTGGATCTTTCGCTGCTCACCGACGGCCTCCGCGCGGAGCGCGAGCAGGGAATCACCATCGATGTGGCTTACCGCTACTTCGCCACGGCGCGCCGCAAGTTCATCATCGCCGACACACCCGGACACGAACAGTACACGCGCAACATGGCTACCGGCGCCTCCACGGCCGATCTGGCGATTCTGCTGATCGACGCCCAGCTCGGGGTGCTGCCGCAGTCGCGCCGCCACGCTTTCATCTGCTCGCTGCTGGGGATTCCACGCTTCGTGGTGGCCATTAACAAGATGGACCTGGCCGGCTACGATCGCGCCGTGTTCGAGCGCATACGCGATGAGTTTTCCGGCTTCCTTGCCAAGCTCGGCGCACCCGCGCCGTACTTCCTCCCGGTCAGCGCTCTGGCTGGCGACAACGTCGTAGCGCGCAGCCGCAGCATGCCCTGGTTCGACGGCCCCAGCCTGCTCGAATACCTCGAAACCGTCGGGCGCGGCGGCAGCAACCTGGCTGGCGGCCTCGGCGCGGGTACCGGATTCCGGATGCCCGTGCAGCGCGTTTCACGCCCCGATCGTTCTTTCCGCGGCTACGCGGGGCAGGTTGCTTCGGGCGCTGTTCGCCCGGGCGACGTGGTGACCGCGCTTCCCTCGGGCTTTCAGTCGCGCGTCAAACGGATCGCGACCTTCGATGGCGACCTGGCCGCAGCCTTCGCGCCCATGTCGGTGACCCTTGAGCTGGAAGATCCGCTGGATATCAGCCGCGGCGACATGCTTTTTGCCGGTTCGGCGGCTCCGTATGTGGCGCGCCGTCTGGAAGCGCACCTGGTCTGGATGGACGCGCGCCCTCTGGACGCGCGCCGCCGTTACCTGCTGAAGCACGCCACCCAAACCGTCTCCGCGGAAGTAACCATTCGCCATCGCATCGACATCCACACGCTGGACGCCGAGCCGGCGCAGACGCTCGAAATTAACGCCATCGGCGTGGTGGAGATCGCCGCCACCAAACCGCTATTCTTCGATTCCTACAAACGCAATCGGGTCACCGGCAGCTTCATCCTGATCGACCCCGAGACCAACGCCACGGTCGCCGCGGGGATGGTCCGCCAACCGGTGGTTGCCGCGCGCGGCGCCGGTCCCGTCACTGCCGCCGAACGGACGGCCCGCTGGGGACACTGCGGCGCGGTGATCCAAACCGAAACCGCGGATGTCGCCGCGGCGCTCGAGCGCGCACTGTTCGACCGCGGCTGCTCGGTCGCGGTGACCGCCGGCGAATCGGCCGCATCCGCTCTCGAAGGGGCGGGAATGCTCGCCATTCTGGTGAAGCCGTCCGCGCCCCGGCGCGACGTTCCGGCCATTCTGCGCCAGCTCGAAGAACGGGGCGTCCTGGTTTCGCGCGACACCGTTTCCGCGGGAGGAGGCATCTGAATATGGACCGCGTCATCGCCGAAGCCCATCGATGGATCGACCAGGCTCTCGCAGCCGGCCCTGCGCCGGAATGCGTCACTTCCAGCTTTCAAGCCGAATGCGTTGTCCTGGTGCACATGCTGGTCGCACGCCGCCCGCTCATCCCCGTGCTGTTCCTCGATACGGGCTACCACTTTTCGGAAACCCTCGCCTTTCGCGACCAGCTCGTTGCGAAATGGAATCTGAACCTGATCACACTCACGCCCAAACTGACCGTCGCCCAACAGGAGTCGCAGTTTGGAATCCTGTACCGGACGGCGCCTGACCGCTGCTGCGGGATGCGCAAAGTGGAGCCGCTGTTCGCGGCGCTTGAAGACTACAACACATGGTTCACCGGCCTGCGGCGCGAGCAATCGAAATCGCGCGCCAATCTCGAGGTCTCCGCCGAATTCAAGCTGCCTTCTGGCAAAGTGCTGCGTAAAATCAGCCCGCTGGCGGACTGGTCCACGCCCGACGTCTGGCACTACCTCAAACACCACGGCCTCCCGAAGCTCGCGCTTTACGACGAGGGCTATACCAGCATCGGGTGCCAGCCGTGCACGTCGCTGCCGCTGGATGTCAACGATCCACGGTCGGGCCGCTGGTCGGGCAGGAAGCTCGAATGCGGCATTCATATCCAGGGCTGAGCCGTCATGGAATATCTTCTTGGATTCGCGATCGCGGTATTGATCGGGCTCACCGGGGTCGGCGGAGGCTCTGTCACCGCGCCGGCGCTGGCGCTGTTTCTGGGTGTCGGGCCGGCGGAAAGCGTCGGTACCGCGCTGCTCTTCACCGCCATTGTCAAGCTGGTGGCCGCGCCCATTTACATCGCACGGAAGCAGGTGGATTTCCGCATTCTCCGGCTCCTGCTGGCCGGAGGAGTGCCGGGCGTTCTGGCTGGCTCATACCTGCTCGCCCGGTTGAGTTCTGCGCAACATCGCGGCCCGTTGTACGCCGTGCTCGGCGCGGTCATTATCTTGATGGCGCTGGCGAATCTCTACCGCCTCTTTGCGCCGCGGCCCAACCCGTCGACTCGAGACCGCACAGGATGGCTGCCATGGGTGGCGATTCCCATCGGCGCTGAAGTCGGATTCTCTTCGGCCGGCGCCGGCGCCGTCGGCTCTCTAGTTCTGATGACCCTCACGCGGATCTCTACCGCGCAGGTGGTCGGCACGGACGTTCTTTTCGGCCTCGGCCTGTCGCTTGGTGGAGGCGGCATCAGCCTGGGAATGGGCAACTATCATGGCGCGCTGGCCCTCAAGCTCGCCGCCGGCGGGGTGGTCGGCGCTTTTGTCGGCGCGCACCTGCTTTCGATTCTGCCGCCGCGCCCGCTGCGGGTTGCGCTCTCGCTGTGGCTGATGTCCATGGGCGGCCAGCTCTGCTGGCGGGCGGTTGCGGGCTGACCACCGCTCCAGGAACTCTTCGCCCGCAGCTCCCCGGTCCCGAATTTGACTTGCTCTCCGCAGCTTCGTTATCCTGAATTTTTCGCGGTAGAGGCGCGGCGGCCATCAGTAGCCTGGCTGGAATTCCGATAGAGCTTCGGAAGCCGGGGCCGAAAGGGGCCGATCGTTGTTCCGCCGAAACCGGGGTGGAAAGCTCATTCCTTCCGGTTGGGGAGCCCGGTTAACACCGGCTCACTGTCACCCGTTTCTTCGGCGGGTGGAGCGCTATCGGGAATGAAGGCCGCATGCACCCGGCGGTTCTTTTCTTCTCTTTCGCTCCCCTCCCCCGGTTGGCAGCTTATGGACGTTTTCGAACTCACGCGCGCGCTGGTCGATATCGAATCGATCACTCACAACGAGGAGCGCATCGGCCATTACCTCTACGACTGCCTGTCGCCGCTGGCTGCCCGGTTTGACGGCCGCCTCGAGCGCCTCGAAGTCGAGCCGCGCCGCTTCAACGTCTTCGCGCAGTGGGGCCAGCCGCTCACCGTCACGCTTTCCTCCCACATGGATACCGTGCCTCCCTTCTTCGCCTCGCGCGAGGACGGCGAGCACATCTGGGGTCGCGCCGCCTGCGACGCCAAGGGCATCATCGCCAGCATGATCAAGGCCGCCGAGGCGTTGCTCGAAGCCGGCGACCGCAACTTCGGCCTCCTCTTCGTGGTGGGCGAAGAGCGCAACAGCGCCGGCGCCTACCGGGCGGCCCATACGCCGCGCGGATCGCGATACATCGTCAATGGCGAGCCCACCGGCAACCAGCTGGCGCTAGGGTCCAAGGGCGCGCTGCGCTATGAGGTAGTGGCCGCGGGCAAGATGGCGCACTCCGCCTACCCCGAGCTGGGCGATTCGGCCATTCACAAGCTGATCGACGCCCTCGCCGATATGCGGCGCATTACGTTGCCCGTGGATTCGCTTCTGGGGCCGAGCACTCTCAACATTGGCACGCTCTCCGGCGGCCGCGCACCCAACGTGATCGCCGATGAAGCCCGCGCCGATATCATGATCCGCCTGGTGGGCGATTCCGCTGAAACCAAGGCTGCCCTGGCCCGCGCCGCTCAAGGCCGCGCGGAGCTGCGCCAGATCATCGAAATCCCCGCGCTCCGCTTGAACTCGGTGGATGGCATCCCCACCACGGTGGTGGCCTTCACAACCGATATCCCGGCTTTCGGCGGCCAGTGGGGCGAGCCGTTCCTGATCGGGCCGGGTTCCATCCACGTGGCGCACACGCTCGAGGAGCGCGTCGCCAAATCGCAATTGACCGAAGCCGTAGAACTCTATCAACGAATCGTAAGGCACTTATGCAAACGCGAATCGAAGTAGGCATTCTGGGCGCCACCGGAATGGTGGGGCAGCATTTCGTCAAGTTCTTGCAGGGCCACCCCTGGTTCCACCTCAAGTGGCTGGGCGCCAGCGACCGCTCCGCCGGCAAGAAGTACGCCGACGCTATGACCTGGCACCTGGCCGGCGCCACGCCCGACAGCGTCGCTGATCTCACGGTCGAGGATTGCAAGCCCGGCAACGCCCCGCGGCTGCTGTTCTCGGCCATGGATGCCTCCGTCGCCACGGAAATCGAGCGCGCCTTCGCCGAGGCCGGCCACGTCGTCGTCTCCAACTCCAGGAACCATCGCATGGAGCGCGATGTGCCGCTGCTCGTTCCGGAGATCAATCCCGATCACCTGAAGCTGGTGCCGCTGCAGCAGCGCGCGCGCGGCTGGAAAGGGCAGATCGTCACCAACCCCAACTGCTCCACGGTGGTGCTGACTATGGGCCTGGCGCCGCTCAAGCCGTTCGGCATCACCAAGGTGATCGCCACCACCCTGCAAGCCATTTCGGGCGCGGGCTACCCCGGCGTGGCTTCCATGGACATAGTGGGCAACGTGATCCCCTTCATCGGCGGCGAAGAGGAAAAAATGCAGCAGGAGACGCAGAAGATCCTGGGTGAATTCCGCGGCGACCACATCGAGCCGCTGCCCGCCAGGGTGAGCGCCCACTGCAACCGCGTTCCTGTGGTGGACGGCCACACCGTCACTGTCTCGGTGGAGCTTTCCGCGAAGCCCTTGGAGGCCGATCTGCGCCGCGCTTTCGACGCTTTCACCGGCGTTCCGCAGCAGCGCCAGCTTCCCAGCGCGCCTCTCCGGCCCGTCATCTACCTGGAGCAGGCCAGCCGCCCGCAGCCACGCAAGGACGCCGAGCGCGAGCACGGCATGGCAGCCTTCATTGGCCGCCTGCGCCCCTGCCCGGCGCTGGATTATAAGTTCGTCGCCCTGGGCCACAACACCGTTCGCGGCGCCGCCGGCGCGGCCGTGCTGAATGCCGAGCTGATGCATTCGGAAGGGATGCTCGACTGATGATCGTCATGAAGTTCGGCGGCACCTCGGTCGAGTCCGCCGCCGCCATCGAGCGCATCGCCGGCATCGTCCAGGCGCGCCGCCAGCGCCGGCCCGTGGTGGTGGTCTCTGCCATGGGCAAGACCACCAACAGGCTGCTGGCTATTGCCGCCGCCGCGATTGCCGGCCACCGCGAGGAATACATCCGCCAGATCCAGGACCTGCGCGATTACCATTCGCGGGAGGCGCGCCTGGCGACCGACCTCGACCAGCGCGCCGAGCTCGATCGCACCCTCGACGAGCACTTCCAGGAACTCACCGAGCTGGTGAAGGGCCTGGCGGTGCTGGGCGAGCTGACGCCCCGCTCCATCGACGCCATCTCGAGCTACGGCGAGCGGCTCTCCAGCTTGATCGTGACGCTGGCGTTCCAGCGCTTCGGCATGACGGCCGTGCACGTCGATTCGCGCCGGTTGATCGTCACCGACCAGCGCCACACCCAGGCCGCGCCCGATTTTGCCGAGACCGATGCGCGCCTGGCAGCTACCATCCCTCCCCTGGCCCGCGACGCCGTGGTGGTCATGGGCGGATTCATCGGCTCGACCAAAGACGGCGTCACCACCACGCTGGGCCGCGGCGGCTCCGATTTCACGGCCTCGATCGTGGGCGCGGGCATCGGCGCCGAAGAAATCCAGATCTGGACCGACGTGGACGGCATGCTCACCGCCGACCCCACCATCCTGCCCGGTGGCCATCGCGTCAAAACCATTTCCTTCGCCGAAGCCGCCGAGCTGGCTTATTTCGGTGCCAAGGTGCTGCACCCCGCCACGGTTCTGCCCGCCATCCGCAAGAGCATCCCCGTGCTGATCCTGAATTCGCGGCGGCCCGAAGTGCCCGGCACGCGCATCGTGGCCGAGGCCGTCCCGTGCGCCAACGTGGTCAAATCCATCGCCTGCAAGCGCAAGATCGCGCTGGTGAACATTCATTCCACCCGCATGCTCATGGCGCACGGCTTCCTGCGCCGCATCTTCGAGGTCTTCGACCGCTTCGAAACGCCGGTGGACATGGTGGCCACCTCCGAGGTCAGCGTTTCCCTCACCATCGACAATCTCGCGCGCCTCGACGACATCGTGGCCGAGCTCCGGCAATTCGCCGAGGTCGATATCGAGAAGGACCAGGTGATTGTCTGCCTGGTAGGCGACAACATCCGCCATACTCCGGGAGTGGCCCGGCGCGTCTTCAACGCGCTCGACGGCATCAACATCCGTATGATTTCGCAGGGCGCGTCGCTGCTCAACATCAGCCTGGTGGTGGCCGAGTCCGACCTGTTCCGCGCGGTCCCGGCGCTGCACCGGGAGTTCTTCGCCGAACTTGATCCGGAGGTGTTCGAACGCAAGGAGGTAGCGAATGTCTGAGCTGGCCATCGTAGGCTACGGCAAAATGGGAAAGCTTGTGGAGCAGCTCGCCCCCGAGTACGGTTTCGCGGTGGCGCTCAAGCTCGACGAATTCAACAACACAGCCTTCGAAGGTCTCACGCCGGAGAATTTCCGCGGCATCGACGTGGCCATCGATTTTTCCATCCCCTCGGCGGTGCCCCGCAATGTCGAGGGAATCGCCGCCCTGGGCGTCAACATGGTGATCGGAACCACGGGCTGGCTGGAGCACCTCGAAGCCGTCAAGGCCGCCGTGGCCAGACACGGCATCGGCCTGGTATGGAGCCCCAACTACTCCGTGGGCGTGAACGCGTTCTTCAAACTGGTGTCGGAGGCCGCCCGCCTGCTGGCAACCCAGCCGGAGTACGGCGCCTGGGCTTGGGAGATCCACCATTCCACCAAAAAGGACGCGCCCTCAGGTACACTACTGAAGCTGGTGGACGAGATGAAGAAGGCAGGATACCCGCGGCCCATCGACGTCGGTTCCAACCGCGCCGGTGCCCACCCCGGCACGCACGAAATTGGCTTTGATTCTTCCGCCGATACCATTACATTACGGCACACCGCCCGGAGCCGCGAAGGATTCGCCCGCGGCGCCCTGAAAGCCGCGCGTTGGTTAGTGGGCAAGAAAGGTTTTTACGAGTTCAGTGAGATATGGGAAGAGAACAGTTTTAGCCGCCGATAAACGCCGATAATAATCTTGCTTTCCATCTCGGTTTATCTGTGTTCATCAGCGGCCATGATTCTTAGGAGGCACCACATGTTCACAGGATGCGGCACCGCGCTGGTAACTCCGTTCCGGCGCGATCTTTCGCTCGATGAAGAGACGCTCCGGCGCCTGGTCCGGCGGCAGATCGAAGCCGGCGTCAACTTTCTGGTTCCCTGCGGGACCACGGGCGAAAGCCCCACGCTCACTCGCGCCGAGCATCTGCGCGTGGTCGGGATCGCGCTCGAAGAGGGCCGCGGCAAGGTCCCCGTGCTGGCGGGCGCCGGCGGCTATAACACCAGCGAGGTGATCGAGCTGGCTCGCGAGCTGGAGCGCATGGGCGTGGCCGGCATCCTCTCGGTGACGCCCTACTACAACAAGCCCACCCAGGAAGGCCTGTACCAGCACTATAAAGCTATCGCCTCCTCTATTCGCCTGCCCATCGTGGTGTACAGCGTGCAAGGCCGCACCGGAGTGAACGTCGAGCCGGCCACGCTGGCGCGCCTGGCCGCCATCGAAAATATCGTGGGTGTGAAGGAGGCTTCCGGCAACATCGGGCAGGTGGCTACGATCCTGAACGAAGTCCCCTCCAGCTTCACCGTGCTCTCGGGCGACGACGCCGTCACCATCCCCGTGATGGCGCTGGGGGGGCGCGGTGTCGTCTCGGTGGTCTCCAACCAGATTCCCGGCGAAATGACGCAGCTTGCGCAGGCTTGTCTGCGCGGCGATTTCGAAACCGCGCGCCGCGTCCAGGCCCGGTACCTGCCGCTTATGAACATCAACTTCGTGGAGTCCAACCCCATTCCGGTGAAAGCGGCGATGGGGCTGATGGGGCTGCTGGAACCGGTGTACCGCCTGCCTCTGGCGCCGCCCAGCCCCGCCAACCTGGCGCGCATAGCCAAGGTTCTGGAGAGCGCCGGCCTGCTGAGGAGGACCTCCGTTGCAAGCTGAAATCGAGCGCCTCTTCGACCAGAAGCCCTCCGTCTACACGGACGAGGATTTCCTCCTGTTCGAGCGGTTCAAAGCCGCGCTGAACGAAGGCCGCGTGCGCGCGGCGGAGCCTTGCCCCGATACTCGCACCGGCTGGCGCGTGAACGCCTGGGTGAAAAAGGGCATCCTGCTGGGCTTCCGCATCGGCGCGGTCATCGATATGTCCATCGATCCCGAGCGCCAGCCGTTCTTCGACAAATCCACATTTCCGGTCAAGCGCTTCACCGTCGAGAGCGGCGTGCGCATCGTGCCCGGCGGCTCCAGCATCCGCGACGGCTGCTATATCGGCAAGGGCGTAGTGTGCATGCCGCCCATGTTCATCAACGCGGGCGCCTGGGTGGACGAGGGCACCATGGTGGATTCGCACGCCGTGGTGGGAAGCTGCGCGCAAGTGGGCAAGAACTGCCACATTTCGGCTGCCAGCCAGATCGGCGGCGTGCTCGAGCCGGTGGGCGCTATGCCGGTGATCGTGGAAGACGACGTTCTGGTGGGCGGCAATTGCGGCGTTTACGAAGGCACCGTGGTCAAGCGGCGCGCGGTGCTCGGCACGGGCACGATCCTCAATCGCTCGACCCCGCTCTACGACCTGGTTCGCAACACCGTTTACCGCGCCACCGATGAAGAGCCGCTCGTCGTCCCCGAAGCGGCCGTGGTAGTGGCCGGTTCGCGCGCGATCCCGAGCGGCCCGGGCAAAGACTGGGGGATCTCGGTCTACACTCCCGTGATCGTGAAGTACCGGGACGCCAGGACCGACACCAAGATCCAGCTTGAAGACTTGCTCAGATAGGTATCGCAGAGTCTACTTCAGTTTCCTCGCTTTCTCGAAGTCTTCCTTGAGCCTGGCCGTAATTTTGTCCGCCACGTCCGCGCTGGCGCCGTGGAACTTCGCGCCCAGGCTCTCCTCGGTGGTGGACCAGATGACATCCCCGTCTTTGTTGACCAGGCGCACCGCGGCGATGGCTTCGTGACGCCGCTCGGCCGAATGGTCCGATTCGCTTTCCCCCACGCCCAAGCCGGCGGAATCGCCCCGCGCCACCCGGTTGCTGCCGCTGGTTCGCACGCCCAGGTTGGCGTGCGCGTTGATGCTGTCCGACGAGGTGTGCACATCGGTGAACACCAGGTCTTCGGCGGCGCCGCGCAGCACCACGTCCGCGCGCTCCTCCTTCTCCGTGAGGACGAAGAGCTTGGCGCCATCCAGGCTGCTGATGAGGATGTCGCGCATCTGCGCGGCGGTCTCGCCCCCCGTGAGCCGATCCACGTAGACGCGCCGGATGGAGAGCAACTGGCGGAGGCCGGCTGCTTCGACCGCAGCCGGCGAGGGCGGTTCGTCGGCGCCGGGCCCAGAGGGCACCCCAGCCGCCACGCCCAGCAGCAGAATCAACGGCACTCTCATCATTTATTACCTTTCCTGGCCTCGTCGTCCTGGTAGTCGACCCGGCGGCCGGTGCGCGCCTCCAGGCTGGCCAGCACCCACCGGATGTCGCCCTTTTCCACCCGAAGCACCAGCGCCTGCTGCTGGCCTTCGCCGTCCAGGTACCCTATGGTGACGAAGTGCTTGCGCGCTTTGCTCAGCAGGAGCAGCGGCGAAACCAGAATCGCGGCGGCGTAGCGGCGGCTCACGGCCTGGCCATACTCCAGCGTGTCGATCTTCTGGAACGGGATGCGTAGTTCGGTCTGGTTGCACCGGAACACCAGCGCCTCGGCATCGGTCAAGTCCAGGCGGGCGTTGGCATTAGCGGAGACTCCGGCCAGCGTCCCGCCCATGAACTGCGCCTTGACACCCGGCTCGGCGGCGGTGAGGGTGACGACGCTGAGCAACAGCCAGCAGATTCGGATCATTGGTTGTATCACGGGTAGTGGCGGCGGAGGGGCGAGGTTCTCAAGAATATAAGCGTCCGGATATATAATGTAGTGTCCGAATAGGGATTGAAGGAGGAACACGAGATGAAACGTCTAGTTCATGTTGCGCTACTCGCGGTGCTGGCTCTTGCGCCGCTGTTCGCCCAAACGCCGAAGGGCTGGAAGATGCACGTGGATCGCAGCGCGGCCGCTTCGGATCCTGACGCCCCCGGCCCGATCAAGTTCGTGACCATGGGATCGGGCTTCCACGCCACCAATCCGCAAGCCGCGGTGTACTGGAATCCGGCCAATACCGTGTCGGGTACTTACACTCTCAAGGGCACGTTTACGCTGATGAGGCCAAGCGGCCACACCAACTATTACGGCTTGGTATTTGGCGGCAGTGGTCTCGAAGGTGCGGACCAGGCCTATCTGTACTTCGTGGTGGCGCAGGACGGGACGTGGCTGCTCAAGAGCCGCGCCGGCACTGCCACCCCCATCATTGCGCAGAAGACGCCCAACGACGCGGTGAAGAAACCGGACGCCAGCGGACAATCCGTCAATGCTCTTGAAGTGCGCGTGGGCGCCGACAAGGTCGACTTCGTGGTCAACGGCGTGGTAGTCCACTCGGAAGCCAAGAGCGGAGCAATGGCCAAGACCGACGGCATCTACGGCATCCGCATCAACCACCTCCTTGAGGTTCAGGTGGACGGGTTCGGGGTGTCGAAGTAGGGGAGGGAACTCAGCAGCACCTCGCTATCGTGTACCGGGCGCGCTGCGGCTTGAGCAGGACGGCAGTGGCCACGCACAGCGCGATGGCCTCCAGCAACTGGTTGGCGGTCCCCTACGGGGGCCACGGCGAGTCGATTTCGCCCAGCGGACTGCCCACGCCTTGGATTTGGGACTTCTTTGGCTCCGGTTCTACGCGTCGCGCGTTTTTCGACCAAGTGGCTGTTGTGCCCTTCGCGATTGCTATGCGACCCCTTTATCGGAACCTGCGACCATTCGCGCCACCCTTGCGATGCGTTATCGTGGATTCTCTCTTGATGTCTCGCTACACTCGATTGACGACACTCGAAGACGCATACTTCTTTTTGCACTGCGCGGTGAGCATACCGTCGCTACCATCTTCCGACGCTCGACGGCAGCGGTTTTTGCGCGGAGCGGTTCTTGTGGCGTGGACAGCGGTGGAAGACGGGGTCAATAACCAGTGGCACGAGAAGAGTCTCCCAGCGAGGCAACCGAGAGAATTGCAGCGGCGGGTGCGTCAACTGTTCCAACATCTCGGTCTTCCGACGCCGGACTGGCGTGATTTTGCGAGGCGCAAGAGCATCCGAAACAGGATCACACACCCGCGCGCAGGCAATCCTGAAGTCGTCTTGACAGAAGCAGAGACGAGTGAAACGTTACTGTTTTGCCGAGGCCTCCTTTCGACCCTCTATCCTGACCTCATTGTGTGGAAAGAATGGGAAATGGACTGAGCGAGTCCGAATCCCACAGGGGGAATAGCGCCGCGCCCCTGGGGCACGATTCCGCTCACTGTGACGCGTAGTCGCCGTTCCGGACTTGTACGGCTGGTGGTCCAGGTGTCTAGAGACGGCATGGGGAGTGTCGGGATGCCGCCGCCCAGCCTTCAGCAGCACCTGGCGATCGCGTACCGGGCCCTCATCCGCTCCTCGAAGAAGCGGCGCCATTCCTCGGCGGAGTGAGCCCGCCCGTGCGCCGCCAGGTGGCGCTGGTAGGCGCTCTCGTCGGCCAATTCGCGCAGCAGCGCCAGAATGAACCTGCCCAGGCACTTCATAACTCCTCCGCCCGCAACTGGGAAAGCACGAAGGGCGCTTCGCATACGCGGGCTTCCCGCGTGCCTCGCAGGATTCCCACCCAGACGCGCATGGAATCCAGCAGAATGGTCGCCACCAGCGCCAGAAAGACGCCGCACAGTACCGCGTCCAGCCGCGCATTGAAGATGAGCGTCTGGGTGGCCGCTGCGTCCGCCGCTGTGCCGGCGCGCAAGGATGCTTCCAGCCCGGCCGCCTGCGCCAGAAAACCGATCGCCGGAACGGGAGAGAAAATCTTTTGCCACGCGGCGGTAAACGTAACAGCGACCAGCCAGGCCAGCGGCGCGCAGGTGATCCACAGGTATTTCGCGCCGTGCATCTTGAGCAGGATGGTGGTGGCAACGCACAGTGCGATGGCCGCCAGCAACTGGTTGGCGGTCCCGTACAGCGGCCACAGCGAGTTGATGCCGCCCAGCGGGTCGCGCACGCCTTGAATCAGGAAGTAGCCCCACGCCGCCACGATCACCGCGCTGGTCGAGACTACGCCCGGCATCCAGCTTGTGCGGCCCAGTGGTTTCCAGGCGTGACCCAGAAAGTCTTGCAGCATGAAGCGGCCCACGCGCGTGCCGGTGTCGAGGATGGTCAGGATGAACAGCGCCTCGAACATGATGGCGAAGTGATACCAGAAGCCGATCAGAGCCCTTCCCCCGCCGCTGGTGGCGAAAATACGGGCCATCCCCAGCGCCAGCGAAGGAGCGCCGCCGGTGCGGTAAAACAGAGTTTGCTCGCCCACGTCGCGCGCCAGGCCGGTCATGTCCGCCACCGTCACCGGGAAGCCCCACGACGAAATGGTCGCCACCGCGGCGGCGGGCGTTGTGCCCACGGTTGCCGGGGGAGAGTTCACGGCGAAGTACACGCCCGGCTGGAGCACGCAAGCCGCAATCATGGCCATGATGGCGACGAAGCTTTCGAGCAGCATCGATCCATAGCCTATCGGCCGTGCATGCCCCTCTTTGGCGATCATCTTCGGGGTGGTGCCCGAGGCCACCAGCGCATGGAACCCGGACATCGCTCCGCAGGCGATGGTGATGAAGCAAAAGGGAAAGATCTTGCCCGCGAAAATGGGCCCCGTCCCGTCCACGAAGCGGGTGAACGCCGGAAGCTGAAGCTGGGGCCGCACGAACAGGATGCCGACTCCCAGCATCAGGATCACCCCCAGCTTGACGAAGGTGCTGAGGTAGCCGCGCGGCGCCAGCAGCAGCCAGACCGGCAGCGCGCTGGCCAGGAATCCGTACACGATGATGGCGATAGCGAGCGCCATGGCGCCGAGGGTAAACGGCGGAGCCAGGGCGGCCGATTGCGCCACGGAACGCCCCGCGAAGATCGCCGCCATCACCAGAACGACACCGATGGCGGTCGATTCCAGCACTTTGGCGGGCCGCCAGTAGCGCAGGTAGAGGCCCATGAACACGGCTATCGGTATGGTGGCCGCGATGGTGAACGTGCCCCACGGGCTGCCCTTCAGGGCGTTCACCACCACCAGCGCCATCACCGCCAGCATGATGATCATGATCAGCAGCACTGTAATCAACGCGGTGAAACCGGCCACCTTGCCGATCTCTTCCCGCGCCATCTGGCCCAGCGATTTGCCGTCGCGCCGCATGGAGGCGAACAGGATGACGAAATCCTGCGCGGCCCCGCCCAGCACCGCTCCAATAATGATCCACAGCGTTCCCGGCAGGTAGCCGAACTGCGCCGCCAGCACGGGTCCCACCAGCGGGCCCGGCCCGGCGATGGCGGCGAAGTGGTGGCCGAGAAGAATCCACTTGTTGGTGGGCTCGAAATCCTGGCCGTCGCGCAGCCGCTCAGCGGGCGTGGCGCGCCGGTCGTCGAGCGCCATCACGCGCGCCGCCAGGAACTTGGAGTAGAACCGGTAGCCGGTGGCATAGGAGCAAGCCGCCGCCAGCACCAGCCAGATGCTGTTGATGTGTTCGCCGCGATTGAGGGCGATGCCGCCCAGGCAGAATGCCGCCGCCCCGGCCACGGCGGCCCAGAATAGACGGGTCAGAAGCTTCACGCTCTAAAGTCTACTAGAACCGCTTCAGCGAGCGCAGCAGGGAGGCGGTGGTGCCGCCGGAGTGCAGTTCCACCGAGTGAACCGGCTTCCAATTCTCGTCCATGGTCCCGATGTAGACGGCGGACTGGCGGCTGCCGCCCATGAGGATGACGGTGTACTTGCGGTCCGGGTAGCCGAGGGCGCGGCACTGGAGCGAGCCCGATTCGCTCTGCCAGCGGTCGGTGGCGGGCTTGCCCAGCTTCTGCACCGCGGCGAAGTAATCGTCGCGGCCGGTCAGGGTGAGGTACTGCTGGTCCTTGGTAGTAAAGACCACGCCCTGCCTTACCTCGCCCACCTGCGCCATGCGGAGAACCGCCAGGCAGATGAGCACGGCCACCGGCAACGCGGCGCCGATCAGCTTGAAGATGCGGCGGTCGTTGGATTCCAGCCGGATGCCCACCACGGGCGCGGGGGCGCTGCGGTCGGCAACGGCCCCGGATGCCAGGGGAGAGCCGCCCACCGCAACCGGCATTTCGATCACACGCCGCTGGTAGGGCCACACCGTGCCGCCCTTGTATTCCAATTCCCGGTTCAAGCCGACAATCAGGACCGGATCTTCGATGCGCGACACTTCACCGACCAGCCGCCGCGAGATCCAGACCTCGACACCGCTCTTGCAATTGACCACCAGAATCTCCGACCATGTGGCCTTGCGGAAGAGCCACTCGTTGTGCTCGATGTTGAGGATGGGAGGGTAGAACGAAAATGGCCGCGTGGAGAGATGCTCGAGCGATGGTGGGATAGGCGGGGAGGCCATGACGCACCCAATAGTAGTGTACCTACTTGCGCCCCACCAGGCGCAGCCGCACACTGAACGCGCGGGCCTGTCCTCCTCCGTACTTCAGGAATTGGGACGTGCCCTGAACATTGTTGACCACGTTGGCGTTCAGGTTGGCAGTCAGATTGTTGTAGCCAAAACGCCAGGCCCACAAATAATGCAGGGCGCGAAACTTGCGCTCCAAGTGGAGGTTGATATTGAAATAATCGGGAAAGCGCATGGAGTCCGGCGGACCCACCATAAAACCATCCTGGTCCACCACTCCGAACGGAAAACCGGTGCGGTATTCCACCAGGTACGCCGCCGTGGTGTTGCGCACCAGGAATTCGAGCTTCTGCGGAAGGCAGCGCTTGGGCAGAGGGGCCACGCCCCACATGTGAACGCGATTGGGCGTGTCCCAGGGGAACGGCCCCGGGGCCTGCGAACCGAAAATGGGGTTCTCCAGGCTGTAATCCACCACCGCGTTGGTGCGCGAGGCGGATCGCGTATACCCAACGAACCACTCGAACTGGCCCGCGAAGGTGCGCCTCAGGCTGAAATCGACGGCGTCATACCGGTCGCGGCGGGTGTTCTGCAACTGGTAGGTGGCGCCGGTGAAGAGAGCGGGATTCAGTTCCGCGGCGGGCGTCACGAACACAAACCCGCGGTCCCCCCGGCGCCGCGTGTATCCGGCTTTGGCATAAAACTCGCGCGGCAGCTTGCGCTCGACGGTGAGGCTGGCGGTGCGGTAATAGGGCACCTCAAGGGCCTGCTCGTTCACCTGGAAGGCGGTCTCGACGGGGCCGTTCACAATCCCTCCCGGCAGATAAAACGTCGAGAGGCTCACCTGATCCTGCTGGCGCGTGATGGCGCTCATGCTGATGGCGTCGTAGTAGACGCCCCAGCCGGCGGAGAATTTGGTGTCGCGCAGGGTGCGCGGCGCCCACGACACCGAAACGCGCGGCGCCAGTTCCAGGTCCCGGACGATCTCGTTCCATTCCGCGCGCAGGCCCGCCTCCAGCACCAGTCCTTCACACGGCGCCCAGTGGTCCTGAATGTACTGCGCGGCCTCGAAATTCTTGCGCGCCTGAAAGGGACTGCCCTCGAAGGAAACGTAGCGGACCACGGAGCCGTCGGCATCGAGGACTTCGTAGTCGTGGCGCACGACATGCTGGTGAAACGCCTCCCGCTCGAAGTCGATCCCGAACTTCAACTGGTGCGTGCCCAGGAAGTGCAGCGTTGGCAGGAACAGGTTGGCGATCCATTGGTCGCGGTACGCGTGGCGGGTGGTGCCGACAAAATAGTTTCCCAGGTCCCCGAAGGGCGTGATTTCGAACAGCTCGGTGCCTAGCGGCGCGTCGCGCAGCAGCGTGCGGCTGTCGGCGAAGCCGAAATCGAGCAGGGCCCCGCGGCCGAAGTAGTGTTGGTCGCGGATGGTGCTCATGAAGAGCGTCTGGCGGTGATTGGTGGTGGTCTCGACGGGATTCAGAATGCTGAGGCCGGTGTGCGCGGTGTCGGCAAGGTTGAACAGGAAGCTGCCAGTGAGGGTATTGGCGTGCGTCAGGTTGACCTGGAATCGCGAAAGGTCGCTGGCCGTAAACCCGGTGGTGCGGTTCTGGCCGCGGGGCAGCCCGGGGATGGTATCCACGCTGTAGAAGCCGTCGAGCCCGGTGTGAAACCAGGCGCGCCCCTTGGCCAGTGGCCCGGAGAACTCCAGCCGCGGGGTCCATTTATTCACATGGAAGCCGCCATCGGAGGAGATTCCGGGGATAAAATTCGTGGCGCCGAAGCGCCAGCGGTCGTCACCCATCTTGGTGGTGAGGTCGAGGACGCCGGCGGAGCCTCTGCCGTTGTCGGCCGAGAAGCGGCTGTTCTCGAGGTCCATGGATTGTATGGTTTCGATGTTGACGCGCGCCTCCAGGGTGCCGGTCACGGGATCGGAAATGTTGAAGCCATCGAGCGTGTAGTTGGTCTGGTTGGTGTCGCCGCCGTTGAAGTGGGCCCGGCCGGCGTTGTCCTGCACCACGCCGTTCATCATCGGCAAGGCGTTGCGGTAGTCCTGCGGCGCGGGGTAGGGGATGGCCTGGATTTCGGCGTTGGAGAGCTCTTTGTGATCGGAGGGCTGCTGCAAATCGATAGCCGGAGGCGAATAGGTGACATCGATCCGCTCCGAGAATTCCTGCTCGTGGTTGAGGGCGATGGTGAGCTGAGTGGAGTCGGCGTCAAACCGCTGCCCGCGTCCCTGGTAGAGGTAGAAGCCCAAACGCTCGGCGCGAATAGCGTATTCTCCGGCGGCGGGCAGGTTCATGCGGAAGTTGCCGGCCAAGTCGGAAGAGGCCACCACGATGGCGTCTCCCTCGGCCGCCCGCAGTTCCACGCGCGCTCCGGCTATGCCGACCCCGTTCTCATCCACCACGCGTCCCGAGATGGAGACCTGCGCCTGAAGGCCGGCACACACAAGCAAAAGACCCAGAACGGGTCGCGCATTGTGGGGACACCTTGCCATCGCCGGCGCGTACGCGTGCGGTACGCCTGCTTACTGACCAGCATACAACGTGGCGCAGATGCCGGCGCCCTCGCGTGCGCCGGCCGGTTCCCTGCAAGTGCGGCCGCTAGAAGGTCACCTTGGCGGTGAGTTGGGCTACGCGCACCGAAGAGTCGAAGCCCAGGAAGCTGCCGTAGGGGCTGGTCGGGGCATTGGCCATCCCCGAGATCAGACCGAACGTCGAGTCGCCCAAGCCGTTATCCGGCAAACCGAAATTCGGATGGTTGAGCACGTTGAAGGCCTGGAGCCCGATGCCCAGGGTGGCGCATTCGCACACCTTGAAGTTGCGGTATATGTTCAGGTCCATATCGAAGAAATGCGGCCCGCGGAGCTGGTTGCGCGTCTGCGGCGACCAGGCCGTGAAGTTGTTGATCACGGAGCTGTCCAGGTAGGCGCTGGGGTTGATACAGGGCGTCGCGACCCCGGGATCCCCGGCGGCGCCCACGCCGCAACCGCCGGATTGGCCCCAACCCTTGCCCAACGGCGTGGCAAAAAGCGCGCCGCCCCCGTTGCCCAGAGCGCTGTTGTCGTCGTTGACGGAGAACGGCAGCCCGGACCGCCAGAAGATCTTGCCGGAGAACTGCCAGTTGTTGAGCACGTGGTTCCACACCCTGTTGCCCAGGTGTACCGTCGGGTTGATCACGAAGTCGGCGTTCAGGTTCTGGCGGATGTCGTAATCGGAGTTGCCGTAGTTATCGGCGCGCAAGCTGAGCGGATTGATCTGGCCGAAGGTGGAGTCTCCGTAGGTGAAGACACAGCCGTTGGAGCACTCATCCAGGTTGTGCGACCAGGAGTAGTTGAGGTGGCCCGAAACCCACCTGGCAAAGCGCTTGGTGAGCGTGACGTTCAAACCATTGTAGTTGGACACGGCGCCATTCTGGATCTGGGTGACCGCTCCGTAGTTGGGAACCGGGAGATTCGCGGCTACTCCCGGCACGCCGGGGTACAGACCGTACTCGTCGTAGGCGTTGGGCCATGGGTTGGAATACAACAGGCGAATGCCATGGTTGCCGACGTAGTTCACGGTAAGCAGCAGGTCGTTCCGCAGTTGCCGCTGGACCTGGAGGTTCCACTCCTGATATTGGGGAGCGTGCAGCGTGCCATATAGGGAGGTGAAGGCCGGCGCGGCGAAGGATGCGCCCAGCTTCGTCAGCGCGCTGGAGATCTGGCTGTACGTATCCTGGATGCTGAAGGCGTTGGCGGAGGCGCGGAACGTGGCGAGGCCGCCGGCGGGATCGAAGGGCAACACGCCGGCGGACGGCTGGACGCGAATGGTGACCGATACCGGCGGGTCGGCAAGGAGGTCGTCCACCAAGCCGGCGGGAGCCGAATCATGGAAGATGCCGATACCGCCGCTGATGACGGTCTTGTTCTCGCCGCCGCCCGGAGACCAGCTAAAGCCGAGGCGCGGCGACCAGTTGACAGCGTCGATACCTTGAAAGGCCTGGTTCTGGTTGTAGTTGATGTCGCTCGAGTAGGGCACGCTGCCCGGATTGGCGCTGGTGAAGCTGGGCAGCGCACTGGTGGTGGTTTTGAAATTCGCGAAACAGTTGAAATTGCAGACCGGGTTGGAGTTGCGCTCGACGCGCAGCGCCAGCGTCAGTCTCAGGTTGGGCCGCACGTTCCACTCGTCCTGCCCGTAGACGCCCAGGCCCCACATGGCGATGGGAACGTCGCTGGCCAGGTTGAGCGCCTGGGTGTACCGATACCCCAGGCCGTTGACGAAGTTCTGCAAGCCGGCGCTGACATAACCGAAGTAGACGCGTGGGCTGTTGTAGAAGAAGTTGTGATCGCTCACGTCATAGCGGCGGAAATTGGCGCCGAACTTGAAGTTGTGGCTCCCGCGGTTGACCGCGAAATCGTCGATGAACTGGTACTGCGTGACGTTGCGGCCCTGGGGGAAAGCGTGCTGATCGTTGAAGCTGGTGAACGGCACGGCGCCCGAATCGGTTATCTGATAGGGGAAGGTGCTGGCCACCAGTTGGGCATTCTGCGCGAACTGGGCCACGTAGTGGCTGGCAGCGGCGGTGAAGGCGTTCGTCGCCCGGGCGCCGAAGATGTGCGTTTCCTGGAACTGTGTGTCCCACGAAGGCTGCTTGGAGATCGCATCGAAGTTCGCGTTGATCGCGTCGATCAAAGTAGGCTGCGTTCCCTTGTCCGCCTTGTAGCGGAAGAAAGCGTTGTCGTTGTTGCCGATCTTCTGATCCACGCGGCCGCTCAGAATGTATTCGGAACCGAGAGCCGTCGCCGACGTCTGCGACCTGGCCGCGCAGGGCGTGGTGGCGGGATTATAGCCGGGCAGAACCACCGAGTTGCAGTAGCTGCTGTTGGCAATGGGCACGGCGGCGCTGGCGCCGGGAGAGTTCAGCCACAAGTTCATCATGGTCTTGTAGGCGCTAGCTTCGTTGGGCTGCACGGCTGTGACGTTGGCCTCAACGGCGCTGGCGAAAGCCGGAGTGGGAATGGTATTGGCAAAGACGTTGGGCAGAACGAAGCGGAGTCCCTCGGTGTCGAAGAAGAAAAACGTCGAATTGTGGCGGATAGGGCCGCCGATAGATCCCGCCCACTGGTTGGCGTTCGAGAAAGGCCGGCTGACGCCGTAGTAATTGTTGAACCAGTCGTTGGAGTTCATGGCGCGGCCGTTCCACCAATAGACCGCATTGCCGTGGAATTCGTTGGTGCCGGACTTGGTCACATAGGTGACCTGCGCCCCCTCAAGCTGCCCGTATTGGCCGGCGTAGGCGTTGGTGACGATCGTGGCTTCCTGCAACTCGTTCTGGCCGATGGTCAGGTTGGAGGCGCCGGAATTGTTGATGTTGAAATACGGGTCCATGTCGTTCTCGCCGTTGACGGTGAAAAGATTCGACGTCGCGGGCAGCCCGTTGACGGTGAAATTGCCATAGCCCCCGGTGGTGTTGACCACCGCGCCCGGAGCGGTGAACGCGATGTTGGTAATGTCTCCGCCGGCGCTGGGCAGTTGCTGCAGTTGCTCCGGCGTGAACGGCGTGTTCATGCTGGGTTGCGGGTTCAGGAGCGCAACCATGGCCGAGACCTCCACGGTCTGCATGGCCTGACCAACCTGAAGCGTCAGGTCGGCGGTGACGACCGCGCCGACGGCTACGTCGACAGGCAGTTCGCTCTTCTGGAATCCGGTCTGCGACACGCTGACCTGATAGTGGCCCGGTCTCAGCAGGCGAAAACGATACTCCCCGGCCTGATCCGCAGTGATCGTTTGAATCGCTCCGGTATCCAGGCTCTTCAAAGTAACGGCGGCGTTGGGGACAATTGCGCCACTGGAATCCTTGACCGTGCCGGCGATGTCGCCGGTGGTCAGAGACTGTGCAAGCATGGCTGGCGCAAGCAGAGCGAAACAGGCAAGCAAGCAAAGGAGCTGCCATCTCGATTTAAGTAGCGTCGGAACTAGTTTCATCATATTCCTCCTCGCGGAATGTCGGTTGACAGAAGAGCAACTGCCCTTCCACGTGCACGTCACGATAATTGTATTGATAAAAAAGGATGTTTTCAACTGAATAGTGGTGTCTTCCCGAAGAAAGATCCGTAGCACCACTTCGCGGATGGGGCACCCGATTCCCAAAACATCGTGTAACCTCTTGTTAACTTTGAGGTTATTAAGGTTATGAGATTCTGCACTCCGAATATGGATTGCGGAATCCAAAAGGGGCGTCAAGACAGGCCTCAAGGATCAGAAGATATAGTAGTTACAGAACTTGGGCGGCCGGGCACAGGGGAATCCCTACTCCGCCGTCTTCCAGGGCCGCGCCGATCCTCAGGATGAGCGCCTCTTCCCACGCCGGGCCGATGATCTGAATCCCGATGGGCAAGCCGGTCGATCCCAGTCCGCAGGGGATCGAAAGGGCCGGCAGGCCCAGCACGTTGATGCCTCGAACCAGGCGGGTGGTGGCCAGGCGCACGTCCTTTTCCCGGCCGCCCAACCGGACGGTCGCATCGCCGATGCGCGGGGCAGTATTGGGGGTGGTGGGAGCAATGAGACAGTCCACTTGGGACCAGAGCTGGTCGAATTCGCGGCACATCCGGCTGCGCAGCCGCTGTGCGTTGATGTAGTCGGTGGCGGGCACCAGGCGGCCCTGGTCGAGCAGGGTGAGCACATCTGGGCCGAATTTCTCCCTGTGTTCGAGGTGCGGCTCGGCCACGGCGGCGGCTTCCGCCAGCAGAATGACGCGGCCGACGGCATTCAGCTCGGCGACATCCGGAACCCGCACCGGCTTGACCAGCGCACCCAGCGACTGGGCGCGCGCGAAGACTCCGCGAACCGACGATTCGACGCCGGGGTCGAGGTGGTCGAAGTAGAAATTTTCGGGGAAACCGATGCGCAAGCGGCGAATGGAGCAGCCGGCGCCGGGGATAAAGTCGACCACCGGGTGGCGCGACGAGGTGGGGTCGCGGCGGTCGTGGCCGGCGATGGCATTCAGTACCATGGCGGCATCGCGCACCGAGCGGGCGAGCGGTCCCATGTGATCGAGGCTGTAGGCCAGAGGCAGGGCGCCGTAACGGCTCACGCGGCCATAGGTGGGCTTGAGCCCCACAGCGCCGCAAAACGCGGCGGGGATGCGGATGGAGCCTCCGGTATCGCTGCCCATGGCGGCGTAGACGAGCTGGGCGGCCACGGCCGCGCCCGAGCCGCCGCTCGACCCGCCGGGGCTGTGCGCGAGATTCCATGGATTACGCACCGGGCCGAAGTGCGGATTGGCCGAGGTGATGCCGTAGGCCATCTCGTGCATGTTGAGCTTGCCGAGCATCACGGCGCCGGCCGCCCGCAACCGCTCGACCACGGCCGCGTCGATGGCGGGGACAAAATCTTCATAGACCCGGGAGCCGCAGGTGGTGCGCACGCCGCGCGTCAAGAAAAGGTCTTTTACGGCGACGGGGATACCGTGGAGAGGCCCGCGGTCGCGCCCGGCGGCCAGCTCGGCATCCGCCTGCCGCGCCTCTTCACGGGCCTCGTCGGCGGTGACGGTGATGAACGCATTGAGCTGGGGATTGAGGCGGCCGATGCGCGCTTGGGCGGCGGCCGCCAGCTCGACGGCGGAAACGCGCCGCGCCCGCAGCGCATCGGCGGCTTCCTGGAGGGTCACTCGCCGTCCTCCTCCAGGCGCAACCCGGTGGCCGGTTCCACATCGGGCGTGAGGCGATTCACCAACGGACGGAAGGCTGCTTCCAGCGCTTCGAGCGGCTCCGCGATGCGATTGAGCTGGGCGGGATCAACCTCGAGGCCGCTGGCTTTGGCGATGCCTCTCCAGTCTTTCATGCACCCTCCAGCGAGAGCGGATCTTCCCGGTCCTGGCGGGCGGTCCAGTGCGCCCCGGTCAGCACGATCATGGCAGCCACGAAGCTCCAGAGCACGATCGTGACGGAGTGCTCGAAAACGAAGTACTCGCGGTGGAGCTTGGCCGACAACAGGGGAGAGACCAGCAGGTTGACATACTTGAGCGCTTCAAGAGCGAGCCCCACCAGAATGGCCACGGGCGCCACGCGGGCCGGCTCGATCTTGCGGTTGGGCAGCAGCCAATAGACCAGAAACAGCGTCAGAATCGAGATCGGCACGGCCGCCAGTTTGAACATCAGCAGGTGGACCCAGACGCCGAATCCGGCGTGGCGCCTGGTGGCCACCGACAGCCACTGGCTGTTCAACGCCGTCAGCATCAGGGAGAGCAGCGCCAGGCCGCCGCACACGAAAATGAGGCCCAGGCTGACGATCTGGTTCTTGATGTAGGAACGGTTCTTGGCTACTCCCCAGGCGCGGTTGAGGGCCACCTCGAGCGGCTCAAAAACACCGTTGGCGGTAATCAGAAGCAGCAATAAACTAATGAGATCGACTTTGCCGTTTACCCTGAACCAAGCCTGGAGGTTACGGACCATAAACTGGCCCGGTTCGCCGGCAAAAGAATCGCCGATGGCCAGGTAGATGGCCTGCTCGGCGGCGCGCCAGTGGAGGACATCGCGGCAGAACGAAGTGATGACAATGAGGAATGGATAGGCTGACAGCAGCACGCTGGCGGCCACGGCGAGGGCGTAGACGTGCGCCTCGGTCTGCGCCAGGTAGTATAGAGTAGGCCGCCAGCGCAACCACCACAGCCCTTGGTTCTCGGGGAGGATCGTGGGGATCAAACTCCAGCTTAACTCCGGGCCGTCCCACTCGCTCTACACGAAGTGGTAGGTATTGGCGGCTTCGTCCCAGACAATCCTCTTCTGGTTCTTGAAGGAAAGCGTGGCCATGTGGCCGGAAATGGCGGCCTGTTGTCCCACGGGAGGAGGCGCGATGACCTTTTCGTTGCCCAGCACGGACTGGATGAAATTCCGGAAGTGGTTGATGGCGCCGTCGGCTTCGTGAAAATCTTTCTGGCCGTTGAGGTGGATGAGCTGGCGCGCCCTGACACTGGCGGGCGGCTTGCCCTGGAAAGCCTCGGGTGTGAAATACAGGTCCTGGCGGTTCATCACCTCGATGGTTCCTTCATTGCCGCAGATCTGCTCGCCGTAACCATAATGATCGTTGCCGAAATAGCAGGAGTAGTTGATGTGGAAGTTATCGGCGTACTCGTAAATGGCGCTGAGGGTGTCGGGCACCTCGCGGTCGTCGGTCTTGTCGGTCCAGCGGTAGATGCCGCCGGAGGTCATGCAGGAGCGGGGCACGGTCTTATCGAGCATGAAATTGACGATGTCGGTCTGGTGCACCAGCAGGTCGGTGGAGATGCCGCCGGAATAATCCCAGTAGAGGCGCCACTGGAAGTAGCGGTGCGAATCCCACGGCCGCTTGGTAGCCGTGCCCAGGAAGCGGTTCCAGTCGGTGTTCTGGGGCGTGGCATCGGGCGGAATGACGTAGCGCCACGCGGGATTGTTGGGCAGCGAATTGCGATACCAGAAAGCGCGCGCGTAGTGCACGTCGCCAATGTAACCTTGCTGGATGAGTTCCTTGGCCTTTTTGTAGAGCGACGAACTGCGGTTCTGCGTGCCCACCTGCACGATCTTGCCGGACTGCTGCCAGGCGCGCACGGTATCGAAACCTTCCTCGATGGTGTGGGCCAGGGGCTTCTCGATGTAGACGTGCTTGCCGGCCTGGAGCGCGGCGATGGTCATATCGTGGTGCAGGTGCTCGGGGGTCATGATGAAGACGGCGTCGACGGACTTGTCGGCCAGCAGGTCGTGGTAGTCCAGGTAGGTGGCGGGAGCGCTCCCCCAGATGGTTTGCATACGGTCCTTGGCGCGCGCGATGTAACCCTGATAGGTGTCGCAGATGGCTGTGATCTGCACATCGTTGGGCGCTGCGGAATGCATCCAGTCGAGGCTGGCGTAACCGCGGGTGCCCACGCCGATCCAGCCGATATTGACCTTATCGTTGGCGCCAAGCGCGGGAAGGACGGCCGGTCCCGCGGCCATCGCAGCGGCCTTCAGAAAATTACGGCGATTCAGTTCGTCCAGCATTAAGACCTCCAATTCCGATAATAGCAGCGAAGGCGGCCGCTACGGGCATGCCCGGCCCCTACGGGTTGTCGCGGTAGGTGAGCGGCGGCTGGTGATCGGCGGGAATGCGCGATTTGTACTCATAGCCGGCGCGGCGCTTTTCAAAGCTGGCTTTGGCGGCTGCGACCTGCCGGGGGTCGGTGTAGAGATCGACGGCGGTCAGCACCAGCGATTTCGCGGCCACCACCATGCCCTTGCGGCCGATGCTCATGCCGGCGCAGGCGGCCGATTGCCAGGTGTGCGCCGGCACGCCCGGAACGAACGTGGCGGCCACCAGCGCCGCCATGGGCACCGTCCAACTGACGTCGCCGGCGTCCGTGGAAGCCGAGCCAGTGCCTTCGCTGGGGGCTTCGATGTTCTCCTGACTGCCGAGCGGGCGAGTGCGATCGGGCAGCGTCTTGCGGATGGTTTCGGCGAATGCCTGCTCTTCCTGGGTATACTTCACCCCGCCGACGATGCGCATGTTCTTGTCCACCAGCGCAGCCAGGGCGTCATTGGGCAGCGTGTTGTAGGAGCTGTCGATCAGCTCCATCTCCATGCGGGTCTCGCTGGCCAGGGCCCCGGCCTGGGCGCACTTGACGATGCGTTCCCAGATCTGGTCGAGCACGGGCATGGAAGGATGGCGGGCGTAGAGGAACAGCTCGGAAAAGTCGGGCACGATATTGGGCGCCGAACCGCCGTTGGTGACGATGTAGTGCATGCGGGTGGAATCCGGCACATGCTCGCGCAGGAACTCGATGGAGTTGGCCATGATCATCAGGCCATCCAGGGCGGAGCGGCCGGCTTCGGGGGCAGCAGCGGCATGCGCGGGTTTCCCATGGAAGCGGAACTTGGCGGAAATGATGGCCAGGGAACTCTTCAGCGAGGCGCCGTTCTGATCGGCTGGGTGCCAGCTCAACACCACGTCCACATCTTTGAACACGCCGGCGCGAATCATATAGAGCTTGCCGCCGCCGCCTTCCTCGGCGGGTGTGCCATAGAAGCGGATGACCCCGGGGATCTTGTTTTCGGCCATCCACTCCTTGATGGTGACGGCGGCAAACAGGGAAGCGGCGCCCAGCAGGTTATGGCCGCAGCCATGTCCGGGTCCGCCGTTGACGCGGGGATGGCGTTCGGGGATGTCCGCCTGCGAAAGGCCGGGCAAGGCATCGTACTCGCCCATGATGGCGATCACCGGCCGGCCCTGGCCCCAGGTGGCCGTAAACGCGGTGGGGATGGCGGCCACATTCTCCGTAACGGCAAATCCGGCGGAGCGCAATTCGGACTTCAGCAGCTCCGCGCTCTTGTGTTCCTTGTAACCGACTTCGGCGAACTCCCAGATGGTCCGCGAAACGTCGCCGTAGTGCGCGGCGCGCGCGTCCATCTTCTGGAGCAGGGCGCTCTTGTCGTCAGCCACGAGCGCGCTGGCGGCGATGAGGAAAAGCAGGAAGGTCCGCATATATAGCGACCAGGATACACCTGCTACTCGCGCGCAAGTGGGAAATGCGCGTGAGGCAGGCGGCCGTGTCGAAGGCCGCCACGGCTCAAATCAATTCTTCGGCGCCTCGATGGGGTACCCCTGCCATACATATTCCAGAGCCTCGGGCAGGGTTTGTTGTTTCACGGCGCGGTCGGTGTGCCCGGCGTTACGCGCAAATACAAACTGATAATGATAGCCTTTGGCGGCCAGCACTTTGGCCATGTTCTCGTTGGCAACGACCCAGTCGTGCATGTTGTCGCGCATGGCGTTCGCATTGAAATTGTCCCGGTCGCCGACCTCCATCCAGATGCGCAGCGGCTTAGCCGGGGTGTTGGGGATGAGGTGCTCATGGAACTCCCATGCGCCGTGGGGGGTCTGGGGGTTCGACGGCCACTGCTGGTTCACGTAGGTGCCTGAGTAGGTGAGAACGCGGTGGTAAAGCTCGGGGTGATACCACGCCATGATCAAGGCGCACGAGCCGCCGGAGCTGCCACCCATGGTCGCCCGGCCATCAGGATCCTTGGTCAGCTTCACGTTATACTGCTTCTCCACGAGAGGCAGCACTTCTTGCTCGACGAACTCCGCGTACAGGCCCGACATGGTGTCGTATTCCAAGCCGCGTTCGCTTCCCTGGGCGTCGCCGCCGCCGTTGCCTATGGAGATGGCAATCATCACCGGCACCCGGTGCTGGGCGATCAGATTGTCCAGGGCCGTGAACAACACCCGGTCGGGTCCGTCCGCCCCGACGATGAACGGCGCGGCCGTACCGGGGACGTATTGCTTGGGGACATACACAGCGACATGGCGAGTGTAGGGAGCGGGATGGCTGGTGGTGACCACCATCCTGGCGGGGTCGGCGGGGTCCGCTGTGCCAAAGGTGTTGGCCTCGCGCGCGATGCCGGGATAGATTTTGCTGTCGGCCGATTCCATGGTGAAGGTGAAGACCGCTCCCCGCGGCACGCCTTCCTGCGCGGTCATCTCCGGCGCGGAGTTGTGCGTGGGGCCGAGGATGAAATTTCCGTCCTCTTTGGCCGGAGCGTTGGCGCCGTCAGGCAATTCCTTCGCCGTGACAAAACCGGGCGTGTGGGGATCGCGGGTCGGCGGCGCCGGGCGCGCCGGGCGTGCGGCCGCGGGCGGAGCTTGAGCCATTGCCGGATCCAGGCCAGTCATCAGCCCGATCAGGAACGCGATGCTCAGAAGACGGAACATCAGGGACTCCTTTCTGTCTTAGTGGTGTCAACGATCTGCTCGAGCGCGGCCAGGCGGACGCGGATCCTCGCCAACTCGCTTTCACCGAGCTTTTCAGCGCAGCCCGCGAGAATTCGTCTGCCCTGCTCGGTGAGCGTGCGGCGATACGCCGGGTCCGGGGTGCTGGTGGCGATGTCGCCAAGTGCCCGCAGCAGACGGAGGCTGACGGCGACATCCCCCTTCGAGTACATACGGATCTGCTCGAATGCGGAATCCACCAGGTGGTCGAAATCGATCCAGGGGATACTGACGCGAACCACACCGGGCGGATCGTAGAGCACTGACTCGGGCGGCTCGCGGGATGCGAAGCGGATCAGGATACGGCTCAGTTGGTCCACGCAGCTAATGGCGGTGCTGGGGTCGTTGACCGCCGGCGAGATGGCCTTTAAGGCGATGTCGACGATTTGCAGGACGCCAAACTCGACATCCTGCTGCAAGGTGCGGGACGGGCCGAAGTCGAAAGCGCCGCGGAAATCGTCGCTGTTCTCGGGAGACAGCCGATCCCCCTTGGAGACCATCAGAAGCGGGATGCCCGCCGGAATGAACTGGCCGACTCGCCGGATCAGCCGCACTTTCACGCGGCAGGACTTGGCCAGGAAGAGCAGCCGCCGGGTGTCGATGAAGCGGATGTAGCCGGAAACATCGCTCAACACCGCGGCCTCCCGGACGCCCGGCGGGATGGGGCCGGGGTCCGCGAGGCGGCTGGGGCGGCGGGGCCACGGCATGATGTCATCGAGCACGGCTTCCGTCTCGGAGGCGATCCTGTCCACAATGTAGTTGACGCTGATGGCCTGTGAGATGTGGTGAATGAAGAAGAGCAGCCACGCCACCGAGACTATGGCCAGCAGCATCGCGCCCAGAACCGTGACGACGGGCGCAAACGGGTAGGGCTGGGAGCGCGCGGCGGGAAGCGCCGCCATGCAGTAGCTGAAGGTGCCCAGGAATATGCCGAGGGTCCACTGTGTCACGCGGTCCTTCACAAAGCTGACGATGATGCGCGGGGAGAACTGCATGGAGGCCAGCGTGAGCGTCATCAAAAGGATGGCGAAGACGATGGAGACCACGGTCATGATGGAGGCGGCGATGCCCCCCAGAATGACCTGGGCCACTTGCGGGTCGGCGTGCGAGGGGAAGAGCGCCTTGGGCACCCAGGCGCCGATGGCCGGGACGGTCTCCTCCAACCACGACAGGAACGCGCCCGCGGCGCCGAGGGCCAGGGCGATGGTCAGCGGGCGGACCAGAAACCCGCCACGCAGGTTGTACATGACGTGGCGGAATAGCAATGGCAGGCGTTTGTGCACGGTGTATCTGTTCAAGTGTAGTAGTTCGGAGCGGGACGCGGCAAAAGAACCGCCTTAACTCAATCCTGATCCTTTCTTTACGACTTCTTTATGCGCCGCTTCCTACTGTTGGAATTATGGACGCTCGCGACAGGCTTCGAATCGATCCGGGATCTCTCGAGACGGGTGGCTTCGCCGGGGAGATCGATGTCGTGGTGCCCTACACGGAATGGTCCGTTACCGATGCACTGCTCAAACGCGCGGTCGCGCTGACCGCGGGGTTGAATGCCCGGCTGACGCTGGTGGCTGTGCATACCGTCCCGTATGCCGCGCCGTTCGGATGCCCGGCGGCGGTGCACGCCCATCTGGTGGAGCAACTGGTGGATCTTGCCAGCCGCTGCCCGCTGCCCGTCAATCCGCAGGTGGTGCTGGCGCGAGGGCGAGCTGAAGGCTTTGGCTACGTGCTGAAGCCGGAGTCCATCGTGTTGCTGGGGACCCGGAAACACTGGTGGCGCACCGAGGAAGAGAAGCTGGCCCTCAGGCTGGCGCGCAATGGGCATAAAGTGGTACTGTTGCACATCGAATAGGTGACACCATGCTTGACGGTTTCTACATATTGATCGGCCTGGCCGGCTTCGCGGTGCTGTGGGCGATCACCAAGGGTTGCGAACGGCTGTAAGGAGGATGCGCATGGATTATGTGCTTTCAGGCATTGTAGGGCTGTTTCTGCTGGTGTATTTGACGTTGGCGTTGCTGCATCCGGAGAGGTTTTGAGGGCCACATGACGAGCACAGGAGTTTTCCAAATCGCCGTATTCTCCGGCGTCCTGCTTCTCCTCACGAAACCGCTTGGGCTGTTCATGGCCAAGCTGTTCCAGGGAGAGCGCACGTTTCTCCACCCCGTCCTCCGCCCCGTGGAGTCGCTGATCTACAAGCTATGCGGGATCCGGGAAGAGGCCGAACAGCGCTGGACTCAATACACCGCGGGACTTCTGTGGATCAGCGTGTTCGCCTTCCTGTTCGTGTATGTAATCCAGAGACTGCAAGGCGTTTTGCCGCTGAACCCGCAGGGCTTCGGCGGAAAGCTGGTATCGCCCGACCTGGCCTACAACACTGCCATCAGCTTCATGACGAACACCAACTGGCAGGCCTATAGCGGCGAGTCGACGCTGAGCTATTTCGTCCAGATGGTTGCCCTTACGGTGCAGAACTTCGTCTCCCCGGCAGTCGGCATGGCCGCCGCAGTGGCCATCATACGCGGCTTTGCCCGCCATCAGACCGACAAGATAGGCAACTTCTGGGTCGACGTCACGCGCGCGGCACTGTATGTGCTCCTGCCGATTGCTCTGATCTCCGCGCTGCTGCTCTGCTCCCAGGGCGCCATCCAGAACCTCCGCCCCTACGCCACCGTGAAGACCCTAGAAGGAGCCACCCAGACCATTCCGCAGGGCCCCGTCGCCTCTCAGGAGGCGATCAAGATGCTAGGCACCAACGGCGGCGGGTTCTTCAATGCCAACTCCGCGCACGCCTATGAGAACCCGACACCGCTCACCAACTTCCTCCAGGTGCTCCTGATCTTCTTGATCCCGGCAGGGCTTACCTATACGTTCGGCCGCATGGTCGGAGATACGAGGCAAGGCTGGGCCATCTTCGGCGCCATGGCAGCCATGTTTCTCATCGGCGTCTCCGTCTGTTATGGCTACGAGCAGGCCGGGAACCCCATCCTGACCAAACTCGGCCTGGAAAGCGCCTCCACCGACGGGCAAGCCGGCGGCAACATGGAGGGAAAGGAAACCCGCTTCGGTGTCGCGTCTTCGGCCCTGTTCGCAACCGTAACCACCGATGCGAGCTGCGGCGCCGTCACCAGCGGCCATGACAGCCTCACTCCGCTTGGCGGCCTGGTCACCATGTTCAACCTCCAGACCGACGAGGTGATCTTCGGCGGCGTTGGTTCGGGTTTGTACGGGATGCTGCTGTATGCCATCGTCGCGGTCTTCATTGCCGGGCTCATGGTGGGCAGAACGCCGGAGTATCTCGGAAAGAAGATCCAGCAGAAGGAGGTGAAGATGGCGATGCTGCCGATTCTGGCGACATCGTTCCTGATCCTGGTATTCACGGCAGTCAGTATCGTCATGCCGTTCGCCAAGGGCAGCTATTGGAATTCGACCGGGCCCGCCATCACCAACCTGGGTAACTCCGGGCCGCACGGGTTCAGCGAGATGCTGTACATGTACTCGAGCGCTTCGGAGAACAACGGCAGCGCTTTCGCCGGCATCAACGCGAACAGCCCCTGGTTCAACGTCACGACCGCGCTGGCCATGCAGTTTGGACGCTTCATGTTCATCGTGCCTCTTCTAGCCGTCGCAGGCAGTCTGGCGGCGCAGAGGAAGGTGCCATCCTCCAGCGGCACGTTTCCCACCCACGGTCCCCTCTTTATAGGCCTGCTGGTGGCCACGGTGCTGGTGGTTGGCGCCCTGACCTTCTTCCCGGCGCTGGCCCTCGGCCCGATCGTGGAGCATTTCTTCATGCACGCGGGAAAACTCTTCTCCTTCGTGATGTTTCCTCTTGGGAGCTAACCGATGCCAAGGACCTTAACTCCTCCCCGTGTGCTCGACGATTCGACGACGCTCATTCCAAAGAAGCTGGCGCGCTCCCGCCCGCTCTTCGACCCCGAGATTCTCCGGCGCGCTCTGACGGGTTCGTTTGCCAAGGTGAACCCCGTTACGCTGATGAAGAATCCCGTGATTTTCGTGGTCGAGGTGGGTGCCGCGCTGACCACCGTGTTTCTGGTTCGCGATGCTTTCATCGGAGCGCACAACCTGGCGTTCGAGTTGCAGATCGATCTGTGGCTGTGGTTCACGGTCCTGTTCGCCACCTTCGCCGAGGCCATGGCGGAAGCCCGGGGCAAGGCCCAAGCGGACACGCTGCGCAAGACCAAGACCGATGCGCTGGCCAATCGTGTCCGGGAAAACGGGAGCACCGAGCAGGTCCCGGCCTCGAAGCTGCGGGCCGGAGATGTGGTGATTTGCAGCGAGGGCGAACTGATCCCGGGCGACGGCGACGTAATCGAAGGCATCGCCAGCGTGGACGAGTCGGCCATCACGGGTGAGAGCGCCCCGGTGATTCGCGAGTCCGGCGGCGATCGCAGCGCTGTCACCGGGGGCACTAAGGTGCTTTCCGACTGGATCCGGGTGAAGATCACCTCGAACCCCGGTGAAACCTTCCTCGACCGCATGATTGCGCTGGTGGAAGGCGCCCAGCGGCAGAAGACACCGAACGAGATCGCCCTGAACATCCTGATCGCGGGCCTGACGCTGATCTTCCTGTTCGCCGTAGCCACCCTGATACCATACGCCATCTACAGCGTGAACTCCGCCGGGGCGGGGAGCGTGCCCAGCATCGCGGTCTACGTGGCCTTGCTGGTATGCCTGATCCCGACCACCATCGGCGGACTGCTCTCGGCGATCGGCATCGCGGGCATGGACCGCGTGATGCAGCACAACGTGCTGGCGATGAGCGGAAAGGCCGTGGAGGCCGCCGGCGACGTCAACACGCTGCTGCTGGACAAGACCGGCACAATCACTCTCGGCAACCGGCAGGCCGTGGCCTTCTTACCCGTAAACGGCGCGACCGAGAAGGAACTTGCCGATGCCGCTCAGCTTTCCAGTCTCGCGGACGAGACGCCCGAGGGTCGGTCAATTGTAATTCTGGCAAAGAAGAAATATGAAATGCGTGGCCGCGAGGTGGCGGAGCACGAAGCGCACTTCATCCCGTTTTCGGCCTACACCCGGATGAGCGGTGTGGACATCGATGGCAGGTGCCTTCGAAAGGGCGCGACTGACGCTGTCCTGAAGTTCGTGCAGGAAGAAGGCGGCACCGTCCCTCTGGGTTTCACCGACGCCGCCGATCGGATCTCGAGGACCGGCGGCACACCGCTGGCGGTGGCCGACGGTCCAAAGCTGCTCGGCATCGTCCACCTCAAGGACATCGTCAAGGGCGGGATGAGGGAGCGCATCGCGCAGTTGCGAGCCATGGGAATTCGCTCGGTGATGGTCACCGGCGACAATCCCTTGACCGCGGCAGCGATCGCCGCCGAAGCGGGCGTGGACGACTTTCTCGCCCAGGCGACACCTACGAACAAACTGGATTACATCCGCAAGGAACAGGCGGGCGGGCGCATGGTGGCCATGACCGGTGACGGCACGAACGACGCTCCCGCGCTGGCCCAGGCCGACGTGGGCCTGGCCATGAACACCGGCACGATGGCCGCCAAGGAAGCCGGGAACATGGTGGATCTCGACAGCAACCCGACCAAGCTGATCGAGGTGGTCGCCATTGGGAAGCAGTTGCTGATCACGCGCGGCGCGCTGACGACGTTCTCTATCATGAACGACGTCTCCAAGTACTTCGCCATCATCCCGGCGATGTTCATGGCAACCTACCCACCGCTGGCGAAGCTCAACATCATGAACCTGCACAACCCCCAAAGCGCGGTGCTGGCCGCGGTAATCTTCAATGCGTTGATCATCGTTGCCCTGGTGCCGCTGGCGTTGCGAGGCGTGAAGTACAGGCCACAAAGCGCGGCTGAGATGCTGCGCCGGAACCTCTGGATTTATGGGGTGGGCGGTTTCATTGCGCCCTTTCCCTGCATCTGGTTCATCGACAGGATACTGGGCTGGCTGAGGCTGGCATAAGGAGGAGAATGTGTGGCAGCAACTCGGAATTGGTTTCAAAATGATGCTGGTGCTGACGGTCCTGACAGGGTTGCTCTACCCCGGCGTGGTGACCGGGCTGTGCCAGATCCTCTTCCCCGCCAGGGCCAACGGCAGCCTGATCGTGGCTAATGGGCATGCCATCGGCTCCCAACTGATCGGGCAGAACTTCAAGAGGCCCGAGTACTTCCAGCCCCGGCCCTCCGCGGCCGGCAACGACGGGTACGATCCGATGGCTTCCGGTGCATCGAATCTTGGCCCAACCAACCAGAAGCTGGCGGACCGGGTGAAGGATTCCGTGGCTTCCTTCCGCAAGAACAACCCCGACTTCACCGGGCCGATTCCGGCCGACCTGGTGACATCATCCGGCAGCGGCCTCGATCCGGACATCAGCCCCGACTCGGCCGAAGCTCAGGCAGCGCGCATCGCAAAGGCGCGCGGCATCCCGGTGGAACAGGTCCGGAATCTCATTGCCAGCCACACCCAAGAGCGCGACCTCGGCTTCATGGGTGAACCCCGTGTGAACGTGCTCGAAATCAACCTGGCGCTCGACCAGGCCGCGCCACTGCGCAAGTAGGCGGCCCATGTGCGGACGATTGGTGTAGCGATTCTCTTAGCCGGGTCCCTGGGGATGGCGCGGGCTGACGATCCGCCTGCGGACACTCCTCCACCGTCCAACTGGACGCACTGGGGCACCGACATCAGCTTGCTGGCTGACGGTTACATGGACGCGAACTTCAACGATCCGGCATCCGGATTCAACGGCCTTCAGAACTTCGATGTGCGGGCCGATACCATGCACTTCAGCATGGGCATGATTACCCTCGACCACGGGCCGGCTCCAGTTGGATTTCATCTGGACGCCGGGTTCGGAGAAGCCTTCGATATCATCCACTCGACCGACCAAGCTCCGGACGAAATGAAGTACATCCAGCAGGCTTATGTCAGTTTCAAGCCGAAGTCATGGGATGGTGTCGAAGTGGATGCCGGGGAGTTCTGGTCGGCCGCCGGCGCCGAGGTGGTCCCTACCAACCAGAACTGGAATTACTCCAGGTCGCTGCTCTTCGCCTGGGCGATTCCCTATTACCACTTCGGCGTCCGCGCATCGTTTCCAATCGGCGCCCATTTCACCGGGGGCGTACAGGTGGTGCAGGGCTGGAACAACGTCAAAGCCAACAACAGCGGCAAGACGATCGGGATTAACGGAGCCTACGCGTGGAAAACAGTCACCTGGACTAACGTCTACTACGTCGGCCCCGAAAAGAACCACACCACTCAGGGATTGCGCAATCTCTACGACACGACGGTGCTGGTCAAGCCCACCGATCGAACCAGCTACTACGTCAACTTCGACTACGGACGCGACAAGAACATCGGCCCGGGAGCTAAGCAGTGGACCGGCATCGCCGCCGCGGCGCGTTTCGCAGTGGGCAAGAAGTACGCCATCGCTCCACGCCTGGAGTGGTTCGACGATATGGACGGCTTTACCACCGGCAGGGCGCAGTCCCTCGAGGAATTTACGTTGACCGGTGAATACACGATGACGGGCTGGCTGCTGAGCCGGCTCGAGTTCCGCGACGACTGGTCGAACCAGGCGTTCTTCCAAAAAGGCAACGGCAATGGCAAGAGCCAGCCGACCCTCCTGCTGGGCATGATCGCGTTCTTCGGGCCGAAGAAGTAACGCGGCCGCTACCCACACGCCGGGCGGATTATCCTGGAGGGGATGGCACACGCGGGCAGAGGCCGGCTCAAGGTCTACATGGGATACGCCGCCGGGGTGGGCAAGACGTACCGGATGCTGGAAGAGGCCCAGGAACTGCGGCAGAAGGGCGTGGACATTGTCATCGGGTATTTCGAGCCGCACGGGCGCCAGCAAACCATTGCCAAGACCGAAGGCCTGGAATTGGTGCCGCGGCGGGTGATTCCTTACGCCGGGTCGCGCTTCGAAGAGATGGATACGGAGGCGATCTTGCGGCGCCGGCCGGCGGTGGCCATCGTCGACGAGTTCGCGCACACCAACGTGCCCGGATCGGAGCGGCTCAAGCGCTGGCAGGATGTCCACGCGCTGCTCGAAGCCGGCATCGACGTCCTCACCACCATGAACGTGCAGCATCTGGAGAGCTTGAACGACGAGGTATGGCACGTTACCGGGATACGGGTGAGGGAGACGATTCCGGATTGGGTGGTGGACGAGGCCGACGAGGTGGTGCTGGTGGACCTGACGCCGCAAGCGTTGCGAAACCGGCTGGAACGGGGCGTAGTTTACGCGCAGGAGAAGGCGCAGCGGGCCATGGAGAACTTTTTCACGGAGACCAACCTCACGGCGCTGCGGGAGATGGCTATCCGGCACACGGCCCACGAGGTGGAAGACAAGTTGCACGCGCCGCCCGCGCCGGGCCCCGGGGGCGCCCTGGCGCGCCACGAGCGCCTGCTGGTGTGTCTCACGGGGCGGCCGGCATCCGCCATCCTGATTCGAAGAGGAAAGCGCGTGGCCGACTACTTGCAGGCCGACTGTCTGGCGATTCACGTGGCGCCGCCCAATTCCGGGGATGGCGGTCCATCCCAGGACCGGGAAGCCGTGGAGCGCCACATGAACTTCGCGCGCAACCTGCGGATTCAGACGCACATCGTGGAAGCCGGCGAAGTGCCGCGCGCCATCACCGAGTTCGCCCGCGCCCAGCGCATCACGCAGATCTTCATGGGACGCTCCCAGCCCCGGCCCTGGTGGAAGCGCTTCCGCTACACCGTCGTCCAGCAGGTGGTACGGCAGGCGAGCGACATGCAAATCACGGTTGTGGCGGAGCGGCGGCGGTGAGGCATAGGGGTTAAGATCAAGATCGCCGGGACCGATTCCGGCCGGGATCGGGGTGCGTGGCTGAGGGCGACGGTGCTTTCGCAGAATGGCATGCCGGCCAGGCCTTCTGGTGCCCCGTGGCGTATGTCGAGCGGATCCCCGTGTACCTTCCACGACCAGGCGGGGCGGCCGAGATGGAGTTTTACTTCCCCGATCCCGTCTATGTCTCCGCGTCCATGAAGTAGTAGCAGACCATGTGCATCACCATCATGTGGACGTCTTCAATTTGTCCCATGTGCGGATGCGCGACTTGAATGTGGAGCTGGGCGAGAGGCCCCATCCTGCCGCCATCCCGGCCGGTGAGCGCGACGGTGCGGCAACCGATGGAATTTCCATATTCCAGCGCGCGGACCACATTCGGCGAGTTTCCCGAACCGCTGAATCCCATGACCACATCCCCGGGCCGCGCAAAATTTTTCAACTGCTCGACGAAGACGGATTCATAGCCGACATCGTTGGAATACGCCATGATGGTGGGTGCGGAATCGGTCAGCGCCATGATGCGAAAGCGCGCGGGCCGGTTGTAGCTGGCGCCTTTGACCATTTCCATGGCGAAGTGCGACGCGGTGGCGGCGCTGCCTCCGTTCCCGCAAGCGAAGATCTGGCGCCCTTCCGCGCGCGCCTCAATGAAGATGCGGATGAGCTTGGCCACCTTCTCCAGGTCGACGGTTTCGATGGCCTTCAGGACCTCGGCTTTATAGACGGCAGGGAAGTTGGTGGTCATGATTTCCCGCGGAATTTCCGGGACCGTCCCCTACTTGCGCGAGCCGCGTGGCGGGTTCTTCAACTGCGACTGCCGGACCTTGTTCTTCTTCCGTTTGGGCTTGCTGAAAACGAAGGTCCCGCTTCCCAGATACTCGGCCTGGTAGGTCTTGTCGTCGGCCAAAAGGATTCTCCTGTGAATGAGTTGGATTGATCTCTCATTGTACCGCGCATTATCCTGGTAGAGAGGATGAAGTCTCAGAAGAAGTCCCGTCACCGCCTGGCAGCGGTTATTGCGCTTCTGCTCCTGCTGTATGCGGGGCCGGCTCCGGCTCAATCCTCGCGCGCCAAAGAGGCTTGCGGACTGGCCAACCGCATCGCCTTGGATCTGACGCAGATTTCGGGGATGAAGCTGCGCCACCCGGTCCCTTGCGATTACATCACCAAGGAAAAAGTCAACGCGTTCCTCAAGGAGCGGATGAAAGACGCCGCCAGCCCCGAGGAGATCCGCGCCGAAGAGCTGACGCTGAAGAAATTCGGATTCGTGCCGCAGGATTTCAACCTCGCCCAGAACACCATCGACCTGCTTACGGAACAGGCCGCGGCTTTCTACGATTACAACAAGAAGAAGCTCTTTATCACCGAGTCGACGCCCTCGGACAGCCAGGAGCCGGTGCTGGCGCACGAGCTGTCGCACGCCCTGGCCGACCAGAATTTCAATCTGGCCCGGTTCATCCGCCAGGGGCGCAAGAGCGACGACGGATCCACCGCGCGGCTGGCCGTGATGGAAGGCCAGGCCACCTGGCTGATGACCGAGTACCTGGCGCGGAAGAACGGCCAGTCCCTGAAAGACTCGCCCGCGCTGGCCTCCAGTTTGAGTCAGCTGGGCGAAGGCGCCGGCGGCGAGTACCCGGTCTACGATAACGCGCCGCTCTACATGCGCCTGACGCTGGTGTTCCCTTATGCCCGGGGCATGTTGTTCCAGAACGCCGTCTGCCAGCGCGACGGGCAGGAGGGCTTCGCCGAAGTCTTCCGCCGGGCGCCGCTCTCCACCCAGCAGATCATTCATCCCGAGGATTACTTCTCGAACCTCAAGCCCACCCAGCCGGAACTTCCCGACGTTCACCTGCCGCGCGGCTACAAGAGCCTGGTGGGCGGCGAGCTCGGCGAGCTCGATCACGCCGTGCTGCTGGAGCAATTCGCGGGCAAGCAGGAGGCCGCAGAGATCGCGCCGCACTGGCGCGGTTGTAACTTCGAGCTACGCGAGAACAAGAAGGCCGGCCGCGCGGTGCTGCTGTACGCCGTCGAATGGGACAGCGAAGAGAGCGGCCGCCGTTATTTTGCGGCCTACCGGGAGGCGCTCGAAAAGAAGTGGAAGAAAATGTCGGTGGCTTCCGAGACCGCCGATTTCGTGACCGGCTCCGGCGACGACGGGCGTTTCGAGCTGCGTCTGAAAGGCGCCATCGTGACCAGCGTGGAAGGGCTCGATCCTGCGATAGACTGAGATCTATGTCGAAGCGTCGATTCCTGGCACCGGCCGTGGCCTTGCTGCTTCTGACGGCGCCCGCGATCGAGGCGATCAACGTGCCGCGCCAGTCGCCCGAGCTCGCCATCAAGCTCAGCAACGGCCAACAAGTGCTGCTGAGCCAGTACCAGGGCAAGGTGGTGGTGGTGGCGTTTATCCTGACGTGGTGCCCGCATTGCCAGAAGACCATCGGCTATCTGATCAAGGATCAGAACGCGTATGGCGCGCGTGGTTTGCAGGTGCTGGCTTCGGCCATCGAAGACGTCGCCCGGATCAATTTGCCGGCTTTCGTCCGGCAGTTCAATCCGCCGTTTCCCGTCGGATTCGACGATCAGACAGTGGCGATCAATTACCTGGAACATCCGCCCATGCTGATCCCGCACATGCCGATCCTGGCGTTTATCGACCGCCAGGGCGTAATCCGCGCGCAATACGAAGGCGACGACAAATTCTTGGCCGAAGACCGGCAGGAGAAGAACCTGAGCGACAAGATCGAGGAGTTGCTGAAGGAAGCCGTCCCGAGGGCCAAGAAGAGCGTCACAAAAAAGAGCGCCGCCGCGCCCAAGTAGCCGAGTAGGTCAGAGCTTTTCCAGAACCTGTTCCAGCAATCCCGCCTGCGCCACGCTGCCCTGCGCGATGCGCGCGTTTCCACCGCCGCGGCCGCTGGCTTCGGTGAGGGCCGCCTTGAGGGCTTTCCCCGCGTCGATGCCGGCATCCGCAGAGGCCGCCAGCAGCACCGAGGGAGGGTCGGCCAGGGTGGCAACGAAGACGGCTTGGGGCTGCGCCGTGAAATTCTGGGCGATGGCGCGGAGTTCTTCCAGGGTGCCCTTCACGACGCGCCGCGTGACGCGCCGCACGCCGTCCGCGCCCGGGACCGTCGCCAGGTAGAGTTCCTTGCCCTCGTAGGCCGCGAGGTCCAATTCCAGCTTGCGCCGCGCCTTGTCGTTGGCGCGCGCCGTTTCCAACTGCGCCGCCACCATGGCCGGGACTTCGTCGAGCGGCGCCGAAAACAGTTGGGCGGTTTTGGACAGCGCCTCGTAATCCGCGCGTGCCCGCCGCACCGCCCGCCCGCCGCACAGGAATTCCACACGGACGGATTGCCGCACCTTCTCAAGCTTGCGGAGGAGGATCGGTCCCACTTCCCCGGTGGCGCGCACGTGGGTTCCGCCGCAAGCGTTGCGGTCGAGCGCTTCGATGGAGACAATGCGCAGGGTGCCTTCGCGGCCGGTGGGCTTGCGCAGCCCGTGGACCTCCGTGGCATGCTGGAAGTCGATCGCGACGGGACGGTTCTCAAAGACGATGTCGTTAGCGCGCCGCTCGGCCTCGAGGACGGCGTCCGGCTCGACGGCGCCGCCTTCGAGATCGATGGTGGAAATCTCCGCGCCCAGATGGAAGCTGACGGTGTGGAGCCCGAACCACTCTTCGAACACCGCCGAGAGCACGTGCTGGCCAGTGTGCTGCTGCATGTGATCGAAGCGGCGGCTCCAGTCGATGGAGCAATCCACCGGCCCGCTATCGAGGGGCGCGGCGAGGTAGTGTGCGATGCGCTCACCTTCTTCGGCGACGTTCACCACGCGGACGCCGGCGATGGCCCCGGTGTCGCAGGGCTGCCCGCCGGAAGCGGGATAGAAGGCGGTGCGATCGAGGTAGACGGTGCGCCCGTCCGGGGAGCGTTCCAGGATGCGCGCGGTGAACTCGCGCAGGTAGGAGTCCGTGTAATAGAGGCGGTCGGTCATGGAGACACTGCTATTGTGGCAGATGGGGGTGTGCGGTTGCGCGACCCCCGCGCAGTTGGCTACAGTGGAAGGGTTGGCTGCTTTCGCAAGCGCCCGTAGCTCAGTTGGATAGAGCGTCTGGCTACGAACCAGAAGGTCGCGTGTTCGAGTCACGCCGGGCGCACCATTCGTGCGGCTCAACATAGCGCTTCAATGTTGTTACCATAGCTCTTGGCCCGGAGCGCAAGTCGCCAAGGAGGGCCTTCCAATATGCGTCTTCTACCTGTCATTCTTCTTAGCTTGGCCACGTGCTGTTCCACATTTGGCCAGACCTATACGATTTCCACCTTCGCGGGGAACGGCACAGCCGGTTACAGCGGCGACAACGGTCCGCCCACCAGCGCCACGCTGAGTCCCGCCGGCATCGCCGTGGATGCTGCCGGTAACCTCTACATCGCCGATAGCAACCGCATCCGCAAGATCTCCAAGGGCGTGATCACCACCGTGGCGGGAAATGGGACCTATGGCTTCAGCGGCGACAACGGCCCGGCCACCAGCGCCCAGTTGTTCAATCCCCAAGGCGTCGCCGTGGACGCTGCCGGCAACCTCTACATCGCCGATACATTCAACGACCGTATCCGCAAGGTCTCGGGCGGAGTGATCACCACGGTAGCGGGAAACGGGACGAGCGGTGTCAATGGCGAGAACATCCCGGCCACAACCGCACAGTTGAACTGGCCCTACGGCGTTGCCGTGGACTCTGCCGGCAACCTGTATATCGCCAACACCTATAACAACCGCATTTGCAAGGTCTCGGGCGGGATGATCACCACCGTCGCGGGAAATGCGAGCCACGGCTTCAGTGGCGACAACGGCCCGGCCACAGCCGCACAGGTCAGCTATCCCGACGGCGTCGCCGTGGACGGCGCCGGCAACCTCTACATCGCCGATACGGATAACAACCGCATCCGCAAGGTCTCGGGCGGAGTGATCACCACGGTAGCGGGAAACGGGACGGAGGGTTTCAGCGGCGACAAGGGCCCGGCCACAAACGCACAGTTGGGTTGGCCCTACGGCGTCGCCGTGGACGCCGCCGGCAACCTTTACATCGCCGATACTTATAACAACCACGTCCGCAAGGTCTCGAACGGAGTGATCACCACCGTTGGGGGAGACGGGACGTTTGGTTTCAGCGGCGACAACGTCCCGGCTACCAGCGCCGCGGTGAGTCCTACCGGCGTCGCGGTGGACTCTGCCGGCCGCGTGTACATCGCCGACAATGTCAACAACCGTATCCGGGTTCTGACGCCAGCCGGATCTCGCTGAGCCTGTTCTGTCGCAGCCGCTCGACTGCGCCTGCGATGCTGCCGGCGAAACCGCGGAACCCTAAGGCGCGGATGCAGTGTTCAGCCACGCCGCCAGCAACCGCAACGTCTCCCCGCTCCCGGTGCTTTGGATGCTTTGCGCCTCGATGGCGAGTTCCAGTGCCCGCTCCACGTCTCCGGCGGTGAGCGCCTGCCGGGCTGCCTGACGCAATTGCCAGGCCTTCACCGTCAGCAGCATGAGCGGCTCCAGGTCGGCGCCGCAACGCGAGCAGATGCGCGCGCCGCGAAAACGCGCCTGGCAGACCGGGCACTGGTTCTCGACGCCGGCGCCGCGCAATTCCAAGGCAAGAGGCGCCGGTAGCGCGGCCGGGACCTTGCGGGAGGCGGGCTCGGAAGGGCGCTGCGCCAGTGCCGACAGGAATGCCGAAGCGGCGCGCATGAGCGCATGTGCCACTCGAACGGGCGGGGTCAATTCCGGCCCTCCACGAAGAACAGCAACTCTTTCAGCGCGCCGACGGCCTTTTCGAACGCCGCCGTGTCGCCCGATGCCACGGCCGCATCGATTTTCTCGTGCAGGTCGATGGCCTCCTCGCGGTCTTCGGCGTGCATCTTGGCGAGCAGCCGGCGCGAACGCTCCAGCAGGCTCTCTATTTCCGCGCCGCCGTCGGCGCACACGGGGGCCGGCATTTCGATCACCTTCGCGCCGGCATCCACCACGTCTTCTTCGAGGTCTTCCGGCGTCTCCCACGCGTCGTCCAGCATCTCGCCGCGCGTCTCGTACAACTCCTGAATGCGCTTCCGCCCCGCCGCGATCTCCTCGGCGCTCTTGGCGCGCAGCGCGTTGGCGATGCGGATGCGCTTCGATTTACCGGTCCGCTTCTCCACCGCCGCGACCTCCAGAATGCCGTCCAGATCGAGGCGCATGCGGCAGAGAATCTCGTTGGCATCCTCCATCGCGGTCAGTCCTTCAACGCGAAAATCCCCCACCAGGATGTTCTTCAGCGCGTCCTCATCGTCGCCCTGATAAACGTGGACATCCACCTCGGTTTGATAGGGGTGGCTGGTCGTGTACTGCTCGGTGCGCGTCAAGGGCAGGGGCGTATTGCGCCGGATAATGGGCTTGTAACAGTGCGGATAGGGAAATCCGCCGCGGTCGCCCAGATAGGAGACGCCGAAGGAGTACGGCGAAACGTCCACCAGCACGCGTTCCACGGCGCGCCCGGCGAGGCGCGACGCCAGCAGCCCGGCGCCCAGCGCCACAGCCAGATCCGGATGCACGTCCTGGCGCGGCTCCAGACCGGTCTTTTCGATGAGCAGGTTGGAGACCAGCGGCGTGCGCGTCGAACCGCCGACCAGCAAGATCGCATCCATGTCGCCGGGCTTCTTGCCGGAATCCTGGAGCGCTTTGGACACGCTGTCGAGCGTGGATTCCACCAGGGGACGAATCATGGCCTCATATTCGTCGCGCGAGATTTCCACTTCGAGATGCAAGGGCGTGAAAACCCGGGTGACCAGCGCCTCCTCGCGGATCTTGACATACGGTTCGAAGCTCAGTTTCTTCTTGGCCTCTTCCGCCGCCCACCAGAGCCGCGCCTTGGCCGCCGGGTATCCCTGGCGGACATCGACGCCGTGCTGTTTTTGGAACTCCGCCGCCAGGCGCTCCGCCAGCAGATCGTCGAAGTCGTCGCCGCCGAGGCGGTTGTTGCCGTGACTCGCCAGCACCTCGGTTATGTCGCCTTCCACCGTCACCACCGAGACATCGAAGGTGCCGCCGCCGAGGTCGTAGACGAGCGCCGTATGCCGCGATCCGTCGCCGTAGCCGTAGGCCAGGCTGGCCGCCGTAGGCTCGTTGAGAATGCGCACCACTTCCAGCCCGGCCAGCGCGCCGGCCTCGCGTGTGGCGTTGCGTTGCGCATCCGAAAAGTAGGCGGGCACGGTGATCACGGCCTTCTGGGGGCGCTCGCCCAGCGCGCGGTGCGCCCACTCCGCGAGTTCACGCAGTATGAGCGCGGAGATGTCCTGCGGCAGAAAGTCCTTGCCGCCCATGCGCATTTTTTCCTGGCTGCCCATCCGGCGCTTGATGCTGCGCACAGTGCGCTCCGGGTAAAGCGCCTGCTGATTGCGCGCCGCCTCGCCCACCAGCAGTTCTCCGGCCGAGGAAAACCCCACGCAGGAGGGCAGCATGCGCGTATCTCCCGGCCCGAGCACCCGCACCTGACCGCCGGTGAACGCGGCGATCTCCGAATTGGTGGTGCCCAAGTCGATACCGGCGATCAGGTCACTCATTTTCTTTTCCCGCCGGCGCGCACGAAACCTTCACCTGCGCCGGTCGAAACAGTTCTCCATTCCATTTGTAACCACTGCGGTAAACCTCGATCACCGTGCCTTCGGGAATGGCGCTCGATTCCTGGCGATCGATGGCGTTCATCCACCGCGGGTCAAAGGCCTGCCCCTCACAGGGAATTTCGCGCGCGTTGAATTCCTCGAGCGTCAGATCCAGGCGCTCGAGTCCCATCTCGTACCCTTTCTGCAAGGCTGCCAGCGTTTGGTCGGTGGCATCCTCGCCCCGCCGCGCGAAGATGCGCGCGCGCCAGCCCCGCCGGGCATGCTTCGAGATCTCCGCCTGGCTGGTGCGCAGCGATTCCAGGCCACGCTTCAGCCGGTCGTGCAGATCCAGCAATACGCCCAGAATTTCGGTGCGGCAGCGGCGCTCGGTCTCGCGCAGCAACTCGCGCTCGCGTTCGGCCAGCCGGCTCGCCTGCGAGCCCAGCGTATCGTTCAATTCCCTGAAAGACCGGCCCTGCAGCTTGACCTCCTGCGTGAGCGCCGTCATGGCCGCCCACAAAGAGTAAGCGGTGGCAGACGCCGCGCGCGCCCGGTCCTCGCCGGCGCCCGTTATCGCCGCCAGAATTTCCGCCTCGACCCCGCGCGGCGGCTCCTCGGCGGCGAGCGCGCCGTCCAGCCATTTCTCAAAACGCCGCAGAATCTCCTCCCGGCTCATCTCCCCGATCACTTCCCTTTCAAGACCTCCAGCCATGGCCGCGGCCCAACGAACCGGCGCGGCCGCGCCTTGAGTTCGATAATGGAGACAAACGGCGCCAAGGGATCCACGGACAGCAGCCTGTCCCGCATGCGCCGGCGGGGATCGCGCAGGCTGTCATAGGCATCGCGAATGCGCTCGAACTCCTCCGGCGAACGGTCCGGCGGATGTTCCTTCACCTTGCGCACGTAAGCGGCGCGGATCTCTTCTTGGCCGGCATCCCGGCTGACGCCCAGCACTTCTCCGGGGTCCATTATCTCCGCCTGCCTTTCTTGCGTCTCCGGCCGATTCCCGTCCCCGGCCCGAGCAGCCGGTCGAGCAGGGAATCGAGGGACTCGCCGCGCTGGACTGCCTTCTTGGTCTCCTCGAACAGGATTCTCGCGATCTCCGGCGGCATGTCCGGCGGGAGCTCCGTTCCATCGAGAATCGCGTCCAGGCCGGCATCGTCATCATCCTCTTCGAAATCTTCCAATGGACCGGCGGCCTCTCCGCGCGCGCGGCGGCACTTGGGACACTCGCACAAGTCCGCCCCTAAGAAATCGCTATAGTCGGGGCCGGGGTGGTAGGCCGTGGGGAACGCCCGTTCCGCCTTCTCTTTTTGGAGCACCGTGGATGCCTGCTCGAGGGTGAGGGAGAGATCGCCGAAGGGGGAATCGGCAATCAGTTCCACGGCCTTCTCGACTACGTCCATATGGCGCTCGCGGCGAGCAAGTTCGGCCGCCGCCGCGGCGCACACGGCCCACCGCCCCTCCCCGTACTTCGCCAAGGCCTGAGCACGCAGCAGCAGAAAGCTGGCTTCGGTGGGACCGCCGCGCTCCAGCCCGGCCGCGGAAACCGCGTAAGCCAGCTCGAAATGCTCGGCGGTCAGGCCCGCCTCCGCCAGCGTCTGAAGCTGGCCTGCATTGAGCGACTGGCTGCCTCGCGGGAATTGCCTGGCCGTTTCCGCCAGCCAATCCCCGGGAATCGGGTGGCTCATCTGCATGTCCCTGGCCAGCTCGACGACGCGAATCACGGCCTCGGGCAGCGCCCCGCGTTCTGTCTTGCCGAGCATCTCGATGGGAGGCAATTCTCCGAGCGCTCCCTGCTTCGAGGCATGGGCCACGCCGAAGATCAGCAGCGCGGCAGCCGCCTGGCTTCCGAGCACGCGCTCCACTTCCGCGCGATGCGCGGCGGCCGCATCGCCCGCACCGCGAACCGCACAAACCATGTAACGCAAAGCCGCTAGGTATGCTGGGCGGTCACCCTGCTGGGACTGAGGCAGCGTCCCGATCCCGGCCAGCTTCTCCTCCGCCAGATCTAGCTTCTTCTGCTGGAGGTGCCGCAGGGCGCTGGCCGCCAGCAGACGCAGCCGCGCTCTGCGCACGGCGGGATGAACGCTGTCGATGCGCTCCGCCTTCGCCAGGTATTGCAGCGCGGTATGGAAAGCATTTCGTTTCTCCTTCTCTTCCATCAGGAGGAGAATCGGCTCGATGTCCATAGGGCGGATTTTGTGCCACGCTTCAGCCACTCTCCCGGCCTGCCCCGCCCGGCCGCGTTTCGCCCAGTCCGTCCACTGCGAGAACGATTCGAAATGCGGATCGAGGGCGCAGGCGCGTTCATACAGTTTATCGGGGTACAGGAAATACAACTCGTCGAGGGACTTTTTGTTTTGCCGGCAGGCGTTTTCTTGCAGGCCCGCCAGCAATTCGCGAGGCAGCTTTCGCAGCACGCCCGCCATATGGAGATAGAGCGTGGCGGCTTCCGGGCCGTTTGCCGTGAACCATCCTTCGCGCACCGCCTGTTGCCGGAAGTCATCCCACGTCGCGCAGGCCATGGCGACATTCTCGGGGTCCCCAACTTCCTCCATCCCACGCGCGAACAGCCTGAGAAAATAAGCGTCGTGCCGGGCAGCCCCGCCCATGGCCGCACTGAGTTTTTCCTTGCTCACTCCGGCCAGCGCGCAGCGGACCGAGATGTGCTGTTTCAGTCTCTCTATCTGATCGGGCGCAGTCTCGCGACACGCCTGCACGGCGTCGCGGACGCCCTCGAGAATGGTCCCGTTTTTGTGCGAGTTGAAAGCCTTCTCCAATGCTTCAAGCGCCTTCCGCAGCGCCGCGGGATCGGAGGTTATCGACGATACCAGCGCGGCAGCCGCGGCTGTCAGCCCCGCCGGCTTACCGCCGAGCATCGCCCGCATCGCCGGAACCAGCCGCGCCGGCACGGATTCCGGCTGGATGGCTTCCAGGTATCGCCGGCATGCTTCGTCTTCCCGCCGGTAGAAGCAGGCGATAGCGCGCACCAGCAGTTTCCAGGGTGCCAGGGGGCTGCGGTGCGAGATCTCCGGCAGTTCGACCGCCTCCTCGCCAACGGGCCCTCCAGTGGTGGCTAGGAACGCGCGCTCGAATGCGGACGCGGCCTGGCGCAGAGGGTGTTCAAGGGGCAATGCGGCGCACCCGGCCAGCGCCGCGAGGTCACCGGCCTCGCGCGCGATGGCCGCCTCGATGGCGGCGGAGCCGTTGCGCCCATTGAGCCGCTCCCGCGCGGACGGGTAGCGCTCACGCACCAACTCCAGCAGGGCCTTTGCCTCCGCCGCCAGGTTCCGATCGATGAGCGATTGAATCCGCGCGGCGTAAGCATCCACCAGCAGCGCTTCGGAGGCGGCCGTGGCCTGCGCCTTGTGAATCTCCTTGGCGTTTTCGACCGCGACCTTATATTTGCCGTTCGCTATCAGTTGCCGGACGCTGACCTCCGCTCCAGCACCGAGCGCGCGCCCATTCAAAGCGGGTTGAGCGGCAGCCCCAGGAGATGGCGGGTTCTCTTGAGATCTATGCGACACGCAGTTCCGGGATCTTTCTTCTCAGGGGATGTCACCTAATTATGCCTGGATCGGGGCGGAAATGTCATCCTCCGCGGGCCAGCCTCACCCCGCCCAATCCGCGCACGTGCCGTATCGGATAAACATGGTAGCGGAAAACGGGGGCGGTGAATAGGGGTGCTTATGCGGGGATGCTCATGTAACTATTTCCGATCGGCGAGCCGGAGGTCCGCCACGCGCTCGAAGTGCCGGCGGTTCCGAGTCAGGAGCACCGCGCCGTGTACCAACACGATTCCGGCTATGAGGCTGTCCGCCATCCCGATGGAAGCGCCCGAACGGTCCAGCGACCTTCTCACTTCGGCCGCTTTGTCGGCGGCTTCGTCGCCCAGATCCAGCGCCGGCACCGCAGCCAGCAGTTGGCGAATGGAATTCTCCTGGCGTGAGTTTCGAGCGCCGGAAAGAAGCTCGAAGCGGCTTATCACGGTGGTGCGCAGGGAGCCACGTTCCAATTCGATGGCGACCCACTCGGCAGCCGGCTCCGACCCGGCCAGGAAGTCGATGAGCACATCCGTGTCGGCGACGGTCATCGCCAGAACCCGCGCAGAGTTTCCGAACTCTGTTGCAGCCTCCCCGCTTCACCGTGCGGCAGCGTGCCGCGAAGACGCAACGCTCGCTTTCGGAATCGCTCCTGCTCGGTGCTGCTTGCGAGGTAGACTTCCACAGCCTCGGCAATTACCGAGGAGAAGCCCTTCTCCCCCCTGCGCGCCGCGAGTTCCAGGAGTCTTGAGCGGTGTTCGGGCTTGAGTTCAATGGTGGTCCTCACAATTCAATTATACATGCACGTGCATGCATCTGTCCCGCTGCTCACTTCACTTTCATGACGAACACCGTCTGGTCGTCGAAAGCGGTGGTTGAGAACTTGTCCAGGTCGTCGAAGATCGCGGCGGTCAGTTCGGCGGCGGGCTTCCGGGAGTGGGCGCGGACTACCTGAGTCAGGCGGCCACGGCCGTAGTCGTGACCGGCGGCGTTCAGGTGGTCGGTGATGCCGTCGGAGTAGAGCACGATGGCATCGCCGGGCGCCGCCTGGAAGGGGACCTCTTCGTACTCGCGGGAATCCAGCAGGCCAAGCGGTACGCCTTCCACACGGATCTTGAGGATCTCGCCGCCGCGGCAGATCATGGGGGGCAAGGCGCCGGCGTTGGCCATCACGATCTGGCGCGTGGCTGGGTCCCATAGCAGCACGCAGAGCGTAACGTAGCGGGCCTCCACCTTGCGTTCGATGAGCGCCTCGTTGAGCGCCCTCATGAGCTCCGCGGGGCGGCGGCGGCGCGGGGCCAGCGTGCGCAACAGACCGCTCATCAGGCCGCCATAAAGGGCCGCGGCTGCGCCCTTGCCGCTGACGTCCCCGAAAGCCACCACGGTCTGCCGGTCGCGATGCTCGAAAATGTCGTAGATATCGCCCGAGATGGCCCGCGCCGGGCGCAGGCGCACGGCCGCATCCAGACCTTCGATTTCCGGCGCGGCGTCCGGCTGCAGGACCTGCTGCAATTCGCGCGCAGCCTGGAGGTCCTCTTCCATGCGGCGCTCGCGTGCGGCCAGCTCCTGGTACAGGCGCGCGTTTTCCACGCTGCTGGCCACTTGCGGGGCCAGCAGCGCCAGCGTGCGCACGTGATCGTCGGTGAAGTAGCCGATGCGGTCGCTCTCGAGGTCCAGCACGCCCACCACGCGGTCCTGCACGATCAGCGGCACGGCCACTTCGGAGCGGATATCGGGGTGCGAGGCGATGTAGCGCGGGTCCTTGGTGGTGTCGTCGACGCGCACCACCTCGCGCGATTCGGCCGCGGCGCCGGTGAGTCCCTTGCCCAGCGGAACATTGTCGATGTTGACGCGCTGATCGTAGCGCATGCTGAAAAGATGGCGCAGCGCCCTGGCGTCGTAGTCCGCCAACAGGATGCTGAAGGCGTCGTAATCGATCAGATGGCGCATGGTGCTGGCGATCTTGCCCAGCAGCTCGTTGAGGTCGAGGATGGAAGAGAATTCGCGCGAGATGTTAGCCAGGGTTTTGAGCGTGCGGTTCTGGCGTTCCACGCGGCGGTAAAGCCGCGCGTTGTCGATGGCTATGCTCACACGGGCGGCGATCAGGCGCAGCAGCGTGCGGTCGTATTCCGTGTATGCGTGGAGGCGCGTGGATTGCAGGTCGATCACGCCCACCAGCTTGCCCCGCGCGGTCATGGGGGCTGCCATCTCCGTGCGCACCGCGTCCACGGTGCTCAGATAGCGCGGATCGTTGCGCACGTCGCCCACCAGCACCGGCTCGCCGCGCGCGGCGGCGGTTCCAGTGATGCCCTCGCCCAGCGCCAGCGCGAGGTCGCGGACCACTTCCTCGCGATGGCCCACGCCGTAGCGGATGCGCAGGTCCTTGCGCCGTTCATTGTAGAGCAGGATCGCGAACAGGTCGTAGGGCAGCACCTTCTTGACCATTTCAGCGACGCTGGCGAGCAGATGGTCGAGGTCCAGCGTCTGGGTGGTGGCCGCCGAGACCTCCAGCAGGAAGTCCAGCAGCTCAGATCTTTCGCGGAACCGGACGGAGGCTTTGCGGGGGGCCTGCATGGCGCGCCTTTCAGGCGGCGGTGGCCTCGACAATCTTCACGCTGGCGCTGGCGCCGATGCGCGTGGCCCCGGCGGCGGTCATGGCCTGGAGGTCCGCCAGCGTGCGAATACCACCGGCAGCCTTGACGCCCATCCCGGGCCCCACCACGCCGCGCATCAGCGCCACATCGTGCGCGGTGGCGCCCGACGGGCCGAAACCAGTCGAGGTCTTGACAAAATCCGCGCCCGCCAGCTTCGCGAGCGTGCAGGCTATGGCTTTCTGGTTATCGTCGAGCAGCGCCGTCTCCAGGATTACTTTCACGATGGCCCCGGCTTCGTGCGCCACTTTCACCACTTGCCGAATATCCGACTTGACGGCTTCGTGGTCTCCCGAGCGCAGCGCGCCGATGTTGATCACCATATCGATTTCCTGCGCGCCGGCGCGCAGGGCGGCGGCGGTTTCCGCCACCTTGGCTTCGGTCGAAGCAGCGCCGAAGGGGAAACCAACCACGGTGCAGACCCGGACGGGCGACCCCGCCAGTTCGGCGCGCACCAGCGGTACCCAGTAGGAGTTCACGCACACGCTGGCGAACTTGTACTGGCGCGCCTCGCGGCAGACCTTGACTAGGTCGTCGCGGGTGGCTTCGGGCTTGAGGATGGTGTGGTCGATAAGGGACGCGATGGCAGGGTCGATCCTGGTCAGCCGCTCGCTGGCGGAAACACGGTCGGCGCCGGCGGCGATGATCTCCCGGGTGTTGTGCGCGCAGGTCTGGGCGCAGCGCTGGACGCACCCGGGACACACCTGGTCCGGGAGGTTGAGGCCCTCGCCTTTCTTGGCGGCCGGAGCCGGCGCGGCGGGAACCACTCGCGCCAGGATTTCCTCGCCAATCTGAGCGACAAGTCGGTCCAGTTCCGCTTGGTTCAAGACGGGTCCTTCCTGAGATATTTCCGCTCGATATCCAGGATCTTCTGCACGCGTGCCTGGTGGCGTCCGCCGGCAAACGGCGTGCCTATCCAGGTGCGCAAGACGTCTTCCGCCTGGGTCTGGGTCAAGAGCCGAGCGCCAAGCGTAAGCACATTAGAATCATTATGTTCCCGGCTATTTCGAGCGGAAGCCTTATCATAGCACAGGGCCGCGCGGATGCCCGGCACCTTGTTGGCCGCGATGGAGGAGCCGATGCCCGCGCCATCGATGAGGACACCGCGGGCAGCCGTGCCGGCGGCCACCAGTTCAGCCACCTTGAGGGCCAGGTCGGGGTAGTCGGCCGGCTGCTCATCGTACACACCGACATCACGCACTTCCAGGTCGAGGCCCTCGAGGATCGGCTTGAGGGCTTCTTTCAGCAGGTAGCCGCCGTGGTCTGCGCCCATGGCAACGGTCTTCTCCGGCGGGGCCAGTGCGGAGAGCTGGTCTTCAGGCAGTTCGACAATCCGCACCCCGCGCCCCGCCGCGACTTCCCACGCCGAGGGCGTCACCAGGGTCCCAATGGGAATCCGTAGCTCGCCCGAAGCCGGCACATCCTGGGCGGTGATTACGCGTTTCATCGCTGTACAATCGTAAGGACCATTGTAATGAACCGACGCCTCCCGTTGCCGGTTTTTCTGGCGGCCGCACCCGGCCTGTTGATACCCGGCGATTACCTCGCCCGCCTGTTGCACCAGGGTGATATTGGCTGGGGAGTGCTGCTGGCCGGCGTGGTAGTGGCGTTCGCGCTGGGCGCCATCCACGCGCTTTCGCCGGGCCACGGGAAGACCATCGTGGCGGCCTACCTGGTGGGCACGCGCGGGACCCCCCTGCACGCGGCGATTCTCGGCAGCATGGTGACCTTCACTCACACCGTCACGGTGTTCTGTCTGGGCTTCGCCACCCTGTTTCTTTCCCGTTACGTGCTGCCCGAGAGAATCTACCCGGTGCTGGGCGTCATTTCTGGCATTTCCATCGTATCGATCGGCGCGGTGCTGCTCTACCAGCGGACCACGAACATGCCCCACCACCACGGCGATGGCCACGTCCACAGCCATAGCCACATTGCCCAAGGCGAAGCCGGGATGGCAAGCCTGGTGGCGCTGGGCGCCAGCGGGGGCCTGGTTCCGTGTCCCTCCGCGCTGGTGCTGTTGCTAACCGCGGTTTCGCTGGGGCGGACCGGCCTGGGCCTGATCCTGCTGGTGGCGTTCAGCGCCGGACTAGCGGTGGTCCTGACGGCGACCGGTCTGGTGGTGCTGTACGCCAAACAGTGGCTGCCCGACGGCCAAAAGGCGGCCAGCCACGCGCTGTTCCGCTATCTTCCCGTAGTCTCGGCGGCGATCATCGTGGGCTTCGGGGTGGTGATGACGTGGGTGTCGCTGCGGAGGCCTTAGCGGCTACTGGCCGCCGCCGCGACCGCTTCTGCCGGCGGCCGGCGCCGTGGGCGCGCCCACTCCCAGGTGGTCGAAATTCAGCATGGCGTTGAACAGCAGAAAGTAGCTGCCCTGCGTCTCATTGCGCCACATCGGATTGTTGGCGAACAACAACACGTGGCCTTTGCCGCGCGGAACGTCCACCACAGCGGGTTGATTGGCCAGCTCGGAGCCGCCCGCCAACATGCCGGAAACCAGCAGGTCTTTCTCCTCGGCGAAGCGCACCACCACGCGGGGCCTCAGCTCCGGTGGTAACGGAGCGCCGCGGCCGCCTCCACCTCCGCCGCCGAAGGCATCGCCCAAAGGCGCTTCCTCGGCCGGCTGGCCGGGGGCCCGCGGGGCCGGCGGAGAAGCCATCTGCAAGGGGCGCCCCTGCGGAGTATCGGGTTCGGTGAGGGTCCCGCGGCCGCTCGGACGGTTGGGGCCGGTCGTTGCGCCGCCAGATGCCGCGGCTCCCTCGCCGCCCGCTGCCGCCGCCCCACGGCCGCCACCACCACCACGGCCGCCACCGCCGAATCCTCCGAATCCGCCGCCGGCACTCACCGAAAACACGGGCGACTGATTGAAGTACAGGGCCAGCTTGTCTCCGTAACCATACCCAATCGGGCTGCGCTTATCCGCCACCGTCGCGTTGATTACGCTGCCGCTGGCGCGCAACTGCGGCGTGCTGCTGATGGTAACGCCCTCAATGATCCCGTAATCGATGGGAATCGACGCGTTCCCCGTGATAGTGATGAAAAGGCCGCCCGCATCGATGAACTGGGCCACATTCACCAGCCCCTCGAGCCCCATGCCTCCGCGCATGTCGTCGGTGGTGTCCGGGGAGCCGCCCAGGTTCGGCGTAAGATCGGTTTTCTTCCACGGGACCGGATCGCCGCGCATCGGCAGGCCGTTGACGATGCGCTGCGCGGTTCCGCCCACCGGGCCGAACAGAATCACGTCCCACCTGTCGCGGAGGTTGGCCGTCGACCTCAGCTTCTGGTCGGAAATGTAATCGTAGGGGATTTGCAGGCGGTCGAAGGCCACCCGGAACCAGCCCTCGTTCTGGGTGTTGGTCCAGGTGTGCACCAGCGCGATGCGCGGAGCCGCCAACTCGTGCATGGCCACCTTGGGAACTTCGGCCGAAGCATAGACGGCCGTCCCCAGAGCCGCCGCGGCCCCCTCCAGACGCGTGCGCAGGTCGCCCGGATTGCCCTCCGTCCTGATGATGAAAGAGCCGGCGGCGAAACCGCGCTCCTCGGACTTGAAGGCATCTTCGGCGGCGAACATTTTGACGTCCTTCAGTTTGAACCGGAAGGTCGCCAGGGTGTTGTCGGCGTTGTGATTGATGAGGTATGCCGCCGGGCCCAGAGGGCGCCCCGCCGGTCCCGCTATTGTGCCGGCGGGCTTGGCGGGATCGGCCACCAGCGTCATGGACGCCTGTAGAATGTCCGGCCTGGTTACGCGCACCGTGGTAATGTTGTGCAGCGGGCCCAGGGTCCATCCGGTGTCGTCGTACGGCGGCGGATCGTTGACATTGTAATACTGCGTGTCGAGCAGCATGTCCGCCATGCGGCTGTACGGCTGATCCATGCGCACCACGTAGCTGCCGGCGGGAAACTTCCGCTTGTTCCCATCCTGCCCCACCACAACTTCGGTGTCGTTCGCGAGACGCTGCACCTCGACGCCCTGCATGCGCAGCAGGTTGACTACCCCCGCGCACTCCGCGGGACGGGGATCGTCGCCGGGAATGACCCACGCCGCCGGTCCTTCATTCTTGGCCTTGTCCACGCTCCGCTTGCTCTTCAGATAGAAGTTTCCGAGGAACTCCTTGCGATTGGCCGCCACGTTGTTCATCGAGATCAGCAGAGCGCTCTGCTGGAGATTGATGTTGTCGCGGAGCGACCAGTTCACACGGGGCAGCGGCGGATTGGGACGATACCAGGTCCGGCTGGTGGCATTCCCCGGCACGGTGCGTTCGCCGGTATCCGCGCCGACGCCGCCAAACGTCTCATAGAACCGTCCGATGGAGTTGTGCCCGTTGGCCACGTAGAACATGTAGTTCGGCGCCCATCCGTCGTAGTACCCGTGCGTCCACACGCCCGGCACGCCGCGCTTGGTCATCTCCTCGATTTCCACGTACGCCATTTTCTGCCACTCGTCGATCACCAGCGGATCCAGCCACGCATTGTAAGGGCCCATGCCCGTGGATACGTAGAGGAATGGCTGCGATTCGTGCAGATCGTGCAGCACCGTGGGGTGGTACTCGAGGAACGCGCTCATCATGGTCCGGCTCAGCGCCAGCGCCATGCCCAACGCATCCCGATTGTTGTCGTGCGCCACGTACTTGCCCCAGTAGATCTGGGTGGGCGCCGTCTTGCCCGGGTTGGCCTTCCGGTAATTGTACACGTCCACGGCGCGGTCGCGGCCATCGGCCTCGGAGACCGGCGTGATCAGCACGATGGAATTCTTGCGGATGTTCTGAACCAGCGGCGACTCTTCCACCGCCAGCCGGTACGCCAGCTCCATCAGCATTTCGGGCGAGCCGGCCTCGGGCGAATGGATGCTGCCCGAGGCCCAATAGAACGGCAGCGCCTCAGCGATTACCTGGTCGGCCTCCGGTTGCGGCGTCCGGCGCGGGTCCGCCAGCCGGGCGGTGAGTTCCTTGTAATGGTCCAGCCTGGCAATGTTGCCCTCGTCGGAGACCGCCACCAGCATGATTTCGCGGCCTTCTTCCGAGTGGCCGATGGTGAACACCCTGGCCCGCTTCGAGGCCTTCTCCAGCTCCCGCATGTAGTGGTAGATGTCCTTCGTATAAGTGAGTTTGTTAGGCGTGCCGATAGTGTATCCCAACACTTTCTCGGGAGTGGGCACGCTATCGGAAGCGGGCAGGTGGTCCACCAGTTCCGTCAGGAAAAATGGCTCGGTAGTGTACTGGCGGATCTTGGCGGTGTACCCCTCGTCATTTTTCTGAGGCGCGGCGGCCGAAACTGGCGCCGGCGCTTTAGCGGGCTTCTTGTCGGCTGCCGAGAGCGTCAGGGCAATAAAGAAGCAAATTGCGATTCTGCGCATGATCTAGATCATCACACAGAAAATCGGGGGCCGGGGGTCAGGGGCCAGGTTATGCTTTTGGCCTGGCTCGATTGATCGCCAGTTCCGGATGTTCCCGAACCAGCCTGTTGGCCATGTGGCAAGCGAAGCACACTGGAGACGCGGCCGCCAGCGTCTCATGCAGCTTATCGGCCGGAACTTCGCTCCATTCGACGGAAACGCCGCTGGCGCCGAGCAGCGCCGGCTTGCGCCCGGCCCAGTCGATTTCGCCGAATGGTTGGCCGCACCACGCGCACACTTTGCCCTCGTACCACTTGGTCAGGATGTTGCGCACCAGGCAACCCTCCGGCGAGGCTTCAATCTGGCTGAGGCATGCCTGCCCGCATCCGGCGCGCTCCGGCCAGCGGGAGCACGAAGACAGCCGCAATTCCGGCGATCTTCCCAGCGCCGTCGTCGCGGCATGCCAGGCATCCACCACCACACCCGCCGGTCTCTGGTTCTCGGGACAGGTGACCACGCGCTGGCCACGATACTTCCACCAGGCGTTTGCCAGACGCCCCACGGCTATAGCCCCTAGCACCACCGCGATCGCCACCACCACCGTCTGAATCGGCACAACCAACTCCACTAGTGAAGAATGCAACACTCAGGCCAATTGCCTAAGCTGCTGTTTCTAAACACCACACCACTCCAAGGGCCGGGATGCTCACGCTTCTGATTGGGGACATATCCACAGCTTCTGGGTGCTTTGCCCCTAAATGGCAACTGGGGCGTCTCGCCGAGCGTCTATTGTGGCGTGAAGCTTCGCCTGTGGTGGGTCATGGTGCTGCTGAGCCTCGCGACGCTGGGCGCCGCTCCCAACGACTATCTTTCCGCCCAACGGAAGATCGACTCCATCGAGAGTGGCCGTTTGCGAGCTGGTTCACGCGTGGAACTGAGCCTCCGCGAGCTGAACGCCTATGCCGAGCGGGTGGTCCCCGAAGGTGTGCGCAACCCGCGCCTCCAGTTGGTGGCTGGGGGCATGGCGACGGGCATCGCCATGGTGGATTTCGGTAAGTTGCGTCGCGGGCTCGGATACCAGACTGGCTGGCTGATGTCCAAGCTGTTGGATGGCGACCATTCGGTGAGCGTTACGGCGCGCATCCGCTCCGCCGGCGGACGGGCCACGGTAGACGTCCAGCGCGTGGAGATTTCGGGTGTCGCCATAGACGGCCGGACGCTGGACTTCCTCATCCAAAACGTTCTCCTTCCCCTGTATCCCGACGCCGTGGTGGGCCGCCCCTTCGAGCTGGGGCACCGCATCGAAAAGCTGGATGTCGGGCCCGCCGCCGTGGCCGTGCTCATCGGGCGATAGCACTCTGGCGTGAACCCAGCCTCGTTAGAATGAAATTTGGAAGCCGCTTCGAAACGCCGGCGAGACTCATGATTCAACTCACGGGGGCGGGTAAGCGCTACGGCCCCAGAATTCTTTTCGAGAACGTGGACTGGCTGGTCACGCCCCACGAGCGCGTCGGAATCGTGGGCGCGAACGGCGCGGGAAAGTCGTCTCTGCTCAAAGTGCTGGCGGGAATCGAAGGCCTGGATTCCGGCGCCATCGCTACGCAGAGAGGCGTCAGCATCGGTTATCTGCCGCAGGAGGGCCTGTGGCTTTCCGGCCGCTCGGTTTTCGCCGAATGCATGACCGTGTTCTCGGACCTGCGCGCGCTCGAAGACGAGCAGGAGGAGCTCGCGCGCCGCATGGCCGAGCTGGACCCGGAAAGCGCCGAATACGCCCAGGTGGCCGAGCGCTTCCATTGCGCGGAAGGCGAGTTTCGCGCGCGCGATGGATATGCCATCGACGCGCAGGTGGGCAGCGTTCTCTCCGGCCTCGGATTCCCGCAGCGCGACTGGAAGCGCCGCACCGAGGAGTTCTCGGGAGGCTGGCAGATGCGCATCGCGCTCGCCAAGCTGCTGCTCGAAAGGCCCAACCTGCTGTTGCTCGACGAGCCCACCAACCATCTGGACCTGGAAGCCCGCAACTGGCTGGAAGAGTATCTCGCTCTCTACCCCCATGCCTTCGTGCTGGTGTCGCACGACCGGTATTTTCTGGATGTCACCGTGCGCAAAATCGCCGAGCTCTGGAACAAGGGCCTGTATTTCTATACCGGCGGGTACACGCGCTACGAGTTGCAAAAGACCGAGCGGCGCGCGCAGCTCCAGGCGGCCTATGACAACCAGCAGGACAGGGTTCGCCAGATCGAAGCCTTTATCAATCGCTTCCGCTACCAGGCCACCAAGGCCAAGCAGGTGCAGAGCCGCATCAAGGAACTGGAGCGGATCGAGAGGATCGAGCTTCCGCCCCAGGAAAAGACCATCCGCTTCAGCTTTCCGCAGCCCAAGCCGAGCGGCAGGGTAGTCGCGGAATTCAAGAACGTCGCCAAGAGTTATGGCGACCACCAGGTTTTCTCCGCAGTGGACTTCATCATCGAGCGCGGCGACCGGGTGGCGCTGGTGGGTGTCAACGGCGCCGGCAAATCGACGCTCATCAAGATCCTCGCCGGCGCGGAGCCGGTCAACGCCGGCGAATACATCCTCGGGCACAATGCCCAGCCCGACTATTTCGCCCAGGACCAGTACAAAGAATTGGACCCCAACGCGCGTTTGATCAACGACCTGGCCACGGTCGCGCCGCGCGCCACCAATACCGAATTGCGCAGCATCCTGGGCTGTTTCCTGTTCTCCGAGGACGACGTCTTCAAGACCATCGGCGTGCTCTCCGGAGGCGAGCGCAACCGCTACGCGCTGGCCCGCATGTTGATGATGCCCTCGAATTTCCTGCTGCTCGACGAGCCTACCAACCACCTGGATATGCGCGCCAAGGACGTGCTGCTGACAGCGCTCCAGGAATACACCGGCACGGTGGTGTTCGTCTCCCACGACCGCTATTTCATCGATAAGCTGGCCACCCGCGTGTTCGAAGTGGAGAACGGCAAGCTGCGCGTCTATCCGGGCAATTACGAAGACTACCTCTGGCGCAAACAGGGAGGCCCGGAGGGCACCCCGGAAAGCGTCCCGCCGCCGGAGGCGGCCAGCGTCGGAGAACCCTCAGCAGTGGCGCAGGAATCCCCGGGGCCCGGAGGGCACCCCGCAAAACCGGGCGAGAGGCGGCTAAACCCCATCAAGCTGCGCCAGATGAGGGAGCGCCGGGAAGCCATCGAAGACGAGGTTACGAAGCTGGAGGTCGAGATCGCCGACTACGAGGCCGCCCTCGGCAGTTTCGTCAGCACGGAGGAAACCAGGCGCGTGACGGGGTTGCTGAACGCGCGCCGCGCCGATCTGGAGGCGCTGCTGGGGGAGTGGGAGCAAGTGGCGCAATCGATCGAAACAAACTCCGGACCGCACTACTCTTGAGCGGGCATCTGCTGCTCGTTCTCGTGCCAGGCGCTGAACTTGAGGCGGCGGCAGACCCAGCACAGCGGCTCGCTCCCCGCATCGGAGGCCTCCGCGCCACAAACCGAGCATTTGGCAGCCTTCGTCAGGCGGTCCGGGGAAATGGAACGCTTAGCCTCTTCCAACATCTCCCTGGGAACCACCGGCTCGAGTTTTGGCTGAGCCTTCCGTTTCATTTTCACTTCCAATTCTACTATGGCAGAAAGCGCGCCTGCGCACAATCCACCCCAGAGGGGGTACGTACCAGGCTAAGCGGCTTCCGGAATCTGTACCACCACGGCGACGTCCAGGGATGACGAACAACGCGGACATCTCTGGCCGGGCGCCACGCGCGCATACCTGCCTTTCAGGTCGATGTCCGCCGGCACCGTATGGGTGCAGATCGGACAATGGACTTGCCCCTTGATGTGATGCTCAACGAGTGCTTTCATGGCCTTCCCCTCACTCCATCCGACGCAAAACTGGCGGCGCAGGTTGTGTGAAAATCGTAAATATTTCTAAATGAACCCGCCGGGCGGTGCCCCGAATGGGCTAATCCTCCTCGCTGGCTGGTGCTACCCTGGAAACTATGATTCAGCCCGCGCCCCCCAAGATTCAGTTGATTAACACACCCGACTACCGGGAGAACTATGCCAACAGCGTCCAGGTGCGGGTGAATCTGTGGGATTTCTTTCTCCTGTTCGGCCGCGTGAACCAGAGCACGCCGGAGAACGTCGCCATCCACAATTTCCAGGGCGTCTACGTCAGCCCGCAGCAAGCCAAGGCGCTGGTCCGTGTGCTGCAGCAGAACGTCACGCAATACGAAACCGCTTTTGGCGAAATCAAACTGGAGCCGCAATCCGCCGACGGCATCGTACAGTAGGCCGGTCAGGTGTGCCCGGCTCGCATGGCGAGCGAAATCCGCGGGGAACCGCTTCGGCACAGGTATTCGAGCAGCACAATCATCTTGTGGTCCTGGTCTGCGGAGCAGCCAGGGGGGCGGCGCAGCCGTCCCCGCTGGAACTCCGCGATCCGCTCGGCCAGTTCCGAGCGGGAGCAGCGGCCTTTTTCCGTGGATTCCAGGATGCACGCGCCCAGAAACTCGGCGATGAATTGAAGCTCGTCGAACGAGAGGCCCGTCAGAAACCGCCGGGCTTTGAGTTTCAGAGAACGATCAGCACACGAAACTAGAGCGGCTACCAAGGCATTCCGCACGGCAGGTCTCCTGTCGGTGATGAACCATACTGAATCTTGGGATTCTGGCCGTATTATGGCGAAAACGGGGTCCGTGCGCAAGGGGGTGATGCGGTACCAGTACCAAAGCTATTAGGAATCGAACGTGAGCTCAGTTATAATCCGGGGGATATGTCCAAATCGGAGCGCTTAATCCTTTTTGCAGCCGGACTCTTCATATTCCCGTCAGCCGCGCTCGCCGGTTCCGTCAACGCCGTGTGGACGGGCGGCGACAGCTCCTCCGTCTGGACCGATGCCTTGAACTGGAATCCCAACGGCATCCCCAACAACGGCGCCGACACCTTTTCGGTCTCGATCACCAGCACTGCCTACAACCCGGTGACCCTAGGCACGAACACGACTATCAACCAGCTCATCATGGCGGGGACCTCCCTCAGCCTGTCGTCGCCCAGTGTCACGTTGAACCTGGTCTCGGGCCCATCGAGTCTGACCAATGCGACACTCACGGGAGGTTCCCTGGTGGTCGGCGACTCCCTCCAGGGCTCGGGAACCATTGAACCCTACGCGTTGACCAACAACGGCAGTATCATTGCCAACCAAAGCTCACCACTGTATGTAATACCTTCTTCCTCCCTCACCAACAGCGGTCTGATGACCGCCACCGACGGCGCAGGACTGATCCTCGCAACCCCCAGCATCACCAACACCGGGGGCACGATAAGCGCCAACGGCGCCAACAGCCTTGTGGGCTTTAGCCCCAGCCCTTCCACTACATTGACCGGCGGAACCGTCGAGGCCGTGAACGGCGGCACGGTGGATTTCCAGGGAGCTGCGCAGGGCGCGACCCTGAATGCCGGGGCGAACTCCAACCTGACCTTGATCGGCGCGCAGGTCACCGGAGGCGCGGTCAATGTGAATGCGACGGGCTCGCTGAACCTGTGGACGAGCCCTTCCTCCATCAACTCGACGCTGAGCAACTATGGGATCATCGCTGTGGACGCCGCAACCACGGCGGGCGGTGCGATGACGAACTACGCCGGCGGGGTGATCAACGTCAACGGGTCGTCGCTATCGTTGCAGGCCGGCGGGGCCTACACCAACAACGGCGCCATCAATCTGAATTCCGCGACTCTGGAACTGGCCGGGAGCGGGACCGTGTCCGTGGGCGGGTCGGGCACCCTGAACATGAACGGCAGCGGGAGCGGCATCGTCTCGACCGCAGCCGGCCAGACGTTCGATAACGGAGCCGGCCATACCATCCAGGGCGGGGGGACCATTGAACCCTACGCGCTGACCAACGAAGGCAGTATCATTGCCAATATCCAAAGCTCACTACTGTTGGTAACGCCTTCTTCCTCCGTCACCAACAGCGGTCTGATGACCGCCACCGGCGGCGCAGGCCTGATCCTCCAAACCGGCAACATCACCAACACCGGGGGCATGATAAGCGCCAACGGCGCCAACAGCTTCGTGGCCGTGGTGTACCCTTCCACTACATTGACCGGCGGAACCGTCGAGGCCGTGAACGGCGGCGAGATCCAACTGGATTCAGTTACGCAGGGCGCGACCCTGAATGCCGGGGCGAGCTCCAACCTGACCATGATCGGCGCGCAGGTCACCGGAGGCGCGGTCGATGTCAATGCGACGGGCACGCTGAACCTGTGGACGAGCCCTTCCTCCATCAACTCGACGCTGAGCAACTATGGGATCATCGCTGTGGACGCCGCAACCACAGTGGGCGGTGCGATGACGAACTACTCCGGCGGGGTGATCAGCGTCAACGGGTCGTCGCTATCGCTGCAGGCCGGCGGGACCTACACCAACAACGGCGCCATCAATCTGAATTCCGCGACTCTGGAACTGGCCGGGAGCGGGACCGTGTCCCTAAGCGGCTCGGGCACCCTGAACTTGAACGGCAGCGGGAGCAGCATCATCGCGAGCGGATACGGCCAGACGTTCGATAACGGAGCCGGCCATACCATCCAGGGCTCGGGGATCATTGAACCCTCGTCCGCGCTGACCAACGAAGGCAGTATCATTGCCAACACCCAAAGCTCACTACTGTCTGTAATGCCTGCTTCCGTCACCAACAGCGGTCTGATGACCGCCACCGGCGGCGCAGGCATGATCTTCCAAACCGGCAGCATCACCAACACCGGGGGCATGATAAGCGCCAACGGCGCCAACAGCTTCGTGGCCGTGGTGAACCCTTCCACTACATTGACCGGCGGAACCGTCGAGGCCGTGAACGGCGGCACGTTCCAACTGGATTCAGTTACGCAGGGCGCGACCCTGAATGCCGGGGCGAGCTCCAACCTGACCTTGATTGGCGCGCAGGTCACCGGAGGCGCGGTCAATGTCAATGCGACGGGCACGCTGAACTTGTGGACGAGCCCTTCCTCCATCAACTCGACGCTGAGCAACTACGGGGCCATCGTTGTGGACGCCGCAACCACAGTGGGCGGTGCGATGACGAACTACTCCGGCGGGGTGATCAACGTCAACGGGTCGTCGCTATCGCTGCAGGCCGGCGGGACCTACACCAACAACGGCGCCATCAATCTGAATTCCGCGACTCTGAAGCTACAAGGGAGCGGGACCGTGTCCCTGAGCGGCTCGGGCACCCTGAACATGAACGGCAGCGGGAGCGGCATCTTCTCGACCGCAGCCGGCCAGACGTTCGATAACGGAGCCGGCCATACCATCCAGGGCGGGGGAACCATTGAACCCTACGCGTTGACCAACGAAGGCACCATTACCGCAGCCGGGAGCGCCCTCCTGACGATCGATTCCACCTCGATCACCAACGACGGCACATTTGGCGTCGAGGCGGGAAGCGCGCTGGCCCTGGGCAGCTCCCCTTTTAGCAATTACTCCGGCAATACCCTTACGGGCGGAACATACGCCGTCGCTGGTGCCTTCGAGTTCCAGGGCGCCGACATCGTCACCAACCAGGCGGACCTCCAACTGAGCGAATCCTGGTACATCGCCAATGGGCTCGGCGGGAGCGGCACGACGAACCTGACCGAAAACGGCACCAACGGCAGCTTCGATCTGCAGAATGGAGCCGTATTCGGCACTTCGCAGCAGTTCACCAACGAAGGGAATGTGATCGTCGGTCCGGGCAGCACTTTTGACGCGCTCGCATCTGGCAGCAGCGCCTACCTCCAGACCGCCGGAACCACGCTCGTGGACGGGACTCTGACCGGCAACGTGGACCTGGAGGGAGGGAGTCTGTCCGGTTCCGGTGAGGTGGACGGCAACTTGTATAATGCCATGGCGGTGGATCCCGGCGATGCCCCCGGAACGCTCCTCATCTCCGGCAATTACACGCAGACGGCCGGCGGAGTATTGAATATTGAACTGCTGAATGCAGTCGTGTACGACCAGTTGAAGGTTTTAGGAAGCGCGCAACTGGGCGGGACCGCCGACGTGACGCTGCTCCCCGGGTATGTCCTGGACGACGGTGACGTGTTCACGATCCTGATGTGCAGCTCGGTTTCCGGCGCGTTCAGCGCCTGGGACCTGCCCGTGCTGGCCAATGGGTATTGGACCACTTTCATCGATGCCAACGGCGTGGAGCTGCAGTACGACACCCCCGAACCTGCTGCCTGGAGCATGGTGGCTGCCGGGGCGCTCTGGTTGTGGTGGCGCAAGCGAAGCGCGCGGAACGCGGCGTAGCCCGGCTACTTCTTCGACTCGGCAATCAACTGCGCGACTTTGGAATCGCTCCCGACCGGTTCCACGAAGACGATGCTTTTCGCGTTGAGGATCATTCGGTCCGGACCGTGCCACTCTTTGCCGCGCTTCACCAGCACGTTCGACACCGCCTTGGTCTGTTGGTCCACGTTGCTCTGCACGTAGTAGACGTCACGCAGCACGGGAAGATCGGAGTCCAGGCCCTCCAGATGGCCGAAATACACTGATCCGTTACTCAGCAGGACGGCGTAGTACTTGTTCGGGTCCACGGCGGCCGACCCGGGGTTGCTGTGCTGCCGCTGGCAGCCGGCGCCGAGCAGCGCGGCGCAGATCAGAGAAGCGATGGCGAGCGGTTTTAGCATCTATCGAATCCTAACAGATATTGCGGTCTTTGCATACTTCGGCGCGCTCCGCGGGCCACAAAACGCGTCTAGAATTGATGAGGAGCCATGCTGGAAAACATCAACCTCAAAAGGAAGCTGTCGCGCGAGGAGTATAAACTGGCACTGCCCTCCATTCAGCAGCGCCTGTACGATCTCGAAAAGGCGTGTTGGGACCACGGTGTTGCGACAGTCGTCGTGTTCGAGGGCTGGGACGCCTCGGGCAAGGGCACGGTGATCGCGGCGCTGACACAGCGGCTGGACCCGCGCGGTTTCAAGCTGTATCCCATCACCGCTCCCCGCACTTATGAGCAGCAGCGTCCCTGGCTGTGGCGCTTCTGGCTGAAAGTCCCCAACCGGGGCGAGATGGTGATCTTCGATCGCAGTTGGTATATTCGCGTCCTGGACGAGCGGGTCGAGGGAGCCATTCCCGAGAAAGCCTGGCGCGACGCCTACCGCGATATCGTCGAGTTCGAGCGCACGCTGGCCGACGACGGCGCCGCCATCCTGAAGTTCTTCCTGCACATTTCCAAGAAGGAGCAGAAGGAACGGTTCCGCGCCATCGAGGCCGATCCGCTGGAAGCCTGGCGCGTCACCAGCGCCGATTGGGCCCGCCACAAGAAGTACGACGAGTATCTGGCCGCAACCGAAGAGATGCTCGAGCTGACCGAATCCGAATTCGCGCCCTGGACCATCGTCGAAGCCACCTCGAAATGGTACGCGCGCAAGAAAATCTTCGAGACCATCGTCTCCGTCATGGAGAAGCGCCTGGGCGCCGACGCGCCGCCTCGCACCGAAGTCCCCGCCGCGCTGGCCAAGGACGCGGAGCTCCGCGCGGCCATGGAGTCGCTCGAGGCAGAGAGGCCCTGATGCTGGAAACACTCGATCTGACCCGAAAGCTGGATCGTGAGTCCTACGTCCGCGAGGTGACGGCGCACCAGATTCAGCTTCGCGAATTGGGTTACCAGGTCTATGTGCAGAAGCGCCCGGTAATCATCCTCTTTGAAGGCTGGGATGCCGCCGGCAAGGGCGGCGCCATCAAAAGAATCACCGAGAAACTCGACCCGCGCGGCTACGTGGTCTACTCCATCGCCGCGCCGGAGGGCGAGGACAAGACCCGCCATTACCTCTACCGTTTCTGGCGCCGGCTTCCCGAGCGCGGCCAGATCGCCGTCTTCGACCGCACCTGGTACGGCCGCGTGCTGGTGGAGCGCGTCGAGGGCTTCGCCGCCGAGGCGGAGTGGAATCGCGCCTACAAAGAGATCAACACTTTCGAGCGCCAGCTAAAGGATTTCGGGACCATCCTGGCGAAGTTCTGGATCCACATCTCGCGCGAGGAGCAATTCCGCCGCTTCGAGGAGCGCAAGGCCAGCGGCTACAAAGCCTGGAAGCTCACCGACGAGGACTGGCGCAACCGCCAGAAGTGGGGCGCTTACGAGGAAGCCGTCGAGGAGATGCTGGTGAAGACCAGCACGCGGACCGCTCCCTGGAGCCTGGTGGAAGGCAACGACAAATACTGGGCGCGCACCAAGGTCCTCTCGCGGCTGGTGGAGATTCTCTCCAAGGAACTCGACTGCCAGCCCGCCAACCCGCTGAAGCGCGCCGCCAGAAAGAAGCCCTCCAGGCGATGAGAGGAGTGCGCCCCAGAATGCCACTCCTAGGTCCAACTTACCTAATCTTGGAGACCCCTCGCGGGACTCGTTGGAGTGATGTACAGTACGTCCTGCGGTGTTTACCTGATTGCTAAATCTTCCATTACGTCTAGTATTAATAGTACTACAATGTGTTGTTCGGCCGCCTCCGGCTCCAAGAGAAGCGTTCGGGCGGAAAGGACCGAAAGTAATCTTGGATCGCGCCACTCCTCGGAGCCGCGCCGTGAGAGAACACACTGCAAGGAATCGAGGGACCTACCCTATGTCTAAACTCTACTCACTTCCGCTTCTGCTAATTGCGGCGCTTACACCCGCGCTCGCGCAAACGTACACGCTCTGGGGGTACCAGAACAACCAGAACACGCAATCGGTAGCCTTCTGGTATTTGGGCATGAACAGCTCGGGCAGCAATATCACCTACTGCTGCCCGGGTATGACCAACCTCTATTATGCCTACACTTGGCTATACCTGCCATCAACGGTGTCAAGCCCAGCATTCTCCTCGAGCCCAAGCAATTCCTGGGCAGTTGATCCCAACTCGCGGTCTTCGCCGGACGGAAATGGTAACGTCCACTACACGATCAACGCTACTAATCCGCCAACGGCAAACTCGGAGAGCGTCTACTACACCTACAACGGCTCGCAATCTGCAACAGTTTCAGTCTACGTCAATGCTCCGCACTCCATGACGTCGAGTGCGACCGCATTAAGTGGGTGTGTCAGTGGTGCCCCGCCCGGCTGGGCCATTGAAAATGACCATAGCATCCAAGATCGACTCGGCTACACCCTGGTTCCAATTGACACCTACGAAACGTTGGAGAACTTCAAGACGATTTATGCGGGCCAGGACTGGCCAGAAAACACGTACTGGTTAGATTGGGGCACATGGGAAGGACAATACGCTAACAAGAATTCTGAACAGTGGAACTCAAGCACGAACACTTTTCCCGATTACTACGAAATGTGTGGGAGCAGCTATTCCCCCACTCCTCAGTCCGTAGACCTCGGTGACCCGTCACCAACCCTAGTATACACAATGACCCAGAAGTTCTTTGTTGGATCCATCGATCTGACCTTCGACGCCGTGTGCGCTCTCCTGCAAGGCGTCGAGTTTGACCTCGACGAAGGCGTGCCGATGAGCGGAACTGTTACAACTCCGGTAGCCGCGAGCTCCTGTACGCAGGGCAGCGGCTTCAAAAACTGAAAGGATGAAAACACCAATGAAACACTCTCTCACTGCTGTCCTCACCTGTTTCCTGGTTTGTAGCGGCACCGGCACCCTGCTTCATGCCGTCTCGCTCAGCGATCTCACGCCTGTGGCGGCTGCTATCGTGGTTGGCGGGGTAACGAGCCGTGTTCAATCGGCTAGCTCGGTTTCCTTCGACATCAATGTGGAGCGCGTACTGAGCGGCGCTGTCAGCGGGCAGGTGCTACATGTATTCCACCAGTGGCGCCAATACCCTGCAATAGCGGCCGGGACATTCTCTTTTGGCCTTCAGGGCATTTGGTTCTTGACAACGCCTACGGGCTCCACTTGGGACGTTCTGCCGGCTAGCTCGGGCTTCACCGTAGCGAGCCTGTACCTTCCAGCTCTCGCGCAACGGCCCTCCGGGGCTTACGCATATCCCGACGGGTCGCCCCTCCAGGACGTGCTCGCATATGAGATCGCGGCCGCCATCGTCGGTACGGGGAGTGACCCGGCTGTACTCCTCGAGGCCCTAGGTACGCTCGATTCTGCGGCAATAGAGACAGTGCTTGCAAGCTTCCGGACGGCGCAAGGCCCGGCGCTTGAGGCTGTTGGCTTGGCCGGGTTACTTCTCCGCGCGCAACCCGGTGCCCTTGCGGATATCGTTCAGATGTGGCCCAGCATCGGCACGGACCCACATAGCGCTCTTGTAGTTACGATGCTGCGAGATGCATGGCGGGCATCGGACGCGACCTCCGTCGAGGAACTATCCGCGATTAGCGGCAACCCGGCACTCCCGGATCAAGTACAAAGCGCCAGTCTGCGGGCGTTGTCCTCCATTCACACCCAGGAGGCGTTGCCGGCGTTGGCCGCGCTTTTGAACAGTTCGAGCCCCTCCGAGCAAATGCTCGGAATATTCGGGATCGCTTCGTTTGCTAACGGCTGCCCCATTCAAACGCGCGACAACACAGCGAGCTTGGCTTACCTGTTCTGCAACCCATCGAGCCCCTACGGTAACCAGGAGACGCTTCAAAACTTCGCTCTCGTTGGCGCATCGACAACCCAGGTATCGGAAGCCATTTCGTTCTGGCAGCAGTGGTGGAACAGCCACCCGGAACTGCACTAGCGCTATTGTGCTACGAGACCGCCGTGAAGCCACTTGGGGGCAGGTTGTTAAGCTGCGGGTCGATTGTCAATCGGCCCTTCGGTCGCCGCTGTCCCCGGACAGCGGCGACCGGCAACGGCCGCGCAGGACCGGCGAGCGTAAGCCGAGCGGAGGGCATCTTCGCTTCCCTCCGGGCGGTTCGCGGTATGATTTGTGATGTCGGCCCGAAGGCCGGCAACTCCGATTACCGAAATAGCGTGCATATGGTTCGAAGATCTCTGATTTGTATTTTGGCGGTGGCTCTAACGACAGGGACGGCCTTTGGCGATGGGCTGACGGTCGTCGGAACCGGTTATTCCGGGCGGGGAGGCATCCAGGTGGCGCCTGGCCAAGTTACGACGTTTCTCGTTACAGGTCTAACAATAGATCCAACGCAGCCGCAACAAGCGAGCAGCCTGCCTCTGCCGACGCACCTGGCGGGTATCTCCCTCACGATCAGCCAATCATCTCCGGAGCAATCTCTGCCGGTTCCGCTACTGGCGGTAACCCAGACCGGCACTTGCAGCAACGCGCAGTCGCCACCTTCGCTGGACTGCCTAGTTACGATGATCACGGCGCAAATACCCTTCGAGCTTGTACCGCCTTCGTACGGAAACCCTCCCACGGGCGCGGAGGTCGTGGTGACGGCAAACGGGGCTCCTAGCGAGGCCTTCACCTTGCAGGTCGTCCTCGACAGTATGCACGTGCTGACCACGTGCGACCTGACCCAATCCAGCCAAAGTTCAAATCCATCGGGCAGTGGGGGTAGTTGCAGCAGCATCGTAGCGCATGCGGATGGCACGCTGGTCACCATTGACTCCCCAGCCGTCCCAGGCGAGGAAGTGGTTATTTATGCCTTCGGTTTAGGGCAGACGATACCCGCTGTGAAAACGGGAGAAGCAACCCCTTCGGTTGCGCCCGTGTTAGGGTACTATTCGGAAGTCTCCAGCTTGATTGTGCAGTTCGATTTCAGGCCCAATGCCGGGCCTTCGCGTCCGTACTATGGCATACAAGGCGGCCCAAGCCCCACGTTCGTTGGACTGACACCAGGGGAGGTTGGCTTGTATCAAGTCAATATTGTACTTCCGGATAGCTTTCCTCAGACGCCACCGTGCAACCTGATAAAAAGCCCACAGGCATGGGACGTGGCGTTTTCCAATCTGACGATCAACCTGGAGGGCCCCAATTCAATGGACGGCGCCGCCATCTGTGTGAAAGTATCGAATTAGCCAGTCGTGCGCCTTACCTCACCTTCGTCCCTATGGCTTTCGCTTGCAAAAACAGCAACAAATAATCCGGCCCGCCGGCCTTGGAATCCGTGCCCGACATGTTGAAGCCACCGAAGGGGTGGGCGCCGACCATGGCGCCGGTGCACTTGCGGTTGAAATATAGGTTGCCCACGTGGAAGCGCTCTGTGGCCTCGCGGACGTGGTCGGGGTTGGTCGTGAAAACCGCGCCGGTGAGACCGTATTGCGAGTCGTTGGCCAAGGCCAGCGCGTGCTCGAAATCGCGCGCGTTGGTGACGGCCAGGACCGGGCCGAAGATCTCTTCCTGAAAGATCCGGGCCGTCGGCTCGACATCCGCAATGATGGTGGGCGGGATGAAATAGCCGCCGGGCCCAGAGGGCGCCCCGGCTTCGCCGCCGGCGGCTTCTCCCCCGACAACCAGGCGGCCTTCCCGCTTGCCGACCTCGATGTATTCCAGGATATTCTTGCGCGCGGTTTCGTTGATCACCGGGCCCATGTAGTTGCCGAAATCCTCGGAGGGGCCGACTTTGATGTTCCTGGCTTTGGCGGCCAGCTTCTCGAGAAATGAATCGTAAACCTTGGCGTCCACAATGGCGCGCGAGCAGGCGGAACATTTCTGGCCCTGGTAACCGAAGGCCGAAACCAGCACCCCGGCAACGGCTTGGTCGAGGTCGGATTCGGCGTCCACAATGATGGGGTCCTTGCCGCCCATCTCGGCCACTACGCGCTTGATCCAGATCTGGCCGGGGCGATGGCGGGCGGCCAGCTCGTTGATGCGCAGGCCCACGTCGCGCGAGCCGGTGAAAGAGATGAAGCGCGTCTTGGGATGCTCGACCAGCACGTCGCCCACCGCCGATCCGCTGCCCGTCAGCAGCGTGAAGCAACCCTCCGGGAAGCCGGCCTCCAGCAGAACCTCGGCGAATTTGGCGGCGATGGTGGGCGTGTCGCTCGAGGGCTTGATGATGGCCGTGTTGCCCGCCACCAGCGAGGCCACCGCCATACCGATCAGGATGGCGGCCGGGAAGTTCCATGGCGGGATGACCACGCCCACGCCCAGCGGGATGTACATCATCTCGTCGTGCTCGCCGGGTAGCTGGTGGACCCGCTGCGGGCCGGCCATGCGCAGCATCTCGCGAGCGTAGTACTCGCAGAAGTCGATGCCTTCGCAAACGTCGGCTTCGGCTTCGGGCCAGGTCTTCCCGGCCTCCGTCACCAGCCAGGCGTCGAACTCCATCTTGCGGGCGCGCAGGATGCGGGCGGCCTCCAGCAGCATACGGACGCGCTCGGCGGCGGGGGTGCGGCTCCATTGCGGGAAGTACGCGTGCGCGGCTTCCACGGCGCGGTTGGCCAGCTCGGGTGTGGCTCGGTGATGGATGCCCACGGCTTCGCGCGGATTGGAGGGGTTCACCGAAACCAGCGCGTCTCCGGTGGCGATGAATTCGCCTCCGATGCGCAGCAGGTATTCGCGGCCGAACTGGGAGCGCACATGGCGAAGCGCTTTTTCCGCAGCCTGGCGAACGGCGGGCTGCGAGAAATCGACCCAGGTCTCGTTACGGAACTCGGGGAGGGTGGCGGAGGACATAAACTCCATACTACCCCGAGCCGCCGTTACAACGGGAAATCAGCCCTTGACCAGCTTGCGGCCGCGGTCGAACAGGTCGGCGGCGTCCTCCACCAGCTTGCGGCCGCGGTCGAACATTTCCTTGCTGGCTTCCACGACGTCCTTGCCGGTTCCGGCGACGGCGTCCTTGCCCTGCTGCGTCTTTTCGGCGATGAAGTGGCGGGTATTCTTGCCACTCGTGGGCGCCAACAAGAGGGCCACCGTGGCGCCGATGACGACACCGGTCAAAAACCAGGCGAGCCTGCTCGTAGCTTCCGTTTCATCCTGACGATTCTCAGACATTCTGCTGCCTCCGTGGGAGCGGCCTAATCTCATCCTGCGATATCTTTAGCTGGCGGTCACGGCCTAATCACATTCTGCGATATCCTTGAGTCATGGCGCAAGACCCCGAACGCGACGATGAAGAACGAGATCGGGACCAGTTGCTGACGTCCCACGCTCTGGACATGGTGGCACTGTGGGAGTCGTCAGCCATTGACGCGGAGGTGGAAGCGGACATGATCCGCGGCGTGCTGGAGTCGAACGGGATACCTTCGCTGCTGGTGGGGGGAACCTCGCAATTTCCCAACCTCGGCTTCCAGGTGATGGTGCCGCGCGGCAAGGTCATGGAAGCCCAGCGGCTGATCGCAGAGGCCAAGGCGGCTGGGCCGGCAGCGGCGGCAGCGGGGGAGTTGGCGTCGGAAGAACAGAAGTAGGAGCGCGCCGGGCCCAGAGGGCACCCCGGCGCGACAGGGCTTATGACCATTCAGACGGGCCTGTGGCGAGTGGCATGCGGCTTGGCCTTGATGAGCGCGCTGTACGCCTTCCAGCGGCCCTTCCGTGTCTACCCCAGCATGGAGCCCTATGACAACATTCCGCTCCCGCAGGACTGGCAGGACAAGGCCGAATGGGTGTTCGCCAGGCTGATGTATCCGCAGCACCCGGAGGCGCGTTTTGGCCGCTTCGGGCGCTTTGGCTTTGGCCGCCGCTTTGGAGGCGTACTCGACTGGCGCGAGGGGTTCACCAGTTGGACCCAGGATTATCCTCGTGCGGACCGCCACTTTGCGGCTGCCGTGCGCCGTTTGACGCGCGTTGACGCGCGGTCGGTGGAACAACCCGTGGACCCGGACGACGTGGACGATTTCTACAACTGGCCGTGGATGAATGCCGGCGAAATGGGCGATTGGAAGCTGACCCCCGCCCAGGCGAAAACTCTGCGCGAGTATCTTCTGCGCGGCGGATTCCTCATGCTGGACGATTTCTGGGGAACCGAGGAATGGGACCGCTTCTATGAGAGCATGGTGCTGGTTTTTCCCGACCGGCCAATCGTGGAAATCGATAACCGCGATCCCATTTTTCACACCGTCTACGATTTGGACGACCGGTATCAAGTTCCGGGCGAGTGGGCTTTAGCGCGCGGCACTACTTACCGCAACGACGGCTCCGTGGCGCACTGGCGGGGCATCTACGACGACCATGGCCGGGTGATGGTGGCGATGTCTTTTAATTCGGATATCGGCGATTCCTGGGAGTGGGCGGACGATCCGCGCTACCCGGAGAAATACGCCGCGCTAGGAATTCGCATCGGCGTGAACTACGTGGTGTACGCCTTGACCCACTGAGGCGCAGCCGGCGCTACCAGCGGCCGAAGCGGCCCCTGCCGAAGCCAAACCCGAACCCGAAACCATAATACGGACCCCAGTACGGATAGGGATACCCGTACAGATAGGGATAGTAGCCAGGGCCATAGTAGTAAGCCCCCGGAGCGCAGCCGTAGCCATACCCGCAAGCCGGCCGCGGGCGTACCGCCGGCCCTGCGACCGGGCGCTCGTATTCGTTCGGATCCACGTAGCGGAAGGCCTGCGGCGCGTGCGTGGTGTTGATGGTCACCGCCGTCTCGGTGCGAAACGTCAGCGCGGTTTCGGGATAGACCACGGTGGGGTGGTTGTGCGTCACCATGACGCCGATGATTCCCACGGCGGCTCCGGCGCCCGCGCCAATGGCGGCTCCCGTGCCCCAGGCGGCGGCAGCCCCGACCCCTGCACCCACGGCCGTCGTGCCAGCCACCGCACCCACTTCCTGGCCGCTCGGCGTGGTGGGACCCTGCCGCGCCACCAACTGCGTATGCACCGCCGCCTGCGTGCCGTCCGCCAGGGTCAGGCCGGTGAGCTCAAGTCCCAGCCGCGAATCGTGGCCGGCTTTGGATTTCTGCGCCTCGGCCACGCGACCCATAACGGTCTGCCCGCGCTGCGCCACCACCACACCATCCACCACCATGGGCTGCATCAGGGTAGCAGAGAAGACGTCGCCTGGCTGGTTGCGGTTTGACGATAGCATCTGGTCTACGCGCACCGTCACGAATGTGCCGGGCTTGATGCTCAGTTGCGGAGGCAGCCCGTAAGGCGGCGCATTGCTGGGCGAATTCGGAGCGGGCCTCTGGGCCTGCGGATCGGAGTTGTCCACGGGTTGCGTGGGATCTTGCGATTCCGCGGCCGGGGTGGGCGGCGCGTCGCCGAAGCGGCGCCATCCATTTTGCGCCAACACCATGCCAGCAGTGGCCAGAAAGGCCAAAGTCAATGAGCCAATTCGTGTCATATGGGGTGCCTCCTAGGGGTCCTGACTTCCCTATATGCACCTGGTTCGCCAAACCAGAGCATCCCGTAAGTGACTGAAGAATAATGGTGAGCGCGATGCGGCAGATGGCCGGATTCAACCGTGGATGGTGGATTTCGGCCACCGGGCCAGCTAGGTACCGGGAGGCTGGACGCCGTCTGAAACGCCAGAAAACGCATCGGGGTTTGGAAAAGTCCCCGATGCCCGAGGGCCAGCACACCCCTCCTTTTTCGTGCCACAATGGAAGGTCGGGACCTGTATAGGCGTGAGGGTCGCGCGTGGGCTGCGGAGTTTCACTTGCGGAAACTCCGCAAGCTCGCTAAAATCAACGCGTTCGCACATATTCCTGGAGGAAGCATGGCAGTTGAGCAGAAGGTGAAGCAGATTATTGTCGAGCAACTGGGCGTGGATGAGAGCCAGGTGGATAACAACGCGTCGTTCGTTGACGACCTGGGCGCCGATTCGCTGGACATCGTGGAGCTGGTCATGGCTTTCGAAGAGGCTTTCGAATTGGAGATCCCCGACGAGGACGCCGAGAAGATTACCACTGTCAAGGACGCCATCGAGTACATCGAGAACAAGACTGCCAAGAAGTAGCTTCTTTTCTCACCAGGGAGACTCGTTTTGTCGCGAAGAGTGGTAGTGACCGGCGTTGGACTGCTGACGCCGCTGGGGTTGGGGACGGAAGTAACCTGGGAGGCGGCCCGCGCAGGGAAATCCGGAATCGGGCGCATCACCCAGTTCGACGCGTCGGCTTTCTCCTGCCAGATTGGCGGAGAAGTGAAGGGCTTCGACCCCGCCAGCTACATCGAAAAAAAAGAAATCAAGAAGATGGGGCGCTTTATTCAGTTCGCCATCGCGGCGGCGGAGTGGGCGCTGAAAGATTCCCAATTGCAGGTGACGCCGGAGAACGCGGAACGCGTGGGGGTTTACATCGGCAGCGGGATAGGCGGGTTCGAAGTGATCGAGCGCGAGCACCGGACGCTGCTCGAGCAGGGGCCGCGGCGGATCTCCCCATTTTTCATTCCGGCCACCATCGTCAACCTGGCTTCGGGCCAGGTTTCCATGCGCAGCGGCGCTCAGGGGCCGAATTCAGCCACCGCCACGGCTTGCACCACCAGCGCGCATTCTATCGGTGATTCGTTCCGGATCATCGCGCGCGGTGACGCCGATGCCATGATCTGCGGCGGGACGGAAGCATGCATCACGCCCATGGGGATCGGAGGATTCGCGGCCATGCGCGCGCTTTCCACCAGGAACCGTGAGCCGGAGCGCGCCTCGCGCCCCTGGGACCGCGATCGCGACGGATTCGTGGTGGGAGAAGGCGCTGGAATCCTCGTGCTCGAGGAACTCGAAGCTGCCTGCCACCGCGGCGCACGCATCCTGGCTGAGATCGTGGGCTACGGCATGAGCGCCGATGCTTACCACGTCACGGCGCCGCCGGATGACGGCGGGGGGGCCTTCCGCGTGATGCGGAACTCGCTGCGCGACGCCGGAATCGGGCCCAGCCAAGTGGATTACATCAACGCGCACGGCACGTCCACGGAAGTGGGCGACCGCGCCGAGACGGTGGCCATCAAGCGGGCTTTTGGCGAGCACGCTTACAAGTTGGCGGTAAGCTCCACCAAGTCCATGACCGGGCACCTGCTGGGCGGTGCTGGGGGCATCGAAGCCGGCATCACCGTGCTGGCCATCCGCGACCAGGTGGCGCCGCCGACCATCAACTACGAAAACCCGGACCCGCTGTGCGATCTGGACTATGTGCCGAACCAGGCGCGGCCCATGAAGATCGAGTACGCCCTTTCCAACAGCTTCGGGTTTGGGGGCACCAACGGGTGCCTGGTTTTCAAGAGGTATCTGCCTCCCAACGAGCCACCGCCGTAAGCATGAAGATGGTTGTTGCCATCAAGCAGGCTCTGGTTACGGATTCGTAAAATTACACGCGCATTTGACTTTTCCACGCTACGCCAGCTATACTTTTCGAATCCGCGCCGCAGCGATCCCTTTGAGAGCCTGAAACTTTTAGTGTTGGACGTGCGTCTTATGCATCTGGTCGGCTGTGATCGGTATTTGCAAAGAACATGAAAACGGTTAACAAAAACGGACAGAAGCCCAATCTCGCCAGGTATCGCAAGATGCTGGAAGAGAAAGCCGAGGAAGTCCGTCACAGTATGTCCGCCCAGAAGGCGGCCCAGGTAGTGGCCCGCCTGGATATTCCTTCGGATGAGGGAGACCTCAGCCAGCAGCATCATGAGGAATGGATCTTCCTGAACCGCAATACCATCGATATGAAGCTGTTGCGCGAGGTTTCCGACGCACTGCACCGGATCGATCACGACCACTACGGAATCTGCCTCGAGTGTGACGAGCCGATTTCGGTCAAGCGGTTGGAGGCGGTGCCCTGGGCCCGCTACTGCGTGACCTGCCAGGAGCGCATTGCCGCCCGCATCGCCGACGGCGAGGTGATCGACGAGTACCAGCAAGCCGATCGCTGAAGGCTGAGAGCTTTTCAGTGCCTCATTAGTTTCACCGAGGGATTGCGCGGCCGTCCCGGGCGAGGGCTACCCCAGTGGCGGGCCGGTCTCACACATGCTGGATTTGTGCAAGGCAGCGGCGCCCGACATCGACATTCTTTCTCCAGACACCTCCGAGCAGCCGATCTCCTGAATGGACGAAAAGACTCGTGTCGAGCGACGCCGCTGGCGACAACGATCCCTCCCGATGGTCCACGCCGGCACTGCATCATGCATTGTCTGGGCCGATATACCGCTAAAGAATAGCGCCCTCAAACGTCAACTCTAGCATTGACTTCGTTCGAATCTTGTGATATTTTTTTTCCAAATCCACTTGGATTGCCGACTTGAGGTCTCGCTGGGTCGGCCGTGAAGTAGCGGTTGGATGTCTGTGCTTAGGGAGGTCTGGCGATGCGATTGTCAGGTATCGCAGCGTGTTGCTTCATCGCTTCAGTGGCCGCATTTGCTCACAGCGACCGCCGAAATATTACATTAATGACCTCCCTGTCATTGTCCGGTCTCGAATGCAGCGGCGGCATTCTAGCTAAACCGATTGCCGCCAAGAGGATGGCCGGGGTCTAATCACCATTGACCTCGGCTGGGAAACTGTGTATGTTTGCTCAAATCCGTTTGGACGCCTGCGGGGTCTCGCTGGGTTGACAGTGAGTCTTGCCCAGGCGTGTTGAAGCGAAAAGGGGGTTGAAAATGCGAGTTTTGGCAATCGTTGCGGGCGGTCTCTTGTTTCTAGCGACCGTCCAAGCTCAAAGCGACCGTGGCACGATTACGGGAACCGTCACGGACCAGGCCGGCGCGATGGTGCCGGATGCCACAGTCGTCGTCACAAATGCGGACACCGGAATAGCGACCCGGGTCGCCACATCCGACACCGGAAACTACACGGTACCCTCCCTTCCCGCCGGGCCCTATCAGGTGGCGGTCACCAAGGACGGTTTTAAGCGGTTTACGCAGTCGGGAATCACGGTGGCGGTGGCGGCGACGGCGCGCGTAGACGTCAGTCTGCAAGTTGGGGCGGCTACCGAATCCATCACTATCACGTCGGAGGCCCCGTTGCTCAAGACAGAGGACGCCGAGGTGACTCACGACATGTCGGGCGATTTTGTGAGCTCGCTGCCCATCAATTTCTCCGTCATTGCCGGCGGATATGTGCGCAGTCCTTTCATCTTCATCGTGAACGAACCCGGCGCCAACAACACGGGACAAAATACGGTCCGCGTGAACGGCATGCCTAACAGTTCGGAATCCATGATGGTGGACGGCCAGGAAGCCACCAATACCAACAACAACGGCGGCATCGATGAATTGCAGCCGTCGGTGGAATCCATCGAGGCGGTGGCGTTGCAGACCAGCAACTTCGCGCCGGAGTTCGGGCAGGTGGTCGGCGGTCTGTTCAATTTCAACTCCAAATCCGGCACCAACTCGTTCCATGGCAGCGCGTTTAATTACCTCGCTAACGACGATCTGAACGCGGGTGTTCCCTTTACCAATGACGGCGCCGGCCATTTGATCCGGCCCGCCGTGCGGCGCAACGATTTCGGTTTCAGTTGGGGCGCGCCGGCCTATATTCCCCATGTGTACGATGGGCGCAACAAGACCTTCTTCTTCTTCGCTTGGGAAGGTTACTACGCGATTCAGCACATATCGGGCGTTTACCAGACCGTGCCTACTGCGGCGATGCGGAATGGAGATTTCAGCGCGCTTCTGACCGGCAAGGTCGTGGGCACGTCTCCGCTGGGAGGGCAGGTAGCGGAGAACATGGTCTTCGATCCCCAGTCCGCGCAGTCGGTCAACGGCCAGACGGTCGAGACGCCGTTCCCCGGCAACATCATTCCTTCGAACCGGATCAGCCCGGTGGCGTCGAAAATTCAGGCGTTCATTCCCGCGCCCTCCAATACGGGTTTGGTGAACAACTGGCAGCAGACGTATCCAACGTCGGATTTGCAGAGCGTCCCCAGCGTCAAGTTCGACCAGAACATTAACAGCAAGCAGAAACTTGCGTTCTATTACTCGGAGTTCCGGACCGACCAGTATGTCACGCCCGACGGGCTGCCCTCGCCGATCACGGGGTTGCGCATCCTGTACGAGCGCAACCGCACCATGCGCCTGAACTACGACTACACCGTTACCCCGAAGTTGCTTGTCCATGCCGGAATTGGCTACATCATGTACCGGAATCCGGACGAGGCGCTTACCAGCGTGTTGACTTACGACGCTCCGGGGCAACTTGGGCTGGTGGGCGGAATTCCGAACAATTTCACGGGAACCGGTACCTTCACCGGATTCCCCCGCCTCACCGGTTTGACCACGGGCGGCTATGGCATGTCGATAAACATGGGCCCGGCGAACGCCAATAAGTACGCCATCGATAAACCTACCGCGGTACTCAACGCTTCTTACGTTACCGGCAACCACAGTTTCAAAGTGGGCGGGGACTGGCGCATCGACGCCTATCGCGATCGCAACGTCAGGGGCACCCAGGGCATCTGGACCTTCAGCAACAACGAGACGGCCCAGCCCTATATTCAAAGCGGAAGTCTGGGGGGCGCCAACCTCGGAAACGCGTATGCCAGTTTCCTGCTAGGGTTGGCCGACAGCGCCGCCGTGCAGACCCCGCAAGATCCCCAATTCCGGAAAATGTCCTGGTCGTTTTTCGGGCAGGATACCTGGAAGGTCACACGCAAACTGACGCTCACCTACGGGGTGCGATGGGATCGCCAGGGTGCGGCGGACGAGATTTTTCACCGCCTGGCGGAGTTCTCTCCCACCACGCCGAATCCCTCGGCCGGCGGCCTTCTGGGCGCGACCATTTACGAAGGCGACGGCCCAGGGCGATGCAATTGCAGTTTCACGAATACCTATAACCTGGGGTTCGGCCCGCGGCTTGGCGTAGCCTACCAGATTACGCCCAAGACCGTATTCCGCGGTGGATGGGGCCTCACGTACGGCCAAACGGCCTCCTTCGGGTACATCAGCAATACCTCGATTCTCGGCGGCGCATCCATCGGCTATAACTCGATTTCGTTTGTCGCACCGGGCTTCGGCACGCCGGCCGCCACTTTCGCGGCGGGTCTGCCTTACACGCAGGCGCAGCTCTATCCGACGAGCCTGAGCGCCGGGATCGTGCCCTTCGCGGGACAGCTCAACGCCCCACCCTACTGGATCGATCCCCAAGCCGGAAGGCCCCCGCGTATCAATCAATGGAACATCGGAATGCAGCGCTCGCTCACCCCGGACCTGGTGCTTGACGCGGCTTACGTAGGTAACCGCGCCGTGTGGCTGCAAGCCACCAACCTCGATGACATTAACGGGTTGACTACCCAAAGGCTTTCCCAGGCCGGCTTGACCCTCGGCAACCCCTTCGACGATAGCCTGCTGACATCGACATTCGCTTCCGGGATCCCGCAGGCCAACGGGTTCGCAGTGCCTTATGCGGGCTTCCCGCTCTCCTCCACGCTGGCGCAGGCGCTCCGCCCGTTCCCGCAGTTTACCAACATAAAGATCGAGTGGGACCCCCGAGGCAACGCTTGGTATGACTCCTTGCAGGCCAAGCTCACGCAGCGCTTCAAGCACGGCCTCAACGGCCAGTTCGCCTTCACCTGGCAGAAGGAGTTGACCACTGCGGAGAGCGTCACCGCCAACGATGTCTACAACAATGCGAACCTAAAAACCCTCTCTCCCTCTTCGCTGCCGTTAGTGGCGGTCATCGCTTTCAATTACGAGATTCCCAAGGCGCCGATTCAGAACAGCGTGGTGAGTGCGATCACACGCGGTTGGACTTTAGGCGGCAGCCTCCGTTACCAGAGCGGCGCGTTGATCGAGGTCCCTTACGCCACCAACAATCTGGGCGCGCTGCTGCCGCGCGCGGTCGGCTCCAACATCACTTTCGCCAATCCCACTGGCCAGCCGTTCTTTACGCAAGACCCCAACTGCCATTGCTTCGACCCCAACAAGACGTTCATCCTCAACCCCGCCGCATGGAGCGAGCCCGCGACCGGGCAGTGGGGAGACGGCGCGCCGTACTACAACAACTACCGATGGCAGCGGCAGCCCGCGGAAAACATGAGTCTGGGAAGGATGATCCGCATTAAGGAGCGCTTCACCTTCCAGATTCGCGCGGAGTTCTTCAACATCTTCAACCGCAACTTCCTGAGCTCTCCGACGAACACGCCCGCCACGCAGACGCAAGTGGTTAACGCGGCCGGCCAGAACGTTTCCGGTTTCGGCTGGATCAACACCAGCGTCACCAACATTCAGACCGGCGGCGCTATTCCGACCACGCGCAACGGCCAGATTGTGGCGCGATTGACCTGGTAGCCAACGTCGAGCAACAGCAGTAGATTAGTACTTAGGGGGCTGTCCGCATCTCCGGGGCAGCCCTTGCCTTTTAAGACATAGTCCTCTCGACCTCGGAAGACCATGAAGACCACGGCCCGCCACCGGGCGGACACCACCCTCCTTGCCGCGGTCCTGATTGTCTGCTGCACTCTTTTGGCATACTTGCCCGCCCTGGACGGCGGTCTTCTCTGGGACGACGCCGCGCACATCACCCGCCCCGAGTTGCGCTCCCTTCACGGGCTCTGGCGCATCTGGTCCGACCTGGGCGCCACCCAGCAATACTATCCGCTGCTGCACAGCGCCTTCTGGATGGAGTACAAGCTGTGGGGGGACGCGTTGTTGGGCTACCACCTCACGAATCTGTTGCTGCACGCCGCGGCGGCTTGTCTCGTGATGCTGATCATGCGCCGCCTAGGCCTGCCGGGAGCTTGGCTGGCAGCCTTGATCTTCGCCCTTCACCCGGTTTGCGTCGAGTCCGTGGCCTGGATCGCCGAACAGAAGAACACCCTCTCGACGGTTTTCTACTTGAGCGCGGCCCTGCTCTACCTACACTTCGACGCGACACGCCGCAGATCGCAGTACTTCCTGGCTCTGGCACTATTTGTCCTGGCTCTGCTGACCAAGACCGTAACCGACACGTTACCGGCCGCTCTGCTGGTCGTTTTCTGGTGGCGGCGGGGGCGGATCGGTTGGAAGCGCGATGTGCTGCCTTTGCTGCCGTGGTTCGCGCTGGGCGCGGCGGCCGGGCTCTTTACTGCCTGGGTCGAGCGGAACTTCGTTGGAGCCGAAGGTCCGGATTTCGCGCTGACGCTGGTGGAGCGATTCCTGGTCGCGGGCCGGGCCGTCTGGTTCTACCTGGGCAAGCTGGTCTGGCCGGCCAATCTCATGTTCTTTTATCCGCGCTGGCGGGTGGACTCGGCGGACTGGTGGCAGTACCTCTTCCCACTGGCTGCGCTCGCGGCCCTGGCGGGCTTGTGCTTGCTGGCTCGGAAGCGTAGAGGGCCGCTGGCCGGAGTCCTGATCTTCGGCGGGACCTTGTTTCCAGCGCTGGGGTTCATCAACGTATATCCCTTCATCTATTCCTACGTCGCCGACCACTTTCAGTACACCGCCAGCCTCGGAATCATCGTTCCCGTGGCGTGCGGGTTGGTGTCGGCGGTGAAACCCGCGGCGCGGCGGTGGGCGGTCGCGGCAGCGTGTGTTGCGCTGGCGGCGCTCGGCGCGCTCACCTGGCAGCAGTGCGGTATGTACCAGGACATGGAGACGCTCTTCCAGCAGACGCTCGAGCGCAATCCCACCTGCTGGGTCGCTCACTACAACCTGGGAGTGCTCATCGCCGGGAATCCCGGCCGGATGGAAGAGGCCATCTGGCACTACCGTGAGGCTGCGCGATTGAAGCCGGACTATGCCATGGCGCATTACAATCTGGCTCTGGCGCTGTCGCAGACGCCGGATCGCTTGCCCGAGGCTATCGAAGAGTACCGGGCGGCGTTGCGCGCCGACCCGAATTCCGCCCGGGCGCACAACAACCTGGGATTGGCTCTGTCCAGAATCCCCGGCCGGCTGCCCGAGGCCATCCAAGAATACCGAGCGGCGTTGCGCATTGACCCGGAGTCCGCCGAGGCACAGAACAACCTGGGAATCGCCCTGTTGAATACACCGGGCCGGGTTTCGGAGGCGATCCCTCACTTCCAGGCGGCTCTGCGGATCAAGCCGGACTCAGCCGAGATCCACAACAACCTGGGTGGCGCGCTATCCCTCGTGCCCGGCCGGTTGCAGGATGCCATCGAAGAATATCGAACGGCGCTGAGCATCCAGTCCGACTATCCAGACGCCCGCTACAACCTGGAAGCGGCGCTGTCCAGGCTCCGGGAGACCAACCCGCGCTAACGGCCCGGCCTTCCCCCTCGGCAAGCTGAATCGGGGTACAATGATTCTGCCGTCTGGTTCACCTGTTTTGCTTTCCCGAAAGGGATTTGGGGGATTGGCATGGAAAAGCCCGCGCAGAACATTCAAGACAGTTTCTTAAACAATGCCCGCAAGGATAAGGTTATCCTCACGATTTACCTGATGAGCGGCGTCAAGCTCTCCGGCCGGATCAAGAGTTTCGATAAGTACTCGCTGGTGCTGGAAACCAACAATCAAGAGCAACTGATCTTCAAGCACGCCATTTCGACGGTGGTCACGCAGAAGACTGCGCATTCCTACACCGGCAACTCGTCGGTGACGGGCCAGAGTGCCGCGGGCGGAATTCCGCCGGGTGCGACGGTCCACGCAGACTCTTCGGAGGCTTAGAACACGGCACTCCGCAACCCCGTTCGAGAGCGGGCGATTCTGGTCGGGCTGGAGTGGAAGACGCGCGGCGGGGTGCCCTCTGGGCCCGGCCGCAACAGAGCCGTCCCGGCGGAAGAATCCCTGGAGGAACTGGCCGAACTGGCCGCCAGCGCGGGGGCCCAGATTGCCGAAACAGTGCTTCAAACACGCCCGGCTCCGGACGCCGCCACCCTCATCGGCCATGGCAAAGTAGAAGAGATCGCGGCCGCCGTGAAATCCGGCGGCGCCGATGTGGTGATCTTCGACCACGATCTCTCTCCCACCCAGCAGCGCAACCTGGAAAAGGCTCTAGACGCCAAGGTCATCGATAGGACCCAACTAATTCTGGACATCTTTGCATCGCGCGCGCGGACGCGCGAGGGCCGCCTCCAGGTGGAGTTGGCGCAGTTGAACTACCGGTTGCCGCGGCTCACCGGTCATGGCGCCGAGATGTCGCGGCTGGGCGGCGGCATCGGGACCCGCGGGCCCGGCGAAACCCAGCTCGAAACCGACCGCCGCCGGATCGCGCGCCGCATCAAGAAGATTGAGGACGCCCTCGAGGGAGTGCGGGCCGGCCGCGCGCTGCACCGCCGGAGACGGAGCGCCGTTCCGCTGGCCACGCTGGCGCTGGCAGGCTACACCAACGCCGGTAAGTCGACGCTCTTCAACCGGCTCACCCAGGCAGGCGTGGCGGTGGATGCGCGGATGTTCGCCACTCTCGATCCCACCGTGCGGCCGCTGACGCTGCCCTCGCGCCGGCGGGTGCTGGTAAGCGATACGGTGGGCTTCATCCGCAATCTGCCCACCACCCTGGTAAAGGCGTTTCGCGCCACCCTGGAGGAGGTGACGGAGGCGGCGCTGGTGCTGCACGTGGTGGACGCCTCGTCGCCTTCCGCCGCCGAGCACACCACGCACGTGCTCAAGGTGCTGGCGGAGATTGGAGCGGCGGAGATTCCGCAGCTTCTCATCATGAACAAGCTGGACCGGCTGCCGGGCGAAGCTGGCCGGCTTGCGAACACGCGCGGCGTGGCGATTTCCGCGCTCACCGGCGCCGGCATCGACCGGTTGCTGGCGGCCATCGACGTGGCCCTCCCTCTCGATCCGATTGTGCGCGCCACTTTTCGGCTTTCCGCCGGAGACGGAGCTTCCCTGGCCCTGCTGCACGAGTTCGGGCAGGTGCTCCAGACGCGCTACTACGGGGACTGTTGCGAGCTGGAGGCCGAGATTCCGGAATCCTTGCGGCGGCGGCTTGAGGGGCGCTAACCAGAATCCACAGCCACTGTGGAAAAGATTGTGGGAAAAAGCACCGAGAGATTTATTAAAGTGTCGCAACACAGGTACTTAGAACGACTTGAACCATGCTGCAGCAGGTGGTCGCAAATGACTGTGGGGAAATGGGTTAGCCGATTAAACCACAAACGCGGGTGAATGTTGTGTAACTATAAAAGAGGGATGCTATGGAAAACAACGGTTTTCCACATACTCAATCGGGTAAACCCTGTGGCTGCCGGCTACTGGAACGTGTCTGCTAAACTTGAATCGAGATGGCGGTGTAGCTCAGCCGGCTAGAGCGACGGTCTCATAATCCGTAGGTCGGGAGTTCGAGTCTCCCCGCCGCCACCAGCGTTTTCGCAGGCTCTCTGGCTGGAGGGTAGTTTCCTAAATGGGGCTTCTGGGCCAGGTGGGTTCACTACAGCGGCCCAGGCGTTAGGCGGCCAAGTTCATACGCGGCAGATCCTCGGCGGCGATTTTCGCTAGAATGGTAGACACGATGCCTTTCCGCGTGTTCCTGAGCTACAGCCTCGATCCCGCTGAAATGGCACTAGCGTGGCGGTTGCAGACCCTCGCGGTAGCGCACGGGATTGAGATGTACGTGCCCCAGCATGGGGCGGGCTTCGCTGCGCAGCCGGTGGCTGTGCAGCAAGCCATTGATCGGGCCGACTGCGTGTTGGCGATCATAACGACTGCTGCAAGCCAAATGGTTCAGAATGATCTCCACTATGCGCTGGAGCAGCGCAAACTCGTGATCCCGATTGCGCGCACGGATCTTGCGTCTGATCCATTCCTTGCCCAGTTTCCGCGGGTCTTCTGGTTTTCTCCGTGGGAAAATCCCGGCGAAGTCGAGAACCAGATCTTACAGTTTCTCAAAGAGCGGCAGGTCAGCAAGAGCAGCCTACAGACAATCGGCGCACTGGCCGCATTAGGGCTCGGCCTGATCATACTCTTTTCGCTAAACAAGGAATAAAGGATTGTTGTTGCGGATCGCCGTCGTTGATGCTTCTCCCCTCATCAATCTTACCCACCTGAACCTCGCGCGCGATCTCGCGCTCTTCTTCGACCGTGTGTATGTGCCTCGCGCTGTGCAGAAGGAGGTAAACAAGAAGGGGCGCTTTCGCTATCGCTTGAACAGGCTGTACCGAGACGGATTCTTCACGAGGTGCATGACCGTCGACGCCTATAACGTGCAGTTACTCGAAGCAGAATTAGACAAGGGAGAGTCAGAGGCTCTGATCCAGGCGCAGGAACAACAGGCGCCGTACTTCATTGGAGATGACAAACGCGCTCGCGGCATGGCGGAGCTGATGGGGAAGAAAGCGGTGGGCACGTTGCGCTTGTTGGCACGCCTGAACTTGGAGGGGCGAGCACCGGAGGTACTTGGGCTCGTGCGCGTATTGCGTCGGGATCTCGAATTTCGCGTGTCCGATGAGATTGTGGAGCAAGCGATTGCTCTCGCTGCAGAGCCCATCTAATCATCCTTCATCGGTGGCCTGCCACCGTTTGGTCCCGCGCCAGTGACCGAAAGGTCCCCGTCCCGTACTTGTTGCCGCAGGCGGTCCAGGTACGGCGTTGGTGGAAAGCGCGGTTGGCCTGCCCCTTCCGTAAGCATACTTACGGTGCACACGCGCCGAAGTCCTTTGCTTTCAACCACCCGCGACCCAATTTGGCTTCGTTTCGCCAAATGCCTACCGCGCTTCCGCCTCGATCCCTTCCAGTTCCTTTCCGGCTTCGGACCAGCGGCCCTGCGCGGCCAGCTCGCGGTACCTCCGCAGGTGTTCGCGAATGCGCTGCAGCCGCGCATCGGCGGGAGTGGCGGCCGTTGCCGCACTGGCGGCGGGCGCCGGGGTGCCCCCTGGGATCGGCGTGGAGCCCGTGGCCTGCTGGATCAACTGCTGCGCGCCCGTGGAAAGCTGCGCCAGCGCCTCGTCGTAGGTGTCCGTATAGATCAAGCGATTGCCCACCGCCAGCACCACCTTCTTCAACTGCGGCATGCGGGCTTCGGTGGCCTGTATGTAGATGGGGTCCACGTACAGGAACGTGTTGCCCACCGGCAATACCAGGATCTGGCCGCGCAGCACCTGCGATCCCTGCTGGTTCCACAGCGTAAGGTCTTTGGAAATGGTCTGGTCCTGGTTGACGCGGGCGCCGACCTGCATGGGACCGAAGATCAACTCTTGCTTGGATAGTAACAGCACGACTACGTCGCCCAGGTTGGGGCCGTCGCAGCGCGCCACCATCAAGCCGATGAGGTTGTCCTTGTTGCGCGGGGTGAACGGCACCAGCAGCAGGAACTCGGGCTTGTCCTGGCCGGGCAGGGAGGCCATCACATAGGTCGGAGTCACCGGCTCGGCGCCGCTGGCTTGGCCGCTGGTGTGGCGCGCCAGATCCCACAGGTCCTCCTTGTTGTAGAACGACTGCGGATCCAGCATGTGGTAAGTGCGATAGATCTCGGCCTGAACGCTGAACAGGGTCTCGGGATAGCGCGCGTGCGCCCGCAAATCCGGCGGCATCGCCGACGCCGGGCGGAACAGGTCGGGGAAGAGATGCTGGTAGGCGTTGATGATGGGGTCGTCGGGCGCGAAGATGTACATGTGCGTTTCGCCGTCGTAGGCGTCGATGGTTGCCTTGACGGCGTTGCGGATGTAGTTGATGCTGCCCATATCGGGCACATCCACGGCGCGCGAGTAGGGATGCGCGTCGGAGGTGGTGTAGCCGTCGATCATCCACACCAGCCGCCCGGAATCGGTGATCACCAGGTACGGGTCCGTGTCCCACTGGAGGAAGCCGGCCAGCTCCTGCACGCGGTCGCGCACCCTGCGGAGAATCATCATGCGGCTATTGGGCGTCAGGTAGTCGGTCAGCAGAATGTTGGGCTCGCCCTCGCGGATGGCGGCGGCCAGCCGCATCGGGAACGAGGAAATCGGGAACCCACCCTTGCCTTCGTAACGCGAGGTCACGTTCTTCTCGCCCGAGGGATAGTTGAACTCCGGCTGGGCGGTGTCCACGAAGACCGGCTCGTGGGACACCTCGCCGTAGTAAATCTCGGGCCGCGTGAGCTTCAGGCTCTGGGTCTTGACTTCCGGCGGGGCGTTGTCGATCAGCAGGACGGGCAGGCCGTCGGGCGTGATCTGGCTGACTCCCGCCAGCACCAGGCCGTAGCCGTGAGTGTAAATGAAGGCGGGGTTGATCCAGTTGGCGCGCGCGGCGGGAAGCTGGCTCAGGTCGAGCTCGCGCGCCGTCAGGAGCACCTGGCGGTACTGGCCATCGATGGTGTAGCGGTCCACGTCGGTGTCGTGGAAAACGTAGTACGGGCGCAGCGCCTGGATCTGGGTAACCGTGTCGTGGAAAGCGTGCCAGTCCCAAAGCCGCACGTTGTCCAGCGTGGGCTTGTGGTGGACCACGTCGATGGGAGCGTCGGGCTGCGCCTTGAATTCCACCTCGCGCACGCGCTGCTCCAGGCCGTAGGCGCTGCGCGTGGCGTGGATATGGGTCTGGATGTAGGGGCGCTGGAGCGAGATTTCGTTGGGGCGCACGTAGAGCGCGGAAACGGCGGGAGGCACGATGAAGGCGACTACCAGCGCCAGCGCCATCGAGGCCCCCAGAATCCAGCGGCCCATCGAGACCAGCACTGCGGCGGCCAGACAGGCCGCAATCATCACCCATTGGAGGGGCAACCCGAAGTTCAGGTCCACGTAATCCACGCCTACCAGAAACGTGCCGTGCTCGTTGTATAGCATCTCATAGCGTCCCAGGAAGAAACGCAGGGCCACGGCCAGCAGCAGCACCACCGTGGCGCCGCGCAGGAAGCGGGATTCCAAACCGCCTTCCAGGCGCAGAAAGCTGAAATCCAGCTCGCGGGCATCTTGCAGCTCGGAGAACCTATGCCGCACTTGCCAGCCGCGCGCCGCCAGCCAGTAAACCAGAATGCACACGATCACCAGGGCCAGCACGTAACTGCGCAGCAGCAGGTAAAAAGGCAGGTCGAACAGGTAAAAGGAGAGCGGCTTCTGGAAGATCGCGTCGCGCCACACCGTCGCGGCGGCCGGCAGGCCGCGCGAGCCCGCGAAGCGCACCACCGTCCATGTGTCGATACACGCGGCGGAAATCAGGTAGCCCACCAGCAGCAGCGCCAGCGCGCCGATGCGCGCGTAGATGCCGTGCTCGCTCAGGGAGGTTCCGGCGAACTTGAGGGCGCGCGCGTGCGCGATCCACAAGGCCGCGAAGGCCAGCAGCGTGGCGGCCGTGAGCGGCGCCAAGCTGTAGTAGAGCACGCTGAGCCACGTGCGGAACTGGCCCAACTCCTTCCACCATTCGATTTCGATGACATACGAGGCCAGAACACGCGCGCTCAGAAGCAACAGGGCGAGGACGACGAAGAAAGCGATGCGGGTGGCTCGGGAGCCGGGGGCCCGGCGCCCGCGTCCAATTTGATATGGCATGACCCAAGGGTAACACCACACCTGCGACCCCGAATTGCCCGCACCGGCCCATCCTGCTAGACTGATACATTCTGGTTTAAATTCAGGTTTTGGGGTTCGAGATTGAAGGTCCGCGTCTTAGTCCTGTTGATTGGTGTGTGCGTCTCCATCGTTGCTGAGCCGGCCGCGGAGGCGCCGCAGGCGATTGTCGAGAACTACTGCGCCGCCTCGCGCGGCCAGGAACAATCCTTCCAGGGCGCCTCGATGGATGTGGAGATCCAGGCATCCCTCCCTAAGTTAAAGAAACAGGGGCGGTTGCACGCGCTGCGGCGGATCTCCGCACTGGGCCGCGTTACCTATGAAATGCTGCGATTCGAGGGCGACGGCACGGTCAAGAACCAAGTGATCGCGCGTTACCTTACGGCCGAAGCCGAGACCCAGAAAGACCAGGCGCCGTCGCTGGCCGTGACCCCGGCGAACTACAGGTTCAGGTACAAAAGTCGAAGCCAACTCGAAGGGCGCGCCGTCTATATCTTTCAGGTGACGCCGCGCCAGAAACGCCAGGGCCTCTTCAAGGGCGATCTGTGGATCGACGCGGGCACCTACCTGCGCGTGCGGGAATCCGGGTACTTGGTGAAGAGTCCTTCCATCTTCCTGAAGAAAGTCGCATTCATAAGAAAGTACGAGATCCGGGATGGAATATCGGTTCCCCTGCAAGTGCAGAGCGTAGTGGACACCCGGCTGGCGGGCGAGGCGGAGCTGACCATTGACTTCAGCAATTTCTCGATTGACAGCGCCCAACGGGGCGCGATGGGTGACGCCGACAGCCAGTAGCGGGGCAGAGAGAGCAGATGAGAACACTGTTTCTGAATCCGCCGTCTTTTGAAGGGTTCGATGGTGGCGCCGGCTCCCGCTGGCCGGCCTCGCGCGAAATCGAGTCGTACTGGTACCCGGTGTGGCTGTGCTATCCCGCGGGCATGCTTCCGGACAGCAAAGTGGTGGATGCGCCGCCCCACAAGATCTCCATCGGGCAGACGGTCGAGATGGCCAAGGATTTCGAACTGCTCGTTCTCTACACCTCCACTCCCGGTTTCGACGTGGACGCGAAAATGGCCGGGATGATGAAAGACTCGAACCCCAAGCTGAAGGTGGCGTTCGTAGGGCCGCCCGTGACCATCGAGCCGGAGAAGACGCTGCGCGGCGCCAAAGCCATCGATTTCGTGGTGCGGCGGGAGTTCGATCGCCAGATCGTGGACTACGCCAGGGGCAAGCCGCTGGAGGAGCTGCCGGGGGTGAGTTTCCGAAAGAACGGCTCCATCGTCAACAACCCGGAAGGGCCGGCTATCGAGGACCTGGATGCGCTGCCATGGGTGACCAGGGTTTACAAACGCGATCTCGACATCACGCGCTACAACGTGCCGTTCCTGCTGAATCCCTTCGTGGCGATGTACACATCACGCGGATGCCCGGCGCTGTGCACGTTCTGCCTGTGGCCGCAGACCCACTCGGGGCACCGCTGGCGCCTGCGCTCGTCGGGCGACGTGGCCAATGAAGTGCGCTATGCGCTCGAGCAGTTCCCCAATATCAAAGAGATCTTCTTCGACGACGACACCTTCAATTACCGCAAGGAGCGCACCATCGAGCTGGCGAAGAAGCTCCAGCCGTTGAAGTTCACGTGGTCGTGCACTTCGCGCGTCACCACCGATTACGAAACCCTGAAGGCCATGAAGGAAGCGGGCTGCCGGCTGCTGATCGTAGGCTACGAATCGGGCGACCCGCAGATTCTGAAGAACATCAAGAAAGGCGCCACCGTGGAGATGGCCCAGCGCTTCACGGCCAACTGCAAGAAGCTCGGCCTGCTGGTTCACGGCGACTACATTATCGGGCTGCCGGGCGAGACGCAGAAGAGCATCCGCAAGACTATCGATTTCGCCAAGCGCCTGGACACGGAGACCATCCAGGTTGCCATCGCGCATCCCTATCCGGGCACGGAATTCTACGATTACGTCAAGAAGAACAACCTCATCACCATCGATTCCATGACCGACGATGGAGGGCACCAGCTTCCCAACGTGGCTTATCCGGGGTTGGACAGGGGGGAGCTGGTGGAATGGGTGGAGCGGTTCTATGGCGAGTATTTTTTCCGCCCGCGCGTGATCTGGCGCATCGTCAAAAAGGCGATCTTCGATAGGGACGAGCGGCGACGGCTGACGAAGGAAGCCCGGGAGTACATGGCGCTGCGGTCCAAACGGAAAAAGTTTGTGGCCGAGCACAAGGCGGCCGCGGTGTCGGCGCCCGCGCCAACAGGTTCGGGCGACTGACCCCGCCAATGAGCCACGAGCAAGCGCGACTTCGATTGAAGACGTGGATTTTTGCCGGCGTCGTAGTGTTCAGCAACGTTTTTGGAAACTTCTTCCTGAAGCGCGGCATGCCGCCGGCGCTGGCCAGGCCGATCGAGTACATCACCGTGCTGTTCCATCCGTGGGCGACGCTGGGCGTCCTGCTGCTTATCGTGTGGCTGATGTCGCGCATGACATTGTTGAGCTGGGCGGACCTGAGCTACGTGCTGCCAGTGACGTCGGTGGGATACGTGCTGGTGGCGGTTGCGGGGAAGGTGCTGCTCAACGAGCAGATCACCATGAAGCGCTGGACGGGAATCGGGCTGATCGTGGCGGGGGTGGCCCTGGTCAGCGGCGGCAGCGCTCCACAGACGGCCCACCCCAGGCCCAAAACGGCGGGAGCGGGGCCATGAAGTGGCTGCTGATCGGCATTATTGTGGCCTCGACCACAGCGGGTGAAGTGCTCCAGGCGGCGGGAATGCGGCGGCATGGCGAGATCCGCGACTTCCGCCCCGGCGCCATCGGGCGCGCCCTGACGGTGCTGGTCCGCAACCGGTTCGTGATCGCGGCGCTGGCGGCCATGGCGGTTTCTTTCTTCGCTTACCTGGGACTGCTGACCATTGCGGAGCTCAGCTTTGCGGTCCCGGTTACGGCCATCACCTACGTGCTCGAAACCGTACTGGCCAAATATATTTTGAAGGAACACGTAAATTGGTTGCGCTGGGCGGGTGCATCGCTGGTAATCTGTGGAGTGGCGTTGGTGTCATTGTGATCTGGCTGGCCATTCCGGCGATTGCGGCGGCGGCGTACTACCTCCTCGCCATTGTGGCGGCCTTGCGGTGGCGCAGGCACATGACCTCGCGGCGCGTGCGCGACGGGACTTTGCCGGTCTCGATCCTCAAGCCCGTGCACGGACGAGACCCGCGGTTTTACGAGGCCATCTTCTCGCACGCGGCGCAGAATTATCCCGAGTTTGAGATTTTCTTCGGCGTCAGCGATCCGCACGACGCGGCGCTCGAGGATATCAGGCGGCTGAAACGCGAGTTTCCCGAGCGGCGCATCGAGATAGTGGTGGTGGAGACCGACGCCCCCAACGCCAAGGTCGGGGTCCTGGCGGAACTGGCAAAGCGCGCGCGGTATCCGCTGCTGCTGGTGAACGACAGCGACATCGTGGCGCCGCCGGGATACCTGAGCGCGGTGACGGCGCCGCTGGCGGACCCCGAAGTCGGGCTGGTGACGTGTCTGTATCGCGCGGAAGCGGATTCGTGGGCGTCGCGGTGGGAAGCGCTGGGAATCGCCACGGAGTTCGCACCCAGCGTGCTGGTGGCGCGCCTCCTGGGCCAGGTGGAGTTCGCGCTTGGATCCACCATGGTGTTCCGCGCGGAAGCCCTGCGCCAGATGGGCGGCTTTGAGAGCATCGCGCATTACCTGGCCGACGATTACCAAATCGGGCGGCACATCACCAAACTGGGCTATCGCATCGAGTTCGCGCCCATGGTGGTGGAGACGGACCTGGGTGGGGAATCGTGGGCGCAGACCTGGCGGCACCAGTTGCGGTGGGCGCGTACCATCCGGGTTTCGCGCCCGGCGGGCTACTTCGGGTACGTGGTGACGCACGCCACCTTGTGGGCCCTTGTGGCGCTGGCCGCCAGGCAGTGGTGGGCGGTGGCGCTGGCGCTGGGGCTGCGCATGGTGGCCGGGGTGGTGGTGGGCGCGGGCGTTCTCAAAGACCATCGCGCAGCGGAGGATTTCTGGCTGATGCCGCTACGCGACTTGTTCGGATTTGCGGTCTGGCTGGCAGGACTTTTCGGCCATACCGTGCAGTGGCGGGACCGGGAGTTGCTGCTGTATCGGGACGGCCGAATCGACGCCGAAGCGCGCAAACCGGAGCCAATTTGTCACCCTTGACGCCGTCTAGCGCCAGCCGTTAGCCTGCAAATTCCCGGAGGTTATCTTGATTCTCTTACTCTTCGGTCCGCCCGGATGTGGCAAAGGCACGCAGGCCGCGTTGCTAGCGGAGCGCTTCCACATTCCGGCTATTTCCACCGGCGAAATGTTCCGAGCCGAGTGCCAGGCCGGCACGGAGCTGGGCAAACTGGCATCTGCGATCATGGCGAAGGGCGACCTGGTCGGCGACGAGATTGTGAACGGCATCGTGGCCAGCCGCATTTCACGGCCGGATTGCGCCGGCGGGTTCCTGTTGGATGGCTACCCCCGGACCGTGCCGCAGGCCATCGAGTTTTCGGCCCTGCTCCAGCAGAGAGGGCTGCCCAGCCCCGTGGTGATTCACCTGGATGTGGCCGACGATTTACTGGTGGCGCGGCTGACGGCGCGCCGCCAGTGCCCCCAGTGCAAGCGCATCTACAACTTGCTGTCTCAACCGCCCAAGGTGGCGGATCAGTGCGATGACGACGGCGCCGGCCTGATCGCGCGGGAAGACGATCGGGAGGCGGTGATCCGCCAGCGGCTGCACGCTTATCACGAGATGACCGGGCCGGTCCTGGAGTGGTACGGCGCTTCCGCGGTCCACAGCGTGGATGGCGGAATGGCGCCGGACCGGGTGGCGCAGGCCATCGCGATGGTGGTGGAAGCGGCCCAGAAGGCTTACGCCGCCCCGTCGTCGAAGGAGCCGGTCCGCAAAGGCCCGCGGGGCCTGTAGGTGCTGATGACGACGCCCGAGGGCGCAGCCTTCGTACCGACGAGCGCAAGTTCGCGTGGCGGGGCTCCATCGGAAAAGAAACGTTTGCCTGTGCCTAACAGGATCGGATAGACGAGCAGCAAGACCTCATCAGCAAGCCCGTATTCGAGCAGCACCGGTGTCAGCGTCGAGCTGCCCCAGACGATCAGGTCCGGCCCGTCCTTCGCCTTGATGCGGCGAACGCCCTCGACGATGTCCGGTCCGAGGTCTTCGACCGGCCCCCATCCGAGACTGTCCGGCCTGTGGGTCGCGACGTATTTCGTCGCCGCGTTAAGACTGTCCGCCATCGAACTGTTCTCGGCTTTCGGCCAATAGTCGCTCCAGATATCGTAGGTACGGCGGCCCAGCAGCAGATCGAAAGCCTCGCCGTGCGCCGCGTCGATGGTCTCTCCCACGGCCGGGTCGGCATGCGGCACCGCCCATCCGCCGTGGGGGTAGTCGCCGTCTTCCTTCGGCCGGCCGGGGGCCTGGATCACGCCGTCCAGCGAGATATGTTCGATGATCCTGATCTTTCTCATGGCGTCTCAACCCCAAACTAGCAAAGGGAGTGGCTCGACACAACTACGCTCGGGCTTCCCCTACCCACATTCAGTGGCCCGCCACTGCGCTGATCGAGGGTCTGCAAAAGGACAACAGCATAGGTCCTCGTAAACGCCCCAGGGTCTTGAAAACCACATGGGCGAGAAGTCGCCAGCCTTCATCGGAAACGCCTCGGCGCACGACAACTGGGGCGAAGACGGGAACTTCGAGCCGAGGCGTTTTCGATAAGGAGACTAGAAGGAAGCCGCTGGCGTTTGCGGCGGACGCGGCAGCTATGGGGATTGAAGGCCGCTTTGGTACTGGCAAGCCGGATGGTTGTCTGCCAAGCAGCAGTGGGAATCCGTGGAGAGTCTTCTGAGCGGAGCGAGTCCCGGACGAATCCGGATCGCCGAGCGCGCGTCAAGCCAGCGTAGAGGGCGGCGGAAAGAGACTTGACACACCAACCCGATGGCGTGCGGTGGGCACGTCGCTGGACCCGTGCTGGCTGCAGCATCATGACGAATCGAAGT
>Ga0326727_10000453_pt1 | contig 169300 bp, 143 predicted proteins | sample MB2enrmetagenome_FD_207643 | JGI IMG/M metagenome (GOLD analysis project Ga0326727, IMG submission 207643) | Lab enriched peat soil microbial communities from McLean, Ithaca, NY, United States - MB29MY | ecosystem: Environmental > Terrestrial > Soil > Wetlands > Peat | place: USA: New York... | reverse complement strand
CTTGGTCTTTACCTCTCGATCCCTTTCTGCCGGTCGAAGTGTACCTACTGCAACTTTGCCTCGGGGGTCTATCCGGCCAGCGTACATGAGAGCTACGTGGACCGGCTCATTAAAGAGTTGGCCGCGGCCAGCGCCTGGGCTGAGGGGATGAACGTTGTCCTGCCTCGCCGGGTCGATACGGTCTACCTGGGCGGTGGAACGCCCAGCCTGCTTGCGCCGGATCTGCTCTCGCGCCTCTTTGCCGCCGTGAGGACGGAGTTCGACCTGGAGCCGGAGGCAGAAATCACCGTCGAATGCGCGCCCGGCCAGCTTTCCGATGAGGCGCTGAATGCGCTCGTGGCTGCGGGCGTGAACCGCGTCAGCCTGGGCGTGCAGTCGTTCATCGACGCCGAAGTGAAAAGTTGCGGCCGCCTCCACAGCCGCGCGGTCGCTCTGGCCGACATCGAGCGCCTGCGCGCCGCCGGCATCCCTAATCTCAGTGTGGACCTGATCGCCGGTCTCCCCGGCCAGAACTTCGCCTCGTGGGATGAGTCGCTTGCCGTGCTGGCCGCCGCGGGCGTTCCTCATGCCAGCGTCTACATGCTTGAGGTGGACGAGGACTCGCGCCTGGGCCGCGAGGTGCTCGGCGGAGGCGCTCGCTACCATGCGGACTTGGTCCCCACCGACGATGCCATTGCGCAAATGTATTCCGTAGCGATTGAAAGGCTCAGGCAAGCCGGCCTGGAGCAGTACGAGATTTCCAACTTTTGCCAGCCGGGGATGGAGTCGCGCCACAATCTGCGCTATTGGCAGCGGCGTCCTTATCTGGGACTGGGGCTCGATGCTTCCTCCATGCTCCTGGGTGCCCCAGGTCCGGATTTTCGGACCTGGGAAAGACCCGTCCTGCGCTCGACGACAACCGACGATCTGAAGGCGTATCTCGCGGCAGCGCCGCTGGTGGAAGAATCGTGGCTCTCGCTGGCCCGGCAGCACGAGGAGGCCTGGTTCCTCGGCCTGCGTCTGAATGCAGGCGTGAACGTCGCCGCCGTCGAGCGTGAGTTCGGCCGGGCAATGGTCGCCCCGGCGCTCAAAGCCGCAGAGCGGCTGGCCGAAGCAGGTCTGCTTGTTATCGACGGCCAAACGGTTCGCCTGACTCCGCGCGGGCAACTGCTCTCGAACGATGTTTTTCAGGAGTTTCTGGACCTGGGTGTGGAAGTTTCTGAAGCGTGAAGGATCAACGCTTGCCCCGCATCTTTTGCTTCTTCCCGGAATGACGGAGTCTTTGCCGCGAAGGCCCACTGATCTCCCAGGCAGAAGTTCACAATGGAGCAGCACAGAATCGCGATACAGTTCGAGGCCAGCAGAGGCATGTGTGCTTCGTCGACAAGGATTCGCATCAGCGCCAGGTTCCCCACCATGGAAACCACCCCGTTGGAAAGATGAAATCGTACGATTTGACCCAGTAGCGCGGAGTCGCCGCGGCGATCTCGCCACGTGTAGCGCAGGTGCCACGCGAAGTTATGCAGCAGCGTCAGCTCGATGGCTGCGGCCGTTGCGTAAAGGTAGTGGCCCGAGGCCCATCGGTTCAGGAGTGCGAGCGCGGCAAGCTGAAAAACCATTCCCACGGCTCCCACCAGATTGAATTTGCTCCAGCGGATGAAAGTGTTCATGGCAGCGGCTCCTGCCGGTAGAGTTGCGCCGTGTGGCACAGGGTGACAGCAATCGCCATCGCGAACATGCCGGCCGCCGCGATCGTTCCTCCCAGATCAAACAGGAGCATCCTGTGCCCGAAGATGATCGAGTACGGACTGCGCAGCAGCGCAATGTTGCCGATGACAAGCAGAATGCGAATCTCGGTGGGACCAAAGATGCCTTGCGACATTTGAAAACAGGTCAGCGTGTATGTGGCCAGGTAGCTCTCGCTCGAAAGCAGCAGAAACGCGACCAGCATCGCGATAGCCGTCTGCCAGTGCAGAGAACCGGAGCAGCCCAGCCCGCACATTAGCGCGACGGCGCCAAAGATGTCCACCATGTGATCCACGTAGAAGCCATAGCGCGGACGCTGTTGCTGGCGCACCCGGGCCAGCGTTCCATCCAGGCTGTCTCCGAGCCAGTTCAGCGCCAGGCACAGAATCACCAGCAGCAGAGCGTAGCGGTTGTAGCGCGACAATGCGTAGAAAACGCCAGCGCCAATCTGCGCGCCGAAGCCGAGCAGCGTGAGCTGGTCCGAACTGAGCCAATGCGGCGCTCGCTCCGCCATCCACACCAGGGCTCGTTTCTCCAGGGACGCTGTCAGCGAGTGATTGACCCGGCGCGCCGTTGCAAATCCCGCTTCATTCCTTGCTGTGACTGATGGAGCATTCATCTTCGTGTCCTTTCCAAGTGCTGTTTTTTGCGCAAACTGTCCCTGCCTCGATCAAACAGAGATAGTTTTGGAGAAAGTTGACGTGTTGATGGGTGCGGACTTCAGCCCTGCGGAAATCTCAACTCAAGAACCGGACCTAGCGAGATTCTCAGGGCCTGTTCACAGGCCTCATCTGCGCAGGGCGTTGCATGTGGAGCGCAATGTGAATTCCAGCGATTCGCGCGGAACACTCTTCACAAAGGGGCCAACCGCCCAGCCAAGGCCGTTCGGAATGGAGCGCGTCAGCGAGACCGACTCGATCTGCATGTAGAGTCCGCCGTCGCGCTCCTCATAGCTCCAGTAGGTGTTCAGCCGCCACAGAAAGCCGTGTTCCTCCCTGGCGCTCAGCGCGTGCTCGTCGCGAGTGCCGGGCGAGTCGATCTCGGAGATCCGCGTGCTGCGCGACGCGCTGTATCCGTCGCGCGCATCCAGCCGTCCAAAATTGATGTCGTAAGCCGTATCCATGACCACCGTGATGACGTGCCGCTGGCGGACCCGCATCACGGCCTGAAAACGATCACCATTTTCCGTCAGGACTTTCGCCTGGAGCACCTGCGGCGCATAGTGCCGGGGATAGGTGTTGAAATCCTTCATCAGGCGCTCGAAGTCCGCGGCTTTGGCTCCGGGGGCAAATGCGGTGCCGCGCCAGTGATGCAGCATGGCTCCCGGCAAATCTGCGCTGATGGAGGGTGTAAGCTGCTCGACGATCAACTCTCCCCGGCGCAGGCGCATCTGGCTGGACGCAACTGGAGCCACAGGCGCCAGAAAACCCGTTTGCGACCGGTGCTGCTGAGCGAGCCGCGCCTCGACCGTACCGATATAGGAGTTGAAAGCGGAAACCGCCGCGGGCACTGGCTCTGCGAGTACGCAGCCAGGAGGGGCCACAACGATCAGCAGACCGCAGAGAACGGAGAAGCTTCGGAAATCGGAAGACTTGCGTTGCATCATGAACAGCACATTACTCCGCCCCTGTTTCCCAGGCAATGCATGGAATCGCATCTGTTGATGGCGAGTATCTCACCGTGCAAGCAGTGTCTCTAATTAGACTTACGCAAAGTTGTCCATTGTCGGGCAGCTTCAAGCCATGCTCACGATTGGATACAATGGACCGAAGATATGACAGACTCGCAGCCAGCACGGTGTTACCGCTTCGGAATCTTTGAAGCAGACGCCGCCACCGGCGAGCTTCGCAGGAAGGGCGTTCGCGTCAAGTTGAACACGCAGCCCTTCCAGGTGCTGCTGATGCTTCTGGAACGTCCCGGCGAAATTCTGACGCGAGAGGAAATCTCCCATGAGCTGTGGCCCGACGGAACCTTTGTCGACTTTGAACATGGCGTGAACTCAGCCGTCAATCGCATCCGCGAAGCGCTGGGCGACAAGGCGGGCAATCCGAGATTCGTTGAAACCCTGGCCCGCCGCGGTTATCGCTTTGTGGCGCCCGTTGAGCGAATCGCCCCCGGTGAAGATCCGTCTCCCGCGGCTTCGGTAGAGCAGGGAAGTGTTCTGGCGGAGCCTGAGGGCAAACTTCTTGGCAGGATTCTGGCCACTCCGCAGGAGCTTCCGAAAGCCTCCTATCCGGTCGTGCAGACGCTTTTCATCCTGCTTCAGTTCATGTACCTGGGATTTTATGTAGGGGCTTTGGCAAATCTGGCGGAGATTGCAGACCTCTTTTCGCCGCTGCCGAAGGCGACTCAGACGCTCGCGGTACTGATCGTGACCGCCGCGATCCTGATTCCAGCCCGTGCCTTTGTGCTTTGCGCCGCGCTCTTCCATGCGCCCGGAGCGCGCGAGCAATTCCTCCGCATCTGGCCGTTTTTGCTCGTTGCTGATGAGCTATGGTCGCTCTCGCCGTTTCTGCTCCTGCACCACATCAATTTCGGACTGGCGCTGGCCTGCATGACGCTTCTGGTCTATTCGCCCTTTGCTCAGCGCTCGCTGGTTCTGATGGGCGCGGGCGGGGTTGACCCTGAAACTCCGGAAACACCCCGCTGAAGTTGCGGATTTCCGGCCTCGTTACCAAGCCAGCAATTCGTCGCCGGAGCTGGGCGAGAGAAAGCTGACCGGCGCGGCCTTCGGTTCCGGGCTGTCGCCGGCGCATTGGATCGACTCCGGGCCCTCTTCTTTGGCCATCAGCAGCGCCTCTTCGGCCTCGCGCAAGACCACCACCGGGGAGCGGCCCCGGCTGGAGGCGATGCCAAAACAGGCCGAGAGGCGGATGGCGTCGCCGTTCACGCGGAAAGGCTCCGAGAAGACATCGATGCGCAGGCGCTCCGCCATCATTACGGCATTGGCATTGTCGCAGCCGGGCAGCGCCAGGAAAAACTCGTCCTTGCCGGCGCGGCCCAGCAGGTCGTAACTGCGCAACAGGCGCGTGGTGCGCCCGACCACCTGGCAGAGCAGGTTGTCGCAGGCTTCCGTGCCCAGCCGCGAGTTCCAGTGACCGAAGTCGTCGATGTCGAAAAGGATGACGCACAGCGAGCTGTTCATCCGCTGCACGCGGTCGGTCTCGCGAAAGAGCATCGAGAGCATCGTTTCGCGGTTGTAAGCGCCCGTCAGGTGGTCGGTCTGGGCGTTGTGCGCGGCAGCCTCGCGCAACTTTTCAAGCTCGTGCAGCCTCTGATGGCCGCGCAGCACCGTTTCCATCCGAGACCGCAAGAAAGCAGGTTCTATCGAGCGTGGCTCCAGGTCGTCGATGATGCCCTCGGCCAGCCGGTCAGCCCATTCCTGGGTCACAGTGTCAGAAATCAGGACAATCGGGAAGCGCCTGCCTTCCGTCTCAACGCGCGCTGCCGCCAGCAGTTGTCCCATCTCCATGCCGGGCAGATTGGCATCGATCAACGCCAGTGTGGGCGCCTCTGGCGCCGTGAGAGCCAAAAGAGCAGCCTCGGCGGAGAGAAAGACTTCCACACGCGCTCCGTCCGCGGCAAGCACGGGTTCAATGGCAGCCAGCAAGGCGGGCTCAGCCGATGCGAGCAGGAAAGTGGATGGGGAATGAGTGAGCATCCTTAAAACCTCGATAGGGGATGCATCGGCGACGATTAGAAACTATTTAGGAAACGTGCGAGGATTCTTGGGTGATTGCAATGACTTTTGAAGGTGAACGGATGTGCCAAAGGTACCCGATCGCTACAGCACGGAATCAAGCCAGAGATTCCAGAAGCGCTCGGCAGCAGCTTCGAGTGCGGCAGAGTGTTGGCGGGCCGCCGACCGCAGGCTGGCGGGGGCTAGGCCCGCATGGTGCAGTTCACAGGCATGGCCCACATACCAGCGTTCCAGGCCGGTAGCTGTGACTTCGGGATGGAATTGCAACCCCAGCGCGAAGTTCCCGATGGCGAAGGCCTGGCTGTCATAGAGCGCGGACTTGGCCAGATCAAGTGCGCCGACGGGAAGGTCGAAGGTGTCTCCATGCCAATGAAAAACAGAGACTCCGGGCGCAAGCAGCGGGGCAAACCACTCAGGCGTATCGCTATCCGGCGCGGCCTGTAACGGTGACCAGCCGATCTCCGCTCCCTGCTGGCCGGGATAAACGCGCGCGCCCAGAGCCGCAGCCATCAGTTGCGCGCCTAAGCAGATGCCGAGAATGGGCTTGCGTGCCCGCAGTCGCTGGCCGATGCAGGCAAGCTCATCCTTCAGAAACGGATAATCCTGCTGGTCGTACACGCCGATGGGGCCGCCCAGAATCACGAGCAGGTCGCAGGATTCGGCCTGCGGCAAGGGAAAGCGCGCCGTGGCCACATCGACGCTTTCGACATTGAAGCCCCGTTCACTGAGCGGCTTATCCAGCGAGCCAAGATCCTCAAAAGCTACGTGACTGAGCACGAGGGCGCGGCGTGAATGCATCGGCATGGGAATAGTTTATGCGGACAGGCTGGCGGGCCGAAATGCGTCTTCAGCGCTGTGTATTCATGCTGGTTTCCTCATCTGTATCGTGAGGCGAATCGAGAGTTTGTCTGGTACCCGCTGGCGGCTTTGAGCAGAGTCGAGTGCGCTGCAGCCAGATGTGGCGCGCCATTCCCGCGGCTGCCATGAGCAGCGCGGCCAGCGAGACGAGAAGTGCGATCATCATCCAGCGCATGAGTGGCAAATTACGGTCAGAATAGCAGAGACACCCTGGGCGTGACCTCAGATTTCACGGCTTGTGAAGGCTAGCGTGCAGCCAGTCGAGGTAGGGCTGGCTGGCTGCATCAACCTTGAAAACCAGGAACTCCGGGGTCTCGTATGTGTGCAATTCGTGGATTCGGGCCTCCAGGGAGGCCAGTTGCTCGGGTCCGGTCTTGATGAGCAACAGTGTCTCGGTGGCGGACTCGACCACGCCCTTCCAGCGGTAAATGGACTGGGCTCCCTGGATCAGAGTGACGCAGGCGGCCAGTCTTTCCTCGACCAGCGCCTGGCCCAGTTCGGCTGCCTCCTCATGGGTGGCTGCGGTGGTCAGGACAATGCGTGCTGGAGGCGTGGTGTCGGGCATGGGTACTTCCAGGGTCAGTGTAAGGGGCCGCGACGGCGGACGACCAGGATTATTTAGGAAGAAAAAGATGGAAATATCTTCTGTTTCGCGTTTCCGCAATGGCTGGCTGCAAGAAAGGCGCGAGAGGTTCTGGGCTGAGGAACCAAAGCGGCGTTCAGGGACTTTGGCCGATTGGTCGGCTAAACGGTTAAGCTTGAAGAGAGCAATAGGAACTTTGAAGCCGGCAAATCCGGCGCGGGAGATTGGGAAATGGCAGCAGCGATTAAGTTTGGCACTTCGGGATGGCGGGCAATTGTGGCTGACGGGTTTACCGTGGCCAATATCCGGCTGGCGGTGGCGGGGATTGCCGCCTATGTGAAGACGCTACCGGAGCCGCATCGCGTGCTGGTGGGCCGCGATCCGCGCTTCCTGGGCGAGAACTTTGTGGACGTGGCGGCGCGCGTGCTGGCCGCGGCCGGCATCACGCCGATTGTGATTTCCGAGGCCGCTCCCACGCCGGCCATCGCCTATGCCGTGCGGCAGATGAAGACCTCCGGGGCCATCAACTTCACCGCCTCGCACAATCCGCCGCAGTACAACGGCATCAAGTATTCGACGCCCGACGGCGGGCCGGCGCTGCCGGAAGTGACCCGGCAGATCGAGAGGGAGATTGCGGCGCTGCAAGCGAGCGGCGCAACGATTCCCACGGCCAATCCCCCCGAAGGCGGCTTTGAAACGGCTGACGTAAAGCCGGCATTCCTGAAGCGGCTGGCTGAGCTGGTGGATCTGAAGGCCATCGCCAAGTCAGGCATCAAGGTGGTCTACGATCCCTTTTGGGGCGCGGGGCGCGGCTACACCTCCGACATTTTGCGCGAGGCTGGCGTGACGGTCGAGACGGTCCATGATTTTCGCGACGTGCTTTTTGGCGGCCATGCGCCGGAGCCCTCCGACGCGCTGTTGGGCGCTGCCAAGGCGAAGATGAAGGAGATCGGCGCGCAACTGGGTCTGGCCACCGATGGCGACGCCGACCGCTTCGGCATTGTGGATGCGGATGGAACCTATATTCAGCCGAATTACGTGATTGCGCTTCTCTTCGACTACCTGGTCGAAACGCGCGGCTGGAAGAACGGCGTGGCTAAAAGCGTTGCCACCACCAACCTGATCAATGCCGTGGCCGAGTTTCACAAGGTGCCGCTCTACGAAACGCCGGTGGGCTTCAAGTACATTGGCGAGCTGATTAACGGCGACAAGATCGCCATCGGTGGCGAGGAGTCGGCCGGGCTGACCATCCGTGGCCACGTGCCAGAGAAGGATGGCGTGCTGGCCGGCCTGCTGGTGGCCGAGATGGTGGCGAAGCGCGGCAAGAGTCTGGGAGCGCAACTGCAGGAATTATTTGCCAAGGTTGGTTCCTTCTATCCCGTTCGCGAGAACTTCCGCTTGACCGCGGAGCGCAAGGCCGCGTTCACTGAGAAGTTGAAGACCGATCCCGCGGAGCTGAGCGGGCGCAAGGTGGCCAGGATTGTGCGCACCGACGGGCTGAAGCTGGTTCTGGAAGATGGCTCCTGGGTTTGTTATCGCCTCAGCGGGACCGAGCCTGTGGTGCGGGCCTATGTTGAAGCGCGCAGCGAGCAGGACATGGAAGCGCTGAAGGCCGCGGCCGAGAAGTTTGTGCTCGGCTAGAGCAGTCTCACTGTTGCTGCGGGGTTGAGTTCGTGGATTTCCACCCATTTCACAAAGAACGTGAAATGGATGGGGCACGGAGCTTTCTTGCACCATTCGTGAAAATGCCCTAAGAGTCGATTGGATTCTATGCCAGACGAGAAATCAAAAAACCGGTCGGCCGCTCCCGTACCCATGCCCATGCGGACGCTGAACTTTGCGCAGCGGGCCTGGCGTCCGGCGGCCTCGGTGGTCGCCGTGCTGCTGGCCCTGCTGCTCGGCTGGCACGTCTTCAGCGGCAAGAACGGCATCTCCGTCTGGGAGCAGAAACGCGCTGAAGATCGCGAGCTGCGCAAGGAAATCGACGACCTCAATCAGGAAAACGCGCGCCTGCGCAATCGCATTCAGCAACTCCAGACCAACCCGGACGCAATCGGCCAGGTGGCGCGCGATAAGCTGCACTACGCCAAGCCTAACGAAGTGATTGTTGCCATGCCCCCGGAGAAGCCGGTTCAGCAGCAAGCCCAGCCTGCCGGCGCGGGCAAGTAGGCGGCTTCTGATCCCTGATCTCTGTCTCAAAAATCCACGTGCGCGCGCACCGAGCCCACCCAGGCAGGGCCTCGGTCGCGGTTGTAGCCGGGGTTGTCGATGTGTTGCACATCGACGGCATAGAACAATCCCCGCCACGCGTGCAGGTTGTAGTAGCTCTCGACAATATTCTCGCGGCCGTAGTTCAGCTTGCCGTCGCCCAGCAGAAAGCCCAAGCCGCCGAGCCTCAGATAATTCTGGTGGTCGCGCTTGATGGCGTTCGAAACTACCACCAGGCCGATCTTGTCTGCCGGGCGATGCCAGCGGTTGCCCGCGTAGTCTGCGCCGGCTTCTACCGTCTGGTCCACCTCGGTGTAGGCGAAGGACTCGTGCTGGCCCTCGTTCCAGCCGAAACGGCCAAAGACGCGCAGATTTTCCGTCAGTTCCTGCTCGGCGTTGTAGCCGAAGCCGTATTTCAGCGCGCTGTAGTGCTCGTGGAGCGTGATGGCGGGCGTCTTGTCGGTTCCGGCCAGAAAGGCGTCAACCGCCTCGCGATAGCTGCCCATGTGAGCGCGATTGGCAAAGAAGAGCAGCCGCTCGGTGCCTTTTCGCTTTGGCACAAAGCTGTGCCGCAGCTCGAACTCGCCGTTCTGCGCGTGGGCGCGGCTGATGGCCCAGTCCATGTCGATACCGTTGGCCACAACGGGCATGGCGAAGAGGCCGTAGCGCAAGCTCCACGACCGGTCGTCGTATTCAGCCATGCCGCCGACCGTATAGCCGCGCGTGTCGGCGGCGTAGTCCCAAGCGCCGTTGTTGTCCACCGTCCAGTTCATGAACTGCAAATGGCTGTCGGAGCCGGGGCCGTTCACGTCGAAGAAATCAGGCAGCGTCATCTTGCCAATGCGGAACTCGACGCGCCGCACTGGCACGCTGGGCGCCACGGCAAAAACGCCCGGCTCCTGGCTAGCGGTCTCTTTCGTCAGGCCGATTACCTGATGAATTCCGTAGCGGGCCAGATACGGCGCGGAACCCAGGTTCGGGTTGCGCACCACATCCAGATTCGTAAACCCGGCCAAACCGAGCGCCTGGCTCAGGCCGCGCCCGCCCGAGCTTTCCACGTCCAGAATCAGGTCGGTGTTGTAACGGATCGAGCGCGTCGGCCGCAGCGCCATGTAGAGCGTGCCCAGCAGGGAGGTCTTGTACTCGGCCGAGTTGTGGAAGCTGTTTGTTCCTTCATAAAGGGAATGGAAGGGCAGGCGGCCCTGATAAATGATGTTGGCCTGGCCGGAGATCCAGTAGCGGTCGTTGCCGTGGTGCGGCGCCATCAGTACGACGGGAGCTTCCAGCGGGCCGCGGCCTTCCGCGCCTTCGGCTGCCGACGCGCTACCGGTGCTGCCGTGCGCTTCAGCCAGCAAAAGCTGGGAGGAACCAGCCTGCGCAACCTGTTGCGCTGGAGCGGCTTGCGGCTCGGGAGCGGGGGGCAGATCATAGGGCGCCTGGGCGCGGGCGATTGCCGCCGCGAGCGCCAGCCCGAGCGTGGCAACAAAGCAGAGAAGTGGGCGGCGTGTGCGGACAAGCGTCGGGCGTGTGCGGCAGACGGGGAACATGCGGAATCCTTTCAATGGTAGCGTGGGGCTTTGTGAATTAGGGATAAAATAAGGACGGAACCATACCCCCACTTAGTAGATACCATACCGGGGGAGGGTATTGTCAAGAGAGGGTGCCATGACTCAGCATGAGCGTGAGAAGGTCAAGTTGTTGCAGCGATTGAGAAAACTGCGCGGCCAGTTGGATGCTGTTGAACGGGCTTTGGTCGCAGACGAAAACTGTGGCGGACAACTGATGCTGCTGGCCGCGGTGCGCGGTGGCGTGTACGCGCTGATGGGCGAAGTGCTCGAGGATCATATCCGCTTTCATCTCACAGATGAAGCCAAACAGCAGATCAGCCCGGAGCTGGCCGAAGACCTGATCGACATGGTGCGCGTTTATCTGAAGTAAAGGCGAGGGAACCGGGACCATTGCAGGTCCTTTCAGGCCCCGCTGAGGACTGGTTCGCGTCTTCGATGCGCTTCGCTTACGAGAAAAGTTCTTGAAGAGAAGGATGGAGACAGCGGGCTTATGCGCTGGCGGGGGCGCGCAGGGAATCGATGGCCGCGGTCAGGTCGGCGGTGAGGTCTTGCTGAACCGCTTCGGTGAGTTTGGCGTCCTGGCTGGTGAGATAGAAGACGTCGATCGCGGTTTCGCCTTCGGTGTCGATGAGGGCCACCTTGATGTTGCAGTCGTGCCGGTTGAAGGCGAGGGCGATCTGGCGCAGCAAGCCGGGCAGGTCCTGGGCCACGACTTGCAGAATGGTGGCGTGGGAGGAGGACTCCGAGTCGAACTCCAGGCTGGTGGCCACCTCGACCTTGAGATTGCCGGGGTTGTTCATGTGGCTGCGGCCTTCGAGCAGTTGCTCGACCGGAAGCTTGAGAGCGACCACATCGTGGAGGCATTCGCGGAAGCGATCCCGCTCGCTGGGGTTCAGCTCCAGGGTACGGAAACTGTCGGTGAACTGGAAACTGTCAACGATGACGCCATTGTCATTGGAGAAGGCTCCGGCCTTGACGACGTTCATGCCCCAGGCGGCCAGGGCGCCGGCCACGTCGGCAAAGAGGCGTGAGCGGTCGCGGGTGATGACCGTGAGGTCGAAGAGCTGGCGGTGGGGGTGGAGATCGAGCTGGACGGAGTCCTGATCGAGATTGAGGGACATCTGGAAGTGTTCGCGGATCTGCTCGGGGAGGCGGGTTTGCAAGTAGCGTTGGGGCAGGCCTTCCAGGAATTGTTGCAGTTCTTCAGACTGTGCGGCGGGCACCATGGCGCGGATGCGGTTGAGCAGGGTGGGATTGATGGCTGCGCGGTAGCGAACCTCGTCGACGGAGCGGTCCATGAAGTTGGCGGTGGCCATGTAGAGCTGCCAGAGATTCTCGGCCTTCCAGGGGGTCAGCGCATCCGGGTTGACGGCCTTGATGTCGGCGAAGGTCAGCAGCGTGAGCATCTTCAGCATCACGGGGTTGCCGATCTTCTCAGCGAAACCTCGCACGTTTTCCAGGTCGAAGACGTCGCGTCGCAGGGCGTTGGACATCTCCAGGTGAAGGCGGATGAGATCGAGGACGGCCTCGCGCTCTTCGGCGTCGAACTCCAGGCGGGCTAGGAATGCGTCGGCGAGCTCGACGCTGGGGGCGACGTGGTCTTCGCCGCGCCGTGCCTTGCCAGTGTCATGCAGCAGCAGGGTGAGCAGGAAAAGGTCAAGACGATCGATTTCGGGGAGCAGCTGGGCCAGTTGCCGTTCGTAGCTGTTCGTGGGCTGGCGCAGGGCGTGGACGTTGTCAATCGTGAGGAAGGTGTGCTCGTCGACGGTATAGCGGTGATAACTGTCGCGAATGACCAGAGCGTCGATGCCGTGGAATTCCGGGACGAGCATTTCAAGAATGCCCAGCGCGTGCATGGTGCGCAAGGCGTGTGCTGCGTGGGGCCCCAGCAGCACTTCGCGCAGGGCGTTCCACAGGTACGGACCCTCGGGGATGTGGATGGCCAAGGCGGGCAGCGCATCGGAGATGCGGTCTTCGGCGGCTTGCGAAAGTGTGTACCCGTGGGTAGCCATCAGCGAGAAAATACGCAGGATGGAATTGGCGTCGTTGAACTGCGCGCCTGGAGCGATGTCGATGCGGCCTTGGTCAAGCAGGAAGTCGGTGCCGGCGATGGGGGTTTGGCGGCGGCGGAACTGGCGGTAGAAGCTGACCGGGGCGGGCAGGCTCTCCATGAGCAGCGCGGCGCGGCGATAGATGACGCGCGCATGACGATAGTAGGTGCGCATCCAATAGGCCGGGTCGGCGGTGCCGCGGGTTTCAAGGCCGATGGAGTTGGCAGCGGCCTCGTCCTGGGATTGCCAGTCGAGGGTATTGTCGTCGCGTCCGTGGCGGAAGTGGAGGAAACATCGCGCGGCAGCGAGGAAGTCGAAGGCGGCCTCGGCGTCGCCGCGGGCGCTTTGGAAGACGCTGCCACGGTGACGGGGCCACTCCTTGGTTTCCTTGAGTTGAAAGAGCAGGGCGAACCAGACGGCCAGGTGGTAGTCGCGCAGACCGCCGGGACATTCCTTGATGTTGGGTTCGAGATGAAAGATGGTGTCGCCGAATTTGGCGTGGCGCGTGCGGGCGATCTCGCCCAGCTTCTGGGCGATAGTGTTCCACTCGCTCAGCACAAGGCTGGGCAGAACGGTCTGGTGGAGCTGCTGGTATAGAGGAAAGTTGCCGGCCAGAAATCGGCGGTCGAGCGTTGCCAGGGTGAACTCGAGGTTATCGGGGTCGAAGCGGCCGGCTTCCTTGAGGGTGCGGGAACAGGGACTTGCCCGCAGGCCAACGTCCCACATGCACTGAACAAAGGTGCGGACCGTCTCTTTGGACTGGGCCTCGGCCTTGTCGTCGGCAAAAGCGAAGAGAATGTCGATGTCGGAGTAGGGGAAGAGATCCTTGCGCCCATAGCCGCCCAGCGCCAGCAGGGAGACACTCTGCGCGGAGGGGCCTGTGAAGACGCGTCGCCACATTTCGATCAGGAGGCGGTCAACCACGGCGGAGCGACGGCGAATGGATGCCGTGCCGTCGCCAGTGCGCTCAAAGGTTTCGCGCACCAGCGCCATCTCCTGCGTATACTGCTCCCGAAGATCGTCAACCGCTAAAGCGACTGGACTCATGAGTGATTGTTCGTGGCTTGCCGAAGCAAAAATGAATTATTAACAGGATAAGCGAAGTTGGAGCGGATGGGGGATTTTTGCTTGCCCGGGGCCAAAAGATGGGACGGGCGGATGCCGCAAACAGGATTGTTCACAGGCTCGAAAGTGCAGCATACGGCTTCAAAACCAAGGATTTCAGCGAAGAACGCAACGTGCCTGTCTTCCACATGGCCGCCAAAGCCGTTTTTTATTCAAATCATGGCCGGGGTGTCCAAAGAGGAAACACCAACTCTGTTCATTCTTCGCTAGAATGGTGCTGCCGGACAAATTCGCGGTTCCCGAAAAGTGGGCGTCGTGCCGTTCCACCCCAGCCGCAGAGTGCGACCCTCAGTCACGCGGCGTGGAGGGGGAATTCATGATATTGCGCGAGCAGCGAAAGTGGTTCCGGGCGTAGGACGTGCTTCAGATGCAATGATGAGTACTTTCTGGCTGCCACGAGTCAGTTGTGCGGCCGGGAACTCAGCCAGAAAATGGCAAGTTGAGGCTGTCGCGAGGAGGATACCATCGGCGCGCGAATGCGGTTAGGCGATCTGCTTATCAACGCGAATCTGGTCACGGTTATGGACGTTGACGCTGCACTGGAGCGTCAGTCCGCCAACGGGGGCCGCTTGGGCGACAACCTGGTGGCGATGGGAGTCGTCGACCAGAAAGTCGTGGATAGTTTTTTGAAGCGCATTCCCTCGGAGCCGGCCGATCTTGAGGCGACAGGAATCGACAAGCTTGATCTTATGGGCTTGTTGCTGAAGCTGATCTATGTAGGCCGCCTGGAAACCTGCCGTCAGTTTGTCGATGCCATCAAGTTGCCATACATTCTTGTGACCGATCTGATCAAGATGGCGATCGACCGCCAACTGCTGCGCACGCTGGGAATGAGCGATGCCTTCAGCCCGATTGATATGCGCTACACGTTCACCGAAGAAGGCAAGCGCTGGACGATCGATGTCCTCGATCAGTTGCGCTATGCGGGACCCGCGCCGGTTACGATCGAAGATTTTTCATACCAGGTGAGCCTTCAGAAGCTGACCAACGAGTTGATCACCTTCGAGCGTATCGCCAAGTCGCTGGGGTATCTGACCTTCGACGATAGCATTCTGGAACAAAGCGGGCCGGCGTTGAACTCGGGCCGGGCCATGCTCCTTTATGGTCCGCCGGGCAATGGCAAGACCTCGTTCGCGCACGCCTTAGGAAGCGTTTTCAGCGATGTGATCTACGTGCCGTACGCGATCAGCGTCGAAGGACAGATCATCCGCTTCTACGACCCTAGCGTTCATTTCCAGGTGAGTCCAGCCAGGCTGGACGACGAAAGCGGGTCCTCGTTTGTTAGGGCCGAGGAATATGACGCGCGATGGGTTCCCTGCCGGAGGCCTTTCATCTGCACGGGCGGCGAACTGACGCTGGATATGTTGGATCTTCGCTATGACCAGAACGGCCACTTCTACGAGGCGCCATTGCACATGAAGGCGCTGGGAGGCTGTTTCATCATCGACGACTTCGGCCGCCAGCTGGTTAGCCCGAAAGCCCTGCTCAACCGCTGGATCGTGCCCCTAGAAAACCGTGTCGACTATATGAAGCTGCATACCGGAAAGAGCTTCAGCATCCCCTTTGAGGAACTGGTCATCTTTTCTACCAATCTGGAGCCGGAAGACCTGATGGATCCTGCCTTCTTGCGCCGCCTCCCCTACAAGATCGAGATCGGAGCGCCCAGTCTGGATATATACAGGCGCATCTTCGAAAAGGAGTGCGCAAAACAGGGCTTGCCGCTCCCTGAAGAAGTATTCAACGCCATTGTGTGGAGGCTCAAGTCAGAAAAGGGCCTTGAGCTTGCCTCCTATCAGCCGAGGTTCCTCGTCGATCAGGTGGTGGCCACCTGCCGGTTCATGAAGGTGCCTCCGCATTTCGAGCCGCGGTTCATCGACTACGCGCTCAATAATCTGAAAGTGCGGCGCAGCACGTCGCCCGTCCCTACCGAAGCATCCGTCAGCGAGTGAGACAGCGTGCCTCAGTTCTGGCAAGAACTGAGGCACACATGGGAAGAGTTTTCAGATGGCAGCTTCTCCGCGTTCGTCGTTGCGAATGCGGATGGCGTCTTCAACGCTGCTGATGAAGATTTTCCCGTCGCCGATGCGTCCGGTGCGGGCAGCGCCAATGATAGCCTGAACGGTCTTTTCCTTCTGATCGTCGGTAACCACCAGCTCAATTTTGATTTTTGGGAGCAGGTCGACCGTATATTCGCGGCCGCGGTAGAACTCGGTGTGGCCCTTTTGGCGGCCGTGGCCGCGGGCTTCGAGAATGGTCATGCCTTCTATCCCTGCTTCGAGCAGGGCATCCTTGACAGCATCCAGCTTGGAGGGCTGGAGAATAGCTTCGATCTTGAGCATACGCAAAACGCCTCGTTTGACAGCGTAACAGGCTGGGGGGCTAGTTGGGCTAGTCCCCCCAATTTTTTGATCAAAAGTACCAAAGCAACAACCTTACGAGTTGAGGTCGTAGCCTTCTTCGTTGTGCTGCGAGAGGTCGAGGCCTTCGGCTTCCTGCTCGGGCGAGAGACGCAGGCCGACAAGCTTGTCAACGACGAAAAGCAGCGCCAATGTGCCTACGATGGAGATGCACCAGGCAATGGCGACGCCAGCGAACTGGTTGAGCAACTGGCCCCAATGGCCATCAATGGCGCCGGAGGGGAGCGGGTTGCCTGCCGCATCCTTGAAGACGGGGTTGATGACGCTGGCGGCGAAGAGGCCCGTCAGCAGGGCGCCTAAAGTTCCGCCGGCTCCGTGGACGCCAAAGGCGTCGAGAGAGTCGTCATAACCGAAGAAGCCTTTGACGATGAAGACCATGAAGAAGCAGAAGAAGCCGGCAATGAGGCCGATGGCCAGGGCGCTCATGGGCTGGACAAAACCGGAGGCCGGGGTGATGGCTACCAGCCCGGCAACCGCGCCGGAGATGGCGCCCAGGGCGGTCGGCTTGCCGTTGCGAATCCATTCGGCGATGGACCAGCCGACGGCTGCCGCGGCGGCGGCGAAGTGAGTATTGACGAAAGCGCTGGTGGCCAGCGAGTTGGAACCGAGAGCGCTGCCGGCATTGAAGCCGAACCAGCCGACCCACAGCAAACAGGCGCCGATGAAGCTGATCACCATGGAGTGGGGCTGCATCTTGGTGTAGGGGTAGCCTGCGCGCTTGCCCAGGTAGATGCAGGTGACCAGCGCGGAGACGCCGCTGGTGATATGAACGACGGTGCCGCCGGCGAAGTCGAGGCTGGGAATGTGGCCGCCGGAGGCGTTCAGCAGGCCGCCGACGCCCCAGACCATGTGGGCCATGGGGCAATAGACAATCAGCGACCAGAGCGAAAGGAAAAGGGCCATGGCGCTGAACTTCATGCGTTCGGCAAAGGCGCCGGTGATCAGCGCCGGGGTGATAATGGCGAACATGAGCTGGTAGATCATGAAGGTCTGCTCGGGAATGGTGGGAGCGTAGGCGGGATTGGGCGCCAGACCGACGCCGCGAAGAAAGAGGTGGTGGAAGTCGCCGATGAAGAGGTTGCCTGGACCAAAGGCCAGCGAATAACCAACGATGGCCCAGAGAATGGTGACCAGGCCCATCATGGCAAAACTCTGCATCATGGTGCCGAGGACGTTCTTCTTTCGGACCAGTCCGCCATAGAAGAGGGCCAGGCCGGGGCCGGTCATCAGAAGAACCAGAGCGGCGGAGGTCAGCATCCAGGCGTTATCGCCGGCCGACTGGGCGCTGGCGCTGGCGGCCTGAGCGGCTTTAACGGCCTGTTGGAGGGCTGCGATCTGGGCTTGTGTGTCCTGTGCTGCGGGTTGCGCGAGAGCCAGGGCCGGGATTCCCAGAACGGCGGACAAGGAAAAAAGTTTCATTCCACGATGCATGTGTTTCTGCTCCCAAGAAAGATGCGATCAACAAAAGTCTGGCGCTGGGGCGGAATTCCGGCCAGCTTTCCGGGTGAATAGAAGGAAGGTGCTCCGGCAGCGTATGTCTGCATAGTTCGAGGCATACGCCGGAGCAGAAAGCTCAAAGACTGCAATCGGGCATAACTTCACTGGAGTGTGAATTGAACTCTTCTGTTATTAGAAAGATTATTGTGACGCGCATAAGGAAGCCGTGAAGAAGCTGCAAATTACGGCCGGAAACAGCGTTTGGGTATAAATAACTATTGCAATCTCATCATGTTTGCGTTCAATGGATCTCTTTGTTGATTAGATCTAAGGGTGTTATCGAGAGGCGCTTCTGCTGAGAGAAGAGGCCTCTCGATGAAAGCAGGTCTGGTCCGTGCCGATGCCAGGACGGCTTCGGCCAAACGTCAGATGACGGAATCGCCGCGTTCGTCGTTGCGGATACGGATGGCTTCCTCGAAACGGCTGACGAAGATCTTTCCGTCGCCGATATGGCCGGTACGAGCGGCCGCGAGAATAACCTCGATGGCCTTTTCTTTCATGACGTCCGCGACGATCAATTCGATCTTGATCTTGGGGACAAGATCGACGGTGTACTCATGTCCGCGATAGAACTCGGTGTGGCCCTTCTGACGGCCGTGGCCGCGTGCTTCCAGAATGGTGATGCCCTCGATGCCCGCTTCGATTAATGCTTCCTTCACTGCGTCCAATCTGGTGGGTTGGATGACTGCTTCAATCTTGAACATCTGCAGATTCCTCGCTTGAGCGACTGACTTGGAAGTCGTGCCATTGGGCTTCTAGTATCCCACCCCGGCCGCAAAAATGCGCTGCCAGGGTGGGCATTCGAAGAAACGAATTACGAGTTGAAATCGTAGCCTTCTTCGCCGTGTTGGGAAAGGTCGAGGCCGGCGGCTTCCTCTTCGGCGGAGACGCGCAGGCCCATCGTCTTGTCTACCAGGAAGAGCAACACCAGAGTGCCGACAATAGCCAGTGACCATCCAATGCCCATGCCGACGGCCTGGTTGAGGACCTGGTGCCAGTTGCCGTCGATGGCTCCAGCGGGGTTGAAGTGGCCTGCGGCGTCCTTGCCGAAGACGGCGTTGATGGCGCCGCAGGCAAACAGACCGGTCAGCAGCGCGCCCATTGTTCCTCCGACGCCATGGACGCCGAATGCGTCAAGGGAGTCGTCATAGCCGAAGAACTTTTTGACTTTGAAGACCATGAAGGAGCAGACCACGCCGGCGATGAGGCCGATAAGAAGCGCGCTCATGGGCTGGACGTAGCCGGAGGCCTGGGTGATGGTAGCCAGTCCCGCGACCGCGCCTGAGATGCCGCCAAGGGCCGTGGGCTTGCCGTTCTGAATCCACTCGGAAACGACCCAGCCGATAGCTGCGGCTGCGGCTGCGAATTGGGTATTGACGAACGCGCTGGTGGCCAGCGGACCGGCATTCAGGGCGCTGCCGGCGTTGAATCCAAACCAGCCGAACCAGAGCAGAGCGGCGCCGATAAAGCTGAGCACCATGGAGTGAGGCGGCATATTCTCCTCCGGGTAGCCGGCGCGCTTGCCCAGATAGAGGGCGGTGACCAGGGCGGCAATGCCCGAGGTGATGTGAACCACGGTGCCACCGGCAAAGTCGAGAACTGGCCAGCGGCCTCCGGAGACGTTCAGCAGCCCACCCACTCCCCAGACCATGTGAGCCATGGGACAATAAATCACCAGCGACCAGAGAGAGAGAAAGACGGCCATGGAACTGAATTTGACGCGCTCGGCAAAGGCGCCGGTGATCAGCGCAGGGGTGATGATGGCGAACATGAGTTGATAAATCATGAACGTCTGCTCGGGGATGGTGCCGCCGTAGTTGGGGTTGGGATCGAGCGAGACGCCGCGCAGGAAGGCATGCTCAAGGCCGCCGATGAAGCAGTTGCCTGCGCCGAAGGCCAGCGAATAACCAACCAGCGCCCACAGGACGGTGATCAGACCCATCATGGCGAAGCTCTGCATCATCGTGCCCAGAATGTTCTTTTTGCGGACCAGTCCGCCATAGAAGAGAGTCAGGCCAGGCGCGGTCATCAGCAGCACGAGAGCCGCAGAGATCAACACCCAGGCGTTGTCGCCGGAGGTCTGGGCGTCATGAACAGCTTGTGTGAGGGCGGCGATCTGAGCCTGTGAGGCCGGGGCCGAGCCGAGTGGAGTCAGGTTGGGGGCGACGGCCAGCGCCATGGACGGAAGTCCCAGAATGGTGGAGACAAGCAGCAATGTGCGGCAACAAGACATGCGATTCCGCTCCGAAGACAGAATTGATCACATACAGATGAATAGACAGTGGGCAGATGCCGACTGCTTGCCAGTGGAACGGCAAGTAGCCAAATTCCCGGTTTCATCGATATATCGATATAAGGTTCTCATAAGGATATAAGGTTCCCATAAAGATTTGAGAAGTCATCTGCGCGGACGTGCAGCTTTTCCGGGCATGCCGGCTCAAGTTTTTGCACGCAAGGGGCGCAAGAGCGCAGCATTGCGCGAATGCCGGAAAAGGAATGCTCAGGATGGATTCAGGGAGGGGAGCGGCCCAATGGAATGAGCTATAAGGAACAGACTCAAGGCAGACAGGGAGGATTACACTAAACAAGATATGACGGTCACAGCAGAACAGGACCATTATCTATTCGGAGCGTTGGAAAGCAGTGCGCAGAACCGTGTCAAGTTGCGGGAAGTGAACTACGGCTTTGAGCAGCCTGAGGGCGTTTTGCTGACTTCGCTGGATTACGCCGTCAACTGGATAAGGAAGAACTCCATTTGGCCGATGACCTTTGGCCTGGCCTGCTGCGCCATCGAGATGATGTCGATGGGCGGGGCGCGTTTCGACGCCGCGCGCTTCGGTGCCGAGGTCTTCCGGCCTTCGCCCCGGCAGGCGGACCTGATGGTGGTTGCCGGGCGGGTTTCGCAGAAGATGGCGCCGGTGATTCGCCGGCTTTATGACCAGATGGTGGAACCGAAGTGGGTGATCTCGATGGGCGCTTGCGCCACCTCAGGTGGAGTCTTTAACAACTACGCGGTAGTGCAGGGCGTTAGCCGGATAATCCCTGTGGACGTTTATGTGCCTGGATGTCCGCCGCGCCCGGAGCAACTTATGTACGCGATTACGCTTCTACAGGAGAAGATTCAGCGTGAGCGGCGCAGTTTGCTGAGGACGCTGAATGCGGAGTAGGCATGGGTACAGGGACCGATTCCAGTGGCGTGGTTACCAAAGTCACCTATTGGCTTATCGTGGGACTTTTGGGTGAGAGAGGAGACGGTAACCTGTTGAAAAAAAGTCGTCATTGGCAAACGTACGTATGGTACGGTAAACGATGGAAGTAAGATGATGTCCGGTTCTTCGTTCGTAAAGGACCGATTCGGTTCCAGTGCGAGTTGTTTCCAGTGCTCGTAAGTGGTTTTGTCCATTTGTCGTTCAGATTGATTGTGGAGGAAAAGAACATGTTCTCTCGCGTTTCGAAGTCTTTGTGCCGGTTACTTGCCCTAGCATGTGTGGTAGCGATACCCCTTGCTCTTGGAGCCCAGGAATCGACAAAACCTGCTGCGAAGGCCTCACTTGGCGATTCCCCTTCCAAATGGGACATCTTTGCAGGTTATAGTTTCCTTGCCCCGAAGGGAACAGTGAACGGTTTTGACTACACGCACGTCAACGCAGGCGCGATTGGGAGCCTCACCAGGTATTTCAACAACAATATCGGTGTGCAGCTTGAGGGAGATTACCACAACGACGGCGACGGCAGCGCAAGTTCGCCGAGCAATGACTTCGGTGGCATATCGGGAGGCTTGATCTATCGCTTCCCCCGCGCGAAGTTTACGCCGTTTGTCCACGTGCTGGCCGGCGCGGAGAGCGTCGGCAGCTACTATCAGGAGAACAAGTGGGGTCCGGTGATTACAGCCGGCGGTGGCTTGGATTACGACATTAATCGCCATTGGGCGATTCGCCTCTTCCAGGCGGATTACCAGTACACGCACGAGAGCTTCCCTGCGGTTTCAGGTGGCAACGAGGGCGTCAATTTCAACGCGATGCGTTTGAGCGCGGGCCTGGTGTTCCACGTCGGCACGATTGCGCCGCCAGAGCCGGTCACGGTGGCCTGCTCGGCCAGTCCGGCTTCGGTCTTTCCGGGCGATCCGATCGCATTGACGGCGACCTCCACCAACCTGGATCCGAAGCTGAATGCAATTTACAGCTGGACGGGAACGGGAGTGACGGGCACCGGAACGGCGGCCACAGTGGCGACCGGTTCGCTTGCTCCGGGCACCTATACGGTCAAGTGCGGAGTCAAGGAAGGCAAGCCGGGCAAGGAAGGCCTCAAGCCATGGCAATTTGCCGAGGCTTCGACCAGCTTTACGGTGAAGGCGTTTGAGCCGCCGACGATCAGCTGCTCGACGAGTCCCAGCACCATCAAGCCTGGTGATACGGCCACAGTGACGGCTACGGGTGTAAGCCCGCAGAACCGCCCGTTGACCTATAGCTTCTCTGCCACCTCCGGCTCCATCAGCGGAACCGGCGCCACGGCGAGCTTCTCTTCAGTGGGTGCGCCGACCGGCCCCATCGGGATCACCTGCAATGTGACTGACGACAAGGGTCAGACGGCCACTGCGAACACCAGCGTGACCATCACTGCGCCGTACGTCGCCCCGATCCCTCATAGCCAGGCGCTTTGCTCTATCAGCTTCTCGAAGGACACGAAGCGTCCGACGCGTGTTGACAACGAAGCCAAGGCTTGCCTTGACGAAGTTGCTCTTGACCTGCAGAAGCAGTCGGATGCCAAGGCCGTTGTAGTTGGCAATTCGAATGCCAAGGAGAAGGAGAAGCTGGCCAAGGAAGAAAAGGCAGCCGGGAAGCACAAGCACCTCAAGGTGAAGGTGGTGGATCCTGCCGCCGAGCGCGCCGTTAACACGAAGGACTACTTGGTAACCGAGAAGGGCATTGATGCCAGCCGCGTCAGCGTGGCGACAAGCACGACGGACGAGCAGAATGCGCAAGATTACCTGGTGCCCTCCGGCGCTACCTTCGCGACCGATGTGACCGGAACTACCCCGGTGGACGAGGCCGCTGTGAAGGCGCAGCCCCGCAAGGCGCTGCCTGCGAAGCACGCGCACAAGAAGGCCGCGGCCAAGAAGGCAGTTGAGCCCGCGAAGTAGGCCTCCGGCCTGCTCCCGGTAAAATCAAGAGCCCGGCCCCCACGATTCGACGATGGGGGCCGGGCAGTTACAGGGTTGAGGAATTCCTCGTGCAATCATTTGAGGTTGACCGGTGAGCCGGTCAACCTCTTCTCTTCTATGCGCTCTTTCACGCACGTTTTTTGTTTCAGGGAGTCTGTTGTCTGCATGAATAGAATGCGAATCTGCCTTGATTCTTTTCGACGGTCCGGACTATTCGCGCTAGTTTTACTATTGGTTCTGTTTTCGCCGCAGGTTCCGATATTGAAGGCGCAGGCATTTTGGAGCGCGGTTGGCCCTGCGGGCGGCGACGCGCGCGCCATTGCGGCAGTTCCCGGTCATCCCAATCATCTATTTCTAGGCACGACGAACAGTTGGCTTTACGAGTCCCTGGATGGAGGCTCTTCCTGGCGTCGGCTTGCGAAGCTGGACTCCTTCGATGACTTGATTCTGGACCATATCGTCGTGGACGAAGCTAGTCCGGCTACCATCTTTGTGGCTGCGTGGAGGCTCGACCATCCAGACGGCGGTCTTTGGGTGAGCCACGACGGGGGCCAGAGCTGGAGCGAGATCAAGGGGCTGATGGGCCAGTCGATCCGCGCATTCGCGCAGGCGCCCTCAAACCCAGCGATGCTTTTTGCCGGAACTCTCGAAGGGGTTTTCAGGAGCAGCGATGCCGGCGTCTCCTGGACCCTGATCAGCCCTCCGGGCAGCCATGAGATTCACGAGGTGGAGTCGCTGGCGATCGATCCGACGGATCCTGATGTAATCTTTGCAGGCACCTGGCATTTGCCGTGGAAAACCACCGATGGCGGGAAGAACTGGCGCAGCATCAAGCAGGGCATTATCGATGACTCCGACGTCTTCTCGATCATCATTGATCCGGTCAAGCCGAAGACTGTTTTTGCCAGTGCGTGCAGCGGCATCTACAAGAGCGAAAACGCTGGCAGGCTGTTCAAGAAAATCCACGGCATTCCCGCCACCGCGCGGAGAACGCGCGTGCTGAAGCAGGATCCGGTAAATCGTGGCGTAGTGTACGCGGGGACCACGGAGGGACTTTACAAGACCGTAGACGGAGGCAGGAGCTTCGAGCGCATGACCAGGCCGGACGTGATCGTGAATGATGTCTTTGTCGATCCGGAAGACTCTGATCGTGTATTGCTTGCCACAGACCGCGGAGGGGTTCTGTTCAGCAAGGACGCGGGGGCCAGCTTTGTGGCCGCCAATAACGGCTTCTCAGGCCGCAAAGTCGAGGCTCTGCTGGTGGACAGCAGCGACTCCAAGCGGCTTTATGCAGGGGTCGTGAACGACAAAGCCTATGGCGGTGTTTTTGTTTCGGGCGATGGCGGCGCAGGCTGGGAGCAGATTGGCAATGGGCTGGACGGGCGCGATGTCTTTGCTCTGGCCGAGTCGCCGAAGGGCACGATTCTGGCGGGAACCAATCACGGCATTTTTGCGCTGGAAGCGGACGCCAGTGAGGCGCTGGGCGGAAGTTGGAGTCCACGAAACAAGATTCAGAACACATTGGTAAAGACGGCCATCGAAACGCATTATGGAACGCGCGTCCATGTGGAAAAGCACGTCAAGGATACGGTGCGAGAAATCGAAGGCCGCGTCTTCGCGCTCGACCTCTCTTCAGATACGTGGCTGGCCTCTATTGCCGGCGGTCTGTTCACCAGCGCGGATCAGGGAGCCTCCTGGCAGGGTGGTCCCGTGATGGGCTCAGGTGATTATCGTTCCATTGCCGTGCATGGGAAGTTGCTGGCTGCTGCGCGGCAGGGTGGAGTGGTGCTGTCGGAAGACGCAGGTCATAGCTGGATGCCGATCACCATTCCAGCGGTGCTTACGCGCATTCATTGCATTGCGTTCTCCGCGGACGGGACATTATGGCTGGGTGCACGCGAGGGCGTCTACTTCACGCATGATTCGGGCAAGACCTGGTTGTGGGTTCGCAGGTTTCCGCTGGTCGATGTAGATGATATTTCCTATGACTTTCACCTGAACAGAGTTCTTGTCAGCTCGCGGTCGAGCGACCTTGTCTACGCCCTTGATCCCAAGTCATTGCAATGGAAGTGGGCTCGGACCGGTTACCGCATCAACCGCGTGCGCGCGGCGGGAGGCAGGCTGCTGGCGGCCTCGCTCTTTGATGGCGTTCTGATTGAGCCGCGAGCAGCCGGAGTGGAAACCGGGCAACGGTGATGCCGAAGAATGGAGTGGCTTCCGGGGCTTGCTGATTACCAAGCAGGTATTCGATTTCGCTGGAAAAGAGCGAAAAATGAGCCCCTCACTCCATTCGTGAGTCAAGGGAACCGGACTCTCTGGCCCTGCCGAACCACTCCACCGCTGCGCCGACCAGTGGGGCATCGTCCTTGAGCGCGGAAGGCAGCACACGGAGATTCAGGCCCTGCAATTGGGTCTCAGCGACCGGCAGGAAAAGATGCGCCGAGCGGGAGATGGCTCCGCCCAGAACCACCACTTGCGGGGCGAAGACAGAGACAACCATGCGCAGCGCAATACCGAGATGGCGGCCGAAATCCGCAAAGACAGCGGCGGCAGCCGGATCGTCCGCAACTGCCGAGGCAATCTCGACCACCTCGCGCAGCGTGCCGGTGCGATCTTCATAGTTGCCCTGGATGGCGCGGGTGGAGAGATAATCCTCGACGATTCCATCTTCGTAGGAAAGATTCCAAATCTCTCCGTCGAGAGGAACGCCGGGGCCATCGGTAACCACACGGCCATCGACGGCGAAGGCTGAACCGATGCCGGTTCCCAGCGTTATGCCGACTGCGCGCGGAAGGTCGCGGGCCGCTCCGGCGCCTATTTCGCCGAGCAGGAAGGCGGCGGAGTCGTGCAGGAAGCGCACCTGCGCGGGCTGCCAGCCAAAGCACGCGGCCAAAGCCTGGCGCAGTTCCACCCCGTAAAGAAAAGGCAGCTTGTGCTTCATGCGGCTGATGCCAGCAGCGAAATCGAAGGGGCCAGGGAAGGCCAGCTCAGCTCCGGAAATACCCGCAAAGCCCGCGGAAGCCTTTACTCCCAGAGAGTGCAGGAAGGCTACGAAGGCATCGCTGGATTGCTCGGCAGGGTAGGGGGCGCTGACAATCGGCCCAAGCTCGTAGTCACTTTCGCGGCAAACAGCGGCGGCCACATGGCTGCCTCCAACATCGTAGACGATGACGGAATTTTCGATCTCAGCGGTCATGCAAGCCTCCCAATTGATAACATTTTTATAAGTAGAATACACCAGCGATAACCGCGTTCTCGCCGGAATCGAGCGCGATTGCTCGTCTTTACCGGAGGAATACCGAAGCAGCAAACGAGACGAATTCGAGCACGGGTTACCGGTGCGGAGTTACGATTGTGCGGGGCATGTCGGGACATATGAGGTACCAGAAGCTTGCGTTTGAGTTAGTCGGGGTGATCGTCTTCCATGTATAATAATAGAGATATCCATCTATATGTAGCTTTAATCTCCCTCTCGTGTATGGGGGATCCGGTTTTTTAACTGAGCTGAACCACGCGGTCGGATGCTTGCGATTTTGCTCCAAGGAAAGTTTCCGCATCGGGGGAAAATGATCAGGAAGAGAGTGTCTGTCGTCGTATCTTGTTTGTTTGCCGGTTGCCTGGCGGCTCATGCCGACTCCGCTCCTTTTGGCGTCTTGAGCGCCTATAACCTTGTGGCGTTGGGAACCACGGGCAGCAATGCTATTGCCGGCAATGTTTCGACCGGCTCCGACGTGGAAGGGCGCGTGGCCGCAGTCAACGACCTGATGAGTGTAGGCACGATAGGCGCAACGCTGCGCAACGATCCATGGGGATCGTTGGCGAACGGCTATGCGCTGGTGGCGGGCGGGGGAATTACCACTACGCAAAGCTTCAGCATAGGATGCACCGGTTGCAACGCCTGGGCACCGTCGAGCAGCGCCAAGATCAATTTCAACGGCGGTGGCCAGCTTTATACAACCGAAACAGATCCGATCAACTTCAACTCAGTCCGTTCGACGATGCAGGCTGAGAGCGCATATCTGGCCACGCTGACGGCGAACGGAACGGTGAGCGGCAATACTTTGACCGGCACCAGCACGACGCTCAATGTCTTCAATCTGACCACCGCGCAAGTTGCCAATATCAATAATATGAGCATTGTGACGCCGCCCGGTTCAACGGTGATTATCAATGTCGTCAATACCGATTCCGACAATACATTCGCGCTTACAACTGCAATGAGCATTGACGGTGCGCAGGCCAGCGACAGTAACTACGACAACGGCGATATTCTCTTTAACTTTCCTCAAGCCACGGCTCTTGATATCAACGCTCAATTCGATGCGTCGATTCTGGCGCCGTACTCGATTTTGAACGGAAGCAACCAGATGGGCGGCAACTTTATTGTTGCCCAGATTGACGCCACTGGAGAAGTGCACAATCACGAGTTCGATGGCACTGTGCCTACGCCGCCAGAAGACGAGGCGCCCGAGCCTGCGTCACTTGGGCTGATGGGAACCGGCCTCTTGCTCATGGCTGGTAAGCTTTGGCGGTTAAAGCGCGCGTAAGTGTTTTTTGTTCTTACGTTCGAGGGTCCAGCCTTGATTACAGAAATCAGTTCGGTTGATTCCGTTATGCGTGCATCATGCCATGCCCACCCAAGCCGGAAGAAATGGACGCGGCGAGGGGTGGGGCAATGATGATATCCCAATATTGGTTGAACAGCTTTTTACTGACGAAACGGCAAGACGACGGGCTTTGAGAAGCCTTTTTTGTGGTTGTTATACCATGATTGCATGCAGGTGGCGCGGTCGGGCGGGTCTTCCCAACTGGATCCATCCGCGAAGAGAACGCTGGTCAGCACAAACGCGCCTCCGCCGCCATGTTCGAAGTCGAGATTCGAGCGGTCCCAGGAAAGTGTCTTGGCCGCATCCTGTTTTATCTCCTTGTTCCAGCCGAACTCACGCAATGGCTTTGTGTCGTCAAGGTTCCAGTGAATCCATTTCCAATGTTCGGTCGCGTCGGCGAGTGCGGCGTTGAAAGTGATGCCGGCAATCTTTTTGCCGCTCACGTTCTTTACGCGAATACTGACTCCACTGAAGTCTCCCGCGGGAGTGAACTTCAAGAAAGCGAGTGGGCAACTGGACGGCGCCGCGCCAGATTGCGCGAGAACCGGCAGCGGAAGAAACGAAGCTGCAAGAACCAAGGTGGAAATCCAATGGCCTTTCATCGAATTGAATCCTCCTAGAGCAATTTCCGGGTTATCATTTCGCGGCAGAAACCAAGGTGAGTGGCTCCTTCGCGAGGAAGAAGTCACTTGAAGTGACGAGCCCCAATTCCTGTAACCCAGAGAACCGGGATAAGTTGCGGAGGGGTTCAAACAGATTCGTTAGTTTCTCACTTCTCTTACTTCAAACAGAACGGTCAGCGCTCGCGCCGAGGGTAAGACGGAGGCAACGCTCTTAGCCATGGCTCTGGGGCTGGTCGCTCTATTCCAGAAACTCGCGCACAAAGGGATCCTGGCTACTGACTAACTCTTGCAGGGAGCCATCGAAGATAAGACGGCCTTCCTGAAGCATGAGGAAGGTGGTATGGGGGTCGGTTTCGTCTTTGGGGAAGGGAACCATGCGGCCGGCCTGGGGATCGAAGCGGTGGTTGCAGAGCATCAGGGCATCCTGAAGGCGATGGGTGACCATCAGCGACGGGGTGTGCAGGACGTCGCGCTCCTTGACGATCAACTCGATGATGGTGGTGGAGGTGACGGGATCGAGGCCGCCGGTAGGCGAGTCGTAGAGCAGCAGTTCGGGCTGGCTGATGAGGGCGCGGGCGATGGCTACGCGGCGGCGCATTCCGCCCGAGAGGCTGGCAGGATAGAGGGCGAAGGTTTCCTCCAACTCGACAAAGCGCAGAGCCTCGCGGACGCGGCGGTCGATTTCTTCGTCTAAGACCCGCTCCTGAATCAACTGGAAGGCGACGTTATCGCGAACGGTGAGCGAATCGAAGAGAGCGCCTTCCTGGAAGACCATGCCGATGCGCGCGCGCAAGGGGAAAAGCAGCTCTTCGCGCATGCGGGCAATCTCTTGGCCGAAGAGCAGGATGCTGCCCTCGTCGGGGCGCAGCAGACCGTTGGCGAGCTTCAGCAGAACGCTCTTGCCCACGCCCGCGGGGCCGAGCAGAACGCGAGTTTCTCCGGGCGCGACTGAGAAGCTGACGTCCTCCAGCACCGGCGGGCCGTCGAATGCGATGGAGACGTTGCGAAAGGCCACGACCGGGCTGGCTTCCTTTGCGGAAGGCACGTCGTGGCCGTGCTGCTCCTGGGCTGAGTTCACATCCATCCGGCAAAGAGCGAAAGCAAAACCTGGGTGAGAAGAAAATCGACGAAGAGGATCAGCACCGAGGAGGTGACCACGGCCTGAATGGTGGAGCGGCCCACGCCCTGGGTCCCTCCGGTGGTTCTCATGCCGTAGAAGCAGCCGATCGAGCTGAGGATGTAGCCGTAGAAGAGCGGCTTCACCAGTCCCTGAACGATGTCGGGAAGGCGAAGATGCTCCCATGCCATGGAGAAGTACTGGGTGCCGTTCTGGTGGTTCATGAAGACGGTGACGAGGCCGCCGCCGAGGATGGCGCAGGCATCAGCCACGATCGTCAGGAAGAAGAGCATGGAGATGCTGGCAAAGATGCGCGGGGTGACGAGCTTGCGCACGGGGTCCACGCCCAAAGCGCGCATGGCGTCGATTTGCTCGGTGACAACCATGGAACCCAGTTCGCTGGCCATGGAGCTCGAGTTGCGGCCGGCGACCATGATGCCGGTCAGCACCGGGCCCAGCTCGCGGATCATGGTCAGGCTCACGAACTGGCCGGTTACCGCGGTGGCGCCGAAAGCCGCGAGCGTGGCCGCGGATTGCAGCGCCAGCACGCCGCCGGTGGAGAGGCCGGAGAGAATCACGATCGGCAGGGAACCGAAGCCGATGATATCGGACTGAACGAGGAATTCTGACCAGTAAATCGGAGGGTGAAAGAGATTGGTGACGGCACGCCATGCGAACAGGGAGTAGTCCTGCACAGTGAGCACGAGTTTCTTGGCTGTATTCTCGATTTTGCCAATCGCCATCGCGTATGCCGTACCGAGGAGTGAAGAGTTACGCCACTCTCATCGACAGGATAGCGCATGAGGGGGTGGAATCAGGGAACAGAGATCAGAGATCAAGGAAGCTCGCGCTGAGCGGACTCCGGCGGGGTGGACGGTAAACTAGCATGGGAAGTGAACAAGAATTGAATTTTGAAGCGGCAGAAAAGCTGGATGCGTTTTTCGGCGGGTTCGCGGGTCCTGCGCGCTCGCTCTTGTTGCTGGATTACGACGGGACGCTGGCGCCCTTTCGCGTGGATCGCTTCAAGGCGCGACCCTGGGCTGGCGTGCGGGAGCTGTTGACGGCTATCCAGAAGCAGGGCCGCACACGCATGGCGGTGATTACAGGGCGGCCGGCTGCGGAGATTGCGCCCATGCTCGCGCTCGATCCGCCGCTGGAGGTCTGGGGGCTGCACGGCGCCGAGCGGCTCTATCCGGACGGTCGGCGAGAGCTGGAACAGGCCCCGGTCGCGACCCAGGCCAAGCTGGAAGAGCTGCGCGAGTTTCTGCGGCGCGACAGCCTGGGCGGGCTCTTCGAGGACAAGGCCAATGGGGTGGTAATGCATTGGCGTGGTGTTTCGCGGCAGAAGGCGGAGCAGATCGAGCAGCGGACGCGGGCGCTGTTTGAGCCTCTGGCGCGCATGGAGGGACTGGCGCTGCTCGACTTCGATGCGGGGCTGGAACTGCGCGTGGGCCGCAACAAGGGCGGGGCAGTGGATGCGATTCTGGCGGAGCGTGCGGCCGGCGGCCGGGCGGATTCTCCTGTGGCCTACCTGGGCGACGATCTGAGCGACGAGGCTGCCTTTCGGGCGATCAACAGGGTAGGCTCGCGCGGGATGAGCGTGCTGGCGAGGCAAAAGCGGAGAGAGACCGCCGCGTGGGTCTGGTTGCGGCCTCCGGTGGAGCTGAAGGAGTTTCTGGAAAGATGGATAGAAGCAGGGAACAGGGAATAAAAAGATGACATCAGCGGACGATCTACGACTTTTGAAATGATTTTGGTTTGCAGCACGGTTGGTCATTCATTGAATGGCTGAACACTGCTCACCGGAGATGTTTTTGGAACGACGAGTTCTCTCGGCGCTCGGGAGCGCGACTTCTCCGAGTAAAATAGGAGAGGAGCGATGTGAGCAGCAGGTCCTCCGTATTGAAGCAGAAGGGGCGTCTGGAACAAATCAGTGCAAGACGCCGGAAAATGCGATTTCCAATAAGCTGCCATCAAGACGTTTTCTCCTTTGGAGGTTGATGGCGTTCAGCAGGGCGATTCACAATCTCGATTTTGATTTTTCATGAACGAATAGGAGAGTCGTAATGGCAGAGACAATCTTTAGCTCTTTTGAAACAGTGAAATACGAAGGTCCTTCAAGCAAGAAGGCCCTTGCCTACCGCTGGTATGATGCTGACCGGGTCGTACTGGGCAAGCCCCTCAAGGATCATTTGCGCTTCGCGGTAGCTTACTGGCACTCGCTTGGGATGGCAGGCGGCGACGCTTTTGGCGGACCGACGATCCAGCGCCCATGGTTTGAGGCCGGCGACCCGATTGCGCAAGCCAAGGTGAAGGCTGATGCTGCATTCGAGCTTTTCAGAGTGCTTGGTCTTCCCTTCTTTTGCTGGCATGATGCAGACATCGCGCCTGCTGGGGAGACGCTTGCCGAGAACCTGAAGAACTTCCACGTCATGGTGGATTATCTCGAAAAGAAGATGAGCAGCTATCCGACGAAGCTGCTTTGGGGAACAGCGAATCTCTTCTCGCATCCGCGGTTCATGGCCGGCGCCTCCACCAATCCCGATCCCGAGGTTTTTGCCTGGTGCGCGGCGACGGTGAAGAATTGCATGGATGCCACCAAGAGGCTCGGTGGTTCGAATTATGTGCTCTGGGGCGGACGCGAAGGCTACGAGACGCTGCTGAACACCAACATGAAGCAGGAACTCGATCAGATGGGGCGGTTCCTGACGCTGGTGGTGGAATACAAGCACAAGATCGGCTTTGACGGCCAGATTCTGATCGAACCCAAGCCGAAGGAACCGACGACGCACCAGTATGACTTTGACACCGCAACAGTGTACGGATTCCTGAAGCGCTTTGGCCTGGAAAACGAAGTCAGGGTCAATATCGAAGCCAACCACGCTCAACTGGCCGGCCATACGTTCGAGCATGAGATTGCGACGGCGGGCTCGCTGGGGATCCTGGGATCTCTGGATGTCAACCGCGGTGATGTGCTGCTGGGCTGGGACACGGATCAGTTCCCGAACGATCTGTGGTCGATGACGATGAGCATGTATCACGTGATCAAGGCTGGCGGACTGACCAAGGGTGGATGCAATTTTGACGCCCATGTTCGGCGCCAGAGCTTTACCGCCGAAGACATGGTTCATGCCCATGTGGGTGGCGTCGATCTGTGCGCTCGCGCATTCCTGACGGCTGCCAAGTTGATCGAAGACGGCCAATACGACGAGATTCTCACACAGCGCTATGCGGACTGGAAGTCGCCTGAGGCTGCGGCAATGCTCGAAGGCAAGGTTTCGCTGGATCAGATCGAGGCAGCGGCCCTCAAGAACGGCATCAACCCTCAACCGCGGTCTGGCAAGCAGGAGCAGATCGAAAACCTGCTGGGTCGCCTGATCTATTCCGACTCACTGTAGAAAGGCGGCATGGTGCCGAATGGCAGATTGCCATCCGTCGCCTCTGTTTTGCGAGCGTCCGGGAGTTTGCTCCCGGACGCTCGTTTTTTTTGAGACGGCCGCGAAGCGAGCAGTATGCCATTCGGCGATTGGTGCCAGTCGCCTGACCTTTGTAGCTGAAGACTGCGCCCTGATTCTGCCGCGCTACTCTCTGTTCTTCTTGTGAATCTCGATGCTGAGGCGCTTGATCTTCTGGTTGAGGGTCGAGAGGGGGATGTGGAACTGCTCGGCGGTTTCGGTCTGGTTCCAGTTGCAGCGCTCGAGCTTCTCGATGATGATGCGGCGCTCGATGTCTTCGAGGATGTCGAAGAGCGAGCTGTTGGGGTTGTGCGCCAGCAGCGCATCCTGAAAGCTGCGGCCGGTGATCTGTCCTGGCAGCAACTCCGAGCCGATGACCGGCCCCGAGGAGAGCACCACGCCGCGCTCGATGGCGTTTTCCAGTTCGCGGACGTTGCCGGGCCACTCGTAATCGATCAGCGCGCGCAAGGCGTCGGCCGAGAGACGGCGCGGCGAGAGGCCGTTTTCGTTGGCGTAGAACTCGAGGAAGTGCTGCGCCAGCAGGGGAATGTCTTCGCGGCGGGCGCGCAGGGGCGGCAGGTCGACGGTGATGACGTTGAGGCGGTAGAAGAGGTCTTCGCGGAAGCGGCCCTCGCGAACCTCGGTGCGCAGGTCGACATTGGTGGCGGCAAGGATGCGCACGTCCACCTGAATCTCCTGAATGCCGCCCAGGTGCATGAAGCGGCGGTCCTGCAGGACGCGCAGAATCTTGGCCTGGGTGTCCATGCCCATGGTGGCAATTTCGTCGAGGAAGAGCGTGCCGCCGTTGGCGACTTCAAAAAGACCTTTCTTGGAGGCGACGGCCGAGGTGAAGGCGCCCTTGACGTGGCCGAAGAGCGTGGATTCCAGCAGCTCCGAGGGCATGGCGCCGGTGTTGATGGGGACGAAGGCCTTGTCCTTGCGGGGCGAGTTGGCGTGGATGGCCTTGGCGATCAATTCCTTGCCGGTGCCGCTTTCGCCCTGAATGAGCACCGTGGAGCGGCTGGGCGCGACCTGGGCCACCAGATCGAAGACCTTCAGCATGGGCTCGCTCTTGCCCACGATGTTGGCGAAGTTGTAGCGCTGCTTGAGGGTGCGCTTGAGCTGCAGGTTCTCTTCTTCGGCGCGATGGCGGGCGACGGCGGAGCGGATGTCGGCCAGCAGCTTCTCGTTGTCCCAGGGCTTCTGGACGAAGTTCTCTGCGCCGGCGTGGATGGCGTCGACGACGTTGTCCACAGTGCCGTATGCGGTGATCATGATGACCGGCAGCTCGGGCTGGCGCTCCTTGATCTGGGGCAGCAGCTCAAGGCCGCTCTGGCCGGGGAGGGCCAGATCAAGCAGCAGCAGATCGTAGCTTTCCATCTCAAGCATCCGCAGTCCCTCCAGTCCGTCGGAGGCCATATTGACGGTGTATCCCTCGAGGTTGAGGAGCACTTCAAGCGATTCGCGGATGGAAGCCTCGTCATCGATGACGAGGATGTTCGCCAAACCGGAGTTGGCGGAGACGGCATTTGAAAATGCAGACGGATTCAAGGGAAGTTCGACCTCAGGCATGTACAGAATTCCTCAACATTGGAAACTCAAGATGGAAGGTTGTGCCGGAGCCGATCACGCTTTCAACGCGGATCTTGCCGGCGTGCTCCTGGATGATGCCGTAGGAGACAGACAGACCCAGACCTGTGCCGCGGCGTTTGCCCGGCATGGGGGCTGTTTTGGTGGTGAAGAACGGATCATAGATGCGCTTCAGGTGCTCTGGCGCGATGCCGGCGCCGGAGTCGGCAACCAGTGCGGAGACGGAGCTGTCGTTCTCGTTGGCCAAAGTAGCCACGCGCAGGCTGCCGCCCTCGGGCATGGCTTCCTTGGCGTTCAGAAGCAGGTTGAGAAAGACCTGCTGCAACTTGCCAGGGTTGCCGTGGATGAGGGGCAGATCCTCGGCAAGATTGAGATCGACGGCGATCTTGGCGGTTTTGAACTGGTGATCGAGCAGGGAAAGCGTGTCGCGGATGACCTGGTTGAGGTTGGTCGAGCGAAATTCGGTTGTCGATGTGCGCGAGAAATTCAGCAGGCCATTGGCGATTTCGGCGGCGCGGAAGCTCTGCTGGGTGATCTTGTCGAGAACCGGGCCGAGGTGGGTGTCGCCCTTCAATTGCTTGGAGAGCATCTGCGCATAAGAAGAGATGACGGCCAGCGGGGTGTTGATTTCATGGGCCACGCCGGCGGCCAGCAAGCCGATGGAGCTGAGCTTGTCGGCCTGCGCGAGCTGGTTTTCCAGAGAGACCCGCTCGGTGATGTCGTCGACCAGGATGATGCGGCCCACCGAAACGAAATCTCGCGAGAGCAGCGGCGCGATGGCGATGTTGGCAATGCACTGCTCGCCGGCGCGAGTGGTGAGCGGGAATTTATAGAGGTGATGGACGCCCTGCTCGTTGCGGAAACCTTCAAGGGCATCGACAAACTCCGCGGGAAAGACCGAGCGAAGCTCCTGGCCGATGGCCTCGGCGCGGCTGAGGGCGTACATGGCCTCCATCTGCGCGTTCCAGCTCTCGATGCGGTCGTTGAGATCCAGAGCGAGAATGCCGACGTTGATCGACTCGACGATGTTCTCGCTGAACTCTTTGAGCCGCTCGAATTCGCCGATTTTCTCTTCCAGGCGGGCGTAGAGACTGGCGTTTTGCAGGGCAATGCCGATGTAGCTGGCCAGGGATTCGAGCAGCTCGACATCTTCGCTGGAGAGGAAGTCGCCGCCGATGGTACGGCCCAGGCCGATGACGGCGATGGTGCGCGTGGCAGCCTCGTGCTGGATGCGGCACGGCAGATAGTAGTTCAGGTCGAGCAGTGCCGCGGTGCGCTGCTCGTCGGTGGGCAGATGCAGCGCCTGCTGGGTGTTTTCAAGGAAGATGTGCGAGTGGCCGGTAGCGTGATCGAAGTCCAGAAAGCCCAAAGCCAGCGCGTCCGGTCCAGCCTGGTTCTGCGCCGCCAGGGCCTCGGCAGTCAGCCCGTGAGAGGCGGCCAGGCGCAAACGTCCGGGCTGCTGGGCAAGGAAAACGGCCACACGCGCCACCAGCAAGGTGCGCGGCAACTGCTCGACGATCGATTTCAGCAGGGCATGGAGATCGGTTTCCGAGCTGAGGCCGCGGCCAAACTCGATCAGCGCCTTGCGATAGTCGTAACGCTGGCGATCAAAAACGCGGTCCACCCAACTCTGGATCTTGCGTTTGAGCGGGTCGAAGGAGGCTGCCACCAGCACGATGGCAATGCCTTCGCCCCAATCCCTTACCGGCTCGGGCAGGCGATTGTGGGCTAGCCCGGCTGCCCCTGCAATCAGGCCAAAATAGCCGCCCAGGATCAGACCGGTGGCCAGCGTGTAGGCCACGCCGCGCTTGAAGATCAGGTCGGTGTCCATCAGCCGGTAGCGGATGATGGCCCAACTGAAGGTGAGCGGAAGGAAGATGATGGAGAGGCCTGCCAGATTGGTGAACAGGCTGGCAGGGTGCCAGTCGAAGAGAAATGGAATGGCGTAAAAAGCCGTGAAAGGCCCGACCGCCAGCCATGCGCCGCGATAGAGCCACTTCAATTGCTGGCGCAGCAGGGGAGTCGTGGCTCGCCTGTAACTAAGCAGGAAGAGAACGGCCGCCAGAACATAGAAGGCGGCATCGTAAGCGGTGGCGACCTGCTCCAGGCGGTGCTTGAGCAGGCCCGTGGCCTGCCAGAAGACAAAGGCCCAGATCCAGAGGCCGAAGAGCGCGGCGCCCGGTGTGTAGATCAGCGGCAGCAGCCAGTGGCGGCCGAGTCTCTTCAGCCGCTCCTCGGGAAAAGTGAGTGCAAAATGCAAGAAGAGCGCCGGCTGGAGGGATTCCGCTACCACGTTCAACCAGAAGACCGCCCAGTCGAGCGTGTTGAGGGCGCCCGTGTACTTGAGCGCGTAGAGCGCGAAGGAGACCAGGCAGAAAAGATAGAAATGGGTAGCTCGCGGAGCCGTCCATCGGCGAAACAGAACATAGATGCCGATGGCCAGGAAGATGAGCCCGATGACGCGCTGTCCCAGTTGCAGGCTGCGGTCCATGGGCTCGGGAATGACCTCGACAGCCGTGGAAACGCCGTTGCGCGTGATTGCGTACTCGACCTTGAAGTAGCTGCCGCTGCGATAGAGCGACCGCTCCAGGTCGGAGACTCGCTGAATGGGTGTGGCGGGTGCCTGGTTGAGCGCTTCGCGCTGGGTGTTGAGCGCTTCGAGCTGGGCGCTTGCCTGATCGACGGAGCTGACCGCGCCCTCGGCGGGCGGGTTGGCTTCGTTGAGCAGCGGCTGCTTCTGGATGTTGCCGTGCTGACCGGATCTTTCAGCGGGCTGTTTGATGCCGGTGAGCAGGTCGTGCGCCCGAATGCCCGCGCGCTGTCCGGGACTGTTGGGCAGCACTTTGTCTGCCACCAGTCCGCTGCCATCGGCCGCCTCGCGCCACCAGACGCCATCGTCGGGTTGCTGGGAGTGGTGTTCCTGCCAGAAGTTCAATCCCGCCAGCAACACCAGACCGGCCGTGACGACGGCCAGCAGCGTCAACTGCAAACGGTCAATGAAACTTCTCTCCATTGGGGGAAACGCCTTAGATCTTCATTGTGCTCTCATGCACGTCGGTTGCCACGCGGACATAATGTGCCTGACTGGAAGCTCTAAATGACAAGCAACTGAGAACAAGCAACATAAAGACGATTAATGCCAGAATATGTCAACAGAACCAGGGAAGATCACCCGAGAAAATACAATAAGCTGCAAATCGTATACAGAAAAAGGGATAACCATATTAAAAATGATATTAATGTGGGCCACGACAAACTCAGCGCGGGTCATCCTGAACTTGGCAGCAGGCGAAGCTCCGGCTTGCACGCTGGCAAGCGCGGCGGCGCTGTCTTTCCCGCTTTTCCATGGAGAAGAATTGCCGCTGGGACTGTAAACTTGCAGCCGGTGCGGGCGTCTACCAAAGTGATGGCAGCCGGCACAGCATTGGAAGCGATGACCATGGCTACGGCAGACAAGATTGCCGCTGAGGAGTTTTCGGCTGTCGTCACGAAGCATCGTCCGCAGATTTTTCGGTTTCTGCTTTCGTCGACGCGCGACATGGATCTGGCCGAAACGCTGACGCAGGATTGTTTCCTGAAGGCGCACCGGAATTGGGGGAGCTTTCGCGGCGAGTCGAGCGCGATGACCTGGCTGATGCGTATTGCCATCAACCTGCAGAAGGACCACTGGCGCAACCGGCGGATGCAGTTCTGGCGGCAGGCGCAGACGCACTCGGTGGATCTGGACGAGGCCAGCGAGTGGCTGCCCAGCGGCGAACGCTCGGCAGAGCAGCAGTTGCTGGCGCGGGAGCGAGTGGGGCAGGTGGGCAAGGCGGTGGAGGGGTTGAGCGAGCGCCAGCGAACGGTGTTTCTGCTGCGCTACGTGGAAGAGATGGATTTGAAGGAGATTGCGCTGGCCACAGGATTGAACGAGGGCACGGTGAAGGCGCATCTTTCGCGGGCATTGGCGAGAGTGCGCGCCGAACTGGGAGGAAGACGATGAGTTTCGAGAACAAGGCTGGTGGAGTTGGCGAGGTTAGCGGAGTTGGCAAAGTCGCTGACGAGGCCGCCCTGGACGTGGAGCTGGACGAGGTGCTCAGGGACTTCCGCATGAGCCTTCACGCCTGGAGCGAGGCGGCTTTGAGCCGGCCGCGGGCAGCGGTTGAGTTGAGGCGGAGACGGAGCTGGAAGCTGGCGACCGTGTGGGCCATGGGATGCGTTCTGGTTGTTGGCGGCGTCTCCACCGGAGGGATTTACCAGCACCATCGGCAGGAAATGCGGATTGCCGCGGCGCGCGCGGCCGAGCAGCAGAGGCTAGCCGCGCAGGAGCGTGCCCGCGAGGAGGAAGAAGATTTGCTGGCCAAGGTGGACAGCGACGTATCGCGCGAAGTTCCGAGCGCCATGGAGCCGCTGGCTCAACTGATGGCCGGGGATGTGACCCAGTAAGAACGAAATCGATAGCAAAAGCAGCCCATTGAGGGGTGGAGGCAAAGGAGAAGGCATGAGGGCATATGGAGCAGTGCGGTTGGGATTGGCGATGGCAGGAGTCTTGTTGGCGGGAACGGCGCTGGCGCAGGGGCCCGGCGGCGGCATGGGACCGGGGCCGGGATTCGGGGAGCACAGGCCTCCGATGGAGAGGGCCTTCGGTCCTCAGGGTGACCATGGACGCTGGTGGAACAATCCGAAGGCCGTGGAACGGCTAAAACTGACCGACGAGCAGCGTAAGGCCTTCGATGGCATTCTGCTGGAGCATCGGAAGACGCTGATCGACCTGCGGGCCAGCGTCGAGAAGACGGAGTTGGAGATGGAGCCGCTGATGAGCGCCGACCAGCCGAACGAGGCCAAAATTCTGGCGCAAATCGACAAGGTGGCGCAGGCCAGGGCGGAACTTGAAAAGGCGAATGCGCGCTTCCTGCTGGCGATCCGGAACAAACTGACGCCGGAACAGTGGAAGCAGATCCAGGCCTTCCGCGCCAACCACGAAGGGCAGCGCGGCGGATGGGAACGCGGTGGCCAGGGCGCGGACCGGCAGGGACCGGGCGGCAGGCCGCAGGGCGGCCAACGCCACCAGGCGCCACCTCCTCCGCCGGCGGCTCCGCAAGGCGCCGAACCGCCCGCGCCAGCAGCTCCTGGAGTGGGAGACGCGCAATAGAGAGGGCTTTCAAGACGAGTTCTAGGCAGAGAGCAGATGCGGTAGCAGTCAGGACCGGTGGCGGCAGGAGGCGATTCTCCTGCCGCCGCTTTTTTGTGCAAAAGGCCAGGTCTCTGACCAAATAATTTCGCACCTTAGGTTCTTGCTTTCCCAGATCCTAAAATCGGGACATCAGGGCACCCATTGTTCGTACAACTTCAAGCGGTCGGAGACATGGTGCGCTGAATGGCCGTGGATGCGGAAGGTTCATGAGGGTGCTGTAACTCTCCGGTCCCTGTCGCGAAGCTAGACAGAGACGTGCAGCGCAACGAAACAGACGCTGAATCGCTTTGAGACAGGGATTGAATGGAAGTTGGACAGCCTGATTCAGGCTGCGACAAACAGGCGTGGAAACTGTTTTTGATTTTGTGACTAAAGTTATTTCCGGCTGCTCCGATGAAGGGGGTGGATGCAAGAAAGCCCATCCGGAAGAACCGGAGAGCCTGGCGGAAGGAAAGATGCACCGGCAGGCGAAGCGCGATTCAATGCATCTAGAAGGAGTACCTTCCATGGCCCTCGGTGTTCTGAACAATCTTTCAGCGATCTATGCAGAGAACAACCTGAACAAGACCAGCACCAGCTTGCAGACGGTGTTGCAGCAGTTGTCCTCCGGCTCCAAGATCAACTCCGGCGCGGATGACGCGGCCGGTCTCTCGCTGGTCAATGGCCTTCAGGCCAACTCCGAGGCCTTGACCCAGTCGGCGACCAACGCCACCGAAGGCGTGGGTCTGCTGGATGTGGCCGATGGCGCGCTGTCGCAGGTGACGAGCCTGCTGGACCGCGCCATCACGCTGGCCACGGAAGCCTCGAACGGCACGATGAACAGTTCGCAGGAGCAGGCTGCGAACCAGGAGTACACGTCGATTCTCTCCGAGATCAATAACATCGGATCGACGACCACGTACAACCAGGAGCAGGTCTTTGGCGGCAACACGACAGCCATCTATACCGGCGACTCCTCGACGGTGGGCTCTTCGATTGACGATCTGTACATTCGCACGTTGTCATCGTCAAGTGTGGGCGATACCGACGGCACCATGTCGTACAGCATGGGCAAGGACAACGTGTTCATCAATCTATCGAGTAGCACTGTGAATGCGTCGGCTTCCGACAGCCTGGGCTTGCCAACGGCCACCACTTCAATATCGGTGAACTATCTGACCAAGGGTGCGGGTGGAGCAGTGACGACGGCGACGGCGACCATCAGTGCCGGTGCAGGCACCAACTACGCGAACACAGCGCAGGGATTGATCAACGCTATCAACGACTCGGGCCTGGGATTGACCGCGACTTTCACCACGGCGAAGGATGCAGGCAGCGCGGCAGTTTCCAGCGCGCTGGGCACGGGCACGGAAACCGGCATTCTGATCACGGGGCAGAATGTGGGCGCAGGAACCGTTCCGGGCGAGGTGGGCACGTTGACGGAGACGGGAACGCCGGCCAGCACGCTTGGCGGAACTCTCACCATTGGCAGCACCAATATCGCCCTGGGCACGGCGAACTCGACCGACACGCTGGCCAACCTGGAGACGACGATCAACGCCGGAAACTATGGAGTTACAGCATCCATCAGCGGCTCAACGCTGACGCTGATTTCGACAAACTCGACGATCAACATCTCCAGCACAGCTTTGACGGATGCGGGCGGAACATTGACATTGGGCAACGTGCCGACATCGTTGTCGGAGATGAAGACCAGTGCGGGTACGATCGGCACTCTGACAGTGACCGGAGACACGACCTCCGGCGATACCCTGAGCGGCACGCTCGACATCGTGGGAGCAAACGGTAAAACCACGGCAGTTAACCTCGCGGGTTACACAGCTTCCACGCTGGCAAGCCACATCAATGGCCTTGATCTCGGGGTGACGGCTACGGCCTCCAGCTCGGGTACAAGCGAGACTGTGACCTTTGCGTCCACGTCTGCCGATTCGCTGGCGTCTGTTTCCGTAGCCTCAGCTCTTGGTGATGTCACTACCCCCGTGGGGTCGAGCGTAGGCTTAACGGCCAGTACTGCTCCGACGGCCTACTACAGCACGGGAATCTCGGGCACTGTAACAGATAGCACGACGAACGGCGGGACGCCGGTGACAGTCCTGACCACCGATACGGATGGCACGAGCGGAGTGGCGACGACCAGTTATTCGGATAATGCCGGGCAGTCTCTGAGCGGCACGGATCTATTGACGCAGAGCGACGCGGAGACCGCGCTGACTGATCTGAATGTAGCTATTACTAATGTGGCGGCGATGGATGGCTACATCGGCGCGCAGATCAATACGCTGAACTCCGTCAGTTCGGTGCTGACCACGCAGCAGGAGAACGTGACCTCGGCGCAGAACGCCATTCAGGCCACCGACTATGCCTCCGCTACCTCGGCCATGTCGAAGTTCGAGATTCTCAGCCAGACCGGCATTGCCGCTCTCGCCCAGGCCAACAGCGTGCAGCAGGAAGTCACCAAGCTCTTGCAGTAGATGCAGGGACTAGGGACGTAGGGACTAGGCGCGTTCACCGTGTTTCTGCAGAAAGACAAGTTATTCGCAGAATTGCAGTAACTTCAAGACAACCCAGGGACGGGCGGCGGCAAAGGTCGAACCTTTGCCGCCCGACTTTTTGGGGGCAGGGAACAACGGCCGGTCTGGATTTGTGGCTTCCCATCCTTGCGCCAGAAAAACGAGCAAGGATGGGGCACCCTGCGACTCATATCAATTAGCAGTAGAGTGTTCCAACCAGTGCCAGAGGGTGAAGTGGTAGCCCCTTGATTCCGCGCGACCGGTCCATACTTTTTGCTCCACGGATTCCGGCGTCGGTTTGACTTCATAGATTGCCTTGATCGCAACCGAAGGAGTTTCGTCGGCTTTGAGAAGGGGAGGAACTGCGTCCCACTCATTGTCTAGTCGCACCGGGTAAACCATTTGTTCTCCGGGCGGAATTACAAACGTAGACGGCATGTTTCTAGTGAAGCCCACGGGTTTCTTGGTGATTACCACGATACGGCCGTCTGGCATTTGCATTTCAAATGACAATGCGTAGTATCCCCAGCTATTTGAAGTCCTAAACGCCGATTGAGGTTCTTTGGAGACGTTCGTGAGAATGACATAGAAATCATCGAGGGTGTTAGTAGCCATTGAGATTCCACGACCGAATGGCCCGCTCCGAGTCGGAACCACAGAAATTGAGAAGGGCGACGCCCCGGTTGTATTATCGGGACCCGCCGAGGGTCTCCTCCCATGAGAGGTGCTACATCCCAAAATGAATGCCAGCGGTATCGCGATTGCCCAAAGTAAGACGTTCTTCTTCATATTATGTTTAGACACCACAACTGAATATTCGGTCAAGCTGGAGATCAACTGTTGTGGAAGGGGGCCGGGTGCCCCATCCTTGCGGCTTGTTTCTGCCGCAAGGGTGGGTGAGCACGAACCTCTATCGACGCCCGGCCGGAGTTGACAAATCCTAACTGTCTTACCACTCCCCCGTCGTCAGATACGCATTGATGGAGGCTGCGGCCTTGCGGCCGGCGCCCATGGCCAGAATCACCGTGGCGCTGCCGGTGACAATGTCGCCGCCGGCAAAGACGCCGCGCTTGCTGGTGCGCAGGGTTTCCGGGTCGGCGACGATGTAGTTGCGCGGGGTGGTCTTCAGGTCCGGCGTGGTGCTCTGGATGAGGGGATTGGCGGTGGTGCCGACGCCGATAATGGCCACATTCGCGGGCAAATCGAACTCCGAGCCCTTGATCTCCACCGGGCGGCGGCGGCCGCTCGCATCCGGCTCGCCCAGTTCCATGCGGATGCACCGGGCTGTGGTGAGCCAGCCTTTTTCGTCGCCAAGGAACTCGACCGGCGCGGTCAGCATATGAAACTCGACGCCCTCTTCGCGGGCGTGCTTCACTTCTTCCGCGCGGGCCGGCATCTCGGCTTCGGAGCGGCGATACACCAAAGTCGCTGACCGCGCGCCCAGACGCCGCGCCGTGCGCACCGCGTCCATGGCCGTGTTGCCGCCGCCCACCACGATCACGTCCTTGTCGCGGCAGTCATAGATCGGCTCATCGTAGGCAGGGAACTGGTAGGCGCGCATCAGGTTCACCCGCGTTAGGAACTCGTTGGCTGAGTAGACGCCGTTCAGGTGCTCGCCGGGAACGCCAAGAAAAACCGGCAGGCCGGCGCCAGTGGCTACAAAAACCGCGTCGTAGTGCTCGTCGCGCATCAGCTCGTCGATGGTGATGCTCTTGCCGACGACCACGTCCGTTTCGAACTCGACGCCCATGCGGCGAAGGTTGTCCACCTCGCCCTTCACGATGGATTTGGGCAGGCGAAACTCCGGGATGCCATAAATGAGTACGCCGCCCAGTTCATGCAGAGCCTCGAAGACGCGCACGCGGTGGCCCTTCTGAATGAGGTCTCCGGCGGCAGAGAGTGCCGAAGGACCGCTGCCGACGATGGCGACGCTCTTGCCCGTGGAAGGCGCGTTGGCAGGCAGGCCAAGCTTGCCGCTCTGCCGCTCGTAGTCAGCCACAAAGCGTTCCAGGTAGCCGATGGCGAGAGGCGCGCGCTTGCGGCCCAGAATGCATCCGCCTTCGCACTGATTTTCTTGCGGGCAGACGCGGCCGGTGATGGCAGGCAGCGCATTGTCTTCGCGCAGCTTGGCCGCCGCGGCCAGATAGTCGCCCGCCAAAGTCAGTGCGACGAAGTCCTTGATCTGTACGCCCACCGGGCATTTGCTGACGCAGGCGGGCTTGGAGCAGCTGAGGCAGCGCCTGGCCTCGGTCAGGGCGGCGTCCGCTTCGAGGCCCAGATTCACTTCCTCAAAGTTGCGGCTGCGCACCTGGGGGTCCCGTTCCGGCATGTGCGTGCGCTCAATCTTCATTCGGTCTTTCAAGGGGAGAGCGTTTTGTTCAGTCATGATGAGCCTCCGCAGCCGCCAACTCCGCACGAATCTCGGCCAATTCCTTTTCCCTGTTCTGCTCGAAGCGCTTGAGAGACTCGCACTCCTTGTCGCGGTACATGGAGTTGCGCTGCATGAGGACCTCGAAGTTGACCAGCGAGGCGTCAAACTCCGGCCCGTCCACGCAGGCGAATTTGCTCTGGTTGCCCAGCAGCACCCGGCAGCCGCCGCACATTCCCGTGCCATCCACCATGATGGAGTTCAGGCTGACCATGGTCTTGATGCCAAGCGGTGCAGTCATCCGCGCGATAGCGCGCATCATCGGAACCGGTCCCACGGCGAGCACAAAGTCGATCTTGCGTCCGGCGGTGATTAGCTCTTCGAGCTTTTTTGTCACCAGGCCGTGTTCGCCGTAGCTGCCGTCGTCGGTCATGATGTAGGTCTCGTTGCTGGCCTGGCGCACCTCGTCTTCGAAGATCACCATTTCGCGGTTGCGCGCGCCTTCAATGAAGACCACCTGATTGCCGGAGGCCTTGAGCGCGTTGGAGGTGGGCAGCGCCATGGCGGTGCCCACGCTGCCGGAGAGAATCACAGCCGTGCCGTAGTTCTCAATTTCTGAGGGCTTGCCGAGCGGGCCAACAATGTCCAGAATGGAGTCGCCCGCTTCCAGGCAATTCAAGAGCGAGGTGGTCTTGCCGATCGCCTGCACGACGATGGTGACCGTGCCGGCCTCCGGGTCAGCGCACTTGACAGTGAGCGGAATCCGCTCGCCCTTGCTGTGCAGCCGGAGAATGATGAACTGGCCCGGCTGGTGCTTGCGGGCAATGCGCGGCGCCTCAATCACAAACTGCTTGATAGTGAGGCCAACCTTGCTGGCTTCCAGAATTCTGTACATGAAGGCATGACTCCGATTCGATGAAGGCTCAATACACGTTGCTTCCGCATCGCGTCCGGATGGGGAGATTGAATACAAAGATGAATCTACACCCAGGCGCAGGCGCGGCGAAAACTACGTTACCGCTATCGTCCAGGATAATCCGGCATTAGAAAAGTATAGCCGCGTGATGCGGATCACCGGAAGGCTGCAGCGTTTTTGATTGCGGACCGATCCCGGACGAAGTTTCGTCTCAGTCTTGCAAAAGCAACTTCTCTTTTGCCTCAGCCTCCATGGCGGGCAGAATTGCTTGCATGCGCTCGAACTCTGGGTGCCCGTGAAGAGGCCCCAGACGTGGATCTGCCAGCATCTGGAAGAACCAGGGGCAACGCGCCTCCTCGGCGTTGCGGAGTTCCGCGAGGGCAGCGTCCGGGTCACCGAGCGCTACGAAAACAGCCGGGGTGAAGGAACTGAGGAGGAATCGTTCGCGGCTGAGCCACTGCTGGCGTTCGAGGATAGCGCGGGCTTCATCCTTGCGGTCCGCGCACGCGAGAGCGTAAGCGTGAACGGCGCTGGCAAGGTCAAAGAACGGCCGGCGCTGTGCCAGGTCCCCGGCAAGCTGCGTGGCGTGCTCGAACTCTCCATTGTAAGCAAAAATCAGTGCTCCGTAGAGATTGGTGAATTCATGCTCGGGGAAGAGGCTGAGGGCGTTTTGGATAACGGCCAAGCTTTCGGTGGCTTGTCCATCCAGGTGGAGCGCCCAGGCCAGTTGGCTGTGCAGCCAGGCCGAACAGGGATCCAGTTGGATGGCCGCTCGCAGCAGAGCGATGGCCTCAGCAAATCGCTGGCGGCTGAGAGCGAAGGCCGCGCGCGCGCGTGTGATCAAGGGATCATGGGGCAGATGCGCGCTGGAGGAGAAAGCCAGCAGGGCCACGGACAGGTTGCGGTCGAAGTGAAAGTTGATCCAGCCTAGCGCGGGCAGCAGGGCCTCGGCATGGCGGGAAACTCTGGGAATCGATTCCGCCGTGCGATGCACAAGCTCCGCTGACACAGATGGAGACATGAAGCCGTTGAAGGCGGCGGCGACGCACAGGTCCGCCAGGTCAACCTTCGCGGCAATCAGCGAGGGATCAAGTTCGATGGCTCGCAACAGGCTTTGCAGCCCGTCCTGCATTCGTTGGCGATGAAGCGTCTGCCACTCATGGTGCCCGCGCAGGAACATCTCGTAGGCTTCCGTTTGGCGGGGGCTGCGTTCCTCCCAGTCTTCCCTGACCGCAGAAGCGGAGATATCGAAACCTGTCTTGTCCTGCTCCGGCGACAAAGTCATGCCGGCCGACATGGGCGAGTGGAAACCTCCCGTCGCCGCTGCCGGATGACTTGGAAGCACAGAACCGAGCCGGTGGGCGAGCCGATACATCAACTCCTGTTCCAGCTCACCGGTTCGGCCCCGCGTGGCCAGGAAATCTTCAACCCAGATTTGCACGCCATCCTCGACCCGGATCATCTCCGCCCGGAGACGGTAATGCGAGCAGAGTGCCTGCAGGGTTCCTGTAAGCACCAGATCGGCTTTGAGTTCCTTGCCAATCTGCTGGGCCGTGAGCCCGCGCTGAGTCAGGTTGAAAACCGAATCCCTGGCGAGCATCGCAACGGCTGGCCGAGGCGCGCCGGTGAGGGTGGCAATGAGCTCTTCGGCAATGGCCGGCCCGAGATATTCCGGGACCGAGTACCGCGTAGCGAAGGGCATGATGGCCAGCCGTAGGAGCAACCTGGCTGGCGCCGCACTGGCTCGCTCGATCTCGGCGGAGAAACGGTAGCCGCGCTTGTAGATCGTCTGGATGCACACATCCGGCTCGAGCCGCGCGCGCAAGCTGGACAGGCACTTGAGAACACTGTCGGCTGTTACGTGAACATCGCCCCAGAGTTCATGCTTCAGCTGCGCGGGAGAGACAACCTGGCCGGCATGCGCCATGAGTATTCGCAGAGCAGCCAGTTCCTTGGGAGGCAGGTGAATCAGCGCCTCTCCGCGCCAGAGCGTGCCATCGGCATCCAGACGGAGTCCTGCAAAGGAACAAACCTGTCCTTCGACCCTGCGATCAGGAGATGTCTGCGGAATCCCCGGTTCCCCACCCCGTCGACTCAGACTTTGCGCCGGGGACTCCGGTTTCTGGCTACTGCGTGAGTCCGAAAGATTCTCTATCGTCGCAGCCAATGTGCTTCCTCGAATCCTGGGCAATACCAATGCCGATCCGTTGCCCAAAAGGCGCAAGGGATCGGCATCTACCAACAGTGGTCGAGGGGAACTGCGCGAGCAACAACCCAGAGGGAAAAAAGTGCAACAGCCCCGACGAAGACTTTTGCTTCGATGAGCCCAGTGCTTTTAGTGACGGATTGATTATCCGCTTCAGAATGCGCTCAGAATGGAATGGAATCAAATTATTCCCATTCACGAAGTAATCCGAGACAGATTACCGGGTAACCTTTCAGCTAACGCCGTCCGATGATCGTAAAGCACTCAATATTTATGGCTTAGGTGCGTTTTTTTGGATCAAAACTGCGTAACGTTTTCTTGGCTCCCGAGCGCTGCATGGGATGGAAAGACCCGGTTTAAAGCGATTTAACGCCAATGCCCCTATACCTGATCGCAAGCCATTCGACGCAGAATGCGAGAAACGACTGGGAAGGGCCAATCAGTGGCGCGTCAAAGAAACACCCAGGCCAGTGGTCAGGATTACGTCGTTGTCGAGGGTCCCTGCGGGTGGAAAGGATGTGTAATTGTCGCTGAAAGTGGTCACCCAGTTGAACATCTTTCCGATCTTGGTGGAAAAAGCGGAAGTGATGGTGAACTGGTATTGGTTCATGTCGCTCAGGTCGGGATAGAAACTGGCCTGCTCGGTCAACAGGCTGCTGGAGCCCACCTTGCGGGTGAACTGTTCGCCGACGTCGAGGGCGGCAAAGCTGTTCACGACGCTGGGCGTAGCGGGTGTCGTGAGGGTGGCTGCAGTTCCCGAATAGCTTTCGTGGGTCCAGACGAGCCCGCCGAGCACGTCGAAGGTCTGCCTGGGGGAAATCTGCGCATGCCAGCCAAAGCCGCCGCCCATAATCGAGCGAAGATCCAGATTCTGCAGGGCATTGGCGGAAAAGTCGCCGCTGCCGAAGGCGAAGAGCCTGGGCTTGAGGTTATGGTCGTAGCGCAGGCCGCCGCCGGTGGCGTTGGCAGTGGTAAGGTCGGCGTGACTGTCGCGGCTATAAAGGGTATTTGCGTAGAGCGAGGTCTTGTCGGTCGTAGTGGCGCGCGCGGCGGTCAGGCCTGCGCCCAGGTTCAGGTTATCCGAATTGCCCTTTGACAGGGCGAGGCTGAGGTTGGCTGCTCCGGCCCAGGCATGTCCCCAGCCGGGGTGCAGCGAGTCCTCATACGTCTTCTGGTCGGCGGGTGAGCGCAGCACGGTAACGGCGGCGGAGTCCATTGCGGCCGGGCCGGAGGCGGTGGTGAGGACGAAGCCTGTCGGCGTGCGCTCTACGGAGGTGACGCTCAGGTTTCCTTCGGGCGTGGGCAGGATGAAGGGCTGGCTTGTGGTCAGGCTTTTCACCTGGTCCCAGGCAATGGTGACTGCATCGGCGTAGGCGGTTTTGAAGGTGAGCTTGCCGCCTTCAAGTTTGACCGCTGTTCCGGTCAACTGGTCGCCATTCTTGAGCACCACCGTGTCCGCCTGGATAACCGGGGTAGTGAGCATGGCAGCGAGTGCGCATGCGAAGAGGGTTGAGACGAAACGCACGGGGAAGCGCAGGGTCATGGGGAATCCTCTTATTTGAGAAAGATCGCGGAATGAAAAGGAGCCGCAGCTTCTTCACATTCCTTCTTGCTTGTGATGGTAACCCGGCTGAATGCGAATAGACCGGGAATGTTCAGAAAAATTTCAGAGTTTGGTCAGCAACTCGAGTGCCGGCAGGTGTCAGGCTGATAGAGGTGCCGTTCGCAACTGACCTTCTTTGCACAAGTGCGGGCCGGCCCCAGGGGGGATTGTCATGACAAAGCCCGTTTCCTATGCCCAATGGTCTCTTGAGCCCTACTGCATCGGAATGAAGTTGCGCTCGCTGCGCACCCAGAAGCGGATGACGCTTTCGCGTTTGGCGGCCGAGACCAAGCTCTCGACGGCGCTGCTCTCGAAACTGGAGACGAATCGCATGATTCCCACGTTGCCTACGCTGGCCACCATAAGCCGTGTCTACGGCGTGGGCATGGGCTACTTTTTCAGCGAGCCGGCCAGGCACACGCTCGCGATTACCCGCAGGGCCCATCTGCAGGGGGATGCCCGCGGACTGGAGGCTGCGAAGATCACGCCGCTGAATGCGCCGGCGGAAGGCGCGCGGCTGGTGGCCCAGATGATCGAGTTTCCCGCCGGGGGAAGCTCAAGCATCACGGATGCTCTCCACGAAGCCTGCGGCGTGGTGTACGTGCTGGAAGGGAAGTTGCAGTTGGATGCGGGCGGGATGAGCGAGGTGCTCGATGCCGGCGATTGCGCATACATGGAGAGCGAGATGGCGCTAGGCTGGAGCGCTGCGGGCAAGCGCCGCTGCCGGATTCTGGCGGTAACACCGGGCACACCGCGCGCTGAAGCCTGATCGGCACGGCCTGTTGAAGAGCGTCGGTCGTTGGCCCGGATCCGGGGTCAATCTGTAGGATGGTTTGCAACCAAGGAATCTCAAACCATGCGACCGAACCTCAACCTGATGAAGGCAACACTGACCGGAGCACTGGGCGGCCTGCTCTTCGGCTTTGACACGGTCGTCATTTCCGGTGCCATCGATGCGCTGGTGAAGCTCTACAATCTGAGCCCGCAGGGCAAGGGCTGGACGGTGGCCATCGCACTGGTCGGCACGGTGGTGGGAGCGTTGGGCGCGGGCCACGCGGGGCAGAAACTGGGCGGGCGCGAAACGCTGCGCATTACCGCGGTGCTTTACGTGGTTTCGGCCGTCGGCAGCGCCATGGCGTGGAACTGGCCCGTGTTGATGCTCTTCCGCTTCATCGGCGGCCTGGGCATCGGCGCCTCTTCGGTGCTTGGCCCGGTTTACATTGCAGAGCTTGCTCCGGCCAAGTGGCGCGGCCGTCTGGTGGGCGCATTCCAGTTCAATGTGGTCTTCGGCATTCTGGTTGCCTATACCTCCAACTACCTGATCCGCACGCTGCATCTGGGCGCGGCGGAGTGGCGCTGGCAGGTGGGCGTGGCCGCTCTCCCGGCCATTGCGTTTCTCGTGCTGCTGTTCGGCATTCCGCGCAGTCCGCGCTGGTCCGCCTCGAAAGATCGCAACGACGAAGCCCTGGCCGTGCTCAAGCTGATGGGCGAGCCAGCCCCCGAGGCCGAACTGGCAGACATCCGCGAGGCTCTGGCCGAGGAGCACGTCACGGCCCACGAGCCGGTCTTCCAGCGGAAGTATCTCTATCCGCTCTTTCTGGCGATTTCCATTGGCGCCTTCAACCAGTTGGCCGGTATCAACGCCATTCTCTATTACCTGAACAGCATCTTTGCCGCGGCCGGTTTCAGCCAGGTTTCCGGCGACCAGCAGGCCATCGCCATCGGCTTCACGAATCTCGTTTTCACGATTGTGGGTATGAGCGTGATTGACAGGCTGGGCCGTAAAACGCTGCTCCTGATTGGCGCGGCGGGCACGGCCAGTTGTCTTGCGGCCGTGTCGTGGCTCTTTGCCACCAATAGCCACCCCGGAGTGCTGGTCTGGGTGCTGATTACTTACATCGCTTTCTTCGCTCTCTCGCAGGGAGCGGTGATCTGGGTCTACATCGGCGAAGTCTTTCCCAACGCCGTCCGCTCCAAGGGGCAGGGCGTGGGCAATGCCAGCCACTGGATCATGAACACCCTCATTGCTCTCGAATTTCCGGTGCTGGTGGCGCACATCGGCCGCAGCGCTCCGTTCACCTTCTTCGCCATCATGACGGTGGTTCAGTTTTTGGTGGTGCTGGTGGTCTATCCGGAAACCAAGGGGCAGACGTTGGAGCAGTTGCAGCGCAGGCTGGTACGCGTGGAGTAGAGGTTTGCGGAGTTGCTGAGGCGGGAATCTCTGAACACGAGCCAGCGTCGCTGTTTTCTGGCCGAATTTACAGGAGATTGTTCAGGGTGGCGTTCTATATAATCTGAAGGAAAATGCACTTGGTGCCGGAAGACAGCCAGCCAGGGCACGAGGCCAATCATGGAGCAGACAGGGAAGCCAGCAACGGAATTGAGGAAGAAAGCGGCGCAGGCCGCGGTCGAGCTTCCGCGCGAGCTGAAGCTCGACGATGACTCGCCCCTGGCGGTTGCAAACTCCATTGAGGCCCAGGCCTTGCGTGCGGAGATCATCCGCGTGGGCCGCAAGCTGTGGGAGCGGCAGTATGTGGATGGCAACGGAGGCAATATCAGCGTCCGGCTGGGCTCGCGATATCTGCTTTGCACGCCCACTCTGCTGAGCAAAGGCGATCTGGAACCTGCCGACATCTGCCTCTCTGACCTGGAGGGCAAGATTCTGGCCGGAGAGCGTTCGCGCACCAGCGAATTGCTACTGCACCTGGAGATTTACAAGGCCAATCCGCATGCACGCGCCGTGGTGCACTGTCATCCGCCCTACGCTACAGCCTTTGCCATCGCTGGCACCCCGCCGCCCAACGGACTGATCTCGGAGTACGAGCTGTTCATCGGCCCAGCGGCCGTGGCGCCTTATGAGACACCAGGCACGCAGGCCTTTGCCGAGACGGTGCTGCCCTACGTCGAGAACCACAACACCATTCTGCTGGCCAACCACGGCATCGTCTGCTGGTCCGACACCGTGACCCACGCCGAGTGGCTGGTCGAGATCATGGATAGCTGCTGCAAGACCTGTCTGATTGCCAAACAGATTGGCCAGCCGCTCCGTTCCATTCCCGACGGCAAGATACGGGAGATTCTGGAGCTGAAGCGGCGGATGGGGCTTCCCGATGCCCGCTTCGCCAATTATCCCGAAATGACCAGCCAGCAGCAGAAAAACGGCAATGCCGAAATGGAGCGCCTGATCGGGCGCGTCGCGGCGCGGCTGGAACTGGACGAACGGGACTGAGCTATAGCGCCCGCCCCTGCGCCAATGCGCCATCTACAAGCTCATCAATCTCCGCGCGGCTTGTGCGGTGATTCACGATAGCCGCGCGAATCACCGTGCGGCCTCCGATCCTGGTTGTGGACGGAGCTACAATTCCCGCCTCCTGCAGCCGCACGGCAATCTCCTCGTTGATCTGGTCGGAGTTTTCCGGGCTGGAGCCCTTGGCGCGATAGCGGAAGCAGACGATATTCAGCTCGACCGGAGCCATCAGCTCCAGTTCTGGCGTCGCGTTGATGCGCGCTTCCAGATAGCGTGCCAGCGCGCAACTGCGGCTGATGGCCGTGCCCAGCCGGTCGACTCCCAGAACCTTCAGCGTGAACCAGACCTTCAGGGCGCGAAAGCCGCGCGAGAGATCCGGCCCGAAGTCGCAAGGCCAGGGCGAGCCCGCGGCCAATCCCCGCGTGGCACGCTTGAGATACGCTGCCGGAGAGACGAAAGCCTTCTGGTGCGCCGCACCATCCCGCACGAGAATGAATCCGGCGTCGTAGGGCGCCTGTCCCCATTTGTGAAAGTCGAAGGCCACGGAATCCGCGCGATCCATTCCATCGAGTTTCGAAGCAAGATCGGGGGCCAGCTTTGCCAGAGCGCCAAAGGCTCCGTCCACATGGAACCACAGCTTTTCGCGCTGGCACAGATCGGCGATGCCGGACAGATCGTCAACGGCACCGGTATTTACTGTTCCCGCGGTTCCCACCACCAGAAACGGGGTAAGTCCGGCCGCGCGATCCCGCGCGATTGCTTCTTTGAGCGCTGCAAGATCGATGCGGTAGTGGCTGTCGCAGGGGATCAGATGCAGCGCATCGCTGCCGAGTCCGGAGATGTCCATGGCCTTGGGGACACAGCTATGAACCGCAGTGGAGGTGTACGCGATCAGCCGCCGCGTCTCGGCGGCCACTCCGCGAACGCGCAAGTCGAAGCCCAGCGCGGCATCGCGGGCAATCAGCACGGCGATTAGATTCGCCATCGACGTTCCGGTAACGAACAACCCGCTGGCACCCTCCGGAAAGCCGAAGAGCTCGCGCACCCAGCCGGTCACCTGCCGCTCAACCTCAACCGGAATGTGATCTCGGCCGCCGAGATTCGCGTTCAACCCCGCCGCCAGCATCTCCGCTACCATGCCCACCGGCGTGCCGCCGCCATTCACCCATCCCATGAAGCCCGGATGCACGTTGCCCTGCGTGAAGGGCAGCACGTCGCGCATGAACTCGGCATGAACCTGGGCCAGCTCTTCGCCCTGACGCGGGGCAGGGGAGCGAAAGCGCGCCCGCACCTCGTCCGGAATGGGCTGCCAGACGGGCCGCTCGCGGATGTCTTCGATGTAGCCGAGCATGTCGTCCAACATGCGGTGCGCCTGCTGGCGAAACTCTCCCCAATCCTCGGGATCGAGGGTTTCGCGCGCTTCCGCGTGAGGGGCAAGGGCTGTCTTGTCGGCCGGGTTAATCATTTGAGGGTACCTGCGGCATTCGTTCTCCCTAACATCATTTTACGTGGCGCGGCGGCCCGCATTGGGCCGTGCTCCTTGGGCACCGGCGTAGTGCCACTGTTGCGGATAGCGCTCCCGGATGACGCGCAGGGTTTCGGCCCTCCGAAAGGCGTTCATAGATACAAGGTCTGAACGCCTCTCAGATTCACGCGGGTCTGTTAGACGAGTTAGCCTGTACATAGGTCGAGAAAACAGGGGTTTCTCTCGACCTTCTTGTAGGTTGAAAAGGTTTACTAGGTCAAAAAGAAATATTCCAGTAAGTACTATTGCGCCTTTGTTCGCAGCTGTGTTACAAGGGATGGCGCAAGTGAATTCGCGAGTGAGGTGTTGCGAAATGGCGGATAATTGCCTGGACTTTGCCAAGCGAGAGACAGCGCGCCTGAACATGGAGATTGAAGTACTCCAAGGGGAGATTTTCCTCCACAACGAAACCAAGGACGCCTGGGACACGATCGTGCGCAACGCGGGAAGCGAATCACATGCAACTTATATGGATCTTGCCAACGCTGAGATGGCGCGGCTGAATGGGAAGATTGAGGCGGTGCAAGAAAAAATTCGCCTGCACAACGAGACCATGGACGCCTGGAATACGATCATTCGCAACGCGGGAAGCAAATCGCGCATCTTCCGGGACGTAACCTATGTGAGCGGCGAGGATGGCCAGTGGCACCTGCGGCGGCTGGAGATGGAGATTGAAGCGCTGCAAGGGGAAATCCGTCTCCACAACGAAACCAAGGCTGCCTGGGATTCGGTCGTGCGCAGCGCGGGAAGCGAACCGGATGCGGCTTTTCTGGAAGTGGTTGATTCCGAGATGGAGCGCCTGAACGGGGAGGTTGAGGCGGTGCAGGACAAGATTCGCCGCCACCTCGAAACCAGGGATGCCTGGGATACGATCATGCGCAATGCAGGAAGCCAAACGCGCATCTATCAGGGCGCATCGTATGTGAGGGGTGAGGATGGCCAATGGCACCTGCAGCAGACTCAGCCCATTGTATCGATTGAGGATGACGACCGGAGATGGACAAGCAATGCCGTCTCGAAGGTCGATTCGGTGTTGCATTCGCTCTTGGATGCATCTGAGAAGACTTTCCGCGGCCCGCGGAAGCACTTGGATTTTTCAGGGCGCGGCAAGGAGCAGTTCCAGAGCTTGGGGCTTCGATAGCAACAGCCACGCGCCTGAACGGCCGCGACAACTCGCTAAGTCGATGGATTCCAATCGTGCTACACTGTACTTGCGCTCAGTTGTTTGGTCGTGAGCGGCAGCGAGCCCTCAGCAAGGCAAGTTTGCCTGGCACAGCTTTTCCCAAGCCCCTGCATACCGGGGTACCCATGAAGCGGTTTTTGTTTCGTGGGGTGGAGCGCAACCACTTGAGTCTCCCACCCGGTGACTCAGCCTTGGACCATGAGTTGGTCCTGAAGGCCAGGCGCTTCTGCATCTTCGATTGAGATCAGGCGCATGAACCGGGAACGCATCAGAAATTGATGGCATGGGATAAGTGGAGCCGGCCGGCAATGCGCCGCCTGGCAAGGAAGCAGCGTGTGGCAGCTCCGGGCCTTCGGCGTTCCCCTTTGAATGCCTGCCGGTCAGTCTTTTGAACGACTTTCGGTTCTCCCTTACGCATATTGATACGCAGGTCCGCGCCTGAGCAGTCTTCCTGTGCGCGCCTCCATGTCCGGTTCCGTTTGCAGGCCGCGAGCAACACTGGCGGCTCCGGGACCCATAGGAAATGACACTATTTTGACGACATCAGCAACTGATTCTATTTCGACACCAGCAACCGATTCTGTTCCAACCACACTGTTTTCGCAGTTTTCGCTTTCGCCTGCCCTCATGGCGCGGCTTGACGCCAATAAATTTGAAATTCCCACCCCAGTGCAGGCCGGCTGCATTCCTCCAGCTCTGGAAGGCCGCGACGTGCTGGCCACCGCGCAGACGGGAACCGGCAAGACGCTCGGCTACCTCATCCCCATCATCGAGAGCATGTTGAAGGACGAAGGCAAGGGCGCGCACGCGCTGATCGTGCTGCCCACGCGCGAGCTGGCCATGCAGGTCGAGGAGGCCTTCAAGACCGTTCGTTTCAACTCCAGGCAATCCGTGGCGCTGGTCGTTGGCGGCATGAACGAAAGGCCGCAGCTCGACGCCATCCGGCGCGGCGCCCGGCTGATTGTGGCCACGCCCGGGCGCTTGGAGGACTATCTGAAGCGCAAGCTCGTGCGGCTCGACCAGATCAAGATGCTGGTGCTGGACGAAGTGGACCGGATGCTCGATATGGGCTTCCAGCCGGCCATTGCCCGCATCGTGGGCACGATGCCGGCCGCGCATCAGACATTGTGCTATTCGGCTACCCTCGAAGGCGAGGTCAAGCAGGTCGCGCACAAGTACCTGAACAATCCCGTCCGCATTGAAATCGGCTCAGTGCTGAAGCCGGCGGAAAACATCGAACTGCGCACCTTTGAAGTGGCTGCGGATAAGAAGCAGGAACTGCTCGAGCACCTGCTCGAGGCCGACAAGGGCAGCTTCCTGGTCTTTGTGCGCACCAAGCACGGGGCCGACCGCGTGGCGCGGCGTCTGGTTCGCGCCGGACACTCGGCGACGCAGATTCACGGCGACCGCTCGCAGTCTCAGCGCAACGCCGCCCTGCGTAGCTTCTCCGAAGGCCGCCACCGCGTGCTGGTGGCGACCGACGTGGCCGCCCGCGGCATCGACGTGGCCAACGTGGCGCAGGTCATCAACTTCGACCTGCCCAAGATGGCCGAGGACTTTGTCCACCGCGTGGGCCGCACCGGCCGCGCCTCGGCGCACGGCGTAGCCTCCACCTTTGCCGCTCCGGCCGAGCGCAACGACCTGCGCAAGATCGAGAGGACGCTCTCGCTTCACATGAAGCACTATCGCGTGCGTTCGGCGGGCGAGGCAATCGCAGCGTAAGGGCAGCTACTAGCTGCTAGCTTTCAGCTTCTAGCTCAATTGAGGCGGGCGCCCCACATCTGTGGGGCGCCCGTTTTTTGGTGCTTCCTGCGACTGGGTTTTGCCTTCTTTTCATGAGACTAGCGTCAGCTTGTTGAAGGATAGGATGAACCCTCCGTTCTCGGAAATGCAGGTTCGTGGTTTCCCACTCTTGCGGCCAAAAGGATGCCGCAAGGACGGGGCACGGTTCTGGGCTGGCTGTTTCCTGATCTCTGTTCCCTGTTCCCTATTCCCTGTTCCCTCCCGACGCCCCGCCGCTCAAGTTGAGCCTCGTCCTTCCGATAAAAGATTTGAGTGCTCTCTGTGTCGGGGGTGACGCCGGCCGGGGCGGATGAGTGGGCGCAATGGATGATGATCTGACGAGGGAATTCCTGATCGAAAGCCAGGAGGGTCTGGACCGCATGGAGCGGTGCCTAACCGATCTGGAGGAGAAGCCACAGGATGCGGGGCTCATTGGAGAGATCTTCCGCGCGGTGCACACGATCAAGGGAACCACGGGCTTTCTTGGCTTCAAGCGGCTGGAGACGCTGGCCCACGCGGGAGAAAACCTGCTGGGCCTGCTGCGCGAAGGCAAGCTGGCCGCCAACCGGCCGCTGATTACTGGCCTGCTGGAATTGCTTGACGGTCTGCGCTCCATTCTCAAGTCCGTAGAGACCAAAGCATCGGAAGGCGATGGCGACGATGCGGTCCTGATCAGCCATCTGGAAGCCCTGCGGCTTCCCGCGCAGGTGGAGGCAAAAGAGCCGGTCTGCGTCCAGGCTGGAGCCGCTTCCGCCTCCGCGCCTCCGCCAGCGAAGAGGAAGTCCGCGGCAACGAAGAAGAGGTCCGCGACGCCGCCGCCGGTCGCGCCAGCTCCGGTTGCGCCAGCACCGGCTCTTGCTCCGCCAGCGGAGCCTGCCCCGTCCGCCGCGCCGGTCGCCGAGGCTCCCGTGGACGCAGAGAGCGAAGCTGCACGGCCTCACGTCCAAACCGCCGCTGAGAGCACATTGCGCGTGGATGTGGCCGTGCTGAACCGGATGATGAACCTGGTGGGCGAACTGGTGCTCACACGCAATCAGGTTTTGCAGGCCACCGCGGCCGATCCCAACATGACGATGCTCTCCCGCCGACTGGACATGGTGACGGCCGACCTGCGCGAGAGCGTGATGCAGGCGCGGATGCAGCCGGTCTCGAACATCTTCGGCAAGATACCGCGGATTGTGCGCGACCTTTCGCAAACGCTTGGCCGCCGCGTTCGCCTTCAGGTTGAGGGCCAAGATACGGAACTGGACAAGAGCCTGCTGGAAGCCATCAAGGACCCGATCACCCATGCGGTCAGAAACTCGCTGGATCATGGCATTGAGCCGCCCGAGGCGCGCCAGGCCGCAGGCAAGAATCCCGAGGGGATTCTCAAGCTGCGGGCCGCGCAGGAGGGCAGCCACGTCATTATCGAGGTTTGCGACGATGGCGCTGGGATCGACGTCGACAAGGTGCGCCAGAAGGCGATCGAGCGCGGGACCGTTACCGCAAGACGCGTCATGCAACTGAGCGAGCGCGAGCAGTTGCAGTTGATCTTCGTGCCCGGCCTGTCCACCTCCGACGTGGTGACCAACGTGAGCGGCCGCGGCGTGGGCATGGACGTGGTGCGCACCAACGTGGAAAAGATCGGCGGCAAGGTCGAAATCGATTCACACGTCGGCAAGGGCACCACGCTGCGCATGCGCATTCCGCTTACCCTGGCCATCATTCCCGCGCTCATTGTGCGCAGCATGAATCAGAGCTTTGCGCTGCCGCAGGGAGCTCTGTCGGAGCTGGTGCATATTCCCGTGTCGCAGGCAGCCACGGCCATCGAGTGGATTGAGAACGTGCCGCTCTTCCGGCTGCGCGGCAAGCTGCTGCCGCTGGTCTTTCTTGACCGGCTGCTGACGCCTGAAGCCGAGCGCAAAGACGCCTCCGAGCGAGACAGCTTTATTGCCGTGATGGATGCCGACGGCCGCCGCTTCGGCCTGGTGGTCGATGGGCTGGCCGACCCCGAAGAGATCGTCGTCAAGCCGCTCTCCGCGGTGCTGAAGGACATTGGCCTCTATTCCGGCGCGACCGTGCTGGGCAATGCCGATCTGGCGCTGATTCTCGATCCTGGCGCGATTGCCATGAAGGCTGGGGTAACGCTGTGCGAGCAAGAGGCGGCGCGCGCGGCCGAAGACGTTGTAGAGGCTGCCCGTAGCCGCGAATACCTGCTGGTGGAAGTTGCCGGGCATCAGGCCGCGGTGCCGTTGAACGACGTGCTGCGCATCGAGCAGCTTCCTCTCCGGCGCATCGAGTACATCGGCTTCCGTCCGGTGCTCAACTTCCAGGGGCAACTGCTGCCGGTGGATGATTCGGGAGGCGTGCTGGACGCGGCAGCCCCCGATCCCGAGGCGAAAATGATCGTCGTTGTCTGCCGCGAAGGCAATCGTCAGGTGGGCATCGCGGTCTCGCATGTGCTGGACGTGGCCGCCGGTGGCGAGCTGTTCGAGGCTGGCAGCGCCCAGCTTACCAGCGGCGTCACGCTGCTCAACGATCAAGTAACCGGTGTGGTTGACCTGGGTGGAGTGGCTCGCCTGGCAGCCGGCGAACAGGCGCCGGCCGAGTGGAGCCAGATGGGAGAGACGGTGGCATGAGTACGGCAACAGTCGCAGTGCGGCGCAAGGAAAAGGCGGAGGCGGTGATGGTGGAGATGTGTTCTGTCCGCCTGGGGCAAACGCTGTTCGGCGTGCCCATCACGCACATCCTGGAGATCGTGGGCGCGGCCCGGCCGCAGCCGGTGCCGCTGGCTCCCGCCTTTGTTGGCGGGCTGGTTCACTATCGCGGCGACGTGCTCACCACCGTGAGCCTGCGCCGGCTCCTGGGCCTGCCACCCAGGGAGGGCCCCCAGGACATTCTGGTGCTGGAGAGCGCCGGCGGATGTTTCGGCTTGCTGGTGGACTCGGTCGGCGAGGTTCTGACCGTTTCTTCGGCCGACCACGAGCCCAACCCCTCGCTTCTCGACGAACGGCGGAAGGCCCTGTTCGCCGGCGCCTACAAGCTCAGCGACAGCCTGCTCGTCATGCTGGACCCTGAGAAGCTGGATCCCATGCGCCTGAGCGCGGCTCTGGCCTGAGAAGGCCAGGGAGGTTTCTGTCTGGAGGTGACCATGCGAGCACTGATTGTCGATGATTCCCGCTTCGTGCGGGGCTATCTGCGCGGCCTGCTCGAAGAGAAGGGAATCGAGTGCGAGGAGGCGGCCGACGGCCAGGCCGGGATGGACCAGTTGAACGCTGGCCGGTGCTTCGACCTTGCACTGGTGGACTGGAACATGCCGGTGATGAATGGCCTCGAGATGCTCAAGCAGTTGCGCGCGGAGGGATTCTGCAACGTCAAGGTCATGATGGTGACCACCGAGGCGGAGAACGATTTTATCCTATGCGCCCTGGATGCCGGCGCCGACGAGTACCTGATGAAGCCTTTCGACGACGAAGCCCTGACGGAAAAGCTGGCCATTCTCGGTTTGGTGGAGGCCTGAACGATGACGGCTGGCCGCCGGACTCGCATTTTCATCGTGGACGACTCGGTTGTGATGCGGAGTCTTCTGCGCTCGGTAATCTGCGCCGAGGCCGGCCTGGAAGTGGCTGGCACGGCGGCCGACGGCAAATCAGCCTTGAGCGCCATCGAAACCCTTCGCCCCGATCTGGTCCTGCTGGATGTGGAGATGCCGGTGATGGACGGATTGGTTACACTCAGAAGACTCCGCGCGCTGGGCTACACGATGCCGGTCATCATGTGCAGTTCAGTCACCCAGCGCGGAGCCAGAGTGACCATTGAGGCGCTGGCCGGCGGCGCATCCGACTATGTGGCCAAGCCGGCCGGGCAATCCAGCCGCGAGGCCGCCACGCGGGCGCTCTCGCACGAACTGATTCCCAGAATTCTTGCCCTCACCCGCCAAACGCGGACGGGCCTTGTTGGCTTTACGCGCGTGGCTCCGGTCCCGCCCATGGCGCCTGTTCCAGGAGTGCCGGCGGATTCGCCGATCCCGCAGGTGCTGGCCATCGGCGTCTCTACCGGCGGTCCGGCGGCCCTCGATCTTCTGCTTCCCGCCCTGCCAGCAGACTTTCCGTTGCCGGTCCTGATTGTGCAGCACATGCCGGAGTTGTTTACCAGGCTCTTTGCCGAGCGGCTCAATGGCCGCTGTCCGTTGCAGGTGCGAGAAGCCGTCGAGGGCGATCCGGTGCGCGCGGGAACCATTCTCATCGCCAGAGGCGACTGGCACATGGAGGTGCTGGCTGCAGCGTGCCCTGGCTCGCCGGCTACTCTGCACCTGAGCCGTGGGCCGCAGGAAAATCACTGCCGTCCTGCTGTTGACGTGCTTTTCCGGTCAGTGGCCGCAGCCTACGGCGCGGGCGCGCTGGCCGTGGTGCTCACTGGCATGGGGTCTGACGGAATGATCGGCTGCCGCGCAATTCGCGACCACGGCGGCAGCGTTCTGGCTCAGGACGAAGCTACCAGCACCGTATGGGGAATGCCCGGCGCCGTTGCCAATGCGGGATTGGCGCACAGGGTGCTGCCCCTGAACGCCATCGCTCCTGAGATTCTCCGGCTTGCCCGCCGGACGCAGACTGAAGCCCGCGAACTTCGGGAAGCGGTGGTCTAGTCATGGAAAGCTCCGGCGGCGTTGACTACGGCTATCTCCGTCAACTGGTTTTCAAGCACTCGCAAAACGTGCTCGACCCGTCGCGCGATTACCTTTTTCAGACGCGCCTCGCCAGGCTGCTTCGCAATCAGGGCATGAGCCAACTGGAAGAGTTTGTCGAACGCCTCAAACTCGGAAGCAACATCGCTCTTGAGCGCTCCATCGCCGAAGCCATGACCATCAATGAAACGAGCTTTTTTCGCGACGGCCGTCCCTTCGAGCTGTTGCGCACCGAACTGCTGCCCAGGCTCATTGATGTCAGACGGCCCGCGCGCGCCCTGCGTTTCTGGAGCGCGGCCTGTTCCACGGGTCAGGAGGCCTACAGCGTGGCCATGCTCATCCGCGAGCACTTTCCCTCGCTCACCGGCTGGAGGATCTGCATTGAAGGCACCGACATCTGCTCTGAAGTGATCGAGCGAGCGCAAGCCGGCTGCTACCATCGCATCGAAATAAACCGCGGTCTGCCTGCGCGCTTTGTGGTCCGCTACTTCGACCACATCGGCGAGGACTGGACGGTCAAGCCGGAGATTCGCAAGATGTGCAACTTCCGCCGGGCCAATCTGTGTTCTTCGCTCCTGTCCTTCAATCGCGCCGAAGACCGATTCGACGCCATCTTCCTGCGCAACGTCATGCTCTACTTCTCGCAGGAGGCCCGCAAAACTCTATTGGAGGGCATCCACCGCTTGTTGGCCCCCGACGGCGTCCTTTTCCTCGGATCAAGCGAACAGCCCGCCGATCTCTCGATCTGGACCACTGTGCTCCAGGGAGGCACATGCTACTTTCGGCCCCGGCGGCCGAGCTGAGAAAGCAGGGCCTATTCCCTATTCCCTAGTCCCTGCTTTTAGCAGCCGCTCCACCTCCGCGTGCAGCCGCTCCGTGATGGCTGCCTCGGTCTCGTCCGGCGCAAAGCGGATCGGCTGGCCCACATGCACTTCGATAAGGCCGGAGCGGAACCAGCGCCTGCGTCCGGCCTTCAACTCGCCCAGCCCGCGAATGGCTACCGGCAACACACTGGCTTCCGACTCCTTTGCCAGCAGGCCGATTCCGCTCCGGAAGCGCGCCAGCGTTCCTTCGGCCGAGCGCGCGCCCTCGGGAAAAACCAGCACGTTGTATCCGTGGTCCATTGCCGCGCCTGCGTGCTCGAAACTGCGCTGGAAGTTCCGCCGCCGGGGCAATGGAAAGACGTTGAACAGCGCCGTCAGCAGCAGATAAAAAAGCGGTCCGGGCAGATAAAAGTCCAGTTGTCCATGCGGGCGCTCCGGATTTTGAAGGTGCCGGTAATCTTCCAGCATGTCTCCAGCCATCGCCGCCGCAATTCGCCGCCGCATGGGCCCCGGCAAAGCGTACTGGACCAGCGGGCCGTCGTAGGCCGTCACATGGTTGGCGACAATCAGCATCGGCTCATCGCAGGGCGGCGTTTCCGGCGCAACTACTTTGGGGTCTGCCAGCAGCCAGACCAGCGGCCGCATCACAGCCTCGATAAAGGCCACCCGCAGCCATCGGATGGGAGCAAGCCACGGCCAGCGGGGGTAGATGTACCTGGCCGGCTCAGCGGCGGGCTGGCCGGGGGCGGCAGAACCCAATTCCGTGCCGGCTTCCGGCTGGTCGGCCCGGGCTTCAGCCCTGACATTCATCGATGCAGAATCAATGGGGGCTTCAGCCCTTGAGGAGTGTTTTTCGGGCAGTTTCCGTGGAATCCGGCCTTCTCCCGCTTCCACCCGCGCTCCCTCGGTCTTCCCGGCCACCAATTCCCGCAATTTACCAAGCGTCTGCACTTCTTCCAGCAGGCCGCTCTCGGGCGTCATTCCCAGCCGCTCTTCGAGAGCCGCAGCCAGTTGCACGCGGCAGAGGCTGTCCAGGTGCAGATCCTCGCTCAGCCGCAACTCGTCACCCACGCCGGCCGGCGTTTCGCCGGAAATCTGCGCAATCAGCGCCAGCAGCCAGTCCGACGAGGCCCCGAATTCGCCCGTCGCGCTTTCGCTCGTGCTGACCTTGGCCGCCGTTGCCTGGATTTCGGCTAGCCACGCCTCCACCGCCTTGCGCCTCACCTTGCCGGTTGATGTGCGGGGCAGGTCCGGTTCTGGCCAGAGCACCCAGCGGCGCATCCGTTGGAACTCCGCCAGCCTCTGGTTGGCGCGCTCGATGGCCGCAGCGGCCTCTGTCCCTTCGCCGCGCATCGCCAGCACAGCGCAGGGCTCGGTTCCGGCCGCAGTTTCCATCGGCACTACGGCGCAGGCCAACACGCCCGGCTCCTGCTCGAGTGCTGCCTCCAGATCTTCGGGGTGCAGATTCACGCCCGCCGCAGTGACGATGACCTCGCTCTTGCGGCCCACAAAGCGCAATTCGCCGCCCGGCTGCGCCTCGGCCAGGTCGCCCGTGGCCAGCCACTCGCTTTCGCGCGGCCGCAAGGCGCCACTCGACCAGCTCGCGCCGGAAATCATCGGCCCCTTCACCAGCACCTCGCCGTCCGATCCCAGCTTCACTTCGCGCCCCGGCAGCGGCTTGCCGATGCTGCCCCGGGCCACGTGAAAGGGGTGATTCAGCGTAATCAGCGCGCTGGTTTCCGTCATTCCGTAGCCCTGCACCACCACAAAACCCAGCGCGTTCCAGAACTGCTCCAGCGGCCCGCCCAACGCCCCGCCACCGGAAATCAGCGCCCAGAACTTCAGGCCGAATTCGTTGTGAACGCCCCGGAAGCGCCACCAGCGTTCCCACGCGCGAATGCCCTCGGATGCGGCCAGTTGCCCGGCCAGATCGGGATGGCTGGCTTCCAGATGCGTCTTCAAAAGCGCCATCACTCGCGGCACCGCGGCCAGCACGCTGATCCGTTCGCGCTTGATGGTTTCAATCAGCCGCGAGGCCACCAATCGGCTCTCGAAATGCACTTCGGCGGCAAAGATCGGCGGAACCCACAACCCCATCGTCTGGCCGAAGACGTGGCTCAGCGGCAGCGTATGCAGAAAGCGAAGCGGATGAAAGGGCCGCTCGTAGCGCATGTAGGGCTGCGCTCCCTGCTCGATTGGTTCGATGCTGGCCAGCACGTTGCCGTGAGTCAGAACAACGCCCTTGGGGTCGCCTGTGGTGCCGGAAGTAAACAGAATTTCCAGCGGCGTTTCGCGCGAGAGCCCCTCGACCGGCCCGGCCTCTTCAGTGGGCAGCGCGCCGGGCCAATCCTCAAAGGCCAGCAGCGGAAAACTCAGATCCGGGTGCCCCACCCCTTCGGCTGGGTGCCCCACCCTCGCGACGTCTTTGTTCTTGTCGCTAGGGTGGGAAGGTAAAACACCTAACTGCCTCAGCAGCATCGTATCGCCCACAGCCAGCCTGGGCTTTACGTCTGCCGCGACTCTGGCGGCAAACTCTGCGGATCCGTAGGCGTCCAGCGGCACTGCCAGCACGCCGCGAAGGATGCAGCCATGGAAGGCCGCAATCCACTCCGCACTGTTTTCGCCCCACAGCAGAACCCGGTCGCCCGTTCCGATGCCCCGCTCGGCCAGCAATGCTGCAAAGCGCCCCGCGAGGCGCGCAATCTCTCCATAGCTGGTCGCCCGCCGCCGGTTGCCCCGGAAGCGGACCACCGCAATCTGGCGGTCGAAACGGCGAAAGTCGTCGAGAAGCGTAGCTAGATGGTCTCGCATGGAAAGTCTAGGCAAACATATAGTAAGCCATGAAGATGAGGTTGTGGTTCGCCCCGCATCTTCATGGCTCATAGATCTGGCTGGAACTGAGCTGCTCGAAAGGATCGCGGCTTCAGCCGTACTGAGAACGCATTGAATACTGCCTGGTCACTATTCCAGATCAAGCTGCTTGATCTGGTCCTTCAGAATAGTGGCTGAGTCTTCGAGAGCGGCCTGCTCGTCGGGCGGCAAACTGACCTGCAGGACGCGTTCTGCGCCATTCTGCGAAAGAATGCAGGGAACCCCCAGGCTCACGCCCTTCAGTCCGAATTCTCCATCCAATACCGACGAAACCGTGAGCACTCCATGCTGGTTGCGCAGAATGGCCGCTGCAATCTGCGTCAGAGCCAGGCCCACGCCGAACCAGGTGGCTCCCTTGTACTCAATGATGTGATAGGCCGAGTGCCTCACTTCCTCCGCGATCTTGTCGCGGTTCGTCTTCCACTCACCGCATTGCAAACACTGGCCGCAATACTGATCCATCGACAGGCCGGCCACGTTCGTCATCGACCAGGCGGGAAACTCGCTGTCTCCATGCTCGCCCAGAATGTAGGCATGGACGTTATGCACATCCACGCCACAGTCCTTGCTCAGCAGATAACGGAAGCGCGCGCTGTCCAGAACCGTGCCGGAGCCGATGATGCGCCCGCGCGGCCAGCCGGAGCGCTTGTAGGCCGCGTAAGTCAGAATGTCCACCGGATTGCTCACCATCAACACCACGGCAGATGACTTCTGCGCCACGATCTCATCAATGATCTCGTTGATGATCTTGACGTTTCGTTGCAGCAGATCCAGGCGGGACTCGCCGGGCCGTTGCTTTGACCCAGCCGTAATCACAATCATGTGCGCATCGGCATAATCATTGGCCTCGGCTTCGCGAATCTTGACGGAGGGGAAGAAAGCCTGGCCATGCGCCAGATCGAGAACTTGCCCCATGACCAACTCACGCCGCGAGTCCTGCAAAACAATCTCGTCGGCCAGGCCGCTCTGAGCCAGCGTATAGGCAAAAGTCGAACCCACCGCGCCGGCGCCGACAATCACCACTTTTCTTGGTTTCCAAGGGGCATCAATCATTTATCTTCCTCCTGCTGTTATAGATATAGATGATGTCAAACGCCTTTTGGGTCCTTGTTTTTTGATACAGGGAGCGTTTCGCCGGTTGTTGGAAGCCCGCATCTTGCGCGCGGATTCGGGCTTACATCCCGGCTCGTAAAACCAGAATCCGGGCCGATGATCCCCCGCAAAGTAAAATAGAGGCATGGGATTTGAAAGCGTGAAGAAAATCGCCGAGGCGGATTTCCCCACCCGCTGGGGAGCTTTTCGCATTCTGGGCTTCGAAGGCCGGCTCGCGGAGGCTCGCCCCTGCGACAAGAACGCTGCGGACGCCGCGGGCGAGGGCTCGGTCGAAGGCCTGGTGGCCCTGGTGATGGGCGACATTCACTCCGCGCCTCCGGTGGTGCGCATTCACTCGCAATGCCTGACGGGAGACGTTTTTGGCTCGCTGCGCTGCGACTGCCGGTTGCAACTGGAACTGGCCCTGGGCAGAATCGCCGAAGAGGGCGCGGGCATTCTGCTCTACGAGCAGCAGGAGGGCCGCGGTATCGGCCTGATGGCAAAACTCAGGGCCTATGAGTTGCAGGATCAGGGGCTGGATACGGTCGAAGCCAATGTAGAGCTGGGCTTTGCCGCCGATTGCCGCCAGTATGAGCTGCCAGCCGAGGTGCTCAAACGGCTCGGCGTCTCCCAGGTTCGGCTGATTACCAACAACCCAGAGAAGGTCGAGGCGCTTGAATCGGCCGGCATTACCGTTACCGAACGCATCTCCGCCGAAGTAGAGCCGCAAGAGAGCTTTGCGGGCTACTTGCGCACCAAGCACGAGAAAATGGGACACATCGTCGATTTTCCGGAAGATTGAGAGAGATGCATTGAGGCGAATCCGCCGATGAGCGTTGTGCAAAGCGGGACGGCAGGAAGCTGGCCCGGATGCACGGTGCAATAATAGAGCGGGACTTCTAGCAACACACTGGCGCGATCCATATGAACCTGCCCAATTCGATCACGATGAGCCGGATAGTCATGATTCCACTGTTTCTGTGGATTCTGACGCCGCACTTTCCCTGGCAGGGGCATGGCGGACAGGAGATTGCGGCATCGGTTCTGTTCGTTCTGGCCTCGATTACAGACGGCCTGGACGGCTACCTGGCTCGCAAGCGCCAGCAGATCACCACCATGGGGATGCTGCTGGATCCCATTGCCGACAAGATCATGGTCACAGCCGCCCTGATTGCCCTGGTCGCCTACAACCCCGCGGTGGTCAAGGTCTGGATCGCGGTGGTCATCATCGGCCGCGAGTTCCTCATCAGCGGCCTGCGGTCGATTGCTTCGTCGGAAGGCTTTACCATCCAGGCCAGCGACCTGGGCAAGCTGAAGACCGTCATCCAGATTGTGTCTGTCGTTTCGGCGATTCTGGCCCATCACTGGTACGAGTGGCAGTTCGGCGTGCTCATCGTGCCGGTCAAATGGATCGCGATTGCCGCCATTTACTTCACGCTGTTGGTCTCAATTATCTCGGCGGTCGATTATTTTGTAGGCTTCTGGAAGAAAATTGACCACGCCAGCAAGGACCGCCGCAAATCCTTCGTCCTTACACGCCGCAAGAGCGCGGGCACATCCACCGGAACAGAGTGAGTGTGGCCTGGCGAATTGCCGGCGTCCCCGGTCTGGTTGAGTCAGAGGAGTGTGATGGCCGGCGCCCGGAGCCGGTGTGCGACAATCCTCAGCAGAACTCTTTTCCTATGCGACTTGCTCGTCTCCTTTTTTTCGGCGCCGTTGGACCGGTTTTGGCCGCTGTTATCGCTTGCCCGCAAGCGCCATCCCCCTTTTTCCCCAGGGTTCAGCCCACTGTTCCGCTGGTATTGGCCGGCGGAACGGTCGTGGACGTGACCAGTTGGGGCCGCTCGGCGAAGGACCTGGAAGACGCCATCGTTGTCGTGCGCGACGGCCGCATCACCGATGTGGGCTCGCGCATGGCGGTTTCCATCCCCAAAAACGCGCGGGTCATCGACTGTACCGGCAAATTCCTCATTCCGGGCCTTATCGACGGCTTTGCCGGCATGAACTCGCAGGGCCAGGCCGACGCCTATCTGGCCATGGGCGTCACCACCATTGTCGCAGTGAGCGATTCCCGCCGCGGCATGGTCGATCTTGCCGCCTCGCCCCGTCCTCATCTCTACCTGATGGACTCAATCGGCTCGACGGACAACTGGAGCCTGTTGGCCAAACACCCTGGGTGGGCTGCCAAATTGAGGGAGGAAGCCCGTCCGGCCGAACTGAGCCCTGAAGACACCGTCCGCCAGCTTGTCGACACCGCGCGACTGGGGACGCGCGCCGTCTGGCTGGGACACAACATCACGGCGGCCAATACGCAGTGGATGATTGCCCGCGCCCGCCAGATGGGTCTGGCTACCTATGGCGAGTTCGTCGCCACCCCCTATGCCGTGGGCGTTGAGGCCGGAGTGGATGTCCTTGTCCACATGGGCCGCTACGAGCTGGGCGTCATTCCGGACGAGTTGCAGCAACCGCTGGTCGAGGCTCCCGGAGGCACGGCCGCAACCACGGCCTACGACTACGCTGAGCACCTTCCTCCCACGGACTTGCACCTGCGCCGCTATGCTCATTTTCTGGCAGCCCATCACGCCGCGCTCATGCCCACCTTCAGCATTTATTACGCGCAGTTGCCGTCACATCGCAATCTGTGGAAGGAGCCGGCCGCCGCGCTGCTCGACCCGGCCCGCGTCTTCGACCCTGCGGATCGCGCCAGCGGCGAGATGAACTATCCGCTCGAGCCCTGGGCCCGCCGCCTGCCCGCCGCCACCCAGCGCTGGATGGAAGAAAGCCAGCGCAAGAAGGCAGATCAGTCGGCCTTGCGGCTATGGCGCACCAACGAAACGCTCTTCTCGGCGTATCCGCACTATCTGGCCGCCTCGGGCGCGCCATTCCAGAGTGCCTTGCCCGGCATCTCCATGCACACCGAGATGGAAATGCTCGTGCGCCTGGGGCTTTCGCCTCGCGAGGCACTGGCTGCCGCCACCAACAACTACAGCCTCCAGCTCGGGTGGAACGAACTGGGCCAGATCGCCCCTGGCCGTCGCGCCGATATCCTCATCGTTGACGGCGACCCCACGGCGAACATCTGGAATGCGCGCCGCATTTCCGGCCTTGTCATGGACGGCAATGTGGTTGATCGCTCGAAATTGATGGTTCTGAAGCACTAAACCGCTATTACTTCGGGTCCGCAGTTTTCTGGCGGGCTGTTACCAGAACCGGCGCGCGCCAGTTAACGTAGAGACAGTTGAAGATTGAGCGGTTTTCCCAAGGCATGAAAGACTCACCATCCCAACTCGCCCCGCATCGACACCACAATGCGTGGCTCATCGTGATTGCAGTCTTCAAAGTTGCGCAGGCCCTCCTGTTTCTGGCCATTGGCGTGGGTGCGGTGAAGTTGCTTCACAAGGACGTCGGCGACCTGCTCGCCCAGCTGGCCGACCACCTGCGCTTCAATCCCGAGTCCCGCTTCGTCAACTTCATTCTCGATAGGGCCTCGCTCATCGACGACCGGTTGCTCAGGCGCATCGGCGAAGTGGGCTTTATCTACGCCGGCCTGGACCTGACCGAGGGCATTGGCCTCTATTTTGAAAAAGTCTGGGCCGAGTACCTCACGCTGGCCATTACCGCATCGTTTCTGCCTTGGGAGGTCATCGAGATATCTCGCCGGGTCACAGTAATTCGCGTCGGACTGCTGATGATCAACGCCGTGGTTTTCTTCTATCTTCTGAACCTGGTGATGGCGCGCAAAAGGAGCAGACGGGACGCAGGAAAGAGCGAGCAGGATGTCTAGCAGGAGGCTTTTTGACGCGCAGTGCAGGGAAAAAATACCGCTTTCGCTTTTTGTTCTCCTACCACGAGTCGGCGAAGTTGTCCAGCGCCAGGACCAAAACAGTAAACACTATATATTGTGGCCTCTAAAGCTCTTTAGCCTATAGGGAGCACATCTCAAATCTCCCTCCGCCTTCTTTCACTTCCAATCCATTTTTTACTTGGCGATATCAGAAATCAGGGATACTATCGTTTCATTGGTGGAGCAAAGTGGACTGCTGTGGAGCAGATCGACTGGTTTCAAGCAAAGTTTAGCCGATTTTCCTCCTCGGTCCACAGAATTCGACGCCAATCGGGTTGGGGAACCAGCCTGGCTAACCGGAGAACAGCAGCAAAGGGCAGGGAAGCAGTCACGGCGCTCGATGCGAAATCGGCCGTGGAAGGCAATGAGGCAAAGCGATGTTTCGCGGAAACCATCCAGCAAAGGTCGACGAAAAGGGACGGCTGAAAATGCCGGCCGCCTTCAAGCAGCTGATGGATGCGGAGCACGTGAGCCAGTTTTACATCACCTCGACGGACGGCGAGTGCGCGGAAATTTGGCCGTTGCCGGAGTGGGAGAAGCAGGAATCCATGTTGGCTGAGTCCAGCACGATGGACGAAGCAGTGGACAAGTACCTGAACCTGACCAGCTACTACGGCCAGCAGGTGGAGATGGATTCGCAAGGGCGCGTTCTGTTGCCGCAAATTCTGCGGGGAACCGCCAAGCTGGACGCAGAAGTTGCGGTTCGCGGAAAGCTGCATTACCTGGAAGTCAAGAACCTCCAGAAGCTCGAAGAGAGTCTGCCAGCCAACGCGATCACGGCGGAGAACCGCCAGTCGCTGGCGGAGATTCTCAAGCGGCGGAGTTGAAAGGGATTGCCCCCCAGGGGGAGCGCATGACGACATCGAATCCGAGACATGCGCCGGTTCTTTATCAGGAAGCGATCGATTTTCTCCGGATACGTCCGGGAGCCACCGTTGTGGATTGCACGGTGGGCCTGGCCGGACACTCCGCGGGCATTGCGCGGAGGCTCGGAGCAGAAGGGCACCTGATCGGCTTTGACCGGGATCCAGAGGCGCTTGCGCTGGCTCAGGAGAAGCTGGACGAAGTTTGCCGGGAGTTGGGCAGTCAGGCGCCGCGGGTAACTCTGATTGGCGAGGCCTTCAGCTCGGTGGTCAGGCATGTGGAAGCGAACTCGGCGGATGGTCTCCTGGCCGACTTTGGCGTCAGCAGCCTGCAACTGGACGAGGCCGCAAGAGGATTTAGTTTCATGGCGGATGGGCCGTTGGATATGCGCATGGATACGCGCTCCGGACCAACCGCCGCACAGGTGGTGAATGAGGCGAGCGAGCGAGAGCTGGCGGACCTTATTTACGAATACGGAGAAGAAAGGAGGTCGCGGAGAATCGCCAGAGCCATTGTTCGTGGGCGGCCAATAGCAACTACGGGGCAGTTAGCCCGGATTGTTGCCTCAGCCGCCCCGGCAATGAAACAAGAGCACATTCATCCAGCGACCAGAACCTTTCAGGCACTTCGTATTTACGTAAATCGCGAGTTGGACGAAATTCAGGCTTTGCTGGAGGCGGCGCCCATGTTGCTCAAGCCCTCCGCAAGGCTGGTCGTCATCAGTTTTCATTCTCTGGAAGATCGCATCGCCAAGGACAGCCTGCGCGAAGGCGCGCGGCAGGGAATCTGGGAGATTCTCACCAGGAAGCCGGTTACCGCCGGCGAAGAAGAGTTGGATCGCAATCCGCGCTCGCGCAGCGCAAAGCTCAGGGCGGCGGAAAAGACAGTGAACAGTTGACAGCTTACAGCGGACAGTTTTTTCGCCAGTAGCGGATTTGAAGCAAGGAAGATGGAACACGCAGTTGTCTTTAGCTGTCAGCTGATAGCTGTCAACTGTTTTGAACTGTTAGCTGATAGCTGTGAGCTGTCAGCTTCGGAGGACACCATGGCGGCATGCACAACGACGTATTTTGAGGCGGGCAGAAGCTTGAGCGCGCGGATCGCCGAGCACAATGCCGAGCTGATGGCCCAGCAGCCGCTGCGCCGGCGTGGAGTACGCACGCCCGAGGTTCCCTTTGCCAGGCATTTCGACAACAGCCGCTTGGTCAAGGCTCCCGATCCGTTGCGAGCCAAGCAGATTCGTCTCTTCTCCGCTGCCATCACGATTCTCTTTTCGCTAACCATGATCTACGGTTTGCAGCACTTCAGCGCCATTGAGACCGGTTACCGGATCGAGTCGGAAAAGCAGGCATGTGAGCAGTTGCGCGAGGAGAATCGCCAGTTGCGCTTGTCCGAGGCGCAGCTCACCGAGCCGGGCCGCATCGACAGGATGGCGCGCGATCTGGGCTTTGCCGCGCCGCAGCCGGGACAGATGGTTCATCCGAATGCGGGTTCCGAGGCTGGAACCCCGGTGATGGCGCAGGCAACGCCTCCTCCTCCGCCCGCCGTACAATAAGCAAAAGGACAGCTACTAACCTCCAGCTTCCAGCTACCTGTCTTGAGGGACGAGCGGTGGGAATTCTGGCCCCTGTCGATAGTCTTCCAGGCTAGGAATGCGGGGCTTTTTGCAGGCTCGATGCGGCAGGGAGCGAGCCGCAGAAAGCTGGAAGCCAGAGGCCAAGCAGTTCGAGTCCCGGAGCGATTGTTCATGCCGTCCCCTCTTCGACCCAGTCGGAACCGCAACACTGCGCCGCGCGCCATGCCCCTGAAGCTGGCGCGCTTCTGGATGATTTGCCTGTTCTTTCTGCTCTGGGCCATCGTGATTGTTTGCCGTCTTTTCTGGCTTCAGGTGGTGCGCCACAAGGAATTCGTCGAGCGCGCCGGCAAGCAGCAGCAGAGCACCTTCGAGGTGGCTCCGAGGCGTGGCGTGCTCTATGACCGCAACCTGCACGAACTGGCCATGACCGTGCAGGTGGACTCCATCTTTGCCGTGCCCACTGAGATCGGTGACAAGCAGGCAACCGCCCATGCTCTGGCGCCAATCGTCCACACCGACCCGGACGACGCGCAGACCACCGAGGAGCAGATCGCTGCGCGCCTTGTGGCCGGACACAGCTTTGCCTGGGTCGCGCGCCGCATTACCCCGGAGGCCTCGGCTCGCGTCAAAGACCTCATCAAGACGCAGGGCCTCAAGGGCATTTACTTCCAGAAAGAGTTTCAGCGCTTCTATCCGGACAACGATATCGCCGCGCAGGTGCTGGGCTATGTAGGCATCGACGATAACGGCCTGGGTGGCCTGGAGCAGAAATTCGAGCCGCAGTTGCACGGCGTTTCCGGACGCATGTACACGGCTCTGGATGCGCGCCGTCATGTGCTCGGCTCCAGTGAGCGCGAGCCCGAGCCCGGCCGCAACCTGGTGCTCACCATCGACGAGAACATTCAGTTCCTGGCCGAGCGCGCGCTGGACAACGCCATGGACCATACCCATGCGGACAACGGCACCGTGGTGATTCAGGACGTGCACACGGGCCAGATTCTGGCTCTGGCCATTCGCCCCACCTTCAACCCCAATCAATTTCGCCGCGCCACGCCGGCTCTATTGCGCAATCACGCCGTCAGCGATGTTTACGAGCCCGGCTCGGTCTTCAAGCTGATTGCCTATGCGGCGGCGCTGGAGCAGCACGTGGCCACGCCCGACAGCATTGTCGACTGCCAGGGCGGCGCCATGAACTTGTACGGGCGCATCATTCACGACGACAAGGGCGACCACTTCGGACGCATTACCGTGCACGAGGCGCTGGAGCACTCCAGCGACGTGGGCGCCATCAAGATGGCACTTCTGGTGGGCCAGGACCGCTACTACCAGTTCATCCGCGACTTCGGCTTCGGCCAGCGTTCCGGAGTCGAGCTGCCCGGCGAGACACGCGGCCTGCTGCGGCCGGTCGGCAAGTGGGACCCGGCGTCCATCGGCTCGGTTGCCATGGGCCAAGAGGTGGGTGTCACGCCGCTGCAGATGGTTTCCATGGTCTCGACCATCGCCAATGGCGGCGTCTACCTGCCGCCGCACGTCTTGATGCCCGGCCAATTGGATTCCACGGCTCCCAACCAAAAGTCCGCCATGCCGCAGGCATCCCCATTCAAGCCGGGCGGCGATTTGCCCAATCCACTGCCTCCCGGCGCCCATCGCGTTCTCTCTACCATGACCGCGGCCCAGATGCGCAAGATGATGGAAGGCGTCGTTCTCTTCGGCACTGGCCGGCAGGCGCAGCTCAACGGCTACTCTTCCGGCGGCAAGACCGGCACGGCGCAGAAAATCGATCCGGCCACGCGCCGTTACTCGAAGACCATGCACGTGGCCTCGTTCGCCGGCATCGCGCCGGTCAACAACCCGGTGATCGCCGTGGCCGTAATCATGGACAACCCCAAGGGCAATTACTACGGCGCCAGCGTCTCCGCGCCGGTCTTTACCGAGGTCGCGCAGCAGGTTCTGGAGTACCTCGCCGTGCCCCACGACATCGATGTGCGCACGCCCCACGCTCTATCCAAAGCCGATTTTCACGTGACCGAAGAAGACTCCGCAAACACGGGCGATATCAACGCGATTTATGCGGCAGCCAACGACTTGCCCGCCGACGACCCCCTGCGCGCCGCTGCCAGCCAGCCGGCCCTCGCACCTCAGCCTGCTGCTGCAAGCCAGCCGCAAGTCAGAACTCAGCCTTCGGGCGCGTTCGCAAACACCAGGGCCAATCCCGTTGCCCCTCAGCCTCAGCCGCCGCAGACGCCGGCGACCAGGACCGTCATCATCAACGACGGGAAAAAGCTGCGTGTTCCCTCGCTCATCGGCTTGCCGGTGCGCAAGGTCATCGAGCAGGCCGCCACCGCCGGCCTCGAAGTCGAAATCAGCGGCAATGGCACAGTGCGCGAACAGGCTCCCGCCGCGGGAACCATGGTTGCGCCGGGAACCAAGATTGTCGTCCGCTGCGGGCGATGAGGCGGTTCTTATTGAGCCGGCCCTTATCGATTGCGACACTGATGGGGTGCCCCATCCTGCGACGTTCTTGCTTTTGTCGCAAGGGTGGGAGAGCACGATGCAAATCTTCTGGGCTGGATCGATATGTAGCTCCGGCCTACATCCCCGCGGGCCAGTGCCGGGTTGCCTCCAGCGGCTTGCCCGTCTCCAAAAGGCTCTTGAGGCTGGAAAGAATGGCTGGCCACCCGTCCGTAATGTCCTTGATGAACTTTGAATCCTTCCTGTCCATTTCATGCCGGACAGTGAACTTCACGGCTTCGCCTTGTTGCTCGATGTCGTAGGTCAGGCGGGAATAGCCCTCGTCGCGCAGTTCGGCGTCCAGCTCATGGCGCCAGGTCAGCACAAGGCGCCTGGGTGGCTCGATCTCGACAATCTCGCCGCTGTCGGCAGCCCGCCCGTTGGGGGCGAGGATTCGCCACGATGCGCCGGGCTTCCAACCGGACTCCTGTGTGGTCTCGAACCAGTACCGGCGCGTGTATTCCGGCTCCGTCAGCGCCTGCCACAGCTTTTCGGCCGTAGCGCGAATGTATGTCACGTAAACGAATTGAGAATCAGCCATCGATTTCCATCTCCAATGCTGCCTTGAATCCCGTACTCCGCTGTTAATGCGAAACCCGCGCAGATTGCTCGGCACTATTCCGCGGAATCGGTCTTCTTCCCTTATCCATCAATGCATCTTACATCCAGTTCGATAGACCGAAGTGAAGCCATCTACAATGGAACCCGTGATGAACTGGACAGATTTGATTTCAGATGTAGAGGCAGTGGGCGCGGGTGGCGGCTCGGACGAGCCGGTAACCGGCGTCGAGTATGACTCGCGCAAAGTGAAGCCCGGCGCCGTTTTTGTCGCCATGAAGGGCGGCTCAACCGACGGCAACCGCTATGTTGCCAAAGCCATTGCCGCGGGCGCTTTGGGCATCATTACCGACTCGTCGCCGGTCTTTGACCACCTGCTGGTCTATAACGCCGGCCTGCCCGTGCTGGAGGTCGAGCACGGCCGCCGCGCGCTGGCTGCGGCTTCAGCCGCCTTCTTCGGCCACCCGGAGCGCAAACTTGCGGCCACGGGCATTACCGGGACCAACGGCAAAACGACCACGGCGTATCTGACAGAAGCGCTGCTCAACGCCGCCGCGCGCAAAACCGTGCTGGTCGGCACCATCGAGTACCACGTCGCCGGCGAAGTGCGCCCATCGCTGCACACCACTCCAGAGGCGAGGGATTTGTTCGAGCTGATGGCCGAGGGCGTCTCGCGCGGAGCCACCGAGCTGGTCGCCGAGGTTTCCAGCCACGCCCTTGACCAGGGCCGCGCCACGGGCCTGGATTTTGATGTGGCTGTGTTCACCAATCTCACTCGCGACCACCTCGACTATCACCAGAACATGGAGAAGTACTTTGCCGCCAAGCGCCTGCTCTTCGACGGCACGGTCTATCCGGCCCCGCGCGTTGCCGTGCTGAACGCGCACGACCCGCGCAGCGAGCAACTGGCCGAGGCAGCGCGCAAGGCCGGCGCCGAGGTCCGCACTTACGGCATCGGGCAGGGAGACTGGCGCGCGGCCAGCTACACGCTCTCGCCGTCGGGCGCTGAAATCGAACTGGAAACCCCGGCAGGCGCGGCCAAAGTCGCTTCGCGGCTGGCTGGCGAGGTAAACATTCTCAACCTTCTGGCGGCCCTCACTGCGGCTCATGCGCGCGGCATTTCGTTTGCTGATCTGGTCGAGTTCGTCCCCAGTCTTCAGCCCGTTCCCGGCCGCTTTCAATCCGTCAGCGCCGGTCAGCCTTTCACGGTGATTGTGGACTACGCGCACACCGACGATGCACTGATCAATCTGACCGCCCTGGCTCGTCAGATGACCGCCAAATCCAGCAAGCGCGTGATCACGCTCTTCGGCTGCGGCGGCGACCGCGACCGCACCAAGCGGCCCAAGATGGGCCTGGCCGCGGGTATGGGAAGCGATTTCGTAGTCGCGACCAGCGATAATCCCCGCAGCGAGGAGCCGCTGTCCATTCTGGCCGAGATCGAGCCTGGCCTGAAGTCGAGCGAAGTCAAATACACCGTCGAGCCGGACCGCGCCGCGGCCATTCGCCTTGCGCTTCACGAAGCCACGCCCGGAGATGTGGTTCTGATCGCCGGCAAGGGCCACGAAAAGGAGCAGATCCTCGCTGATCGCACCATTCCCTTCGACGACGTGCAGATTGCCCTTTCCGCGCTGGGCGAAATGGGCTATGGTGGTGTGGAATGAATCTCACGCTCGCAGAAGCTGCTATCGGCGCAGGCGCTGTGCTGGAAGCGCCGGCCAGCATAGCCAACGCAGGCGCGCTGCTTGCGACCGGCTACTCTATTGATTCGCGCACCGTGGCTGCGGGCGAGCTCTTCTTTGCCGTGCGCGGCGACCGGCTTGACGGCCACGACTATGTCGCCGCAGCGCTGGAACGCGGAGCCGTGGCTGCTGTGGTTTCGCGCGCGCGTGTCGCTGCGCTGCCAGACGCGGCGCTGGCCGTGCCGCTGCTTATCGTCGAGGACCCGCTCATCGCTCTGCAGGCCCTGGCCGCGCATGTGCGCCGCCAATGGGGCCGCCGCGTGGTGGCCGTCGTCGGCTCGGCCGGTAAAACCACCACCAAGGAAGCCCTGGCCGCAGCTCTGGGCGCAAAGTTCAAAGTGCTTAAATCCCGCGGCAACCACAATAACAGCTTCGGCCTTCCCCTCGAGCTGCTGCGTCTGGAGCCGGATGACGAGTTTGCGGTCATCGAGATCGGCATGAACCACGCAGGCGAGATTGCGGCTCTCGCCCGCATCGCCTCGCCCGACTGGGGTGTCGTCACCAACGTGGGCACCGCGCACATTGAGAACTTCTCCGATGGGCAAGCCGGCATCGCCCGCGCCAAGTTTGAGATGGTGGAAGCGCTGCCGTCGAGCGGTGTCGTCTTTCTCAACTGCGACGACCCGTTCGTTTCGCAGTTTGGCCGCGATTTCCCCGGCCGCGCGGTGTACTTTGGCAGCGGTCCCTGCGCCGACCCGCGGCTTCTGGAAGTGACTGAGGACCTGATCGGGTTGCATGCCCGCATTCGCGCCGGAGAGCGCGAGAGCCAGCTCACGCTCAAAATGCTGGGCGCGCACAACGCCATGAACGCCCTGGCAGGCCTCGCCGTTGCGCTGGAGGCGGGCGTCGATCTGGAGTCCGCTGTTGTCGGGCTGTCATCGCTGACCGCAGGCGACCAGCGCGGCGAGATCATCGAGCTTCACGGCGCAACCATCCTCAACGACTGCTACAACTCCAACCCCGAGGCGCTGCGCTCGATGATTCGCACGCTGGCCGCGCGGCCAGCCAAGCGCCGCATCCTCGTGGCTGGCGAGATGCTCGAAATGGGCGAGCAAGGCCCGGCGCTGCATGCTGCCTGTGGCCGCGCCGCCGCCGAAGCTGGGCTTGATCTGGTTGCCGGCGTCGGCGGCAATGCCGAACACCTGGCCGCTGCCGCCTGCGCAGGCGGCGTTGCCTCGCTGTTTTTGCCCGACGCTGAAGCCGCAGGCCGCTGGCTCAAACTCAATCTGCGCAAGGGCGACGTTGTGCTCGTCAAAGGCTCCCGCGGCGTGCATCTGGAGCGGGCCATCGAAGCGGTCAAAAACAGATATACGGTTAAGGAGAAGCAGTGAATCTTCGGAGATTGAGCGGCTGCATCGTATTCTTTTTTGTTCTTCCTTTGCTGCTCGCTGCGCAAAACCCTGCGTCGTGGACCACGCCCTTTCCGCCGCATCGCATCGCGGGCAATCTCTACTACGTCGGCAGCGAGGACCTGACCTCATATCTCGTCGTCACGCCGCAAGGGAATATCCTCATCAACAGCGGTTTCGATGAGAATGTTCCGCTGATTAAAAAGAGCGTGGAGCAGTTGGGCTTCAGCTTCAGCGACATCAAGATACTGCTCATCAGCCAGGGCCACAACGACCACTGCGCTAGCGCCGCTCTGGTGAAGAAGCTGACCGGCGCGCGGTATATGGTAATGGACGCCGATGTGCCGGTCGTCGAGTCGGGCGGCAAAGAGGACTTTCAATACGGCAATGAAGCGGATATGCGGTTTTCGCCGGTGAAGGTGGACCGTGTGCTGCGCGACGGCGATACGGTCAAGCTGGGCGACGCGGTGCTGACGGCGCATCTGACCGCTGGGCACAACAAAGGCACGACGACTTGGACGATGGACGAGGTCGAAGGCGGCAACACGCTGCATGTGGTCATCGTCGGCGGAACGAGTGTGAATACCGGCTATAAACTGGTGAACAACACGGCCTATCCGCAAATCGCGGCGGACTACGCGCACGGCTTTCAAGTGCTGAAGAGCCTGCCTTGCGATATTTTCCTCGGCGCGCACGGCGTCTACTACGGCCTGCAAGCGAAGTACGAGCGCTGGCAGCGCGGCGACCGAGACGCTTTCATCGATCCGGAGGGTTACAAGAGCTTTGTCGCTGACCGCGAGCGGGCCTTCGAGGCGGAGCTGAAGCGGCAGCAGTCGGAAAAACGCTGACGGCGGCTTCTACAGCCCACTATCCGCTCGCCTTAGTAAAATCAACCTGAAACCTGCCTCATTCCGGCTCTGGAGGCCCTTTGCTTTACTGGCTGCTCTACGAAAAGCTTTTCCCGTTCTTTCACCCGTTTCGCATCTTCCGCTACCTCACGTTCCGGACTGCTTTTGCCTCGCTGACGGCTCTGTTGATTGCGCTGTTTATCGGCCCCTGGGTGATTCAGAAGCTGCACGAGTTTCAGATTGGCCAGTATGTACGCGACGACGGCCCGCAGTCGCACCTGAAGAAGGCCGGCACTCCGACCATGGGCGGCGTGCTCATCGGCATCGCCATTCTGCTGCCCACCGTGCTCTGGTCCGACCCCTCCAACCCCTTCGTCTGGATTACCGTTTGTTCCACGCTTGCCTTTGGCGCCATCGGCTTTGCCGACGACTACATCAAGGTCGTCCAGCGGCGCAGCCTGGGCCTGACGGCGCGCTCCAAGCTCCTTTATCAGGGGCTGGCTGCGACCGCGGTGGCCGTTGCGCTCGTCGTCCTGCAGCAGTTCAAGCTTTTTTCCACGCAGTTGAGCGTGCCCTTCGTCAAGCATCTGCATCCCGATCTGATGTGGAACGTCTGGCCTGCCACCGTTCCTCACCTGGGCTTTCTGGCTTTCGTGCCGTTTATCCTCTTTATCGTTTTCGTGCTGATGGGCTCGTCGAATGCCGTCAACCTGACCGACGGCCTTGACGGGCTGGCCATTGGCTGCACCATCATCGCCGCCGGGGCCCTGGCTGTGCTCACATACGTCAGCGGTCACGTGGTCTTTGCCGACTATCTCGAACTCCAGCGCATGCCCCAGGTGGGTGAGCTGACCATTTTCTGCGGCTCCATGGTGGGCGCATCCATCGGCTTTCTCTGGTACAACGCCCACCCGGCTGAAATCTTCATGGGCGACGTCGGTTCGCTGGCTCTGGGCGGGGCCATCGGCACGGTCGCCATCATCATCCGCCAGGAGCTGCTGCTGCCCTTCATCGGCGGCATCTTCATCATCGAGGCGCTCTCCGTCATGCTGCAGGTGGGCAGCTACAAGCTGCGCAACGGAAAGCGCATCTTCAAGATGGCCCCCCTGCATCATCACTTCGAGCAGTTGGGCTGGGACGAGTCCAAGGTCATCGTGCGCTTTTGGATCGGCGCCCTGGTGTTTGCATTGTTTGCACTCACCACGCTGAAACTGCGTTGAGAAATGCGCCGCGCGGCGCACAATGAGTTTGGGGAGTCAGAATGCAGCGGATAAGACTGATATTGGAGATCGAGTCATTGTTTCTCTATGTCTATGCGATGTTTGTCGTTTGGAGTATTTTCCGTTGGATACGAGCGTTCAGATCCTCCGCATTCAGTCTGCGAGACTGGCTTGGATCTATGGGACTGGCGTTAGGAATCTGCTCAGCAGCGCTCTATAAATGGTTCTTCATATATGCCTCCGTATCGGACAGTCTGATCGCACACGGGTCCGCTCTGTTTATCTACTATTCTGTATGTAGTGGACTGGCCATTGCCGGACTGATTCTTGGACTGGCTGGTTCCAGGTGGATTCGACAGTCAGCGATGATTGTTTCGCTGGTGATGGTTTTCCAGTCGTTGGAATTGTGGGAAATGAGAACAAAAGTAGATGTCGTCCTTGCACTCGCAATGTTCACTTCGCTTGCTATTCTCGGAATAATTTCGCTTGGGTGCCGGTATTTTATCTCTCGTGCACCACAGCTTGAGGTCAAGACTCAATGATGCAGCTAAAAGGCAAAAAAGTTCTCGTTGTCGGACTCGGAAAATCCGGCATGGCGGCGGCGTTGTTTCTGCGTCATCACGGCGCGCAGGTAACGGTCTCTGACGTGCGCTCGGCCGAGCAGTTGGCCAAGGAAATCCCCGCCCTGCTCGAAGAGGGCATCATGGTCGAGGCCGGCGGCCACGGCCTGCTCACCTTCCGCCGCCAGGACCTGATTGTCGTCAGCCCCGGCGTGCCGCTCGATACCCCCGAGCTGGCGCAGGCGCAGAGCCTGGGCTTGCCGGTCATCGGCGAGCTGGAACTGGCCGCGCGCTTCCTCAAGGGCAAGATGCTGGCCGTCACCGGCTCCAACGGCAAAACCACCACCACCACGCTGCTGGGCGAGATTCTTAAACAGGGCGGCCTGCCCACCCTCGTCGGCGGCAACATCGGCGTTCCGGTTGTCAGCCTCATCAACTCCAGCACCGAGGAAAGCTGGTCGGTCCTCGAAGTTTCCAGCTTCCAGCTCGAAAGCACGGAGCAGTTTCATCCGGCCATCTCTGTCATTCTCAACATCACCCCGGACCACCTGGACCGTTACGGCACTTTTGAGAACTACGCCCGCGCCAAGGAGCGCATCTTTCTTGCGCAGACCGCCGAAGACTGCCTGGTGCTGAATGCCGACAATCCGCGTGCCGCCGAGGCTGCTTCTCGCGCCGCCGCCAGGGTCTACTGGTTCTCAGCCAAGCGGCCGGTGGCGCAGGGAGCCTGGGTGGAGGACGGGACTGTGGTCTATCGCCCGGCCGAGGGCGCGCCCACGGAAAAGGTCATGCCGCTCAGGGGCATTCACCTCAAGGGCACGCACAACGTCGAGAATGTGCTGGCAGCGGTCGTTGCCGCGCGCCAGGCAGGCGTGCCGGCCGAGGCCATTCGCGCCGCCATCGAGAAGTTCAAGGCCGTCGAGCATCGCCTGGAGTATGTGGCTACCCGCAAGGGCGTCGAGTTCTACAACGATTCCAAGGCCACCAACGTTGACGCCACCGCCAAGGCCGTCGCTTCCTTCCCCGGCGGCATTCATCTCATCCTCGGCGGCAAGGACAAAGGCTTTCCTTACACCGCGCTTGCGCCCCTCGTGCGTGAGCGTGTGCGCGCCGTCTACACCATCGGCGTGGCCGCGCCCAAAATCGAGTCCGACCTTAGCGGCGTGGTTCCCATCAACCACTGCGAGACTCTTGGCAAGGCCATCACCACCGCCGCCGCGGCCGCGCAGCCGGGCGAGGTGGTTCTGCTCGCCCCCGCCTGCTCCAGCTACGACCAATTTGATAACTACGAGCAGCGCGGGCGCGTCTTCAAGCAACTCGTCAACGAATTGCAGAGCTAGGGAATTGCAGGACTGAAGCGTATGGCAAAGCGTGTTGGGGTCGATAAATGGATGTTCTTCATCACCACGCTGCTGGTTGTCGTGGGGCTGGCGATGGTCTTCTCCGCCTCGGCTGTCATGGCGCAGGCGCGCTATAACTCCGAGTTCACCTTTGTCGGCAAGCAGGCGATCTGGGCTCTGGGCGGCGTGCTGGCCATGCTGGCCCTCTCGCACATCGACTACAGCGTCTATAAATCCCCGCGCTTCGTCTATCCCGCACTCTGCGTCACCCTCTTTCTGCTGGTGCTGGTTTTCCTCATGCCCGGCTCGCACAACACCCACCGCTGGATTCGCTTTGGCGGCTTCTTCACCTTCCAGCCTTCTGAAATTGTCAAACCCGTGATGGTCATCTTCCTGGCCTGGTTCCTTCACACCCGGCTCGACCAGATGAACGACTGGAAAAATACCCTGCTTCGCGCCGCCGTCATCCCGCTGGTCTTCATTGCGCTGGTCGATCGCCAGCCGGACCTGGGCACGGCTCTGGTCCTGGCCGGGGTCACGGCTATGATGCTGATTCTGGCCGGCATGGAGTGGAAGTATCTGTTCATCGCCTTTTCCGCGGCGCTGCCCGTGCTCGCTTGGCAGCTTCTGAAGGTCGGCTTCCGCCGGCAGCGCATGTTGGTCTTCCTCCATCCCGACAAGGACCCGCAGGGGGTCGGCTTCCACATCTACCAGTCGCTGATCGCCGTCGGCACCGGCGGGCTGACCGGCCGCGGCTACATGGACGGCCAGCAGAAGCTCTTCTTCCTGCCCGAGCCTCACACCGACTTCATCTACGCCAACATCGCCGAGGAGTTGGGCTTCATCGGCGCCGTCGCCATTCTGCTGCTTTTCGTGGCCTTTGCTGTTCGCGGCCTGCGCGCGACTTTCCGCTCGCAGGATCCCTTTGCCCGCCTGCTCGCCTTCGGCATCACCGCGACGATCGTCCTGCAGGCCTTTTTCAACATCAGCGTAGTGCTGTCCTTGCTGCCCACCAAAGGCATTCCTCTGCCCCTGATCTCCAGTGGCGGAACCTCGGTCTTCGTGACCCTGGCCTCGATCGGCATTCTGCTGAACATCACGAGAAAGACGGATTAGAGAAGGGAACAGGGAATAGGAATTCGTGCAAAGTTGTACATCATAGGTTCCGGAGGGAGCAGGGGGCTTCAGCCCCCTGAAAGAAGGCGAACCTTCGCGGCCTTCAGGCCCGGACCTTTGCCGGTTGCGAAAGATAGATCTTGTAACGCGTGTTTTCAACAGCCGTTTTTATCAGGGCACGACTTTTAGTCGTGTCGCAGAGGTCAACAAAAAACATGTCGGGCTTTAGCCCCTGAGGTATAGTTTTTGGTTGACTCAAAGACCTAGGAACGAGGGACTGAAGACAGAATTAGAGAACAGCGCAACTTTCCAGAATCGGCTTTGTAACACGAGCCTCTTGCGAAACTCGATTGCAGAGGCGATGATTTGGCCCCGGAGGGGCCATCGAAAATAGCCCAGGATGAAGCGAAGCGGAATCCTGGGACTGGTTGCAGATTGAAGGGTAGCGTCCCGTAGGGACGCAGCGAAGATCGTTGCGACTGCTTGATTTGCGGGTTTCAGACGTGCGAGAAATTTGTTCGAATCCGCAAGACGTGTCAGGGCACGACAGCCGTAAATGCGCCCAACGCGGCGGGGGCTTCAGCCCCTGAGGTATGGTTTTGGGATGATTCAGAGACCACGGAAAGGCGGCATCAGAGTATGCGAAATCTTAGAGCGGTTCTATGCTGGCTATTTGCGTTCGAATCAATGCTGGGCCTCCCAACGGATCTTCTGTTTGCGATCCACCGCCGACACGGCCTTTTGTCCCTTCGCAACCAGCTCACTACCGCGTTTTTCTTGGCGCTGATCAGTATCTTCGCACTGGCTTGGTGGACAGTTTGGAAAGAAAAGCCCTCTGCGAGAGGATGGGGAGTTGCCGCGAGTTTGGCATATGTTCTCATTTACCTCCAGCCCATTATCTTTTCCTCGAAATACGTCTGGTGGCATGCATCTGCAGATTTGTTTATCGGAATAGTCGGACTGATAGTCTTTTCGCGCCACTACGAAATAGCTAATAAGACAGGCGATCCCGAGCCAGATAATACCCCCTCTTGAAAGGCACTAACTTGTCTTACTTGCGCGTACTCATCGCCGGCGGCGGCACCGGCGGCCACATCATTCCGGCGCTGGCTGTGGCTCATGAACTTGTCGAGCGCCACTCTGCCGATGTGCTCTTCGTCGGCACCGCGCGGGGCATGGAGAGCCGTCTTGTCCCCGCGGCCGGTTTCAAGCTGCATCTCGTCGAAGTCGGTCAACTGAAGAATGTCTCGTTGCGTACCCGTCTGCGCACCCTCACCGACCTGCCTCGCTCGATCTTTGCCTGCAAGCGGCTGATCCGCGACTTCCGGCCCGACGTGGTCTTCGGCGTGGGCGGATACGCCTCCGGTCCGGCGATGGCCGCGGCTGTGTGGCTCAAGATTCCCTCCGTGGCCTTCGAGCCGAACGCCATGCCCGGCCTCGCCAATCGTCTCGTTGGCAAGCGTGTTCAGGCCGCCGCCGTCAACTTCGCATCCGCCGCTGCATGGTTCCGGAACGCCGAGGTTACCGGCATTCCGGTCCGCCCGGAGTTCTTCAGCCTTCGGCCGCCCACAGCGGCACACCCCCATCTGCTGATCTTTGGCGGATCGCAGGGCGCGCGCCTCTTCAATACCCATCTGCCGCCCATCATCCCGGCGCTGCTCGACGCCATTCCCGGCCTCACCGTTCTTCACCAGAGCGGAGCGCGCCACATCGAGCAGACCCAAGCCTCCTATGCCGCCAGCGGAGCCGATCCCAGCCGCTGGCAGGTGCTGCCTTTCATCGACGACATGCCCGCGCGCTTTGCCCAGGCAAATCTGGTCATGGCCCGCAGTGGCGCTTCCACCGTGGCCGAGCTGGCTGCCGCTGGCAAGCCAGCCCTGCTGGTGCCCTTTGCCGCTGCCGCCGACAATCACCAACTGCGCAACGCCGAGGAGATGGTGAAGGCTGGGGCGGCGCTGCTCCTCGATGAGAAGGATCTGGACGTTACCGGCAAGCTGCTCGACGCCCTCACAAGCCTGCTGCAAAGCCCGGAGCGGCTGGCCGCCATGGCTGCCGCAGCCCGCACCCAGGCCCATCCAGACGCCGCCCAGCGCATCGCCGAACGACTTGCCGGGCTAGCGCATTCGTAGAGTAGCTTCCACCCCAACGAAAAAGGCCCGCCTGCCGAAGCAGACGGGCCTTTCGCTTGGGAGAAACCACTACGAGTTACCGGTGTCCGCCGCCACCCATATGGCCGCCGCCGCCACCCATGTGACCGCCGCCGCTCGCATGACCGCCGCCGCTCGCATGACCGCCGCCGCTGAATCCACCACCGGCACGACCGCCACCGCTGAATCCGCCACGTGGAGCTACTGGATAGGCACGGCCTCCGCCGCCATTGAAAGCGCGCGCTCCACCGCCATAGACGCCGCGGTTGCCGCCGCCGGGATACGCGGTTCGTCCACCCGCATAGCCGCCACGATAGCCGTATCCGCCACGAAAGCCGTAACCGCCGTGCCCCCAACCATGGCCCCAGCCCCAGTGGTACCACGGCCCGGCGCCAATGAAGACGCCGCCGTAGAACCAATTAGGCCCGTAGTAGCCGTATGGGGCGCAGGCATAGGGATAGTAAGCGTAATAGCCCCACTCGCAGACCGGGGGGCCATAAACTACGGGAGCGGGAACAACCGCAGGGCCGACTCCAACATTATTCTGATCGTCCACATATTGATCCTGGGCCACTGCCGTTGCCGCCAAGGGCACAGTGAGCAATGCCGCCATAAGAACCAGGCCAAGTTTCCTCATAAAACCTCCTCGTGCTTCCTTGTCCCGCATGCTTCGAACCGGGTTTCCGGAGACAACCTCTGTCATCAGCACTGCCGGCTGCTGGGCTTCTCTTCCCATCCGGCTTCTAATCTCTCAAACAGCGTTTCAGCCATTAAGTTGCGGTTCCCTTCCAAAATAGTTTGGCAAAACGCAGGAAAGGCCGCTCTGCCGGAACTTCCTTCCGGCAAAGCGGCCTTTCGAAGCCAAATCCTTTCAATCAACAGCAGCCCCGCAACCCGGCGCCAGCTTCTAATTTGCCAGCACAGCCCGGTAGCGAACCTTGTTTTTCTTCACCTTGTCGATGGCCGCGTTGGCCTGGGCCATGGGGAACAACTCTGTTTTTGCCTTCACCCCATGCCTTGCCGCCACATCCAGCATCTCCTTCAGCTGGCAGGGGCTTCCCGTCGGGCTGCCGGTGATGCTGCGCAGGCCCGAGATCAGCGCGAAGGCATGCAAGCTCACGGGAGACGGCGGAATCCCCACAAAGCACATCGTCCCGGTGGGCCGCAGCGTCTGCAGAAAAAGTCCCCAGTCCTGGTCGGCGTTGACTGTGCTCAGAACAAAATTCAGCGTGCCCGCCACTTCCTTGATGGCCTTCGATTCCAGGCTATTCACAAAGTGGTGCGCTCCCAGTGCGAGAGCCTCTTCTTCCTTCGCGGGTGAGGTTGAAAAGGCCGTTACGTCCGCGCCGAAGACGCGCGCAAACTGGATTGCCAGGTGCCCCAATCCTCCGATGCCGATAACGCCCACGCGCGATGACGGGTTGATGCCATGGGTGCGCAACGGGTTATACACCGTGATGCCGGCGCAGAGCAGAGGAGCGGCCTGTTCGCTCTCCAGCGCGTCCGGAATCGGGATCACAAAACGCGCATTGGCGCGGACCCGGTCCGCATAACCGCCATGCCGGTGGACGCAGGTGGACTCCGCCTCCGGGCAAAGGTTCTCCATGCCGCGGGTACACCACTCGCAGACCCCGCAGGAATTCGACTGCCAGCCCAGGCCCACGCGCTGGCCCACTGCCAGCGACCGCACTTCGGCTCCCACTGCCGATACTCTTCCCACAATTTCGTGGCCGGGAATGAACGGATACTGGCTGACCCCCCAGTCGTTCGCAATCAAATGAAGGTCGCTGTGGCAGACCCCGCAGTGGGTAATCGCAATCTCCACTTCCTGCAGGCCCAGTTCTCCAGGCTCATATTTAAACGGCAATAGTTCCGCACCTGCCGCATGCGCTGCAAGTCCTTGAATTTGGCTCATAGTCAGTCTCGAATCCTCGCTGGGGAAGCAAAATGGCTCGCAAGAATGCCGAAGGCATTCGCCAGCACATTGTAAGAGGAAACTCCCCCGGTAGCTAGTTTAAACCGCCGCCCGCTTCTATGCGCAGGTTGAGTACCTGAAAACCGCTCAGCACTCCGCCTGCGGGCGCATCGGCGTCCAATTCCACCGACTCCCCATTCAGGCTCGCATCCTGTGAGGCGCGCAGCGGTTCAAGCACGTTTGCCACTGAAAGCGGAAGACTTGAGAGCGTCTGGCCCTCCATGCCTGCCTGTGTCTCCGGCACCAGAAGACTCAAATAGATGCGGTCCGCCGCGTGCTGGCGCCGCTCCTGGGCCAGCACCGCCTCCAGGTCGGGAGCGTGGGTCTGCTGTCGTGGCTGGTCCAGAGTCCGGTCTAGCGTCCCGGCATCTGAAACAAGCAGCCGCAGGTTGCCCGTCGCCAGACGAGTCGGCAGATTCATCGTAATCCGCACATTGCGTGCCGCCTGATGCCACGGTTGCAGCGTCGCCTCCACCTCTACCGCGTCCCCGGCATGAACGATGTTGCCCGAGACCAGTCGCGCCGCCATCAGTTCGACTTCCACGCGCTGCGGAATGGCTTCCACATCGAGATCGACCGCCCGCACCACGCCTCGCCGGCTTGCGCTCGCGTAAAGCCGCTGAAATCGCTCCGCAGTTTGCAAGGCGGTGACCATGGGCGTCGGCATCGAATCCCCTGCCGGCGCCCACAGGTCCAGTGGTGACGGCGGGTAGCCGTCCAGTTCAATCTTCCCCGTCAGGTGGTAGCTGGTCTCCGCCGTGCTGTCGTTCGTCTCCAGCAGCGATTGATACAAAGTCACCAGAACTGCCTGCGGAGTCAGCGACGGCAGGTCCAGAATTTCCATGTTGAGTCGGCGTTCCTGTCCTGGTCCATGCACCCGGACGTGTATCGGAATCATCCGCGCCTGGGCGCCAAGAACGCCGCGTATGGCCGCGTCCCGGTCCTCGTTGAAAGCGCCGATCGTCGCGCCGGTGTTCACAATCTTGAAGCTGTTCATCGGCGATGCCAGCGTGGTCACCACCTCGGTGGTGGTCATGGGCAGCGAAACCGGTCCGGCCTGCAAAATGGGGTGCCCGCAGGCCAGCAGTTGCTTCGGATCGATGTAGGTCACCGTGCAGGTGGCCGCGATCTCCAGGTCGCCGCGCACCAGTTGAGCGCTCACCGCCGACCCTGGAACAATGCTTGCTATCGCCGCGGCCGAAGGCGCTGTGTCGGCTGCTCCAGGCGCTTCAGAGGACGCGCCCATCCCTCCGGCCCCCACTATCTCCAGCCCCGTTCCGGCCATCCTCTGCTGCCACAGATGAATCGCCTCGGGACCGAATCCGCTCATCACCAGTGGCGTCTCCATCGCCTGCATCGTGTCCACGCCGGGCGCCTGCGAGTCCGGTCCCCTATTCCCTCTTCCCTGACCTCTGACCTCTGATCTCTGATCTCTGTTAACAGGCAGCGCACGCACCTCCAGCATCTGCTCAATAGGCGTGATGCCGGCGATCGGGTCCTTGCTGAATTGCCCGACCCGGTAAGAGAGCGCTCCCAGCAGCCGGTTTCCGATGTAGACCGGGCTGCCGCTCATGCCGGCCACCACTCCCGTGTACTCGGGCCTGCTCCCGTGCAACTGGGCCAGGATCATGTCGCGCCCCGGACCCCGCGCTCCGCGCAGCACGCCCAGAATCTCCACATCCATCGCTTCCGGCTTGCTCCCGGCAAAGACCGTCCAGGCCGTGCCCGTCAGCCCGCGATGGACCTCGCTCAATGGGAAGAATCCTCCTCCTGTGGGCGGTCCGGTGACCAAGGCGGCTTTCTCTGGCCCGGTTTGCGCCAGCGCGGGGCCAGAGTAGGAGAGCACGGCCCATGCAGCGAAGACAACCAGCGCAGCAAGCCGAAACTGAGGGTTCTTCAGGCGGGTTTTCACAGATATAAGAGTACAACGAGTACAACGGGATGGGTGTTTTCCGGCTTCTTGCAGCAAACGAAAACCCGTTACGAGGATTTGCCGGATTCATCGGCAGGAAATGGCAAAGTAAGACGTCTGTCGATAATCTTACTATTGACACACCGTCTTACCTGAAGCACAATGTAAGCCATGGAACAGGTCTTCACAACCGTCAGCAGCAAGGGCCAGATGGTGATTCCCGCCGCCATGCGCGAGTCGTTGGGAATTGAGCCTGGAACTCGCGTCTCCGTCCGGCTGGACGGAGACAAACTGATTCTCCACCCCCAGACGCGAGCCGCTACCCAGCGTCTGATCGACAGACTGTGCGGTTTGACAGCCGGTGGCTCTTCCATGTGTGACGAACTGATTGCTGAGCGCCATGCTGAAGACGCGAAGAGTAGCTGGTAAGGAGCGCCGGTGACAGTCTTCGTATTGGACTCTTCGGCTGTGCTGCGCTTTGTCGATAAAGAAGCAGGATGGAATCGTATTGCGGAGATTCTGCAAGATCGAATGGACCAAGCCGCAGAAGTCGCAATTTCAGCGGTCCAATGGGGAGAGATTGCCGGGCGGGTACGCAAGAGGTTGGGGGCTGCCGGACAAGAGTTCGTCTTGGAAACGCTGGCCGAGTTTAGTCCGCGCATCGAGCCTGCAACCGGGGAGCGTGCTGTGCATGCTGCCGAGATCAAGCAGGACAGGAAGCTCCCCTACGCCGACGCCTTTACCCTCGATCTGGCCATGGACTCACCCGACCACATGCTGGTAACCGCCGACTACGACTTCAAGGCCGTGACCGATCTGGCGCGGATTGAGTTCCTGCCAGCGAAATGAGCCCATCGATTTGTCATGCCTGGTGCGCGCAAGGATAGCGAGAGCATCTCTCAAAAAACGCTTCGTGTCAGGGTACGAATGGCAGGCAGGGGCATCCGCACTGACAGCTGTAAGTCGCCTCGAATCAACGCGGATTTGCTGGCTGAGGAAAACTCGTCGGAAGAGGCAAGAAGTGTCAGGGCACGACTTTAGTCGTGCCGTAAGTGCCGCAAAATCAGCGGGGCTTTAGCCCCTGAGGGATGTTTCTCGGGCATTTCGCTTGAAAACAGTCCTTTTTTCGCAGCCTGTTTGGCTCCTGAGGCAACACCTCCGGCATCCGTTTCGCCATTCTTGAAAAACAGTAGACAAAAAACTGCTTTGTGGCTTTACCCATTAACGCGCCGGCTCTGATCCCGTTCCAGCCCTGTACTGGAGCTTGCCATCGCTGGCGCGTATCTCTTCAAGAGCGCCGCTCACGAGCATGTTGCGTATCTCGGCAGCCACAACGCGATCCCCGAAACGCCCGCGCAGCTTGATGAGAATCCGTTCCTTGGCCTTTGGCGTCTCGCAGTATTTGCGGATTGCCTCCTGCGCCGCATTCAGCAGAGACGCGGTTTTCCCGCCTCCCGGCGACGCCGGCAGCAGATTCTTCGCGTACACGATCGTTACTCCGGGGTTTCCCAGGCTGTCTCCTGCCAGATAGGACCCGAGCTTCTCCGCATGTGCGGCCAGATACTCCCGCAGTTTCTTCCGGATGACTCCGCCGGCGCCCGTCGATCCGTAGCCATGGATGACCTCGATGCGGCCGCGGTAGTTACTCCTCACGCAATCATTGTAGAAACGCACAAACTCCCGTATTGCCTCCGGGACCGTGCGCTCGTGAAGGTCGACGGATTGGGTTTCTGTCATATCGCAATCCTACGACGCTCTCACCATGGCCCGTTGCCACGGCCGCGTGAAGCGCGGTGGCAAGCTCACCGCTTCACGCAGCGCTCCCAAGCCTTCTCGATATAGCTGTCGGTCATCCCGGCAATGTAATCGGTGACCGTCCGGGCCAGGCCTTGCGTAGGAATCTGTGCCTGATGGTCTTCGGGTAGTTGGCCTGGGTCGGCCATCAGGGCTGAAAACAGCCCCTCGATGACTTCATTGGCATGCACGTGCCCCTCCTGGATGGCGCTGGAGAAATAAAGATTATCGTAAAGGAATTCCTTGGCGGCGGCGCGGGCTGATTCCATCTCCGGGCTCAACGCAGCTAGTCGGCGAGGTGCGCGGCGAATCTCGTCGAGCGTTGTCGCGCCAAGCTCCGCCACCTGCCTGTGCACCTCTTCCATCAGATCCGTGGCCAGCGCATTGAGAACGCGGTTGAGCGTCTCATACGCGACGAGTTTCAGCGGGGCGGCGGGGTAATCGTGCAGCACCGTGTCGTAAAAGCCGCGGAAGAGGGCCACCTCTTCGCGCACCTGCGCCAGCGTAAGAATGCCCGAGTCCAGCCCGTCGTCCAGGTCCGCGGTCAGGTAGGCGATCTCGTCGGCCAGATCCAGCAGTTGGGCTTCGAGGGGAGGGAACTGGTCTAGAAAGTACTCCCCGAGCTCCGGGTGCTCGGCTGCGGAGTAGTCGTGGGAGTGCTTGATGATGCCTTCGCGGACGCCCAGGGTCAGGTTCAGGCCGCGAAAACCCGCGTAGCGTTCCTCGAACCAGGTGACAATGCGCAAGGCGTGCAGGTTGTGGTCGAAGCGTAAGCCAAAGCCCTTCAGGCAACGGTCCAGGGCCTGTTCGCCGGCGTGGCCGAAGGGTGGGTGGCCGATGTCGTGGGCCAGCGCCAGAGCCTCGACCAGCTCCGCGTTCAGCCCCAGCGTGCGGGCCAGCGTGCGCGCGATCTGGGCGACCTCCAGCGTATGGGTCAGGCGGCTGCGGAAGTGATCCGATGGGGAATCTGCGGGCAGGCGGGCGAAAACCTGGGTCTTGCCTGCCATCCGGCGAAAGGCGCGTGCGTGCAGCACGCGCGCCATGTCGCGGGCAAACGGCGCGCGGTAGGGATGCAGCGGTTCCGGCTGTGCGCGGCCGCTGAGTTCGCCGTCTCCGCGGACGGCAATCCCCGGCGGTAGTGCGAGAGACGGCTTGGGGGACTGGTCTGTCATCGGTTCACATCTTCCCGATTGATATGCGCGATTCACACTTACATTACGATGCGCGGCTTGGAAGCTACAACCCGCAATCCACATTTCGCCCGTTCTGCCCGGTCATGCCCCAATGAAAGTCTCGCGCTGCAAGGTCAGGATGTGCAGCCTGCAAAGCCTCCTGTTCGAGCTATGAAGTTCTTTGCAGTTCCCTCTGGACATTGCCTGTATTTTGGGGGTAACATCCAGCCTGATTTATGGAGAGGTCGGCGCGGGGACAGTAGCCCGCGCGCCCCACGGTACCCCAAGCTATCAACCGGGAGGCAAGCATGAAAGCGATCAAGAATACTGCATTGGCCTTGCTGTCGTTGGCGTTCCTGCTCTCGTCGGGATGCGGCAGGCACTCCACCAAGGAAGTCTATTACCTGATTGCGTCGGATATGGCTCTGCCCTACTGGCAGACGGCGGCGGCCGGATTCAACCAGGCCGCGGCGCAATATAAGGTGACCGCCAAAGTGGACGGGCCGGACGGCCACGATCCCCAAGCCGAACTGGCGGCTTTGCACAAGGCCATCGCGGCCAAACCCTCCGGAATTCTGATCTCCGTGGTGGATGTTGCGCTGCTGCAGCCGGAGATCGACGCGGCAGTTAAATCCGGCATTCCGGTCATCACCATGGATTCGGACGCGCCGGGAAGCCGCCGGCTCTACTTCATCGGCACCAACAATCGCGAAGCTGGGCGTCTCGGTGGTCAGCGTGTCGTCGAGAAACTGGGCGGCAAGGGCAATGTGGTCTTCTTTACGCTTGCCGACCAGGCCAATACCGCGGAACGGCTCGCGGGATTCAAGGAAGTCTTTGCCACTCGTCCCGGGATTCATATCGTCGAGGTGGTGGACATTAAGGGCGATGTGCGCAAGGCCTTCGACTGGACGCAGGAAGCTCTGCCTTTGACCGGCGACAAGAAGATCGATGCCTTCGTGAGCCTTGAATCGGCCTCGAGCAAGGCGGTTGCCGACGCGCTCAAGCGGGCGAACGCGACTGATCGTCTCCTTGTTGCGTGGGACGTGAATCCCGACACTCTGGATGAGATCAAGACCGGGGTCATCGATTCCACGGTTGCCCAGAAGCCATTCACCATGGGATTCTTCGGGCTGAAGGCGCTCGATGAAGTCTTCCACGCGCCGCCCAAGCTGCTCAGCAAGGACTACAGCGCCGATCCGCTAGCGCCCTTTCCGGTCTTTGTCGATACGGGCAGCGCCTTGGTCGACAAGGCCAACGTTGACCTCTACATTGCAGCGGCTGCGGCAGGGAACAAGTAGGGCGGTTGCTCGAATTCGCTTTGAATCGCGGAATGAAATGAACGGCGGCCTTTTATGGTAAGAAAAGACCGCCGCTCTCCGCATCTGGGATTTTCAAAACCTCAACTTGTCGAGAGGTTCCCTGGCAGCGCCAGCCGCGCGCCCTACTCTGTCTTGGGCTGGCCAAGCGCGTTGTTCTCCTTGGCCAGCTTGACGCGGGCGCTCTCCAGCTTCTTCTGCACCTTGGTTGCTTCGGAAGGATCCACTTCGGCCGGGGAGGACTTTGCAAACTCCTTCAGCGAAAGTTCCCACTGCGCGGCAGCCAGGCGGATGCGTCCGGTCTTCTGGTAAAGGTCGCCAAGGTGGTCGTGGACCGTTGGATCTGTCTGGTCGCGCTCGACGGCCTGCCGCAGGTTCACTTCGGCCAGTTCGTACTCGCCCATCTTGAAGTACACCCAGCCCAGCGAATCCAGGAAGGCGCCGTTGACCGGCTCCAGATCGACGGCCTTGCGAATCATCTTGAGGGCTTCAGGCAACCGGATGCCCTTGTCGGCAAGCATGTAGCCAAGGTAGTTGAGGGTCATGGCGTTCGCCGGCTCCAGATCCAGCGCCTGGCGGAAAAACTGCTCGGCCGGCTCGTAGTGCTTCTGCCTCTCAGCCAGCGCTCCCCTCAGAAAGAGCAGGTAGGCCCGGTCTCCGTCCTTTGTGGTCAGAGCTTCGGCCTTGTTGTAAGCTTCTTCGGCATCCTTCCAGCGGCGCAACTCGGTATAGAACTGACCCAGCCGCATCCATACCTGCCGGTCCTCCTTCGCGTCGCCAAGCAGTCCCTTGGCGAGCGAAATCCCCTCTTCGCTCTTGCCTTCTTCCACCAGGGAGCCAGCAAGCATCAATTTGACGTTCAGGTTCTTCGGGTTGGCCGCGACAGCCTTGCGGCCGACTTCCGCGGCCTTGTCGAAGAGCTTGGCATCGCCATACGTTTCGACCTGGCCTTCAAAGCCGCTCACCGCCAAATCGCCGCCCATGTCGATCATCTTCTGGTAGGTGGCGATGGCCTCGCTGGTCCTGTTCTGCTCGTGATAGACCGCCGCTAGCCGCTCCAGAAAAATGCCCCGGTTGTTCTTCTCCTCATCGGTGTAAGCCCCATTGGCGTGCGAGGTCAGATCCACCATCTTCTCGCAGGACTGCACGGCCTCGTCGTAGCGGCCCAGCACGTCCAGCAGCAGCCCCTCGTTGTAGCCGGCGTCCAGGTTGCTGGGATCTTTCTTGCGCGCCTTGCGGATGATGGCCAGCGCATCTTCATACTTTCCCTGGCGGCGCTGAATCTCGCCTATGTGAACCAGGGCGCCGACGTTCTCCGGATCGGCCTCGGCCAACTCCCTGTACTGCTTCAGCGCCTCGTCGAGCCGGTTGTCATTGAGCAGCGCCTGGGCCAGCGCTTCAAGCGCGTGCAGGTCTCCGGGCTCCAGGTCGGCTGCGCGCTGAAAGGCTGCAATAGACTCCTTGGGCTGCTTCAGTTGCTCATAAGCGCCGCCCAGCGCATCCTCCATCTTCGCTGTTCTGTCTGCCACCGGAACCGCCTCGAGCACCTTGGCGGCTTGTTGCATGTCCCCGCTCTCGGCATAGAGGCGGGCCAGGTTCAACACCACTTCCTCCGCGTCCGGCTCAAGTTCTTTGGCGGTTTTGAACTGCTCTTCGGCCTTCTTCTTGTCGTGCTTCACCGTGTAAAGCTGGCCCAGGACCATTCGATCCTCTACACTCTTCGGCTCCAGCTCGACGATCTTCTCGAATTCGCCGATTGCCTGGTCCAGCACATTGTCGGCGGGCAAGGTGCTCGACGGGGTATTCTGACCTTCGCTCAGCGTGCGCAGGTAAATGTGCCCCAGCAGCCGGTGTGCGTCCACGTCGCCGGGCGCGCTCTTCAGCAGCTCTCGAGCCGTGCTTTCTGCCTCGTGCGCTCGGCCCGTACGGAAGTAAAGATCGGCCAGTGCGTCGTTCAACTCCGGCGAAGTGGGGTCGGCATTCAACGCCAGCTTGTACTCTTCGATGGCTCGCGTCACGTATTCCGGACGGCCGTTGGCTGCTTCCTCTTCGTCCAGGCGGGCCAGCGCCAGGTGATAGTACGCCAGGGCGCGGTCCGGCTCCTTCGCGGCGGCTTCCGGGGCCTTGGCCGCTTCAGCCGTCTTCGTCGGAGCAATCTGGATCGGGCTCGCGACGGGCGCCTTGCTTGGGCCGCCTGTGCTGTTTTGGGCGTGGGCGGGCCTGGCCGGCAGCAGAAAGGCAACTGCGGCGGCAGAGAAAAGCCAAATAGGCAGCAAACGTAGTCTTCTTGTCATCATTCCTGGAATTCCATGCTTCCTCAGCCGATCCAATGCGTGAAAGCTTCACACAGAAGGGCAGAAAGGCAGAGCAGGCAGCCGCTTGGAGCAACTCTGCCTACTCTATAGACGATTCTAATCGTCAATGGGCTTGAGAGGTTGCAGAATAGCTCTCCGTCTTGAAAAGGTCACGGCCTTACAGGCTGCGGAAAAACTCGATACGGAGGGAGGCGGGGGTTTTAACCCCGCATAAAGTCAGAAGAATCAAAGCGGCCTTTAGCCCCGGAAAGACATATTTCACCCATCTTCCCAAAACCCAGGCCTTCTTCCGCAACCTGTTTGGCCCCTGAGCAGGGTCGTGTTGTCCTATTGAGACTTATGGACGTTAGCTATCGAATCCCAAGCACCTTGTGGATTTGCAGGCTCAATCGCCAGCGCGGATGGTCCAGGCAGTATTGCACCGCCAGTTGAGTGTTCGCGGCGCGGTCGGCTCCGTCCTTCGGCTGCAAGAAGAAATGCCGGAAAGCGAGCTGCTCAAACTCCGCCGGGTCCGCTTCCGGCTGAGGATAGACCAGCTTCAGCTCGTCCCCGCTGCGCTGCGCAAGCTTGGCTCCAGCCTTGGGACTGACGCAGAGCCAGTCCACACCATCCGGCGCAGCAACGGTTCCGTTGGTCTCGACGGCGATTTCAAAACCGCGCGCGTGCAATGCGTCAATCAGGCCGGCATCCAGTTGCAGCAGCGGCTCGCCCCCCGTGCAGACCACGAAGCGCTTGCCCTGCGAGTCGTCCCGAGGCCATTCCTGCTCGATTGCCTTTGCCAACTCCTCAGCGGAATCGAACTTCCCGCCGCCCGGCCCATCCACGCCCGCAAAATCCGTGTCGCAGAACTTGCAGATCGCCGCGGCCCGGTCGGCCTCGCGCCCCGACCAAAGGTTGCAGCCGGAGAAGCGGCAGAAGACCGCCGCGCGGCCCGCCTGAGCCCCTTCGCCCTGCAGCGTGTAGAAGATCTCCTTTACGGCGTAACTCATCAAGACCAGCTTTCAGCTTCTAGCATTGATAGCGCTTTTTCTGTTGGTGTGAAGTGCGGCGTGGACCGGGAGGTCCACGCAACAGCCGGCCAGGAGGCCGGCGCTACACGCTCTTGCAGCAACCGGTAACCTTGAGCCAAGCAGAAGATACACTCTATACCAGAAGGCAAAATGCTCTAGCCTCCAGCTCATCGCTCTAGCTCGGAGCCCTCAACCTGGCGTGAACAAGCTGAAAGCTAAAAGCTGGAAGCTAGGAGCTGCTTTTTGCGTACTTCAGCGGATCCTCGATTCCGTTCTCGTGGAATCCCTTTTGTCTCAGCAGGCAGGAATCGCATTCTCCGCACGGCGCGCTGGTGGGCGAGGGGTCGTAGCAACTGCTGGTCAGGCTGTAGTCCACGCCAAGCTCGATGCCCTTGCTGATAATCTGCGCCTTGGTCAGCGCGATCAGCGGCGTGTGAATCTTCAGCGCCTGGCGGCCTTCCACCCCGGCTTTGGTCGCGAGGTTCGCCATCTTCTCGAAGGCCTCGATAAACTCAGGACGGCAGTCCGGGTAGCCCGAGTAATCCAGCGCATTCACTCCGATGAAAATGTCGCTCGAACCCAGCACCTCGGCCCAGGCTAGCGCAAACGAGAGAAAAATCGTGTTGCGCGCCGGAACGTAAGTGATGGGAATGCCGTGGCCCATCTCAGCCGTGTCGCGTCCTTTGGGAACCTCGATGTCGGCGGTTAGCGCCGAGCCTCCGAAGACCCGCAGGTCGATGGCCGCAATGCGATGGTCGGCAACGCCGATGGACGCGGCCACGCGCCGCGCCGCTTCCAGCTCAATCACGTGCCGCTGGCCATAAGAGAACGAGAGCGCGTACAGTTCATAGCCCTCGCTCTTGGCAATGGCCAGAACCGTGGACGAATCCAGCCCGCCGCTCAACAGTACAACCGCTCTTTTCAGCTTGTTTTCCATTACTTCAGATCCCCGCCCTTGCCGATGTCCATCGAGGGCGGAATCGGATTGCTCTCGTCGATGTAGGCATCGATGCACTGTTGAAGCAGGCCCTTAGCTTGCAGAATGAACTCGATGGCGTCGCGCCCCGCGCCCTGGCCGCCAGGGTTGGGCGTGACGTAATGCGCCTCGGCCTTTACTCGCGGGCGCGCGTTGGCCACGGCCACAGCAAAGCCGCACTGGCGCATCACCGGCAGGTCGATGTCATCGTCGCCCACATAGGCGATCTCCTTCAGCGTCACGCCTTCCCGCTCCATGATCTCGCGCACCGGGCGCATCTTGAAAGCCTCACCCTGGTAAACGAATTCCAGCTTCAGGTCGCGCGCGCGCAGGGCCACGGTCTCTGAAACCCGCTTGGTGATGATGCCGCACTTCAAGCCGCCCAGCCGCGCCAGCGAAATGCCCGCGCCGTCATGAGCGCTGTAGCCCTTGGCCTCGACCATCTTGGTGGTGACGGCGCCATAGGGTGAGACAAACGGAACCGGAATGATCCAGATGTTCCCGTTCGTCAGAACGCCATCGACGTCGAAGAGAATGATTTTGATGCGCCGGGCGCGATCTTCAGCGGAGAGTGTCATGATGCAATTTTATCAACAACCAACCGTGCCCCATCCATCTCACGTCCTTTGTGAAATGGGTGGGAAACCAATGCTGTTTTCGGTTCATCAAGGCGCAGAAATGCCCGCCGCCGCGGCCACCGGCTCCCGCACCAGCACGGCAAAGCGCGGAAAGGCGAAGCTGCCGGCCGCGTCGTCGATCACGTTCAACTGGCAGAGGTACTGTCCCGGCTTCAGTCCGGCCAGCGGCACATCCAGCTCGACGGCCACCGCGTCGCGCCCTTCCACATTTACTGCTTTGGCCTGCACCAGCGGCGTTTCATACACCTTCGTTGAGCCCTGGATCAGCTCCAGGCTGCTCAGCAGGTTGATTCCCGGCTTCGTTCCTTTCGGCTGGTTCTCCGCCGGCTTTTCATGCGCGGGAGCGTAGATTTCGTAGAGCAGATAAAGGTGCTGGTCCTGGCGGAAGACGTGGCTGATGTTGGGCACGTACTCCTGCCCGCCGCGCACCAGCGGAGTCTCCTTCTTGCTCGGCTGGCGCAGCGACGACAGCACGATCGAACTCATTTTCAGCGGCGCCTTCTTCATCTCCGGCAGCGTGATGTCGGCCTCGAACGAGCCCATGCGCCCGGTCTGGTTTTCGCGCACAACAAACTTCAGGTGATACTTGCCAGTCGGCAGGTTGAAGCTGGTGGTGTACTGAATGTTCTTCTGCCGCGCCTGCTGGGATGAGTCGAGACTGAGCTTGACCGTCTCGCGTGCGTTGCCGATGGGCCGCTTCCCCTCGTCGGTTACTGTGCCGATAATGTCGAGCGTGGCCTTGTCCTTGTCGCCGCCCTTCACAAAGGGAATTTGCGAGCCGGGCACGATCAGCGAAACCGGCACAAAGAAGCGGTTCTCGTCGAGGCGGAAATAGAGCGCGTCCAGATAGACAGCCATGTCCGTGGCGGGTAGATCGCTGGCCATCTGCTCTTGCAGTTCCTGTTCGCGGTCCTCCTTGCCAGAGTGCTGGAAGTCCGCCGGCGCATAGTAGCCGGGGCGGTATTCCAGCTTCACGTCCGCCCGGTTCAGCTTGATCGTCAGCTTGCGGAAGCGGCCGTCGCGCAGCGGGTTCGAGCTGTGAAAGCCGATGGCGTAGTAGGCCGAGCTGTCGCGCTGGACCTGCGCGAAGGCGGGAGCAAAATCGTTGGAATCGAAGAAGGCCTTGCCGCCGGTGTCGGCGCTGAGCGTGCCCATCACCTCTTGCGTGGCGAAGTTCGCGTTCATGTTGTTTGTTAGCGCGCCGCCGTTGAAAGCGCCGGTTCCGCGCAGGCTGCCGGTCGAAGCGTCGCCCAGCGGCGAAATGGCTTGAAGGCCGCGCGTATCCACGCTGTAAATGGCCAGGTTCGAGCGTACCGCGGCGTTGATGGCAGCCCGCAGCGAAGCCTGGTTCTCGATGCCATCGCGCGAAATGCCGCCGGAAAAGTAGAGCAGCGATTTTTTCTCCGTAATCTTTTCGAGCGACTTGGCCACGGCCCTCAGCGCGAACAGTTCGCGGTCGGTGTTGAGGTCGTTGTATTCGCTTTCGTCGGGCGTGTAGCCCGTGGTGTCTTCCACCTGATTCGAGTTGGCCGTCGCGCCCTGGGCAAAGCCTTCGCCCTCGGTGCCGTTGTAGACGGCGACTTCATGGATGAGCGCCTTCTTGTCGGCGGTGAAGTCCTGGTCGACCTTGAGCGTGTCGCCCAGCGAAACCAGCGCCACCAGATCCGCGGGCTGCATCTTGTCGCGCAAGAAATCCTGCGCCGCCTCAACCGCGCGATCCAGGTCCTCGGGCTGCATCGAGGTCAGATCGAAGAACATCACGATCAGCCGGTGATTGCGCAGTTCCTCAGGGCTTGTGACAACGACGGCCTTGCTGCCGCTTGCGCCCGTGGCCAGTCCGCTCACCGTGGCCTCGTGTAGCGGCGTGGCCATCTCCACGGTTTCAAAGTCGAAGGTGGAGAGTTGCTGCCGCTTGCCGTTCTCGTAGATGCTGAAGTCGCCCGGCTTGAGCCCGCGCACGAATTCGCCGGTCTTGCGGTCGCGCGCCACAACGTTGGTCAGCACCAGGTCGCCGCTCATCTTCAGCACAAGCCCGCCCTGCGGCGTGTTCGAAATCTGCGCTGAGGAAACCGGCGCGTCAGATGCCTGGCCGGAGCTTTGCGTCAAGCCAGGCTGCGTCACCGGCACGATCAGCACCAGCGCCGCCATCCCCGCTCCGATCTGTCGCGCCCAACCCTTCATGCGCATCCTTCCATTGCCGGCTCGCTAACTCCGCAAACTCCGCTAACCACGCGCGCAGCGCGACTAATTCCGCCGTCCTAAAACCTGAACCTCGCCGTAAACTGAAACGCCCGCATCGAGCCAGCCGAAGTCACCTGCCCGAAGGTCGGCGACGTCGCATTGGTATCCACGCCCGAGTACTGCACGGTGTTGAAAACATTGTTGGCCGTCGCGCGAAATTCCATACTGCGCGTCGCGCCCAACTCGATCGTCTTCGAGAGAGACATATTGTTCTGAATCGTCCCTGGCCCTGGAATCGAGTTGCGCGAGGCCGTGCCATACGAGCCCGCTGGCTTGGCGAAGGCCGCGGTGTTGAACCACTCTTTCAGCGAGCCGGCCCCAGCCGCGAGCGAGACCCCCTGCACGCGGTCCGGCCGCAGCGTCCCAGCCGTGCCGCGCGCCACGTCTTCCACGGCCGCCTGATAGCTCGGCGTCAGTGGCGTGCCCGTGGCGAAGGTAAAGCTGCCGGAGACGGAGAATCCCTCCAGAATGTGCGCGCCCGTGCCGCTGGTCGCCCAGGTTTTGTCCTTGCCGAAGGGCAGTTCATAGAGATAGGTTCCGCTGACCCTGTGGCGCTGATCGAAGCTCGAGTTGCCCTCCTCGGCCTCGAGGTCCTGCCAGTTCTGCGCCACCACCGTCGAGGTACCGCCCACGGAACCCGCATCGTCGATGGAGTGCGAATATTGGTAGTTCGCGCCGAGCGCGATGCCGCTCGATAGCCGCTTGTTCACGCGCAGCGTTCCCGCGTTGAACCGCGAGGAAGCCGCGGACTGCTCGTAGTTGAAGATCAGATTTGTCGGATCGGTGCCAGGGCTGCTCGCCGTGGCGCGCGGAGCGCTGGTGACGTCCAGGTTGCTGCCCTTCGAACCGTTGTAGCCCACGTTCAGCATCACGTTCCAGGGCAGTGCCTTCTGCACGTCCACGTTCCACACCTGCACATGGGGCAGGCGATAGTGCGGCTCCACGGCGTAGTTGCCCACCGTGTCCGGCGCGCCAAATCCATTGCTCAGCGTCAAGTCTCCCGCCTTGGCCGCCTCGTTGGTCTGCTCGTTCACAAATGCCGGCTGATTCACCATCGGCTGCCGGGCCATCGTTGAGGCAAAGCTGCCGTACTGGCCCACGGTGTAATTGAGGCCGTAGCCGGCTCGCACCACGGTTTGCCGGGGCAGACGCAGCGACAGACCAAAGCGTGGCGCAAAGGCTGTGCGGTAAGGGAAGACCAGCGAATCCGGCAGCTTGCCGTTGTAGCTTCCCGCGCCTCCGGCCTGCACTTCATCGGTCACGGCGAACTGCGCGGGGAAGTTGGCATTTATCGCGGGGTTCGTGTCCACCATGCCCAACCGGCCATACTTTTCCGTATAGGGAGCGAAGTACTCATAGCGCAAGCCATAGTTCAGCGTCAGATTTGGCCGCACCCGCCAATCGTCCTGGGCATACATGTCCAACACGTCGTCGCGCAGGTAGCTCTTGCCCGCGGCCGCGTCGATCGTGGCTTCCTGCGGCAGCCCCAGCAGAAAATCCGCCAGCGGCGAGCCGGTGGTCGAGTTGTGTGAAGCATCCTCGGTGAACAAGCCCGAGAAGGTGAAGCTCCCGGTCGCGTTCGAGCCGCCCAGAAAGTCGCGATGCACGCGCCTGTAGTCGCCGCCGAAGCGGAAGTTATGCTTGGCGTGAATCCAGCTCAGCGTTTCGGAGACCGAGATGGTTTGCGACAGCGAAAAGCTCGGCTGCTGCTCGTTGAGCCCCTGAATGTTGCCCAGAATCATGTCGGGCAGGCCGTAGTTCAGCGGAGAGCTGTCCGTACCCTGAATGCCGAGACTGTTCGCTATGTCGGTTCCGTTGGTGAAGAAATTCGTTGCCTGATTTGTGCTGCGATTCCAGCTGGCGTTGAGAATGTTGGTCAGCTTGTGGTAGCCCAGCGTGTAGCCGGCTTGGAGCGAGTTCGAGTGCGAGCTGCTTTTGCCGCCCAGCTGGGGGAAGATGTTTACATTGTCCGAGGCCGAGTCCGTCCAGTTGTAGTTGAAGTTGATGCTCTGGCGCAGGCCCTGATTCTGTGTTCTGCGCCCGCCGCCTCTGCCGCCGCCAAGCAGCGTCGCGTTTTTGCCCAGGCTGCGCATGTAGCGCACGCCGGCCTGCGTCGAGTTCGACTGCGCGGTGGTCAGAAAGTGGTAGTTCTGCGTGTTGTTGACCAAAGCCGGCGTCGGCTCGGGGAAAATCGGCTGGCAATTCGTCCCGCTTGTCGAGGCATTCGGGCACGTCAGCAGGGCGGCAGCTGGGGAATTCTGGAATCGCGCGGGATCGATCACGTTCAGCCGCCCCTGGTAGCTGAACTGCTGGCCGGTCGTGGGGTCGTAAATCGCAGGCAGACCGGCGGCGGAAAAATCGCCCGCACGCTCCGCGTCCGTAGGCACAGTCGCATACCTGTCCAGCGGCGTCGAGCTGCGCTGGCCGCTCAGCGTCAGGAAGACCGTGTCCTTGCCGCTGGGCTTGGTCACTCCCGGCAGGTAAGGCGCGCTCATGAAGGTAATGCCGAAGCGATTGGTGCCGGAGGCAGGCTGCTCCTGCGATTGGCCCTGAAGGCTGAAGGGCTGCGCATTGAGCGCCGAATTGCTGCCCATCCAGAAAATGGCGCCGTGCGGCTGGCCGGGATTGAAGCCGCGGAAGTTGCCGCGCCCGCCGCCAAAGCCTCCCGGTCCGCCAAAGCCGCCCGGCCCGCCTCCAAAAAGGCCGCCTCCCGGGCCGCCGAAGTTTCCGCCCGGCCCAGCCTGGGCGCGCATCGTCTCCATCGCGTCGCGAATGCGATCCATGTCGAGACCGGCCAGCGGGCTTACCGTTCCCGTCTGGCCGCTGATGGCCACCGAATCGCTGCTGAAGTCGCTGTTACCGGCAATCGAGGGCAGCGCCGCGCCCGCCGCGCCTGAGACGCCGGCCTGGGTTTCGGTGTCGGTGGGCAGCGCGCTCATCAGGCTCAGATTCTGCGCGCCGTTCGCGGCCAGTTGCCGGATCGTTGACATGCTGACTTGCTGACTCGCTGACTCGCTCTCCTGCTTGGCCGCCCGCGAGGCCAGAATCAGCTCAAAGCGGACCGTCTGGTCGTGGCTGGCTGTGTTGAGCACCGCCTCCTGGACTCCTGCCGCGAAGGCCGCAAACTGCGTGCGAACCACGTAGCGGCCATTCTGCGGAATGGTCAGCGACCAGGCGCCCGTAATGTCCGAGGTGGTTTGGTATCGCTTGCCGGTAAGCGTGTTCTGGGCGGTTACTGTCACGCCGGGCAGCGGAATGTTGCCGCTCTTGATCATGCCGTGCAGCCTGCCGCCGGACGCCTCCGCGGGGGTGGGCCCTTGCGCAGCTTGTTTACTGGCGGCAGCCGCGCTCACGGGCGCAACGGGCTGTGCGGGGATGGTTGACTGGGCCAGGGTGGCAAGACCGCCAGCCACAAAAACTCCCGCCGCAACTGCCCGCCGCCAGATTCCTCGCCGCATTGACGCTCCCTGCCATTTCGCGCTTCTGCCTATTCAGACGGCTCCCACGCCGCTAAGGTTTACGGTTGAGCCCAATCCGTCCTTCTTTCGGGAAGTTGGAGCGACAGGGCTGGCGGCTGTTGCATCTGCGGCCTGCAACCCGGCTTTCGTGCGCACGGCTGCTCCTGCGGTGACCCATGCTACATGAAACAGCGATGAAATCCCTTGCAATCTCTTACTGTCCATGTTAACTCTTATGTCAATAATTTATTGATTGCTACCGCGCAAGTAAACTCCGGTAGCCATCGAACAGGATGTTTTCCATGATGAAGATTGGCACTGCCATCCGCGCTCAACGGCTGCAAAAGGGGCTTTCCCAGGGCGACATCGAAAAGAAGACGGGCTTGCTGCGCTGCTATCTCTCGCGAGTCGAGAACGGCCATACGGTGCCTTCTCTCGACACGCTGTCAAAGATTGCTCGCGCGCTCGATCTGCCCATCACCCAGTTCTTTGCCGACGATTCGCTGAGCCGTCAGACCAGCATGAGGAAGCTTTCCGACGAGGAGATGCGCTTTCTCACCCAGATTCGCCGCTACTCCGCGAACCTGAACGAGAGCGACCGCAAGTTGTTGCTGGCGATGGTGAAGAAATTCGCCGCCACGGCGACGCGGTAGCCCCCATTATCAGTGCGGAACGGGTGCCCCATGTCTCGATTCTGAGACATGGGTGATTTGCTTCCTGCATCCAGGGCCAGGCCGCCGTTACCGCGGCAACTGGGCCAGGTAGAAGCCGAAGAGCACCAGTATCCCCACCACCAACAAAGTCGCAATGCGGCGGCGGAAGAGGAAAAGGTCGCGGGGCGAACCGAGCAGGGGTACCATCGGCGCCGCAAAGAGCAGCCCGGAACTGAAACCCCCCAGGTGGGCCATGTTGTCGATCTGCAATCCGGAGTGCGCCACCATCGTGCCAAAGCTGATGGAGAAGCCGATCACCAGGTTGATGGCCGCAAAATAAATAACCGACCGGCGCAGCTTTTGCAGCTCCAGGGTTGGCACTGGCAGCCGGTGGGATTTCAGCAGGATGATCAGCGCTCCGGCGATGCCGAAGACGGCTCCCGATGCGCCCGCGCCGACCGGAAAAACGCCTATATCGTGAAACTTCACCCAGTCGGCGTTGAACCACCACCAGTTGACGAAGGTGGACAGCAGGTTGCCCCCCGCCCCTGTGAGAATGTAGACCGTCAGCAAGCCCGCCGAACCCATCAGCGGCTCGGCCAGCAAGCCCAGATTCCACAGGCACCACATATTCGTGGCCAGGTGCAGAATGCCCACGTGCACGAACATCGCGGTGACAATGCGCACCCACTCGCTACCCACCAGCACGCTGCCGGCATTATCGGCGCCGAAAGTCAGCAGCTGGTCTGCGCTGGGGCTCATGGGTTTCACCCCATGCATTGTCATGGCCAGAAAAACGAGGCAGTTGATGCCGACCAGCAGGTAGGTGGCTGGCGCATACGCCCATGAAGGCCGCGGTTTGCGGACCGGGGGCGGCGGATTGAAGCCGGCCTCCGGAGAAAGATACTCCGGCTCGGGAGTGGGTGGGGGGGAACTTCCCATATCTCAACTCTAATGCATTTTCAGCATCTTCGCAGGCTGAGGCCCTTGCCTGTGACAGTCACCCACCGATGTATCGTTCCTCGATCGCCCCCTTTGCAGCGCCCTTCGATGTAATCTGGTGTTTGGTCTTTGCCGATTCGGCGCCGCAGGCAACGATGCGAAGCAAAGGCCAACATAAGGAGCGCAATCGTGAGTTTAGAGGTGGTTTCGGAGAAGGTGATTCGGCGGGCGTTGCTGAGCGTGACAGACAAGACCGGCCTGGCGGAGTTTGCCCAGGTGCTGGCCAGCTTCGGCGTAGAACTGGTTTCGACCGGAGGCACGGCTGCGGCACTTCGTGCGGCAGGACTTTCGGTCAAGGATATTAGTGAATTGACCGGCTTTCCCGAGATGCTGGACGGCCGCGTGAAGACGCTCCACCCCAAGGTACACGGCGGCCTGCTCTACAAGCGCGGAAACCCGGAGCACGAGGCTGCCGTGGCCGCGCATGGCATTGAGCCCATCGACATGGTTGTCGTCAATCTATACGCATTCGAGAAGACCGCGGCCCAGCCCGGCGTCGCCTTCGGCCAGCTTATCGAGAACATCGACATCGGCGGGCCCTCCATGGTCCGCTCTGCGGCCAAGAACTTCGAAGACGTGGCCATCGTCACCAGCGTTGCCGACTATCCGGTCCTCATTGAAGAACTGAAAGCCAGCAACGGCTCTCTCAGCCGCGTAACCCGTTGGCGGCTGGCGAAGAAGGCCTTCGCGCTCACCGCGGCCTATGACTCGGCCATTGCCAATACCTTGGACCGCATCGCCGAAGCGCCCGCTCCCGATTTGCCTGCCGCGCCGGACAGTTCCATTCTGCCAGACACGCTGCGCATCAACATGCCCCTCGCGCAGTCCTTGCGCTATGGCGAGAATCCCCATCAGCGCGCCGCCCTCTATTCCGACGGCTCCGGCCTCGGCATCGCCGGGGCAACGCAGCTTCAGGGCAAGGAACTCAGCTTCAACAACCTCGTCGATCTGGACGCCTGCTGGGCTCTGGCCGAGGAGTTTGACGAGCCGGCCGCGATCATCATGAAGCACACCAACCCCTGCGGCGCGGCCACGGGCTCGACGATCCTCGAAGCCTACAACAAGGCTCTGGCCTGCGACCCGGTCTCGGCCTACGGCGGAGTCCTCGGCATCAACCGCGAGGTGGACAGCGAAGCCGCCGAGGAAATTGCCAAGCTCTTCGTCGAGGCCATCGCAGCCCCGGCCTTCTCGCCCGAGGCCCGCGAGCGCTTCTCGCGAAAGAAGAACCTGCGCCTGGTCGAAGTTCACTCGGCGCCGCCCAGCTTTGTGGTCAAGAATGTCTCCGGCGGGCTGCTTCTGCAGGATGCCGACGCCGGCCGCATCGACGTGACTGCGGCCACGTCCCGCTTGAAACTGGCAACCAAACGTCCTCCCACGGCGGAAGAACTGCGCAGCCTGCTTTTCGCGTGGGCCGTCTGCAAGCACGTCAAGTCCAACGCCATCGTCTATGCCAAAGACGGCCAGACCCTGGGCGTTGGCGCGGGCCAGATGAGCCGCGTGGACTCCGCCCGCTTCGGCGCCATGAAAGCCGTCCTGCCGCTCAAGGATTGCGTTGCCGCATCCGACGCCTTCTTCCCCTTCGCCGACGGCCTGGAAGAGATCGCCAAGGCCGGCGCCACAGCCGTCATCCAGCCCGGCGGCTCCATTCATGACGAGGAAGTCATCAACGCCGCCGACAAGCTCGGCATGGCCATGGTCTTCACCGGCGTGCGCCACTTTCGGCACTGAGTTTTCCGGAAGAAGCAATAACGACCCGTGCCCCATCCTTGCGCTTTTTTTCTGGCGCAAGGGTGGGAAACCACGAACCCTGAATCGCCCTCTGACCCTCCGCACGTTCCTCCGCCGCTTCTCCGAGGCCTCCTTTCCTCCCGCATTCGAAAATGAGCGCAACCGCACTTCGTCCTGCCCATCGCCTCAACCATCTGCGCCAAACCTCAACCGTCCGCCGCGTTTGTTCGATACACTAGGTATACGAAGCTTTTTGCCTGTTTTTCGCGTCTTGGTAAGAGTGAAGATTTTCAGGCTTGCACCCCTTCGTTGAGAGCAGAACGACTTTGATTTCCCCAAATTCTTCAAGCACCAACTCGATTCGCTGCTGCGCCCCCGCTCTGCGGCTGGCTCTGGCGGTTTTGTGCGCCGGCTTGTTCGCGAGCGCGCTGGCCGCGCAGAACGCCTCTCCATTCCAGGGCAGCGTCACGCAGGGTGAGGTTTCGGCGCAGCCCGTCGCCCTCACTCTCGACGACGCCATCCAGCGCGGCCTCAGGGCCAACCTGGGCGTCATCCTCAGCGGCACGCAGACAGCCGCGGCGCGTGGCGAACGGCTCAGCCAGTTGCAATCGCTGCTGCCTTCAGTGGATTTCAACGCCAAAGACTCCGTGATCCAGGCCGACCTGCCCGCCGAGGGGATGCGCATCAAGGGCTTTCCCACCATCCTCGGCCCCTTCGGATTCACCGATCTGCGAGCCTCGCTCACCTGGTCGCTGGTTGACGTGGCTTCGCTGCGCAACTACCTCGCCGCCCGCCACAACTTCAATGCCGCCCAGCTCTCCGCCCAGGATGCGCGCGAACTGGTGGTGCTCGTCGTGGGCAATGCCTACCTGTTGGTCCTGGCCGATGAAACCCGCGTCTCCAGCGTGGAAGCCCAGGTGGCCACCGCCAAAATCTCGCTCGATCAGGCCGCCGCCAATCACCAGGCCGGAACCGCTCCGCTCCTCGATGAGCTGCGCGCCCGCGTCGACTCGCAATCCTTGGAGCAGCAGTTGATCGTGGCCCGCAACGCCTTGGAAAAGGACAAGCTGTCTTTGGCTCGCATTATTGGCCTGCCCTTGGCGCAGAGCTTTACACTGGCCGACAAGGCTCCCTACGCCGCCTTCGACCAGATAGACGTGGACCAGGCCATTCGCCAGGCTCACGCCAACCGCAAGGATCTGGCCGCCATGGTCGAGCAGGCAAAAGCGGCCGAGCAGCAACGCAAGGCCGCTACCGCCGACCGGCTGCCCACCCTCGTCTTCAATGGCGACTACGGCGACATCGGCGTCAATCCCAACACCTCGCACGGCACCGGCGACGCCTCCGGCACGCTCAGCGTTCCGCTCTTCAAGGAGTTTGCTCTGCGCGGCGAGGCCCAAACGGCCCAGGCGCAACTCGACACCGCGCAAGCAAAGTTGAGCGACAAGAACGCCCAGGTGGATGCCGATGTGCGCGACGCCCTGCTGGATATCGAATCGGCGCAGAAGCAGGTCGCCGTGGCTCAGTCCAGCGTCGCCCTGGCCAATGAAGCGCTCAGCGAGGCGCAGCAGCGCTACGCCAACGGCGTCAGCGACAACCTCGCCGTCAGCCAGGCCCAGCAGTCCGTGGCCCAGGCCAACGACCAATACGTGACCAGCCTCTACCGGCACAACGTAGCCAAGCTCAGCCTGGCTCGTGCGCTGGGCGCGGCCGAGAGCTACAAGAATTATCTGGGAGGAAAGTAACTGTGGCGGATAACTATCCAGTACCAACCCAAGCTGATCCCGACGAGGAAGTCGAGAACCCGCAGCCGCGGTCTCGCCGCAGAGTCATGATTGCCGTTGTGGTCCTAGTCCTCGCGCTGGTTGCCCTTGGCATCTGGTGGCATTCCACCTATAGCGAAGACACCGACGACGCGCAGGTCAACGGCCATCTGATCCAGGTCAGCTCGCGCATCTCCGGCCAGGTCCTCAAGGTCGACGTCGATGAGAACCAGGTGGTCAACAAGGGCGACGTGATCGCCGAGCTGGACCCCAGCGACTATCAGGTCGCGGTCGAGAAGGCCGAAGCCTCTCTGGCCAGCGCCCAGGCCAATGCCGCTGCAGCCAACGTGAATGTGCCCATCACCACCGTCAACACCGGCACCAATCTGACCGCGGCCGACGCCAACGTGAGCGGCTCCCGCGCTGCCGTCGAGCAGGCCCAGCAGCAATTGGACGCCGCGCGCGCCCGCGTCTCTCAAGCCAAGGCCAACAACACCAAGGCCGTAGCCGACCTCGAGCGCTATAAGCCTCTGGTCGAGAAGGACGTCATCAGCAAGCAGCTTTTTGACTCCGCGGTGGCCGCGGCCGATGCCTCCAAGGCAGCGCTCAACGACGCCCGCGCCACCGAGCGCGCCGCCGAAGAAGGCGTGAAGGTGGCTCGCGAGCGCGAAACGCAGGCCGGGGCGCAGTTGAAGTTTGCCCAGACGGCTCCGCAGCAGGTGGCCGCACAGAGCGCCCGCGCCAAGCAGGCCATGGCCCAGGTGGCTCAGGCTCAGGCCGAGCTCGACCAGGCCAAACTCAACCTCAGCTACACCAAAATCGTCGCTCCGGCGGTCGGCATCATCACCCGCAAGAGCGTCGAAGTCAACCAGAATCTCGCCCCCGGCCAGAACCTGCTCACCCTGGTCTCGCTGGAAGGCATCTGGGTCACCGCCAACTTCAAGGAGACTCAGCTCAAGCACATGGCCGCCGGGCAGTCTGCCGAAATTGAGGTCGATGCCACCGGCAAGACCTATCACGGCAGGGTAACCCAGATCGGTGGCGCAACCGGCTCTGTGCTCTCCCTCTTTCCGCCGGAAAACGCTACCGGCAACTACGTCAAGGTCGTCCAGCGCGTCCCGGTACGCATCGACTTTACCGATCTGCCCAATGAAGACCCCAACCACCTGCTTCGCCCTGGCCTCTCGGTCGAGCCCAAGGTGCGCGTGAAGTAGCGAGCAGTCCACCCGCGCTGCCGGTGCGCCGCGGGTGGATATATCTCAATGTCCTAGCGCAACCTCAATCTGCCGGTGAATCGTCTTCGGCTTCGCGGCGCCGCACTTGGTCAGCGCTGCGTCCTCGCACTCCCGGCCGCTCATCACCACCGGGTTGTCCATGCTTGCGGAAAGAATTCTGCCGTCCGCCGTGCTTACGGTGATGGTGACGTCAAAAGTCTCCTTGCCCGCTCCCGCCTCGTACTTCCCGTCGCTTGTCTTTGTTACTTCAACCCAGTTGTTCGCCGTGTTCGCCACCGGAGCCTTCATCCACTCCGCCGGAAGCTGCCAATTGGGATTGGCCGGCGAAACATGGTGAACCACAACGACAGCCGTCTGCTTCGCCTGATCGATCGACTGCAGATTCAGATCGAAGTCGATGAGATCCTTTCCAACCATCACCCGCGTTCCGTCAGCCCATGAGCTAGCCTGCGGGTTGGGCACGTAAAAGTGATCTCCCGCGTGCTGGAAGATTCCGATCTTGTTCATGATCCACAGATCCACGTAGAAGGTCATCAGATCCGTAATCGGCCCCACCATCTTCGGGTCCACTTTGCTCAGATCGGGCATCGAAGGCATCCAGTTTGGATCGAGCGAAAGTGGCTGGACAAACTGGGCCATCTCCGGCGTCAGCGTGTAGGGCTTTCCGTTCGAGGTCATGCCGGTCCAGCGAAACTCCTCGATGTAGCCGCCACTGGCCGTCTTCTTCACCGTGGCTGCGGCGTCGGCCGTGTAATGCCAGTCGTCATTGACGCCGGTCATGTGGTAGGTGAGCGTATCTCCCTCGCGGTAGTGGCGCGTGAGAGGACCGCTGCCCGGTGTGGGCATTTGCGCGGGCATGAGCGTGCAGCCAAAAAGAACTGCCAGGGCGGCGAACGAGTATTTCATCGGGTTTTCCTCAGAATGCCTTCGGTGAAGAACTGCGTTTGTTGGTGAACCACCTGGGTGGTTTGCTGAAAAGGCGCTCCCTCGACGGCCCATAGAGCCGTCAGGCCCAGGTGCATGGTTTTGAAGCTCAGAATCAGTTGCGGAAGATCAATGTCGGCCCGGATCGCTCCGCGCTTCTGGAGTGCGCTGAAAAGCGAATGCAGCGGCGGGTCGATGTACTGCTGCATCTGCACCATGTAAGGGAAAAAACGCTCCGTATTCATGAACATTTGTGCCAGAAACACGCGCACGAAGGCGTGATACGGCTCCTTCAGCCGGAAGTGCAGAAGAATGTAATCGGCAAGGATGCGGTCCACCGGCTGCTCCGCCGGTCTGAAGCTGGCAATCGTCGGCGCCATGCGCGCCTCCAGATCGGCCATGAACGCCACCACAATGTCTTCTTTTGTGGCGAAGTAGTTGTAAATGGTCCCTTTGCCCACATCGGCAGCCGCCGCAATCTCCTCGACCGTCACGGCTTCCAGGCCGCGCCGCGAGAAAAGCTCAATCGCCGCGGACAATATCCGTGCCCTGGCAGCGGTCTTCTTTCGTTCACGCCGTGAGTCGACTATGGTCATATATGACCATAGTCATAATACGGCCCCTCTCGCATGTCAAGAGAATCTCTTGTCTTTTGAAAGTATTCCTTAGAACAACGTGCAAAATCCAAAGAGGAGTGCAAGAAGCGTCAGGGCACGGCTGGTAGGTAAACCCAAAGCTGCCCGCACACTCTTTTTCTGCAACAGTTATCATCAAAGCTGATGCTTCAGATTTGATATATGAGAGGACCGCTGATGCCAGTTTCTGCAAATCGTGTTTGGCGACAATTGCCCAATGAGATCCGAGTCGCTGTCTGCCAGGTTTTTTGGGCTGAGTCAAAGGGCACAGAGAAACAGTTCCTCATTGCCTCTATCGCAAAAGCAAAAAACCTGCGTGAGGTCTTTGTCCGAAAAAGCCCGATTGAGCGGCTCGTCAACTGGACGGCGGCAACCCTGTCACTTCCTGACCCGATCGTGGATGACTTGCTGAAGAAGTATCTTCTCCACGATCATCGTGCCGTGATTGTCAGCTTTCTTGACCTGCTCAACATCCCCCATTCCAAGGGAATGATCGAAGAGAACTTTGACTACGCCACCCTGACAAACGAACGCGTTCAGGAGGCCGCCCGTAGCTTGCTCGCATCGGCTGATCGCACAGGCTCCGAACTTTACCTGAAGTACCTCGTGCTTCAAGGTGGACCTTGGGCTGGGATCGAAGAAGTCCTGCCAACCGGAGAGTAAAAGCCGCTCTTAGTTGTCCACTTCATCCTCTCTGGCCACTCTGCCGAGCGCCTTCTGATCGAAGCCAAAGGAACTGTCTCTGCCTTTCGTCGCAAAGATCGAAAGTCGAAGGCGCGTCTGACCTGCCACCGCGCCGGTTTGCTGATCAGCGGCCTCTGCGACCTGTCGGCTTCCTGACTCAAAGCCCCGCTGACTTGCAGAAGATTTCCTTCCCTTGGCGCACACTTGTAAATGGAAGAGGGCAATCATGAATGAAGATAAGGCAATAACGAATGGAAAAGATAGCAATAGAACCCTTCATTCCCAGGAGGATCCATGCGCCGCATCGACGCTTTCACTCCCGTCCAGAGCGCCTGTGCGAGAATTCCGCTGTCACAGTGACTTGGCGAAGTTCATTTTTTCATTTTTGGGCTGTGAAACGGTGGAGCTATCGTTAACTGCCATAAAATCAATCATATAAATAGGCGTTCCTCACAGAAACGCACAAAATGCGGATATGCAATTCCAAGATGCCCGTCGTAAGGCATTCACGATAAGACACTTATACGCGCCGGCTTAAAGGCAAAGAGCCCTTGCGCGGCAAAATGGCCATTTTAGCTGCTAATAAGCCGCTTTTACGGGCGTGACCTCATTCCCGGCCTGCGTGAACTGGAACTGCAGAATCCATGTGCCGGCCGCCGGCTTGAACTTCCACTGCTGCGCCGTCTGCAAAGCCACCTTGGCGAAATACTTGCTCGGTCCCGCCGATTCCAGCGCTGCATTTGAAACATTGCCGCTGGCATCGACGCTCACCCGTACACTCACATTGACCTGGCCGCGAATCGACTGCTGGGCGCCAGGCAGCACCTCGGGCATCACTCGCTCAGCAACGGCATCGTTTGCCGGCGCGCCGTTGGTGCTATTGGGCAGCGGGGCTGAAGCCTGCGGCTTCGGAGCGGCACTCTCGGGCGCGGACTGCTGCGTCTCGGTCGGCAGCGATTCCGAACTGCTGGGAGTCTTGTGAGAGCGCAGTTGCATAATTGCAAAAATCGTAATCAGCACGACCACTGCGACAACGATCGCCGTCGAGTGTGACTTGGCAACTTCCGTTTCACCCGCGGTTTTACTGACCGGTTTCCGGCCTGCTTCCCCTGTGTTGTGGGCAGGTTTAGGGAGCGGTCGGGCTGGATCCAGACGAGCCTTGATCTCGTTGAGGGTGCATCGGCGGGCCGGGTCAAGGCGCAGACACTCCCGCGCAATGCCGGCGAAGGGCTGAGGCATGGATTCCGGCACAATCGGTTCCCGGCCGGCGGCCCTGTCCCAAACCGGCGGATGTTGCGTCAGAACTTCAACCAGCGTGACGCCGAGCGACCAGATATCCGCGGCCGGAGAGAGATTCCCGCTGGCTGCTTCCGGCGCGTCGTAAACTTCTGTCGCGGAAAAGTGCCTGCCAGCATCGCTGGCGATGAAAAGGCCGTCGGAAGAGAGCTTCAACTGGTCATCGACAACCAGAAAGTTCGATGGCTTGACGTGGCCATGGACGAAGCCTTTCCCATGAAGATAGGAGAGCGCTTCGAGGATTGGGCCGAGCATCTCTTTTGTCTCGGCTGGCGAAAGTGGCCGCTCGGGGAGAATCTGCGAAAGGATTTCATCGGAGTAATCCGTCACGGCGTAAAGCAGGGGCGTGTCATCGATCTGGCAGCGTCCTGTCTGATACAGGCGCATCAGGTGCGGATGAGAGAGAGGCATCGTCGCCGCCCAGCGGGCTAGTTGAGATTCCGTACCCCTGGGGTCGATTGCAATGAGCTTGATGGCTGCCTTTTGCGAAGGATTCCCCCGCAGCTCCGTGAGAAAGACGCCACTCGCTTCGGAGCCGCCCAACCATTGGCGGAGGGTGAACTTTCCGTCAATGACCCGTCCTATCCAATCACTCTGAACTGCTATCGTGCTCATTATGTAAACTATTCTATCTCCGGTACGGCGAGATCTGGTGTTTTTGATGCCCGGCTTCAAGCAGCCAAAAGCTTGGTGAGCCACAAGTTTGGCGGATAGCGACTGTTTTGCCATATAGACTGATTGCAGGCCAGCCATGGAAGACGCGATTCACGTATCGAAAGAGAACTACCTCAAGGCCGTTCTCGAAGCCGAAGCCGAGGGCCGCGAGGTGATTCCGGCCTTGCTGGCGCACTGGCTGGAGGTTTCGCCGCCGGCGGTGACCATGGCGCTCAAGCGGCTCAAGCGCGACGGCTGCGTCGAGGTCGGCGTCGATGGCATTGTGCGGCTGACCGCGGCGGGGCGCGAAATCGCCTATCGCACCGCGCTGCGCCACCACCTTATCGAGCGCATGTTATGCGAGATCTTCGGCATGGAGTGGGACCAGATTCATGAGGAGGCCGAGCGGCTGGAGCACGCAGTTTCGCCGGCCTTTGAAGCCAAACTCAAGGAGAGACTCGGTGAGGAGGGCGCCTGCCCGCACGGCAACCAGGTTCTGCCCGAGAGTCCGGTCCAGCGCAAGCAGCGCGGCGAAACGCCGCTCTCTGAGGCCGTCGGGGGCCAACATTACCTTGTCGTTAGCATCAACGAGCGCGATCCCAAGCTTCTGCTGTTTCTGCACAAGACCGGCATCGAACCCGGAAAGAGCCTGCGCGTGGTAAGCCAGAATTACGACCAGACCGTGACGATTGAGCTGGCAGGCGGCACCGCTGTTCTGGGGCGTCCTGCGGCGGAGGCCATTTGGCTGCGCCTGAAGCCGTAGCGGCAGTTATGCGCAGGAATCGCGCTGAACAGCAGTGATCTCGTCCATGACATAATTTTTCTATGAGCAAGATAGTCGATTCGTCATTGCCGGTAATCCCCGGTCTCGCGCCCGGTCCTGAGCATCGGATTCCCTCGCTGCCAGAGGTTTACGAGACGGTGCGCCTCACCCGCTCCCCGCAGTACTGGCGGCGGCTGCTCGGCTTTCTCGGCCCCGGATTCCTGATTGCCGTGGGCTACATGGACCCCGGCAACTGGGCCACGGATATCGCTGGCGGATCGCGTTTTGGCTACACGCTTCTTTTCGTCATCATGGCCTCGAATCTGATGGCCATTCTGCTGCAAAGCCTCTCGCTCAAGCTGGGCGTGGCCACCGAGCGCGACCTGGCGCAGGTCTGCCACCAGAGCTACGGCCCCAGGGTGAGCTATGTGCTGTGGATCTTCGCCGAGATCGCCATCGCCGCCTGCGACATGGCCGAGGTCATCGGTTCGGCCATCGCGCTGGAGCTGCTCTTCCACATTCCACTCTTCTACGGCGTGCTCATCACCGGCGCGGATGTGCTGCTGATTCTCTTCCTGGAGCGCTGGGGCTTCCGCTATATCGAGGCGCTGGTCATCGCGCTGATCGGCACCATTGTGGCGATGTTCGGTGTGCAGATGTTCCTTTCCCGGCCGGAGTACTGGCCCGCGCTGCACAGTTTCTTCGTCCCTTCGCCGTCCATCGTCCGCGACCCCGACATGCTCTTCATTGCCATTGGGATTCTGGGTGCAACCGTGATGCCCCACAACCTCTACCTGCACTCCTCGATCGTGCAGAGCCGCAATTATGAGCGCACGCCCAAGGGCAAGCGCGAGGCCATTCAGATGGCCAACATCGACTCCGCGCTGGCGCTTACCGTGGCGCTGTTCGTGAATGCTGCCATTCTCATCGTGGCGGCCGCGGTCTTCCATCGCAGCGGCCACTTCGAGGTCGCCGCCATTCAGGACGCCTATAAACTGCTCAGCCCGCTGGTGGGCGCGGCTGGGGCGAGTACTCTGTTCGCCATCGCTCTGCTGGCCTCGGGGCAGAACTCGTCGATTACCGGCACGCTGGCCGGCCAGATCGTCATGGAAGGCTTCATCCACTTCAAGCTCGCCCCCTGGCTGCGCCGCCTCATCACCCGCTCGCTGGCCATCATCCCCACCATCATCGTGGTTGCGATTACAGGCGAGCAGGGAACTGAGAAGCTTCTGCTTTTCAGCCAGGTGATTCTGTCGTTGCAACTGAGCTTTGCCGTTATTCCGCTCGTTCTGTTCACAGGCAACCGCAAAATCATGGGCGAGTTTGTGAATGCCCGCTGGCTGCAAGGTCTCGCCTGGCTTGCGGCCTTTCTCATCGCTGGCCTGAATGGCTGGTTCCTCGTGCTGATGTGCCGGTGAGCCGCGAACAGAACAGAGATTCGATGCACGCCGGGCGACATCCGGAGATCATAGAGTAGATTGTTTATCAGCATTTGTTTCATTGAGGAGACACTCTTGACACAGGCTCTATCGGTTTTTGACCGGCGCAGAATCGCGACGCTGATTTCCCGGTCCATTCCCGTCATGCTTCTGCTGCTCTGTCTCTCGCCGTGCGCTTATACGCAGCCAAATCCTCGGCAAGCCGCAAGCGCCTCTCAAAAGCAGCGCGTCGTCATTCTCACGGACATCGGGGCGGAGGCGGACGACACGGAGAGCATGGTGCGCCTGCTTCTGTATTCCGATGTGATCGATATTCAGGGACTGGTTGCGACAACTTCTACATGGAAGAGGACGTCGGTTTCTCCCGAGTTGATTGAAGAGGTGATCCGTGCCTATGGCAAGGTACATGGAAATCTGGTGAAGCACGATCCTGAGTTTCCTACTGAACAGACCCTCCATTCCCTGGTGAAACATGGCGCGGCTGAATACGGAATGAATGGAGTCGGCCCGGAGAAGGACTCAGAGGGATCGGACTGGATCATCCAGACATTGGAGAAGAACGACGACCGGCCTCTATGGATCTCGGTCTGGGGTGGGCCAAATACGCTTGCGCAGGCGCTTTACAAGCTGCGAGCTACGAAATCTCCTGCGGAATTGGACCGTTTGGTCGCCAAATTGAGGGTCTATACGATTTCCGACCAGGATGATAGCGGCCCATGGATGCGAAAGAATTTTCCCAAGCTCTTTTACATCGTGAGTCCCGGCGGCGATTATGGCGCCGCGACATGGACCGGAATCAATACAGTTGTACCAGGCATCGACAATTCCACCATCAGCAACAAATGGCTCGCCGAGCATATTCAACAGGGGCACGGCGCGCTGGGCCAGGCATATCCCGATGTCGCGTACGGCATGGAGGGCGACACTCCTTCGTGGCTCGCGCTGATTCCGAATGGGCTCAGCGATCCTGAGCATCCCGATTGGGGCGGCTGGGGCGGACGCTACGAACTGTACCAACCCGCGATTCCGGTCACGAACCCCAAGACATTCATTCAAGGAGTCTTCACCAACGGTGTTCCGATCGAAGCCGAATCGCGCCCCATCTGGACCAATGCGATTGACGACTTCGCTCCGCTGCTATCGGGCGAATACGGGCGCGCGACGCTGACAGGCACAAAGTCGTTCCGGGACTTCAAAGCGACAATCTGGCGGTGGAGGGACGACTTTCAGAACGATTTTGCCGCCCGCATGGAGTGGGCAACCAAGCCTTACCGGGAAGCAAATCATCCTCCGGTCATCGTCCTTGACCAGCCGGAGGCTTTCACCGTGCGGTCGGGAGTGCCGTTCAGGCTCGGTGCCCACGCATCAGACCCGGATGGCGATAGCGTGAGTTTCTACTGGTTCCAATACCCTGAAGCGGGAACCTACAAAAAGGCAATACCGCTTACGGTCGCAGAAAATCTTGCTCAGATCGATCTGATGGCTCCGAAGGTCGACAAGGCGGAGACAGTCCACTTCATCCTGAGAGTTACCGATAAGGGCACTCCTCCGTTGTCGCGATACAAAAGGGTGATCGTCACCATAGCCCCATAATCGTCGTGAGCGGGTGGAGGGTACGCTCCTCCAGCGTGCTTTCGAAAATGTGTTCGGACCGGTACTGAGAACGCCGATGTCGCCAAGAGAAAACTTGGTAGTCGGCAAGCCGGTTCTTCGTTTTATCGAATCTCTGCCAATGTTTCCTGTCGTACCATTGTTCCCATGAACATTCTTTCAGCAGCCGAGATGCAGGCCTGTGACCGGCTGACCACCGAGCGCTTCGGCGTGCCGTCCATCGAGTTGATGCGGGCGGCCTCGGCTGCCGTGGCGACATTCGCGAGAGAGCAGTTTCCGCAGGCCCGCCGCGTTACGGTCCTCTGCGGTCGCGGCAACAACGGCGGCGATGGCATGATGGCTGCGCGGCAGCTTGCCCGGGCCGGCCTGGAAGTGACCACGCTGCTGCTGGGCGCGCGCGACGCGCTCAAGGGCGATGCGGCCCAGGCCTGGCAGGAACTGACCAGCCCGGCGAGCGGACTCGTTCATATCATCGAGACGCCGGAGGATCTGGCCCAGCACAAGGCCGCGCTCGACGCCGATCTGATCGTGGATGCCTTGGTTGGCACGGGCTTCAAGCCTCCGCTGAAGGGGCTGGCGCTGGCGGCGCTCAAGTGGCTTGAGGGCAGCACCGCGCCGGTTCTGGCGGTGGACTTGCCCTCCGGCTGGCCGGCGGACGAGACCGCTGCCACGGTGAAGGGCCCGGTCTTTCCCGCCGATGCGGTCATTACCTTTACCGCGCCCAAACCGGCGCACGTTTTCGGGCAGCTGACCCGGCGTTGGTCGCAGCCCGTCGTGGTGGCGCCCATCGGCTCGCCGGACGAGGCGATTGTCTCAACGCTGGGGTTGCGCTGGGCGGGCTCGTCTCTCGCGCTCGCGCAGGCGTTTCGTCAGGCAGCGGCCAACAAGGGAAACTTCGGCCATGTGCTTGTGGTGGGTGGAACGCTCGGAGCGGCTGGTGGCAAGTCCGGCGCGCCTGCCATGGCGGCTCTCTCGGCCTTGCGGGCCGGGGCCGGCCTGGTGACAGCGGCAGTTCCCGCTCCGGCGCTGGCGCTGGTGGCGGCCATCGCGCCGGAGTTGATGACCTGGCCGCTTGTGGCAACTCCTGAGGGGTGCATTTCGGCGGAGAATCTTGCGCCGGAGTTTCTTTCTGCGCTGATGGCAGGCAAAACGGTGCTGGCCATAGGGCCCGGCATGGGCCAGAGCCAGGAGACGATCAAATTCACCACCGGTTTGCTTTCGGCAACGAAGATTCCGGCGGTGATCGATGCCGACGCGCTGAACATTCTGGCGGCAAAGCCGGTGTTGCTGGCCAAGCTGGCCAAAGGGCGGACGTTGGTGCTTACACCGCATCCGGGCGAGATGGCGCGGTTGGCGGGCATCAAGGTGACCGAGGTGCAGGCCAACAGGCTCGAAGTGGCGCGCGGATTCGCCCAGCGCACCGGCGTGACGCTGGTGCTCAAGGGCGCGCGGACGATTATTGCTCATCCCGACGGCAGCGTGGCCGTGAACACCACAGGCAATCCCGGCATGGCGAAGGGCGGCAGCGGCGACGTGCTCACCGGGCTGGTGGCAGGGCTGCTGGCGCAGCATCCGGACGAGGCGGCGCGGGCGGTTGAAGCGGCGGTCTATCTGCACGGGTTGGCGGCTGATTTGGCAGTTCGCGCTGCCGATGAACACATCCTGCTGGCTACCGACAGCCTGATGCAACTTTCGCGGGCCTTTCGCTTTCGCGCAGCAGGTCAAAACAGGTATCTTTGGATACAGGGGCTGCCGGCGGATTCCTCACCGGCCGCGGCCTCCCACGAGGCAGCAAAATGACCAACGTAGCCCCTCCCGCAGCAGGCAGGACCCACGAATTCATCACCCATAGCGGCGCCGACACGATTGAAGTTGGCCGCAAACTGGCCCGCCTGCTGCTGCCGCCGCAACTGCTGATCCTGCGCGGCGACCTGGGTACCGGCAAGACCACGCTGGTAAAGGGCATCGCCCAGGCGCTGGATGCCGCCGAGCCGGACGAGGTTACCAGCCCTACTTTTACCCTGCTGCATGAGTACCGCGGCTCCCAGGACGGGCAGCCGGTGAAGCTCTTTCACCTGGATGTCTACCGGCTCGAAGGCGAGCGCCAACTGGAGTCGCTGGGGCTGGATGAGTTGGTAACTCCCGACGCCCTGGTCCTGGTGGAGTGGGGCGAAAAGTTCAAGAGCATCCGCAAGCGCTGCTCGGGCGAGATTGTGATTACTGCCGAAGGCGGCGACGCACGCAAGATTACAGTAACTCTGAAGGATATGAAGGAATAGAGCAGCCGATATCCCACAGAAGCGGCTCACGCCGCATCTGTGGCAATACCGACCAACTTACTCACTCATAATGTTATAGCCGCAATCCACGTAAAGGGTTTCGCCGGTGGTGGCGCTGGAGAGGTCGCTGGCCAGAAATAGGGCCGCGCCGCCAACTTCTGACTGGTTCACATTGCGGTGCAGGGGTGCGCGCTCGGCGTGGGATTTGAGCATGTCGCCCAGTGCGCCGACGCCGCGGGCGGCCAGGGTCTTGATGGGGCCGGCGGAAATGGCGTTCACGCGGATGTTCTTGTTCCCGAGATCCCAGGCCAGATACCGAACCGTGGACTCCAGCGCGGCTTTGGCTACGCCCATCACGTTGTAGTGGGGAACGACCTTTTCCGCGGCGTAGAAGCTGAGTGTGATCACGCTGCCGCCTTCGGTCATGAGAGGCGCAGCGGCGCGGCAGACGGCGATGAGCGAATAGACGCTCACGTCGTGGGCGATGCGGAAGCCCTCGCGAGTCGTGTTGACGAAGTTGCCGTGCAACTCAGCGGCGGGTGCGAAGGCCACGGCATGGACGAGAATGTCGAGCTTGCCGTATTTCTCTTTGAGCGCGGCAAAGAGGGTTTCGATCTCGGCGTCGTTGGAAACGTCGCACTGGAAGCCGCTGGCGCCGGGAAGTTCGGCGATAAGATCCTCGGCCTCGGTCTTGCGTCGCTCGTTCTGGTAACAGATGGCCAGGGTGGCGCCGGCCGCGTGCAGTTTTGTTGCGATACCCCAGGCAATGGAACGCTTATTAGCCATGCCGAAGACAACGGCTGTCTTACCTGCCAAATCAATCATGTTGGTTTTATCTCCAAGGTCCGTCATCAGGGGAAGCCAGACCCGCTCTGTCTAGAATATCAGCCACCCAGATCCACGAGCTCGACCTTGCCGGTGGGCCGGTTGAGAAAGCGGCTGCCAAGGCGCTCGAACTTCTCAACGGAGTCAGTGGCGAAGCAGCGGAGCTGCGTGGTTTGCGGAGGTTTTCCTGCTTCCTGCGTGCCGAAGCGGCGCGCTACCACATCGGCCGTGGCCTCGGCGGAGTCGATGACGCGCATCCCGGTGGGCACGGCTCGCTCGATCAGCGGGCGCAGCAGCGGATAGTGAGTGCAACCGAGCACCAGCGTGTCGGGATTCAGGCCCTCGGCGGCGGCTTCGGCGGTTAGTTCCGCCAGGTAGATGCGGATGACCTCGGCAGTGACGGCCAGTTGCGGCGAGGCAGACGTGGCTTGCGCCGAAGAAGCTCCACCGGCAGCCCCGGCGACCGAGAGGCCCGTCCAGCCCTCCTCGACCAGCGGCACCAGCAGCGGGCAGGCCTTCTCCAAAGCCCTAAGGCCCTGGGCGCGGCAAGCGGCGGAGTAAGCATGGCTTTGCACCGTGGCGTCGGTGGCAATCACCAGTACGTCGCCGGTGCGGGAGGCTGCGCGGGCAGCTGCGGCGCCCGGCTCGATCACGCCTAGCACGGGCACAGGCACTGCTTCCTGAATGGCGTCCAGGGCCAGGGCGCTGGCCGTGTTGCAGGCAATGACCAGGAACTCCGCGCCTTGTTGATTAACCAGGAACTGCGCGCTCTGGGCGGCGTAGCGGGCGATGGTGCGCCGGGATTTGGAGCCGTAGGGCAGACGGGCCGTGTCGCCCAGGAACGCGAAGCGAGCCTGCGGCAGCCGTGCCACCAGCGCGCGCAGCACAGTGAGCCCGCCAAATCCGGAATCGAAGACGCCGATGGTGGGGGTTGTTGCTCCGGCCTTGTTTTCAGGTGTACTCACGGGTGCGCTCCTTCGGCGGGCACGGCGTCGGCTGTCAGGTAGGTCCGTGTCAGGTCGGCGTGGCCAGCCAGGGTGGCGCGCTGCTGGCCGTCCACTAAAAAGCGCACCTGGGTGATGCTGGGAAGGTTGGCGCGCAGGGTGCCGCAGATGGAAAGCACGGTGAGGGTTTCTGTCTCGATGCCCGAAGGGTGGCTGGCCGCAAAGCTGCCGGTCAGGTTGACGACCGCCAGTTGCGGGCCGGTCTGCTGCGCGTTCGACGGTGAGGCCCCTCCAGCGAGCGGCGGAGCGGGAAGCAAGAATACCTGAGTCACCGAGTTTCCGCCGCCGGGAACGGGGTGAGCGGCGTCGGGAGCGGCATAGATGTCCAGCAGCTTGCCCAGCACGGCGCGGGCGCGGGCGCCAGAATCGGCGGGTAGCGGCAGGGAGTGAACCTGGGTGAGCAGGGAGCTATCGTTGTCGTTGGCCACCACCAGGGTTGCCTGTTCGGCGCGCGCAACCATAGGAGCGCGGGTGGGATCCGAGTCCTGTCCGGCGATCATCCGCTGGTGGGCACGCTCGCGCAACTGCCACAGCGCCACGCCCATGACCAGCGAGGCCAGCAGCAGGACGCCGAAAAGAATCTTCTGATAGCGGGGAATCACGGCTGCTGAGCCTCCGTGCGCCACTCCACAAGCGCCGCAGCCAATGCCGTGGCCACGCGGGCCTGGTAGTCTTTGTCGTCCAGGCCGGTGGTTGTCTTATGGTCGGCACTCCGCTCCGGTGCAATCTCAAGAGCCACTGCCGGGCAGGTCATGCTGTCGATAACAGGCAGGGTTGTGCGGCCCAGGCTTACGCTCATGCCGGTGTGTTGCAGCGCAGAATTCAGTTCCCCGGCCAGCGCCAGCGAGCGCGTCACCCAAGCAGCCTGCGCTGTTTTCCAGGGGGTAAAGCGCGCGGGCTGCGCAGGCGCCAGCGAAGAGGTAAACAGATGAATGCCCGCGCCGCTCTCAGCAGCGTGCAGGCTCAGGCAGGCCTGCGCATGGGCGTGATTGGCGATCTCCGCCCGCCGGTCCGGCTCGACCGTTGCATCGGCATCGCGGGTGGTCACAACCTGGATGCCGCGCGCCGCCAACAGCGACCGCAGCCGACCGCTCAATGCCAGGGTGAAGTTCTTTTCGGACTGACCGTTCGCCATGCGCCCGCCCGCGTCGTCGCCGCCGTGGGCGGGATCCAGAACCACCACGAACCGGGACGGGGGGCCTGCCGGAGAAGGCGGAGCCACCTGCGCTGCGGCCGGTCGCCCAGCCAAACCGCCCGCAAGCAACGCCGCCAATGCCCAGTTAGTCCAGCGCATAGATGGTCAAACCGCTGAGCAGCTTTGGGTAGAAGTCGGTGGATTTTTGCGGCATCACATCGCCGGCGAAGGCCACTTCCTTGAGTTGCTCCATGGAAACAGGGTTGGTGAGGAAGGTGACGTCGGCCTCGCCGCGGCGAACCTGATCGACAGCCTCGGCGGCATCGCGCAGGTAGCGGAGGTTGGTCTGTTCGCGGACCTTTTCCGCGTCCAGTCCCAGCAGCCGGTCGAGCACGATCGAGTGCAGGCAACTCAGATCAAGCTGGCGCTGACGCTCGGGCAGGTGTGCCAGCGCTGCGGCCACAGCCTCCGGTTTGGCGCGCAGCAGGAAGGCCCCGGCGCGGGTGACCGCGACAAACGCCGTACCCTGTTGAGCGGTCAGTGTGGCCACATAGTCAGCGGCCTCCGCCTTGCGCAGTGCCTCGATGGTGAAGAACTCCTCCGCGGCGTGCGTAAAAGCGGCCGGGTCGAAGTTGGTCAGGCTGTGAACCACGCGATGGGTGGGCAGAACTACCAGCCCGTCGGAGTCCATGTTGACGAAGGTCATCATGACCGCGGCCTCAGGGTAGGGCGGCTGGGGCAACTGGCTGGTGCTGGTCTCCGCTTTGGCCGGCGCCGTGGCCGCGTGCTCCTTGGAATAGTTCAGCGCGGTCTCGTAGCGGTGGTGTCCGTCGGCAATGATCAGCTTCTTGTCGGCCATGGCCGTGGTGAGCAGGCGGATGGCCGCCGGATCGCTGACTCTCCAAATCCTGTGCAGCACACCGTACTCGTCGGTGACCTCCGCCTCGGCCGGACCAGCACCGTCGTAGAGAATCTTCTCCACGCTGCCGGCGGGGTCGGAGTAGAGCATGAAAATCTGCCCGAAGTGCGCGTGAGTGGCCTTGAGCAGGTTGAGCCGGTCGCCCTTGGGCTTGCTGAGTGTCTGCTCATGGCGGAAGACAACTTTTTCGCTGTAGTCATGCACTTTTCCCAGGGCAATGAATCCGCGCCGCTCCTTGACAATCTCCGTGCCCGGAACCTTGAACTGTTGCGAGTAAGCGAAGATCGAGGGGTCTTTCTCCTGCACTAGCACGCCCTGCTCGCGCCAGGCTCGAAAGTCGCGCGCCGCGCGCGTATAGACATTCTCCCCGCCTTCGGCGTCGAACAGCTCCGGCAGTCCCAGAATAATGCGCACCAGGTTGTAAGGGCTGCGCTCGTAGTAGGCCTGCTGCATCGACGGAGATATTTTGTCATAGGGCTGGGTGACGACGTCATCCAGACGAACGGCTGAGGAATTGTAACGCCAGGCGCGGAAGGGATAAATGTGAGCCATGCGGACGATCTTTCTCCCCGATTGAACGGTGGATTTTGCGCTCTGAAGCCCCATCCTGCTCACTCCGGGGCTGTTGCGCGCTTAGCGTTGATTGTATCCCAATGGCCGTTGCAGGCTGCATTATCCCGTCCAGCTTGGTGGAATTGGATGACCATGAATCAGTCGCCCCGTCATTGCGCCGATCGTGCTAATATCGCCATCGTTCGATGGTGTGGCGGCATGAAAACTCCTCCTCCCCAGCGCAAGCCCTTCAGCGAGCGTGCCAACCTGCAGCGGCTTGGCGGCCGGCTGTGGATTTGCGGACTGGCGGCGGTGCTGCTGCTCGGATGCGTTGAGGCCCAGGACAATCCGCTCGACAATGTGCATGTGACTCCGCCATCGACCGCTGAGCCAGCCACGGGAGCGCCAGCCGGGGCAGAGGCGCCGCCAGCAACCGGCGCGGATGCATTGAAAATGCATCCCGGCGCGCGCATCAGGATGAACGTGGACCTGGTCCTGGTGCCGGTCACAATTACCGATCCGATGAACCGGCTGGTCACCGGCCTCGAGCAGGAAGACTTTCAGGTCTTCGAAAACAGCGGCAAGCAGAAGATCACATCCTTCGCCAGCGAAGATGCGCCGGTTTCCATCGGCATTATCTTCGATCTCTCCGGCTCTATGAGCTCCAAGCTGATTCGCGCGCGGGAGTCCATTCTGCAATTCATCAAAACAGCCAATCCACAGGATGAGTTCTTCGTCATCGGCTTCAACGAGCGGCCGGAGCTGATGGCGAACTTCACCAGTTCGGTCGAGGACATCGAGGCTCGACTGGCCACGGTGCGCAGTGGCCATCGTACCTCTCTGCTGGACGCCATTTACTATGGCCTGGTCAAAATGAAGGAGGCCCGGCACGAGCGCAAGGCGCTGCTGATTGTTTCCGACGGCGGCGACAACAACTCCCGCTACACCGAGGGCGAAGTTCGCTCCCAGGTACGGGAGTCCGACGTCGAAATCTATTCGATCGGCATCTTCGATCCCTATGCGTCCACGCCCGAAGAGCGCGCCGGCCCGGAACTGCTCAACGAAGTGAGCGAGCAGACCGGAGGGCGCCTCTTCCGTGTCGACAATATTGCCGAGATGGGAGACATCGCCGAGAAGGTTTCCGTCGAGTTGCGCAGCCAGTACGTCATCGGTTATCGGCCTGGGAACCTGACGCGTGACGGCAAGTGGCGTAAAGTGAAGGTGAAAGTCAATCCTCCAGCGGGGCTGCCTCCGCTCACTGTTCATGCTCGCACCGGTTACTATGCGCCTTTGCAATGACTTGATTCTCTCGCTTTTTCTTGCCGGAATGGCTCTTGCGCTGCCAGCGCAACCGTCGCTCGCCCAGGCCCAGGCCCCGCCTCTCACCGTGGACCGCGACCCGGTGCGCTCTCCGGATGGAGAGCCGCCCGCGCCCTCGCTCATGCGCAAACAGGGCGAAGGCTATATTCTGCACACCGACGTTGAAGAGGTGGCGCTCAACTGCACAGTGCTTCACGCCAGCCAGCCGGTTGCGGACCTGAAGAAGGAGAATTTCCAGGTTCTCGAAGATGGCGTCAGGCAGACGCTCATCAGCTTCTTGCACAATGATCTTCCCGTCTCCATTGCCCTGGTGGTGGACAACTCCGGATCCATGGCGACCAAGCGCCCTTCCGTGAACAAGAGCGCACTCGACCTGATCCAGGCTTCCAACCCCCAGGACGAGGCCTTCGTGGTCAACTTTTCCGACGAGGCTTTCATTGACCAGGAATTCACCTCCGACGTGAACAAACTGCGTGACGGGCTAAGTCACATTGAGTCCCGAGGCGGCACGGCGCTTTACGATGCCGTGGTGGCCTCGGCGGACAAGCTGGCGGCCGACGCCAAGCGCCCCAAGCAGGTTCTCATCCTGATCACCGATGGCGAAGACAATGCCTCTTCCCAGGACTTGGAGCAGACCATCCGCCGCGTCCAGCAGCTCTCTGGACCGGTCATCTACTCCATCGGATTGCTATTTGGCGACGAGATGAGCCGCTCCGAGGTGAAGCACGCGCGCCGCGCGCTGGAAATGCTCTCGACTGAAACCGGAGGCATGGCCTTCTTCCCCAAGAACATAGAGCAGGTCGACCAGATCGCCGCGGAAGTGGCGCGGGATATTCGCAATCAATACACGCTGGGCTACCACTCCACCAAGCCAACCACCGAACCGGGCTTCCGCCGGGTTGAGGTAACTGCCGAGAGCAAAGCCTACGGCAAGCTGACCGTTCGAACTCGCACGGGCTACTTTCCAGTGGCGCGAATGGCGAAAGACTCTGGTGTGACGCGATAAGCTGGAATCCAGGAGTTGAATCCCCACTGATCATGCCTGAAATGAAGCTACTGCTCGGCATTGACACTTGCGGCCCCACCGGCTCGGTTGCGCTGGGCCGTTTATCTGGCCAATCGGTCGAGCTCCTCGGCCAGATTGATCTTGAAGGGCGCAGCTATTCTTCGACTTTGGTCGCGGCTGTCGGCGATTTGCTTGCTCGCTCCGGTGTGACCCTGCGCGAGGTGGGCGCCATTGTGGCCGTTAGCGGGCCCGGCAGCTTTACGGGAGTGCGTGTCGGATTGAGCGCGGTCAAAGGCTTTGCCGAGGCCTTGCGGATTCCAGTGGTCGCGGTTTCTCGGCTGGAAGTTCTGGCCGTGAAGGCCGGCGTGGAGTCGGCGGCCATCGACGCTCATCGCCACGAGGTCTTCCTGCGGCTCGGCCAGCCCGGCGGGCAGGCAAGGGAACTGCTGGCCGGCATTCATGAGCTTGCGGCCGTCGCATCGCCGCCCGCGCGGATTGCCCTTTACGACGACTCGGCGGCCCTGCTGCTTGGCTCGGCGTGGCCGGGCACGGAGTTGGTTCGCACTCCCGCGCCCACAGCCGCCGATGCTCTCCAGTTGTGCGCCGCGCGCGTGGCCGCCGGAGAGTTCGTCGATTTGGCGCTGCTCGACGGCTACTACCTGCGCCGCTCCGACGCCGAGATCTTCGGCGATTCGGCAGCCGCCGCGCTAAGACACTCATGAATCGTCCTCCTACAGCCGCGCATGTGCGCCCCATGACGCCAGCAGACCTCGACTGGGTGATTGAGATCGCCGCGAGCTTGAAGGAGGCCCCCCGTTGGCCGCGTTCAGCCTATCTCGCCGCGCTGGATCCCGAGGCCGTGCCGTGCCGCATTGCGCTGGTAGCCGAGGAGCCCAGCTCGGGCGCTGTGGCGGGCTTTGCCGTGGCCAGCCTGCTGCAGCCCCATGCGGAATTGGAGACGATTGCGGTTGCCCCAGCGGCCCAGCGCCAAGGCCTGGCCCGGCAGCTTTTTGCCGCACTCTCTGCTGAATTGGAGACAGCTCAGATTGCCGACGTTCTTTTGGAGGTTCGCGCCTCAAATCACGCCGCGCTCGGGCTCTATCGGTCGCTGGGGTTTGTGGAATTAGGACGCCGCACGCGCTACTACCATGATCCTGTTGAGGATGCGGTCCTGATGAGCCTTGGGCTTTGAGGTTCCCGCGCCTCGGGCTCGTCCAGCCGGTCGAATGCGAATGGTGTGATGGCCAAGGGGACCTGTCGTGATTGCCGTCACTCAAGGCAGTTTTTCGCACTGAATTCCACAGCGGGAGATTACTTTCGTTTGTTTTTCTGCTTGCCGTTTGCGCTCCGGGGGCGATATATGTAAGGTTCGTTAATAGACGGAGGTGCCTGATGGACGAAACAAGTGTTTCCACGCTGAGCGAAGAACTCAATCGCTTGCATGCCGAACATCATCGCTACGCTCAGCGGCTGGAAGAGTTGCTCGAAAAGCCCTATCTCTCCGAAGAGGAGCAGCTCGAGGAAGTCAAACTGAAAAAGCTCAAGCTGCACGCCAAGGACCTGATCACCGACTTGGAGCGCCGTTCACCGGCTGTTGCCTGAAGCCCGAAGGTCTTTGACTCAGGCAGGCGAATTGTTCGGAACGCCAGAGTTGGGCGGCCTCTGCTGGTTGACGTTTGGTTGGATTCAGGCTCGACCAGCCCGGCTCAATCGGCAAGAGTGCCGAATCACCGTATAATCGTTGGGACGATGGTTCGCGACGGTTACATCTACGGTTTGAGTTTGCTGGCAGTGGCTGTTCTGCTGGTGTGGGTCACGGGCAACGGGGCGTGGAGCATCGTGCCCGTGCTTCTGGCGGCGTTTTTTCTCTGGTTCTTCCGCGATCCCGAGCGGACGATTCCCATGGAGCCTGGCCTGATCGTGTCGCCCGGAGATGGGCTGGTGACCGAAGCGGTCGCCATTTCCACTCCCGAAGGCCCGCGGCAGCGGATCAGCATCTTTCTGAGTGTCTTCAATGTTCACGTGAACCGCTCGCCCATTGCAGGCGTGCTCACCAGCGTGCGCTACCAGAAGGGCCAGTACCTGAACGCCATGAATCCAGCTTCGGCCGACCGCAACGAGCAGAACATCGCCACTGTGCGCGGCGAGGGGATTGAAGTCACCTTCATGCAGATTGCGGGCTTGCTGGCGCGGCGCATCGTCTTCAGCCTACGCGAGGGCGACGCGGTCGCGCGCGGCCAGCGCGTCGGCCTCATCAAATTCGGCTCTCGCGTGAATGTGATCTTGCCGGCCGACGCAGAGTTGCGCGTAAAGGTGGGCCAGCGCGTCAAGGGCGGCGCCAGCGTGCTGGCGGCCATGCCCCAAGGAGACCGTTCGTGAGTCCGCATGATGCTGCACTTGCCAGGGCCAGGGCACAGGCTCAGTTGCGCCGCGGCATGTTCCTGCTGCCCTCGCTGTTCACGATGGGCAACATCGCCGCCGGGTATTTCTCCATTACCCAGACCCTTGCTGCCATTGCCGGCGGCGGTGATGCGCACACCCGCCTTGACTGGGCGGCGATAGCCATCCTTTTTGCCATCCCCTTTGATACCCTTGATGGCCGCATAGCCCGCATGACCAATACCTGCAGCGACTTTGGCAAGGAGCTTGATTCGCTGGCCGACGCGATCACCTTTGGCGTCGCTCCCAGCCTTCTGGCGCTCGTTTGGGGCTTCAACTTCCTGCCCGATTCCATCAGTCCACAGGTGCATTTGAACCTGCTCCACGCCGGATCCTTCATCTGCTTCCTGTTTCTCATTGGCGGAGTCTCGCGGCTGGCGCGCTTCAACATCAGCCATGACGCGCAACCGCGCAATCCGGGGCGGCCGGGCCGCAAATATTTTGTCGGCATGCCGATTCCGGCGGCAGCTGGGTTGCTCGCGGCAAGCGTCCATTTCTGCGGCGGCTATCCGGTGGAGTACTGGTGGGTGGCGCTGATCTGGCTGGCCCTGGTAGGCACGAGCGGCTTCCTGATGGTGAGCACTTGGCGCTTCTGGTCTGGCAAGGAACTCAGCCTCTCCCGAAGTCATCCCTATCAAGTGCTTCTTCTCATCGCGATTGTGCTGTTTTGCATCCTCAGGTTCTCCCAGGCAGTGATCTTTTCCATCACCTTGATCTATATGTTCTCTGGGATATGGGCGCGGGCGGCCTACTCGTGGTCGCGCCGCCGGCGCAGGCAGCCGGCAGGTTTGCCCGCCCCACTTTCCGACCCAGATGCGACCGAACCAGAGCCGCTGAACCGCTCGTAATTCCTCAACCGAATAGAAGGATGCCTGTGTACAAGATCGCCATTGTCGGAGCCTCTACCCTGGTGGGCCGGGAAATGAAGGATGCCCTGTCCGAGTCGCCCCTTGCGGCGGCCAACATCGTGCTTCTGGACGAAGAAGATGCGCAGGGCCAGTTGGAGCAGGTGGGCGACGAGGTCACCTTTGTCCAGGCTCTTGCTCCCGATGCATTTGACCACATCGACTTCACGTTTTTTTGCGGCACCGAGGACTTAACCCGCAAATACTGGCGCGATGCGCTTCGGGCCGGCTCCACGGTGCTCGACCTTTCCGGCGCTCTCGACCAGGAAACGGGTGTGCTGGTGCGCGCTCCCTGGCTGGGCTCCGAGGTGGTGACCGCCGACCTGTTTACGCCTGCCGTGGTTCCGGCGCATCCCGCGGCGCTGGCCCTGGCCCTGCTGCTTGAACGGCTTCAACAGGCCGCTCCGGTTCGCGTAGCCTTCGCCACGCTGCTCCAGCCGGCAAGTGAGTTTGGCCGCGCAGCCCTGGACGAACTTCACCAGCAGACCTTGAGCCTGCTCAATTTCCAGGGGCTTCCGCACGACCTCTACGACACGCAGGCAGCCTATAACATGCTTTCCGGGCTGGGCGAAGCCGCCAAGTTCAGCCTGGGAGCGGTAGAAGCCCGCGTTCGCCGCCACTACGCCGCCTTGTCAGCCGGCCGCTGGCCAACGCTGGCCCTGAAAGTGGTGCATGCGCCCGTTTTCCACGGCCATACTTTCTCGATTGCCGTCGAGATGGAACGGCCGGTCGAGATCGCCGCCATTGAAGAGGCTCTGAGCGGCGGGCACGTGGACCTGGTGCTTGAAGACACCGATTCGCCCTCCAATCTCGCCGCCACCGGCCAGAACGACGTGCTAGTCCGCATCTGCCCAGAGCCGGGTGAGCGTAACCCGAACCTGGTTTCCCGCCTATGGCTGTGGGCGGCCTCCGACAACCTGCGCGTCAATGCCCAGAACGCCGTCGAGTGCGCCCTGGACCTGCGCCGGCTGCGGCCGCAGGGAACGGTGCAGTAGAAACGCTCTACGGCCTTGGTGTCAGCTTCGGCGGATCGGTGATGTACTCATCGCCAACGCGCGCCACCAGCAGCTTGCGGCGATCGTCCAGCATCTTCAACTGGTTCGTGACCTCGACAAACTCCTGCTTCTGCGCGGCAGTCAGCGGCGTTCCGCCTTGGCTGATCTTCGTCAGCTCGTCGAGGCAGGCCTGCAAACGCGGAATCTCGCGGTCGATCAGGACGGGGCGAATGACGGCGGCCTTGGCATGGCCGCTGGCCAACTCGTTGCGGTTGTTCTCGCTCCAGACGGGCAGAACGCCCACGTGGCCCAGCTCGACGCGAATGCCGGCCGGGCCGTAGTCCTTGCGGACAGCGGAGAAGAGGCCAATCATCTCGTCGCGCGGATCGCCTTCCTTGTCCGGCATCAGGCCGTCCACGTAACTGCGCGACTGGTTCGACAGAAAATTGCCCAGCGAGTAGAAAATGACAGCGTTCCGTCCGTCCTGGGTGCGGTAAGTCTCCACAGGCTGAAGGACATGGGGATGATGGCCCACGATGACTGTGGCGCCGGCATCCAGCATTTTGTGAGCCGTCTCCACGTCTTCAGGCCTCGGCGCGGGGGCATACTCGATGCCCCAGTGAATGGAAATCACAAGGAAATCGCACTTCTGCCGTGCCTGCCGGATGGCTCCGAGCACGCCAGCCTCGTCCTTGCCCGGCGCGCCGCCCGATTCACCGGGATAAGGGAAAAAATTGACGTGGGGCTGGTCGTCCTTGTCGGGATTGCGGCTGCCGTTGAGCCAGCGGGTCATGCCAAGCCAGCCCACCTTGATGCCGTTGGCCTCGACGACGACCGGCTGCCAACTCTGCTGCGCCGTGTCGCCCGAGCCCAGGAAGAGCATTCCATGCTCCCGCAAGTGCTCGCGCGTCTCGGCAAAGCCCGCCCAGCCCTGGTCCATGACGTGATTGTTGGCTGAGGAAACGATCTTGATGCCGTTGGCCTTCAGCGCGTCGATCAATGCGATGGGCGCGTCGAACATGAATGGCTTGGAACCATGCGAATGCGTGGGAGCAACGGGGGTTTCCAGATTCACGAAGCCGAAATCGACGCTCTTGAAGACGTCGCTCACATCCGAAAAGAGCGCGCCCCAGCCCTGGGAGCCTTCGCCGGCAGCGGCTGCCGCGGCCCGCACAGGCTCATGGGGAATCACGTCGCCCGCCACGGCAAAGCTGACCTGGGCCAGCTCGTGGGGATAGGGAACAACCGCAGCCGCGGGACGGCCCATATGGGAGAAGGCAAGCAGCAGCGCGCCAAGTACGGCGGCCACCAGCAGCGCGCTCCCCGAGGCCAGACGCCAGTGCTTGCGCAGAGCGGGCAGCACTTTCTCGCCGAATCCCGCTCCAAGCCTTTCGGCGCGCATTGTCCAATTCATTGCCTGCGTCAATCCAGCCCCCCTCCCCATCGCAAGATGGAACGCAATCAGAATACAAGCTCTGCCCGGGTACTCCATTCGTCGCCCACGCCGAGGTAACGCACAGGTACTTCAGTGACCTCACGGTAGAGGCATTATGGGACGTTATAGGTAAGTCGCAGTATAGAGAGGGCAGGAACAAACACAATGTTTCTTAAAATGTATTCTGTAAAGTACCGGGACCTGTTGAATCGCGAGGAAGGCCAGGACCTGGTTGAGTATGCCTTGGTTGTGGCTCTGATCGCATTTGGCGCAGTTGCCGGCATGAACACGGTTGCCTCGGCTGTCAACAACGAATTCCTGAGCATCAGCAGCTTGCTGGCTTCGAGTGTTGCTTAACAGCTTCTGTTGTTTCCCCGGCGAGACATTCCAGCCGGTTTCCTTTGCCTGAAGAAACGCCCGCACGGCCTGCCGCCGAGGTCTGCTTGAACCTTGAGGCAGAGCCGCGCGGAAAAGAGATTACACTGGTGCCGGGGCGTGTGCCATGGCTGCCGCAGCGTCGTGTGCCTGCTTCCGCTTTTACGCGGAGTTGAACGACCACCTGCCGCTCGACCAGCGGTTTGGAGTGGTGGAGAAGCGCTTCTTCGTGCCTGCCTCGGTGAAGGACATGATCGAGGCGATCGGCGTTCCTCATGCGGAAGTCGATCTGATCCTGGTCAACGGTGAATCGTCGGAGTTCACGCGCCTGATTCAGAACGGGGATCGGGTCGCGGTCTATCCGGTCTTCGAATCCATCGACATTTTGCCGGTGCTGCGCGTGAGGCCGCAACCGCTGCGGGAAACCAAGTTCGTGCTGGACGTGCATCTGGGCAAGCTGGCGCGTTTTCTGCGCATGCTGGGCTTCGACACGGTGTATTCCAATCGCTTCAGCGACCTGGACCTGGTGCGGATTTCCTCCGCCGAAAAGCGCATTCTGCTGACACGGGACCGCGGCGTGCTGAAGCAATCCGCAGTGACTCATGGGTACTGGCTGCGTGAGACCGACAGCCGCCGGCAGGCCGAGGAAGTTGTTAGGCGATTCGATCTGGCCCGTGCTCTTCGCCCGCTGACGCGCTGCATGGTCTGCAACGAGCCACTCAAGGTTGTGTCGAAGTCCGAGGCTGGCAGCCGGGTTCCGGCAAGGACGCTGGAATGGTGCGATGATTTTCGCGAGTGCGTTGGCTGCGGGCGCGTCTACTGGTACGGTTCGCACTGCAGGCGGATGCAGCGCTGGATCGAAGAACTGGCACTGCAGGCAGATTGAAAAAAGCGGAATTGTCGGTGCGCGTGGGTTCGTGGTGCCCCAGGTCCCAAAAACGGGATCTGGGGCACCCGCGGGGTTCGCTACGGTCGTTGCACGGCAGTCAATCCGAGGAGCTTCACTTTGCCGGGAAGCGATTGTAGTCTTTGAACTGCATGGCGTTCATTACCAGTTCGCGGTGTCCCTGCTTGAGTTGCAGCTCGGCGCTGACCGGCATCAGGTATTTGAGCCCATTGATTGGAACATAGTCATAGTTCACACCGATGGATGTGGCGTGAGTGGGAAAATCCGCTGGCAGATCGTCGGCGATCAGCGTGATGCGGCGGGCGCGCCGCGTGGCGCTATCGACGAAGACCTGGCCATGGAAACCGACGATGAGCTGCTTGCCGTTCAAGCCCGTTACCGAGAACATCGACGTGCTGCGATCGACGCGATAGTTGTAGACCTGAACCGCGGCGCCGTTCAAGGCTGCGGCTTCCTTCCACTGGAAATCGGCCTTCGACTCATTGCGAAAGACCGCCTGCAGAATGCCGCCGAACTCTCCGGCTGAGAGAACGCCCTTCATCGAATCGCGGTCCGCGCTCGTGGCTTTGCCGTTCACTTCCACCATGGTGCGTGTTTCGACCTTTTCGCTGTAGTGCAGCGATTCAACAAAAGTGTCCCTCAACTTCCATTTCCCGTCTCCGTTGGCGTCGACAGAACGGCTGGTAACTTCTGTACATACGAAATTTGGGAGAATGTCGTTGTAATCCAGGGCACGCTGCCTTGCAGCCTCAATGAGCAGCCGCGCTTCGTCCTGGGAGAGTGCCGCAGCCGGATTTGCAAGCGGCGTGATAGTGATCCGCTGTGGGGCGACAGGGCTGGTTGTCAGAAGAGGGCTTTCCGCATCCGTGCCGACCACAGCGCCGGCAATCCCCAGCCAATCGTCGCGGTCAGCATCAGCGCCCAGCGTTCCGGCAACGGTAAAGGTCTGCGAGTGCTCGGCCGTCTTTCCGCCCTGGCTGAGGAAGGCTCTCACTTCATATTCGCCAGGCGTGAGCGGGCCGGACCCTAGGCTGGCCAGATACGGAATCGCCTGGTGCATACCGTCCGTTTGCAGCAGCGGAGTGCGCCGGCCGGCCTTGCCGTTATGGACGAGCTCCATCTCCAGCTTCGTCGGCTCCTTCGAGGTGGAATCGGGATGCAGAATGAAAAACACCGATACGTCCCTGGAATTCGCCGGCAACTCTGCCGCGATATTGGGAGTCACTTTCTGGTGTTCATAGCGAAGAGGCTCGAACGGATCTTCGTCCTCTCCATGGGCCCGCTCCATTTTGCGCACCAGGACCATGTCGCTCAAGGAGACGTCGCCGGACAAATCCTTAATTTCGAAGGCGGTCCGCTGGGCGCCCGCTTTTCCGCTGTTCTGGTCCAGAACGGCAACCTCCATGGTGTAGCTGCCGGGCGCCGTGATAAAGTGCCACTCGCGCGAGATGGTCGCGGGGTGATCCTGGCCGGGCGCATCCGGGGAACTGGGCCGGGTAATGTCTTCCGCGTGGTGTTCCACGACCAAGCCGTTCTGATCCTTGATCTGGGCCACGATGGAAAGGTGGGCGGAAGGCGGAGTGGCAGGGATGCCGGTCTTTGTTTCCAGAGCGGAGAGCGGAACTTCAACCGCAAGGCTATTGGTGTTCCCGTCGGGCAGGTCGCCAAAGCGCAGAACCGCGGCGTGAAACTTGATGTCCGAAGGCAACTCAGGCGCGGCGAGAGCCTTCAGAAGCGGTGCCTCAAAGGGCCGGATTCCAGCCTCTGCTCCGGGAGCCACGGCAAAATAACCGGGCCTGGTTTGAATGTTCAGGCTGGGCCGCAGCGGCTTGACGGCAATCGTGCGGAATTTTCCGTCGTATTCTTTGAAGGGCGGAACATAGGAAGCCTGATAGTAGGTCGTCAAATCCTCAATCATTTGCTGCAATGGCTTCCGTAGGCTGTTGAGCGCGTCGATATACGCGCCTCCCGAAGCTTTGGCCAACCCCGCCATAGGGCTTTTGGTGTCGGCAAACGGGTTGGTCCGGTCCTCGCCGCTGCTTCGCATGAAATCGGTCATCACAGCGATGTCCTGCTTTGGACCCCATACCGGCCCGGCCGGAGAGGGGTCGCCCTGGATGGGCGTTCCGGCCTCTTGCTGCATGGGGATCACGCTTGTATATGGCGAAGTTGCAATCGGAGCCGGATTGAACGGAGGGGGGGCGTTCAGCAGGGCATTGGGCTCCTGATACTGATTTGAGTTGCCAATGGCATCCATATCGACGATATAGAGGCTGACTCCCGCCTTGGTTGCGGCGGCGGCAATGGTTTTGAGCATCTCCTTGGCGGCCAGACTCAGTTGCTGGTTCATCGTGAAATAAATCAGCGCTTTTCTGTCTCCGATGCGCTGTTGTGATTTGACCAGGGCAAGCAATCCGGCCAGGTTCAACTGCGTGTGCTGCGCCAGCGCGATTGCCTGTGCATCCTGCAGCGCGGCCAGCAGCGTCTGCGCCAGAGCACGTTCTTTCATGTCCACATGACGGCCAGAGAGATCGACCCCCGTCTGCGCGGTAGCGATAAGGTTCTTTTCCGCTTCGGATGCTGCCTTCGTCTTGGCTTCGTCGGTCTGTTTGTCGTTCACGATATTGAGATCAAGGGAAAGTGTGGAAGACAGGATGATGGCTTGGCTTTCGGTATCGAGATGAACAGCGTCCTGGACCGCCTTGCGATCTTCGGTAAAGCCCTGAATCAGGCGGAGGCGCCCCGTGAAGTCGAGAACGGCAAACGAATAGCCTTTGGCCGGAAGCTGCGCAAGAACCTTTTCGGCGACGTTGCGGACGCTCTTTGCAGTGGCTCCGCGGAACGTGTCAAATAACAGCGTAATCATGTTTCCCGTGCTGGCGGTCCCGTCGGAGTGGACAAGGTGAAACCCGGTCAGCTTGACCGGTGCATCGTTGTCTGTGACTGCGATGTCTTCCGGTTTGAGGTCGAGAATGAGATTGTGCCTCTTATCGCGAACGACAAGGTTCAGCGAGACCTCATCCACGTTAGTATTGATGGTCGGAGTCTGTTCGGCTGCTCCCTCTGCAGAGGCCGATTGAGCCTCCGGCGCCGTCTGGCCGCCTGCAAGGGACGTAAAAAAAACGAGCAACAGGGTCGCAAGCCAGCCAACCGCAAAACTCTTCACGCGCACCGCTTTTGGCAATTCTCTGGTTTGGTCGCTCATCTGCAATGTATTTCCTCTCGACTGATGCGCGCGAATTCATCGCAGCCGGCTTCCGCTGGAAAAGGTCACTCTTCCGCGGTTACATGGCAGCGCTGCAAAGCGGAGATTCAGCCTGCGTGGAATTCTATACCTTTACTTGTTCCCGGGGCTTCTTCTGCCACCTGGCAACGATCGGGCCTCCGGCCGCGTCCCTGAGCCGAATACAGCTCTTGGCCGGATGACGGACAAGTTGCTGAATTGCTTTACGGAAGAAGAGCATATTGCCGATAGTGGGTTTGACCGCAGACATGGATTCAATTAATGTCAAAATGAGGGTCCTCGCGCACGGAGAGAAGGAATCCAGTCTGAAAGGAATTGCTGTGTGCAACAATCACGGCATTTAACCGGAAGGTCCAGCATGATACTGGGTTCCAGGAAGCGGATGTGGGTCGCAGTCACGGTCACCCTGCTGGCGACTCTTGGGGGCGCCGGATGCGGGTACGTGGCGGGCCGCGCCGAAGCGTTGCGGGTGGCCAACGAGAGGCTGACGCAGGCCGCGAAGCTGTCTGGCGGGCCGTTTTTTTCCCTGCTGCGCGAATCGAAAGCGGTGCTGGAGCAGATAAACACTTCCAAATACCCCCCTTGCTCGGATGCCGAGATTGGCTACCTGCGGAGGCTCCTTCTTCAGTCGGAGTATCTTCGCGATGCTGGGCGGATCAGCGACGGACATTTCGTCTGCTCGACTCTTTTTGACCGGGAGCATCTCCCCGCAGCCTCTCTTCAGCCCATCGGCACGGCGAAGAACGGACTGAAGCTTTATCGCGACGTGCCGCCGTACCTGTCGCCGAAATGGCCGGTCTTCCTGCTGCAAAAGGGCGATTTCTTCGTCGTGGAAGATCTGAGCACGAAGAATCGCTGGCAGCCGCCCGCGTTCGATTATGAAAGCACGCTGCTGGACGCGACCAGCGGACGGCGGTATCGCCCCGGCGGCAAGCCACTGGTGTATTCAGGAGCAGTCCTCGACCGGGATGCGCAGGCGAGTATTGGCGATTTGCGATATGTAACCGTGTGCTGGCCCCCGAGTTCCTTCTGCACTAGCGTGTTTCAGCCATACTCTGCCATACTTCGGGCCGACCGCGGTTCGCTTGCGCTGAACACGGCGCTCGGAGCAATGAGTGGGCTTTCTCTCGCTCTCCTCTTCTTTTCTTTCTACGAGAACGACCGGGAGATGGGCCGGCAGTTGCGGCGAGCCATCCGGCGAGGCGATCTCGAGCTTCTCTACCAGCCGATTGTCGATCTAGCCAGCGGGAGAATTGTGGGGGCAGAGGCGCTGTCGCGCTGGACCGATGAGGACGGCTATGTGATCAGCCCGGAAATGTTTGTCCGCCTCGCGGAAGAGCGCGGCTTCATCGGCGAGCTTACGGAGTGGGTAATGCGCAAGGCCCTGAGCGACTTTGGCCACTATCTGCAACGGCACCCGGAGTTTAGGATCAATGTGAATGTGAGCGCGAGCGATCTGGCCGATGAGAAGTTTCTGTCCATGAGAGAGCACTGCCTGAAAGAGGCTATGGTTGGGGCGCACTCCCTGGCCATCGAGATCACCGAGGGCTCGACGGCGCAGAGCGATGTTGCCATCGCGGCCATCCGGAAACTGCGGCAGGCCGGCCACAGCGTGCAGATCGACGACTTCGGAACCGGCTATTCGAGCCTCGCCTACTTGAAGGATCTGGCGGTGGACGCCATCAAGATCGACCAGGCATTTGCCCAGTCGATTGGAACCGAAGGTTTCACTGAGGCGATTCTGCCGCAAATCCTTGCCATGGCCGAGGCGCTCAACCTGCAGGTCATCGTGGAGGGAATCGAAACCGTCGAACAAGCGGCCTACTTTGCCGGCAAGGAAATGCCATTGCTCGGACAGGGGTTTCTGTTCAGACGTCCGATTTCTGTGGCAGAACTCCAGCGCAGCCTGGAAGAGCAGGTGGAGAGCGTGGAAGCCGCCAGCAGCCTGCCACGGTAATCCACGGCCAACAGGCTGGCGGTGGCTGGCAAGAATACCATCCTCAGATAGATAGCTGACGCCCAAATGCCCTGCGCTCGGCTTGTTCCTTGAGCGGCTCGGCGATAACTCGCTTTGAGCGCTGCTTCTGCCTTTCGCGTCTATCTGTTACGAGAAGAGCGGGCGGGAACTGGTAACCTTGAACGTGAGAAGGATACCTGAGGAAAGCCGGACACACCGTCAGGCTCACTCAGACTCACCCGGCGGGCAGAGAGCATGGCGGAATTCATCATTCGGATGGCAGATGAGCGGGGCCACGTGCAGGAGCAAGTGCAGACGGCGGCCACGGCAGAGGAACTGCGCGCGCGCTTTGTTCATGCGGGTTACAATGTCTTCTCCGTTCGCGTGCGCTCCGGCATGGGGATCCTGAAGCGCGGCAAGGTGAAGCTGGAGACGTTCCTCATCTTCAACCAGCAGTTTCTGACGCTGATTCGCGCCGGAATGCCGATTCTAGGCTCCATCGAGATGCTGGCCAAGAACCAGAAAAACGCCCACTTCGCCGCGCAACTGGATGACATCTGCAGCCGCGTGAGGACGGGCGATGCGCTTTCAACCGCATTTGAGGCGGAGAGCGGTTTTCCGGTGATGTATACCACCACGCTGCAGGCCGGCGAGCGCTCCGGCAACCTGCAGGAGGTGCTGGAGCGCTACGTCAGCTTCCAGCGCATTTCGCTCAGCTTCCGCAAAAAGTTGGTGGCCTCGCTGATCTATCCCGGTGTGCTGCTCAGCCTGGTCGGCGGGCTGATGTTCTTCATGTTTGTGTTTGTGGTGCCGGAATTCAAGGTGCTCTATGACCAGATGGGCAACCAACTGCCGAAGATGACCATGGACCTGCTGGCCTTCGGCGAGTTTTTGCACCACAACATCCTCTGGATTTTGCTCACAATCGGCGGCGTCGCCTTTGGCGTCTACCGCTTCTCGATCACCGAGCAGGGACGCGACTTCATCGACGGCTTTCGCATCAAGGTGCCGGTGCTGGGCAATATCTGGCTGAAGTACCAGGTGGCGCTGTTCGCGCGCACGCTTTCAACGCTGCTGACCGGCGGCCTGCCGTTATTGCCGTCGCTGGAAACCGCGGCGCGCTCGATCTCTTCGCGCCATGTTTCCCGGGCGGTGATGAGTTCGATCTCTACGGTGCGCGAGGGCAAGCCGCTGGCCGACGCGCTGACCCAGACGAAGATCTTTCCCGATCTGGCCTCGGAGATGATCGCCGTGGGCGAGCAGACCGGAGCCCTGCCGCAGATGCTCAACTCTGTGGCCGAGTTCTTCGAGGAAGACGTGGCCACGGCGCTGGCCGCCGCGTTGACGCTTATCGAGCCGGCCATTCTCATTGTCATGGGCGTGGTCGTGCTCTTCATTCTCGTTTCGCTCTACCTGCCCATCTTCTCGATGGGCGGAACTAGTGGAGGTCCGGGGTAGACCATGGCTGAAGGCACAGTACTTGCTGTTCCGCTGCCTGCCGGCGCGGCTGTTCCCGGCAGTCAGGATGAGCGCGACCAGGCCGAAGCGCTGGCCAGGCGCTATCACGCGGATTTCGTGGACCTGAAGAACTTCAGGATTCAGCACGACCTGCTGCGCACGGTTCCCGTGGAGCTTATGTTCCGCTACAACTTTGTGCCTATCGAGTTGCAGGGCGACGCGCTGGTGATCGCCGTCGGCGACCCCTCGCAACTGATGGTGCTCGACGAGATCGCCGGTCTGCTGGGCCATCGCATCATGCCGCGCGTGGCCACCCTTTCGCAGATTACTGAGCTGCTGAAAAAGACCGAGCAGTCGCAGCGCGTGCTGGACGAAGCCAGCGAGGGCCTGACCTTCGACGTGCTCACCGGCGACGACTCGAGCGACGAAAACATCTCCATCGAGAAGCTGACCAGCGAGGAAGACATCAGCCCCATCATCCGGCTGGTGGATACGACCATCTTCACCGCCCTGGAACGGCGCGCCTCCGATATTCACATCGAGACCTACGACGACTCGGTGCACATCAAGTACCGCATCGACGGCGTGCTCCAGGAAGCCATGGCGCCCATCGCCCGCGAGCACCACTCGACCATCCTCTCGCGCATCAAGATCATGAGCGAGCTGGACATTGCCGAGCGCCGCGTGCCCCAGGATGGCCGCTTCCGCGTGCGCTACAAGGGCCGGATGATCGACTTCCGCGTCTCCATCATGCCGACGATTTACGGCGAAAACGCCGTTCTGCGCGTGCTGGACAAGGAGTCGATGAGCGAGAAGTTCCACACGCTCACCCTCGATGTCGTGGGCTTTGCGGAGGAAGATCTGAAGTGCTTCCGCCGCTATATCCGCGAGCCCTACGGCATGGTGCTGGTCACCGGGCCCACCGGCTCCGGCAAGACCACCACCCTCTATGCAGCGTTGAACGAGATCAAAAGCGACGAGGACAAGATCATCACCATCGAGGACCCGGTCGAGTACCAGATTCGCGGCATCACGCAGATTCCGGTCAACGAAAAGAAGGGCCTCACCTTCGCCCGCGGCTTGCGTTCGATTCTGCGCCACGATCCCGACAAGATTCTGGTGGGCGAAATCCGCGACAACGAAACGGCGCAGATCGCCATCAACTCCGCGCTGACCGGCCATCTGGTCTTCACCACCGTCCACGCCAACAACGTGGTGGACGTGCTGGGCCGCTTCGTGAACATGGGCGTCGAGGTCTACAACTTCGTCTCCGCGCTGAACTGCATTCTGGCGCAGAGGCTGGTGCGCACCATCTGTCCCGACTGCGTGCGCTCGGTTACCTACAGCGACGCGGAGCTTCTGGTCAGCGGCCTGGAGCCCGACGAGTGGCGCGGCTTCGAATTCCACGAGGGCGCCGGCTGCATGGAGTGCAACGGCACCGGCTACCGCGGCCGCACCGCCATCCACGAGCTGCTGGATCTGACCGACCCCATCCGCGAGTGCATTCTGGCCAAAAAATCCAGCTCCGAGATTCGCCGGATGGCCAAAAAAGAGGGCATGAACTTTCTGCGCGAATCGGCCATTGACCGCGTCCGCCGCGGCCTGACCACCCTCAAGGAAATCAACAAGGTTACCTTCATCGAGGCGTCAAGATAGTGAATTCGATTTTCAGCAGGATCAAACTCGGTTCCGAGCCCGGCGGACGCCCGCCGGTGGCGGTGGAGCTATCTCCGCAAGGGGTGCTGGCCGCCGCATCGCCGGGAGAGGGCCGCCCGCCCGTCTACGCCTTTGAGCGGTTGCCGGAGGGCGCGCTCGTTCCCGGCGCCGGCGAGCCGAATCTGCACGCGCCGGAAGTGGTGGCCAACGCCGTTCGCAATGTTCTGAGCCAGGTTTCGCCGCGCACCCGCTCTGTATCGCTCGTGCTGCCTGACAGCGTGGTCCGCGTCTTCGTGCTGGACTTCGACTCCATTCCCGCCCGCGCGGCAGAGGCTGTTTCGGTTCTCCGCTTCCGTCTGCGCAAGATGGTTCCCTTCGATGTGGAGCAGGCCGGGGTGAACTACCAGATTCTGGTCGAAAGCAAAAGCTCGTGCAAGGTGCTGGTCGCCGTCATTCCCGGACTGAACCTGCATGAATACGAAGCCGTCGTGCGCCAGGCCGGCTACGAGCCCGGCGTGGTGCTGCCGACGAGCCTCGCGGCGCTGGCCGCCATTGACTCTGCCGAGCCGGTGCTGGCCACCAACCTGGGCGTTAGGACGCTGACCACCTGCATTACCAACGGCCAGGACCTGCTGCTCTATCGGACACTCAACCTGCCCGAAGAGCCCGGCAAGCGCCTCCAGGAGGTGCAGCGCGACATTGCGGTGGCCGCTGCCTATTATGAGGACAAGCTCGGCGCGCGTCCCAAGCTGCTTTACTTTGCCGGCATCGGGGCAGGCGGCAACAGCGCGGCGGAAGACTTTGCGCGCTGGATCGACTCACCCGATCTGACGGTAGTGGACCTGGCATCGCGGCCTGAAACCGGAGCCGCCACGCCGCTGGGCAATCTGCTGAGCCTGGCCGGCGTTACCGGTGCGCTGGCGGGAGCAAACTGATGCATATCTCTCTCAATCTGGCCACCCGCCCTTACATTGACATCAGGCCGGCCCTGAAGCGCCTGCGCATCGCGATGGCCGTGCTGATCGTGATTGGCCTCGGCTTTTTGCTGGGGCTGCGCGCATTGCACCAGACGGCCGAAGATGCGCGCGCAACCGAACAGCGCGTGCAAAACCAAATCAATGCCATCAACACGGAGAGGTTGGGCTACCAGAACATGATGGGCCAGCCGGAGAATGTTCAACTCGTGGCCCACGTCGGGCAGCTCAACGAGCTCTTCAACGAGAAGACCTTCTCCTGGACGCTGGCCATGGAAGACCTGGAGACTGTTCTGCCGGCTGGCGTGCAGGTGACCAGCATTGAACCGGAGCGCGACACGAAGACGGGCAAAATCACTCTGAAGCTGCGCGTCGTTGGACCGAGGGACCGCGCCCTGGATCTGCTGCACAACCTGGAACGCTCGAAGCACTTCCTCCAGCCCCGCATCGTGGGCGAAAGCGCGGAATCCATGAACGGTCCAAACGAGAGGCTGGAGCCGATCAGCGCCTCGAACCGCGTCAACTTCGATTTGAAGGCCGAATACAATTCGACCGCGCCGATGGACCTGAACCTCAGAGCGGAGAGGAAGCGTGAGGAAGAGAAACCTATGGCAGCCGGAGAGACAGCGGGCATGAGAACGCCTGTGCCGCACGCGGCGCGCCCGGCTCCTCCTCCGGCAGGCTTTGGACAGCAGCCTGGCAGAATACCGTATACCGGCCCGGTCTCGAACCGACCCGTCCAGAATCCCAACGCCAAGCCCAATCCAGGAGGCACGCGATGAATGGCCGCACTGTTTCGCTGTGGCGTGAACGCTTGACCTCTCCGCTGACGTGGCACTACGTCGCTTTTGTGCTGTTGCTGGTCACGGTCATCGGCTTGTCGATCCGTTTTGGCATGGACTGGAGAGCCACGAACGACAGCTCTACCGGCGCCCTGGCAGCCAGACAGGTTCAGTTGAAGGCGCTCGATCTGGAAACAGTTCCCCTGCGTGGCCTGGACAAGCGCGTCGCAGACTCCCGCGCCCAGATGCAGGCTTTTTACCTGAAGCGCATTCCGCCCAGCTATTCGTCCATCGCCACGCGCATCGGCGAACTGGCGCTGAAGGGCCCGGTCCGGCTGAGCAGGGTGCAATACACGCAGGGCCCTCCCGGCTCCGATTTCACTGAGATTTCCATGGACGCCAGCATTACCGGCGCCTATCCGCAGATCATGCGTTTTGTGAACGGCCTGGAACGGGACCAGACTTTTTTTGTCATCCGCGGCATGTCGCTGACAGGCCAGCAGGGAGGCACGGTGAATCTGCGGCTGAAGGTCTCCACGTGGCTGCGGCCGGCCGATGCGGCGGCCAGCGGATTGCCGCCCACCCCGCAAGCTGGGGATGCGCCCGCTGAGCCGGCTTTACCCGCCGCGCGCGGAAGAGGGGGGCAATAGCCATGGCCCTGCAGCTGGGAACAGAAAACAAGCGCCAGGTCTACCTGCTCGCCGCTCTCTTTGTGGTGATCTTGCTGATTGGCGGTTTCGAACTCAAGCAATACTTCGTCAGCCCCACACCGCCCGTTCGCCCGGTAGCGGCAACCGTCCCGGCAATGGCCAAGCCTGCTCCTGGCCGCGAGACGGCGGCAAGCCCGGCCGCGAGCCAGGGGAAAGAGGCACAGAAGCTCACCAACGCCGGCATCGATCCCGCGCTGTACCTCGACAGGCTGGCTCTCAGCGAGAGCGTGGAGTACCTGGGCACCGGGAGGAACATCTTCTCTGCCGAGTCAGCGCCAGCGCCCGTGCGCATCGAGACTCCGGTGGCTGGCGCGCGCCCCGGCCATCCGGCTGTGAACATGCCACCGCCCGTGCCCGAAAAGCCGCGGCCGCCGGCCATCGATCTGAAGTATTTCGGCTACACGCAGGCCAAAGACAAATCGCTGCAGGCCTTCTTTGTCCATGGAGACGACGTTTTCATCGCGCGAACTGGCGAGATTGTGAACCACCGCTACAAGGTGGGAACCATTCTGCCGGGCAGCGTCCAGGTGACCGACTTGAGCTACAACAATACACAGAGCCTGCCCCTGACGGCGAATTAGAAGGCAGCTATTGGCTTCTAGCTGCTAGCCCTGAATGTCTATGAAAGTGAATCTCTGGAGGACCTGAAATGCACTGTGCCCCACCCATTTCGCGTTCTTTGTGAAATGGGTGGGAGACCACGAACCCAACCCTGCAGGAACAGCTGGAAGCTGAATGATCAAGTCCGCCCCAAATCGCCGCCCGAAACAGCCTTCCGAAGAGGGCTTCGCGCTGCTTGCGGTCATTTTTCTGGTGTTTCTGCTCACCATTGCGCTGGCCGTTGCCCTGCCCAAGGTTTCCAAGGAGATTCAGCGCGACCGCGAGCTGGAGACCATGCAGCGCGGCAAGCAGTACATCCGGGGCGTGAGGATGTATTACAAAAAATTCGGAGCCTATCCGCCAAACATCGATGCCCTCGTCAAGCCCACCAACAATATTCGTTTCCTGCGCAAGAAATATGCGGACCCGACCACCGGCAAGGAGGATTGGAAGCCGATCATGTTTGGCCAGAACAAGGCTCCTACGGCCATGGGCTTCTTCGGCCAGCCGCTGGGAGGCTCTTCGATTGCAGGCGTTGGTCCCGGCGCTGGCGGAAACGGACTGCAGGGCAACAGCCTCGGCCAAACAACGGCTACGCCTGATCCCAACGCTCCGCAGGATGCGAGCAATTCCACCGCAACCACTTCGACCACAGGGCAGAGCGGGCTGACGGGACAGACCGGACTGACGGGGCAAAGCGGGCTGACAGGGAAGACCTTTGGCGGAGCGGGCATTATCGGCTTTTCTCCCAACAGCCCCAAGCAGTCCATCATGGTCTACAAGAAGAAGAACCATTACAACGAGTGGGAATTCGTCTACGACCCGATTACCGAGCAGTTGATGAGCGGCGGCAACACGGGAACCATCGGCCAGCCAGCCAGCAGCACCACAACACCCATCGGCGGCACGCCCAGCGGCGCCTTTACAACCACCGTGCCAACCAGTACCGGAACTCCCACCACGACGACCACGCCGTAGCAATCGGCCTCCGGCTCGCGCCCGCATCAAATTCCGTCACATCTCTACGCAAAAATGCCCGCCCCCCGCGGAAGGGACGGGCATTGTGTATGAGCAAACCAGACTGAAAAGCGTGCCGGAATGCCGCTGGTTACACGCTGAAGGATGAGCCGCAGCCGCACGTCGTTCTCACGTTGGGGTTGTCGAACTTGAAGCCGCTGGCTTCAGGGGTCTCGACATAGTCCACTACGCAGCCCTTCAGGTACATCAGGGAAGTGGCGTCGACAAAGACCTTGAGGTCGTCGAAGCTGAAGACCTTGTCCATCATGCCGCTCTGGTTTTCAAAGGCCATGGAGTACTGGAAGCCGGAGCAGCCGCCGCCAGCCACGCCGATGCGCAGCCCGGCAGGAACGGGATCCTGGGTGGCCATGATCTCGCGCACCTTGGAAATGGCCTGCGGGGTCAGGGTGATGGGTGCTTTGTTGACGGTTTCCTGTGCGGGCGCGGTTGTTGAAGCGGCCATGAATTCTCCTCAATTCGGAAATGCTTGCCGGAAACTTAACTTTAACGCCCTGCGACCCAGTACACAAGCTTTCAGCTGCATCTCCGCTTTATCTGATGCCCCAGAAGGTGGGAAAGTCGCAGAAGCGCGACTCTTCCGGGACGAAGAATGGCTGTGACTGTTGTCACGACAGCGGTACCCCTTCGGGGCTACTATAGTCAGCCAGACAGTTCCTTGGCGGGACGGGACCTGGACTTCCGAAGGTCCGCGATGCTCAGGACTGAGTGGTTTCCGGAGGTGGGGTATGCTTTTTGTCTGGACGATGTGGATTGCGTGGTCAGTGCTGGTGGTGATTACAGCCACTCTTCATCTTTACAGTTCAACCCTCTCCCGTGGCGAAGACGACCAGATCTATCTGGATGACGCCTTTTCCAAGGAAAAAGCCGAACAGGAAGAGATTGTCGCGAAGGTAGCCAAGGTCGAGACTCCGTTGAGGATCTTCCGGTGGCTTACCTCAGCGGCGACAGTTTTCGTGATCGGGTACTACATCGTGGATATTGTCAGCCAGTTCAAATAGACCACCATCCACCCTCTGTTGTTTTGAATGGCTGGCGGATGCCTCTGTGGCGTTCGCCAGCTATTCCATGTCTGCGCTTCACACTTGCCCCCGCTTCCTGTTCTGCTTCCTACTCCACTTCCTGCCTGGCGCGGTAGCCGTCGCGGGCGATGACGTCGTACTTGAGCGGCTTCTGCTTCTCGTCCTGGATGCGCAGGGGATGACCTTCTTCATCAACCAGTTCCACGCGCAGCTTGCGATAGGTGCCGTCCTGCTTGGCGTTGGTGGGGTGGTAGATCAACTGATACTTGGAGCGGATATTCTGGTTGATGGTTGAGAAGATATCCGGCATCTCCCCGGCAAAGCGTGGAGAAAACCACATGCCGCCGGTGATCTTGGCGAAGGTCTTCATTTCGTTGTCGGCCTGCAGATAATCCAGGTCGCGCATCTGCGCTCCCCAGCCGCCGCGGCCCTCCGTCACGGCGCGCAATGCGCCTCCGGTGGAAACAGCGAAGATCGTCACGTCGGGGGTGTTCTTGACCTTCTGCATGATCTTGTCGAGGGTAATTCTGGAGAAGGTGTCGCGGCCGGAGGCGATAAGGATGATGTACTTGCGGCCCTCGATGCGGCTGAGGCGGTCTTCGGCTTCGTAAAGGGCGTCGAAGAGGTTGCGCTCGTCGAACATGGGGATGCGCATCGAGTTGATTGCCTCCTGGACCTGGCTCTTGTCCTGGGTGAAGTCGGAGACAATCCGCGTCTTCATGTCAAAGGTCATTACGGCCACGTAGTCCATGGGCCGCAACTGGCTGGCAAACGCGGTCGCCGCGTTGCGCATGTCATAGATGAAGTGGTAGTTCGTGGCGGCAAACTCGCACAGCAGGAGGGCGTTGATGGGTGCCTCGGTGCGCTTGAAGCCAGTGACTTTCTGCAACTCTCCATTCTCATAGACGCGGAAGTTGCCGGGTTTCAGGCCCGGAACGAACTGCCCGGTCTTCTCCAGCAGCACACCCACGTCAACCGTCACCTCGGGAACCTCGATGCGCAACGAGAAACTGGGCATGCCTTCGGGGTTCTTGATCTTGGGCGCAATCGGTGCCGGCGGAGGCACGTTGTCGGAGTTGTCCTTCTTCTTGGGCAGGGCGATGACCCCGGTGTCGGCGCTGGGACCGCCAGAGTCGGGCGTGGCCTGGTCGGGCTGCTGAGACTGCTGGCCAGAGGATGGCGCAGGCGTTTGAGCCAGCAGCGGACCAGAGGGTGCAAAAGCTGTCAGGGCCAGAACCAGGAGCGCCAGCGAAAAACGGCGACAAACAGAGACAAAGGAACGCAGTGAATCCATGACAGCCTCCTGCTCAACAGCATACGGGATTCCGCGAAGCGAAAGGCAAGCTTAGAAAGATCCCTTCGTCCGAGTTAGACGCGAAACAGGTGGCGAAGGACGGCAAATTGCGAACCGCAACCGCCGGTCAAAAGCCTCTGGCCACCAGCCAGGCCTCGGTCAGATCGGGCATCGACTGCTTCCGGGCGAGCATCTGGGCGTGAGCCAACTTCACCAGCACATCAGCTTCGACGTTCACCGGAGCGCCCACGGCAAGCGTGTGCAGGTTCGTTCGCCAATAGGTCAAGGGAAGGATGGCAATCGAAATCGTCTCGCCGTCGAAGTCCGCAATTGTCAGGCTGATGCCTTCGATGGCGACTGATCCCTTGTGCACCATCCAGGGATGGACGATCTCCGGAACCGTCACCTTGAGCGTCCAGTCGGTGGTCTCGCGGTTAAACGCCGGACTTGCGGGAGAGATGACCGGCTCAAGAGAGGCGAGCCTCCCGCAGCCGTCCACATGGCCCTGCACAATGTGGCCGCCAAGCGGGCTTCCGGCAGCGGTGGGCAGCTCCAGATTCACTTTGGCGCCGGTCCCGAGCGAGCCCAGCGAGGTGCGGTCCAGTGTCTCCTGCGCCAGATCGGCGTGGAAGTATGTGGGCTCAACGTCGAGAGCGGTGAGGCAGACGCCGGAAACGCCCAGCGAATCTCCCTCGCGTAACCGTCCGGCGATTTCCGGAGCCTCGACCGTGATGCGCCGCACGCCGCCGCGGCTCTCCAAGCTGACAAGCGTCCCCGTCTGTTCGATGATGCCAGTAAACATGCTTCTATTCTAAGGGAACAGGGATCGTAGAACAGAGACGATTGGTACCCAACACTGGAAGCTAGTCTCCTGCGCGCCTCTGCTTCTTGCTTGCGCGCCGTTCGACCTTGATTTCGCGGAGATCCGGTAATCCCACGCGTCGATCCTTCATTTCCCTGCGCTGATCAACTGCCGGAGCCGTTGCCGAAGGCGCACGCGGATCGGTCGGTCTCCTTGACCGCGTCGCTGACTCTGCCGGGGCGGGTCCGGTGTCACTGGTCAGCAGCTTGTTCAGAACCGGCACTTGCTCGCGTTGCTCCTCCACGAAGTCCACGCCCTCTGCAGTGAGCGCAAAATCCGAGTTATCCGCGCGGGATATGTATCCCTTCTTTTGCAGATACCACACCGTGAATTCCAGATAATCGCGCGGAAATCCCATGCGCTGCTCAACTTCGGTAAGCGAAACTTCAGGCCGGGAGGGGTTGGTGCGGCGCCGCGCATAGAGCAGGGCCAGCAAACCAAGCCGCCGGTTCAACTCGCCCTTGATGCTGTCCATAAAATCAATTTCCTCGGACAGCGGGACCTCCTGGGGCAATTCCTGATCGCTGGTCGCATCGTACTGCGCGCGGCGCGCCGGGTTGGACAATACTTCATAAGCCTGCTTCAAAAGCATGAACTTTTCGGCATCCCCAGTCTGCGCGTTGTCAGGATGGAAGCGAGTCGCCAGAAACTGGAACACGCGATGGATCGTCGCGGGCTCGGCATTGCGGCTGATCTGAAGGAACTCGTAATAATCGGGGGTGTTCATGATCGGCTTCCCAGAGGACCGCTTCTCTTGCAAGCAGAAGTCTCCTCTTCCGTGTACTGGTTACAGGAGATTGTACCCCTGCGAGGCGGCGATGAAGGACAAAGGGCAAGTTGCGGTCTGCGCGGAGTCCGATTCGGAACCATTCCGCATATGGCTTCAGAATGCTTCACTTACGAAGGCCGCGCTGCTTATGGCTCGCGCGCTTCCGGCCATGGGTCGCGCAGCAGGGAGCAGAGGCCCAGGTCGTTTTCGTAGCGTTCGACATCGACCGCGGCCATGCGGATGGGGTCGGCCACGCCCTTGAATGCGGGGACGGCGTCGGAGCCCATGATCTGCGGCGAGACAAAAATGTGAATGCGATCCACCATGCCGGCGGTGAGAAGCGCCGTGTTCAGGCGCGTGCCTGTTTCGGTCAGCAGCGTCAACACACCCTCTTCGCCAAGCTTGTCCAGAACCTTGCCCAGCGGGACGCGGCCCGGCGCCGGCAATCTGTCGCCGGCAACTTCTGTTTCGATGGAAAGGACCTCGACCCTCACGCCACGCTCACGCAATGCGTTGGTGCGGGCCTCGTCCTTCGAAACGGTGAAGACGACCACGTCGTCATGGGCTGAGGCCACCATCTTACAGTCGAGCGGCATGCGCAGGGCCGAATCCAGCACCACGCGCAGCAGGGGCCGGCGGCGGCGCAGGCCGCTGCGGTCGGTGAGCATGGGGTCATCGGCCACCACGGTGTCTACGCCGGTGACGGCGGCATCGGCCTGCCAGCGCAGGGGCTGCACAGCCGCGCGGGCGGCTTCCGAGGTGATCCAGTAGGGCTCGCGCAGAATGTGCTGGCCCGGTGGCGGAGCGATGCGGCCGTCCAGCGTCATGGCCACCTTCATCAGCACAAACGGCCGTTGATGCTGGCACCAGCGGGCAAAGCCTTCGTTGAGCCGGCGCGCTTCCGCCTGGCAGACACCGACAGTTGTTTCAAGGCCCGCCTCGCGCAGGCGCTCCAGCCCGTGGCCGGCGACCGAGGGGTTGGGGTCGACGGTAGCCACCGCTACGCGATGGAGGCCGGCCTGGATGAGCGCCTCGGTGCACGGGCCGGTGCGTCCGGTGTGGTTGCAGGGCTCCAGCGTGACGTAGGCCGTCCCGCCGCGCAGGCGCTGGCCGGCGTGCAGCTGGGCGATTTTCAGCGCGGCCACTTCGGCGTGGTCCAGCAGGTCGTACTCGTGCCAGCCCTCGCCTACAACCTGGCCGGCGCAGTCGAGAATGACGCAACCTACGGCGGGATTGGGCGAGGTGACGGCGATGCCGCGGCGCGCCAGTTCCAGTGCGCGCAGCATCCAATGGTTGTCTTGTTCTATCTGCTGATTCATGCCTGGGTCGATTGGGAACAATTCCAGTGTATACGGGGCGCGGGGTGCGCAGGCGGTGCGCAGCGATAAGGATGTTTCCTGGTACTGATCCAAAGGCATGACTTCCGGATTGCCCGTGATCCGCGCGGAAGCCGGCTCCCTATACTGGACGCATTCTGAGCACTTGCTGCCTAAATCCAGTGTCGTTCGACCCCCGGCGACTCCTACCGCAAATGCCCTAGCTTACACTCAAATTACATGCTCAATCGAGGCTATGCCTATACCACGATCATCAGCAGCAAATGCCATGGACAGACCCTGCTCTCCCACTTGGCAAGCCTCTACCCCCACTCAACCGCACAAGCCTGGCAACAAAACCTGAACAACGGCGAGGTCACTCTCAACGGCGTCACCGCTACCGGAAGCGAATCCCTTACTTCAGGCCAAACCCTTGTCTGGAACCGTCCGCCCTGGATCGAACCAGACGCCCCTCTGCACTTCGAGATTCTGTTTGATGACCCCTATCTGTTGGCCGTCAACAAACCCAGCGGGCTGCCCACCTTGCCTGGCGGCGGCTTCATGGAAAACACCCTCCTGCGCCTGGTGCAAAAGCATACCCCCAACGCAAACCCTGTCCACCGGTTGGGGCGAGGTACCAGCGGCATCGTCCTGTTTGCCAAAACACCGCAGGTAGCCTCGAACCTAACCGCAAATTGGAATGCACCCAGAATTCAAAAAACCTACCGGGCCTTGGCTCAAAACATTGCTGAGCACGACACCTACGAAATCCTCACGCCCATCGGCCTTGTTCCGCACCCGCGCCTCGGTTCCGTGTGGGCCGCCAACCCAAGTGGTAAACCATCAAAGTCATTGGCAAGGGTGATCTCACGCAACCCAAGCACCACAACATTTGAGGTAAGCCTATATTCGGGCCGCCCGCATCAAATCAGAATCCATCTGGCATCCATCGGCCATCCCCTGGTTGGCGATCCTCTGTACGGCTTAAACGGCCAGCCTCTTGAAAACCTTCCCGGCCTCCCCGGCGATGGAGGATATTCCCTGCACGCCCAGTTTTTAAAACTCCAGCACCCCATCACCGGAGAACAAATCAGTCTCGAGGCGGTTTTGCCGTCCGGATTCTGATTGCATCAGTAGGTCCGCAGCTGGAATCAAGTCAGGGTGCTGTCGAAATCTGGCGAGTGCCCCGTGTGCCGTGAGAAGTGAGAACAACCAATGAAGATAGTTGCCTGGGAGAGCACAGAGCTCGGCCTGGGAAAGCCCAAAAGCTTCATCCCTCACAGATTACCCCCAAAAGGTAGGTTGGCGGCGCACCTTGATTCGCCAACGAACTGAGTGCCTCTCGATAAGGAAGAATCAAGAGGAGGAAATGGGCCGGGCACCTGCCTTTTCGAGTTAATAACTCTTCGAATGAAGCCTATAGTTATTCGCGATATCCCGAGTCCGAAATCACGGAACAGATGTACCCTCGTTTCTTGTCTATTTGGAGTTGCGCTCCTGACAATAAGATCAGAACGTCATTCCGGCTGTGTCTTCCCCGGCATTTCGAGCTTCACTCGGTGATTGCGCGCATCCAATGTGATCACCAGTTTATTCAAAACGCTCCCCAGGTTCACAAAAGGTACGGAATCCGTAATTAGCAAGGTCGGATTGTGCACGACTATGCTTCCGATTGTGAGGTCGCCGTCGAGTGTCGCCCTGGACATCTCGTGGTTGCGCCTGTTGATATCCGTCCATCCATAGGGCAACTTGACGAGATTTTGCAGATGCAGGCGGGAAGCAAAATCGGGCGGCACTGTCACGTCGGCACCAGAATCTTTAGCACCTGTGTCGATACATGCGTTGGCGGGTACACCTCCAAGGAGAATATCCACATAAGGGCGAAGATGCACGTCATTGTACTTTAAGATGTTTTTCCCGTCCTCGGGCGGCAGCGACTGTTCAGAGATGGAGAGCTTGTTCGATGGGTAATCGAGCCGAACAACAACATCCTGGAAGAGGCCGATACCCAAAAGACCGCTGCCATTCTTGACCAATGGTGAGGCATTCGGGGGCGCGATTCCGATGGCGTGATGGAACAAATGCCCGGCAAGAAGCAAGTCGTCAATATGCACGACGTCCACCGAAGGGTCGTTCGCGTGTTCCATAGCTGAGTGCGATTGCGTGTGCGAGGTCACTGGAAGACTTAACTCGCGGGATAACTCTGGAGTGATGGTAAAACCCGTGCTAGCTCCGGTATCAATCCCAAATTGATATGGCCCGTGGCCATTGATCTTCACCTCCACGCCATTTTTGAACGGAACGGAGGTTGGTGACGAGGGTTCCTGAGCCATAACTCTGCCCGAAAATAAAGTCCCCGAGAGAATCAGCAGGAGAGCAGCAGTAATGAATCGCATGGCGGCCATTCTAATAACGACGCGTGAATCGAGTCAACTTCAGGCGCAGCAGCGCGAGGCTCGCGCCGCCCAACATCAAATGAGCCCCATCATTACTCTTTTTTTAGCGAAGGATTGGAGGCCACGATCCTTGACCGGCGTGTGGTTCAGGTTTTAATTCTGAGACCTGGGAAAGTGTGCGCAGCGCATCCAATTATGCGCTTTTATCCGCCAGAATCGGCCCAATAAATCAAATTAGCGAGGGTTTACGAAGAAATTGGTCCGGGTCAAAGCCCGTATTTTTCAACAGTCCGTCCCCTTCAAGGCCCGTGTTCTCCAGAATTCCGTACCCTTCAAAGCAGACATTTTTCGGAATTGCGTTTCGCGGCGCGCATTTGTCCGCTTATACCAGTAAAGAATCGACAAATTCCACTGGGGAAAACTCGAGCAAATCGTCCATTTGTTCGCCGACGCCGGCGAACAGAACCGGCAGGTTAAGCTCCTGGGCAATCGCCACGGCGATGCCACCCTTGGCCGTGCCGTCCAGCTTGGTGAGGATGATGCCTGTGACTCCGGCGGACTGTGTGAACTCGCGGGCCTGGTTGAGGCCGTTCTGGCCGGTCGTGGCGTCCATGACCAGCAGCACTTCATGGGGCGCGCCGGGAATCAGTTTTGCGGCCGTGCGGCGCATCTTGTCCAGCTCGTCCATGAGGCCGGACTTGGTGTGAAGGCGGCCCGCGGTGTCCACGATCAACTCGTTGATATTGTGTGCCTTGGCTGCGGTGACGGCGTCGTAGAGAACGGCCGAGGGGTCGCCGCCTTGGCGGGTCTTGATCATCTCGACGCCGGAGCGAGTGGCCCAGACTTCAAGCTGCTCGATTGCCGCGGCGCGAAAGGTGTCAGCGGCGCAGAGCAGAACGGTGCGATTCCGGGCCCGATACCAAGCCGCGAGCTTGCCCGCAGAAGTGGTTTTGCCAGTGCCGTTGACGCCGACCAGAAAGGTTACGCTGGGCCCGTCGGCAGGCGGCAGGAGATTGGGCCGGTTGGCGATAGGGGCTTCAAGAATGGCGCGGATCTGGGCCTTGAGCAGCTCGCGCAGTTCCTCGCCGCCTTCGATGGCCTGATGGCGTGCGCGGTCGCGCAGGGCTTCGAGAATGGCGGTCGTGGTCTGGATGCCGAGGTCACTGGTAAGCAACGCCGATTCAAGGTCTTCCAGCGTCTTCTCGTCCACCGTGTGGGTGAGGGCGACCAGGTCTTCGATCTTGGCCGAAAAGGACTCGCGGGTGCGCGAGACAGCCTGCTTCATGCGGCTGAAAAAGCCGCCTTTGGGGGCCTCGTCCGGGCTGGAATCGGGCGTGGTGGAGGACTCTGCTTGTGCGTCTTTTTTGCCGTTGAAAAGCTTGAACATAGGGCTTCCAGATTCAAGTTTAGAACATGGGTGGCCGCCGGGACTGTCGGCAAGCGAGCTTCGAGGATTCCCCCCTTGGCAAATGCCCGAAGACTGGGGCGCCCAGACTCCCGGACGCCCTATCCATCCTGTTCAAAAGACGATGGATATAGCGTCTCCGGAGGGAACAGAGAGCTACAGCCCTCTGAGGAATGGGCCAGATCTTTGGGCCCTTTGGCCCGGAATAGGGCGACTCGAAGCAAGTACAACTGTAATGTTAGCGTTCGTCCTTGCCGGGGCGGAGCATCAACTCGTGGATGGCTATGTGGGGGTCCTTGCCTTCGTTGAGGATGAGTTCCATCTGTTCGGCGATGGGCATTTCGATGCCGTGGCGGCGGGCCAGGCCCAGGGCTGCGCGAGTGGTGAAGACGCCTTCAGCGACTTTGCCGTCCAGGCTGGCGAGGATTTCCGGGAGCTTGCGGCCGCGGCCCAGCGCCTCGCCAACGGTGCGGTTGCGGCTGAGCGAGCCGGTGCAGGTGAGCACCAGATCGCCCACGCCGGACAGGCCGGCCAGGGTCTCACGATGGCCGCCACAAGCCACAGCCAAACGTGTGATTTCCGCGATGCCGCGAGTCATGAGGGCTGCGGCGGAGTTGTAGCCGAGACCCACTCCCGAGGCGATGCCGGCGGCGATCGCGATGACGTTCTTGAGAGCGCCGCCCAGCTCGACGCCGATGACGTCGGTGCTGGTGTATATCCGGAGAGATTCAGAGGAAAACTCACCCTGGATGCGCGCGGCAACAGCCGGGTCGTCAAAAGCCACAGTGACAGCAGTTGGCTGCCCCTGTGCGACTTCCAGAGCGAAGCTGGGGCCGCTCAGCGCGCCGATGGGAACGGTGAGAGAGACTTCCGCGGGGCAGATCTGCTCAAGACAGGAGGAAATGACCTGGGTCATGCGCAGGAAAGTGCGGTTCTCAACACCCTTTGTTGCGCTGAGAATGACCTGGCCGGCACGGAGATAAGGGCCGACGCGAGCCAGCGTGGAGCGGAGGAACTCCGACGGAACGACAGAGACGACGATTTCGGCGTCGCGAAGGGCGGCGTTATCGCCGGTGACGGTGAGGCCCTTGGGGATGGGAAAGCCGGGCAGAAAGAGCTTGTTCTCGCCGGCCTCATTGATTTCCCGAGCAAACTCCGGACTGTGCGCCCAGAGAGAAACCTGGTGACCACCGCGACGGTGAAACGAAAGAGCAAGGGCTGTTCCCCAAGCTCCGGAACCCAATACGATAATGCGACTCATGCGGACCTCCTGGCGCCAAGGCGGGATTCCGTACCGGCCAAAAGGCGGCGGATGTTCTGGCGATGCCTGGCGATGATGAGCAAAGCGACGGCAAACTGGACGGCGATGTAGAACAGCGGACGGTCGCCGCGGACCAGGAAGCAGGCAAAGATGGGGAAGCTGGCCGCACCGAGGATGGAAGCCAGCGAGACATAGCGGCTGAACACGAGGACCAGCGCGAAGACGGAGATGGCGGCCAGAGCGGCCAGGGGAGCGGCGACCAAGAATACACCGAAGCCAGTGGAGACGCCCCTGCCGCCACGGAAGCCGAGCCAGACAGGGAAGATGTGACCGAGGACGGCAAAGAGGGCGGCCAGCGACTGGAGGTCGCGAAGCGGACAATGAGGCAGAAGCAGGACGCCGACAAGGCCGCCAAGCCAGACAGCTGCCGATCCTTTGAGCATGTCGAGCAGAAAAGTGACTGCGCCCAGGCCCTTGCCGCCGGAGCGAAGGACATTGGTTGCGCCGATGTTGCCGCTGCCGGACTGACGGATGTCCTCGTGGCGGAAGAGGCGGACAAGCAGGTACCCGGTGGGACAAGACCCGAGGAGATAAGCACCGACCACGATGAGGAAGCTTGCGAGGATCATACAGATTGAGAGTTTAGCAGGTGAAGGCGGAGGGCGGGGCATGGCACTGCTGGACTATGGAATCGATGCTTCCAGGGATCCTCTGATGAAGTTCCATGCTGAAGCGCGGGGCTTCATTAGCAGGTCAGCGGCGGCAGTGAAATGTGTCGCGCTGCAAGGCGATTGCGTTTGTCTACCTGCAAGGCGGGATATGAAAGACACTTGGTCGGCCTGCAGGGCGGGGAATTGAAGAAATGGAAGGCTTTTCGCCAAAAGGCCGGCTTGGGGGCCGAGAAAATAGCAGCAAAACTCCGTCTGGAAGCCGCGAAAAAGTTTGCAAAACAGCCAAATATGGGCCTTAATCTGTGCGGATTTCGCTCTTGTTTTGCGCTTTTCGCAAGTTTCTCGTAAATACGCTGGCGGAGCGCGGAGCATGAGCGCCGTCCCGACGGGACTCCGTGTGAATTGTTGGTTTCGCCCACCCCACGCTGAAGCGCGGGGCTAACAACCATTGCGCCTATGGCGCGGGTGAGGAGCCGCTGCCGCGAGCGATGAGCCGCTGCCGGAATGGAGCGATTCTATCCAGGCCCCTTTGAGGGACCGCCAACCTCAAAGCCTCCGGCTCTGCCGGAGGATACTTACTTTCATATTTTCCCTACGGAACCTCTGAATAGGTCGAATCGGTCAGGGAATAATCCCTCAGGGGCTAAAGCCCGCCATTTATTTTCAACGGCTTACGGCACGACTGAAGTCGTGCCCTGACGCTTCTTGCCTCTCCGGATGAGTTTTTCCGCAGCCTGTAAAGCCCTGCTGATTATGCTGGATTTTATGTACGGGCTAAAGCCCGTACCCTTCAAAACATCAACATATTCAGAGGTTCCCTAGGGAATACTGTAGTCTTGGATTTCATTGGTTTCCCACCCTTTCCGCAGAAAAAAGCGGAAAGGATGGGGCACGGAAATCTATAGCAAAAGCAAAAATGCACTAACGGGAGAATCGAGGCCACGCCGGTTGAGTTTTGTGCTATCTCACCCTAGCCGCAAAAACCAAGACGCGGCGAGGGTGGGGCACCCAAGTTTATGGCAGGTCTGAAGTCGGGTGATGAGACAAAAAGACTTCTGAGTGGAGAGTAGCTGGCGAAGGAAGTTGGTGCGGCAGCTTTACCTGAGTCTCCTGCGGACGAGGTCGAGGGCTTGCTGGGCGGCGTACTGGCGGATGTGGTCGCGGCCGCCCAAGAATCTCTTTTCAACGACCTCGGTTTTCTGAGCGTCGCTGAGGGCGATGTAGACCAAGCCGACAGGCTTTTCGTCCGTGCCTCCGGTGGGGCCGGCGATGCCGGTGACGCCGAGTCCGAGAGTCGCGCCGGTGCGCTCGCGAATACCCGCGGCGAGGGCTTCGGCCACCTGAGGGGAGACAGCGCCTTGCTGGGCGATCAGGTCCGAAGGGACGCCGGCGAAGAAGGTCTTGAGCTCATTGGAGTAAACGATTGCGCCGCCGAGGAAGGAGCGCGAGCTGCCGGGGACGCTGGTGATGCGTTGGGAGATCATGCCGCCGGTGCAGCTTTCGGCGACGGCAAGGGTGGCCTGGCGAAGGCCGAGATAGTAGAGAACGATCTGTTCGAGAGACTCGCCATCGGAGGAATAGAGCCAGTCTTCGAGGGCTTCCTCCAAGCGGGTGGCCAACTCGTCGACGCGCTGCTGGGCGATGGCCTGATTCGACTTGGAGCAGAGCAGGGTGAGCTGGATGTCGCCGCTGTGGGCGAGGATGGTGGTTTCAATGTCCTTGTAAGTGGTATAGATGGGGGCCAGCAGCTTGTCGGCCTGGGACTCGGAAATCATGGCGGCGCGAAGGGTGCGGCGGGCCATGTGGCGGACGGGCACGAGTTCGCGCAGGCGTGGCAGGCACTCGGCATCGAAGAGAGGCAGGCACTCGCTGGGGGGACCGGGGATGAGCATGAGCAGCTTGCGATAGCCCTCCCAGGTTGTGTCGAGCCACTGGCCGGGGGCGCTGCCGTTGGGGTTGGGCAGGAGGGTGGCGCCTTCGAGCACGTCGGCCTGCTTGAGGTTGTTGGGGGGCATGGGGAGGCGCAAGGCGGCGGTGCGGGCGGCGAGGGCGGAGACCTGGGCGGCGTCGCGTCGCAGGGAGAGCGAGAGGGCTTCAGCCGCTGCCTCGCGGGTCAGATCGTCCTCCGTGGGGCCGAGGCCGCCCGTGATAACCACAATGTCCGCGCGGCCGAGGGCGACGCGGATGGCGTTGGCCAGATCCTTGCGGCGGTCGCCGACGATGGTCTTGAAGGCCACGGTGACGCCCATATCGTTGAGTTTTTCCGTGAGATGCAGGGAGTTGGTGTCCTGGCGGAAGGGGGTGAGCATCTCGGAGCCGATGGCGATGATTTCAGATTTCATAGGGACAGGGAACAGCAAACAGCAAACAGCTAACAGCTAACAGCTTACAGTAGACGCTGGCAGCTTTTAGTTTGGGCGTTGCATGATGCAGGCCCCGGGAGCATCTTTCAGTTACCAGTTGACGGAGTGTCGGAACTGTTAGCTGTCTACTGTATGCTGTCTGCTGCCTAAAACAGATTCAGTCCTTCGACACCCAAGTCCACATCATAAACGGCGTCGCCGGTGGCGAGAATGGCGGTGCCGAGGGGGGAGAAGGCCAGGCCGACGAGATTGGCGCCGGAAAGGACCAGAGAGGCCTCGCCTTGCGGGGTCACGCGCACCACACCGCAGCGGCCATGGAGGCAGGCGGTCAGGTAGAGGTCGCCCTCCCGGGAGAGCGCCAGGCCCTGCGGACGGCCCAGGCCGCTATACCAGACGCGTGCGTCGCCGTGGGTGTCGATGGCCCAGATGGCGTCGTTGGAGGAGAGCGTGGGGCCGGTGACGTAGAGCGTGCCGGCCTGATCGACGGCCAGGTGATAGGCCGAGACGCTTGGTTCGAGAGTGGCGTAGACGAAGATCTGTCGGTCGGGGTTGATTTTGAAGATGGTGCCGCTGCGGTCGCCGACAAAGAGGTGGCCTTCGGCATCGAAAGCAGCGCCGGTGGCCACGCCCATGCCCTCGGCGTAGAGAACAGGTTCGCCGGCCGGGTCGATGCGATAGACATTGCCCTCGGCGCGCGAGGTAACGAAAAGCTCACCCTCGGGGCTGAAGGCGAGGCCCGTGGGGTTGAGGATTCCGGTGACGAAGGAAGTTCCGCGGCCGTCGGGACTGACGCGCACCACCGAGACCGGGGTTTGCTTGCCCCTTGCGCCAGAGATGGTGGCGTAGATCATGCCCGAATGGCTGACGGCCGGACTGGTGACCGGATGCAGGCCATCGGAGAGTTGATGGGCCACGCGCAGAGGGGCTGTGTTGCTGATGCCGCGGGGGTTGCTGACCTGGATCAGGCCCGTCGTCGCTTCTTCGGGAACACGGAGGGCCAGCCGCGCGGGACGACTCATCAGCACCTGGGCCGGCTGGCCATCGACGAACACGGAGGGCAGCACGGCGGGCGGACCAACGGACGGCCCGAGATTTGCGCCGGTTAGCTCGACCTCGCCCCCCGGCAGCGCGGCGGCGGGCAGAAGGTCGTCGATGTGCGGCGGAGAAGGAGGGGCAGAGGCGGATTTGGCGTAAGCGCTTGGCATATCAAATCCAAAGATGCAAGAGCGATGCTACACCCAAAGCATACAGCCCGGCGCCAACATCATCGAGCACAATGCCCCATCCTTCTGGGAGCTTTTCCAGTCGGCGGAGGGGGAAGGGCTTGGCGATGTCGAAGAGGCGGAAAAGGATGAGGGCGATGAGGGCGTGACGCCAGTTGGCCTGGCTGCCGAGGAGGGCGATCCACTGGCCGATTGCCTCGTCGACGACGACAAAGCCGGGGTCGTGGCGGCCGCTTTCGCGGGCGACGATGGTGGAGGCGGGGATGCCGAAAACGAGCGCCAGAATGATGGCGGCAAGGAGGGCGACGAGCAGCGCGATGGGAGCGGAGGAGATGCCCCAGGCGTAAGCGGCCCAGAGAAGAAGGGCGGCGACCGATCCCCAGGTGCCGGGGCCGGGCTTGCCGAAGCCGGCGCCAAAGAAGGTGGCAACGGTCCAGGCCCAGAGGGTCTTGCGGGCGGTTGGGGCTGAAGTGGGCGCGCTAGTTGTCATCGGAGTCCTTGTTGCGGCCGCCGCCCATTTCTCCGAGGTTTTCGAGGACTTCGGGATCGAGGACGGGCGAGCTGATCTTGTAGACTCCCATGGCCCACTTGCCGAGATCGATCTTGCGGCAGCGGTCGCTGCAAAAGGGGAAGTCTTCGTCTGTGTGGCGAACCAACATGCCGCAGGTGGGGCAGTGGAGCAGCTTGGCGGATTTTTTCTTTGTGGCCATGATCTATTCCACTTTACAGCGGACCGGAGAGGATGCGCGCGACAACGTCGTACGCGTGGGCTTCTGTGATTTCGGCATTGTAGAAGCGGCCGGGTTGGAGGGCTTCCAGAGGGCCGAAGTCGTTGATGTAGACCTTGCCGTCGATTTCAGGGGCGTGGAACTGGGTGCGGCCTTCCCAGAGGAGCGGGGTCTCTTCGCTTTCGCCTTCGGCGAGCAGAACCAATTCGCGGCCCACCCATTGCTGCTTGGCGCGCTTGCTGATGGACTGCTGGAGCTTCATCAGGCGGCGGCGGCGGGATTCGATGGTGCGGCGGGGAATTTTGCCGTCGAGCGCAAAGGAGCCGGAGCCTTCCTCGTCGGAGTAGCTGAAGACGCCGAGCCAGTCGAACGCAGCTTCGCGGATGAACTCCTCCAGAATTTCAAAATCGTGGAGGGACTCGCCGGGGAAGCCGACGATGAAGGCTGTGCGGAGAACGACGCCGGGAATGGCGGCGCGGACTTTCTTGAGGGTTTTGAGGAAGATGGCGGCGCTGCCGCCACGCTTCATGCGCTTGAGGACGGCGGTCGAGGCGTGCTGGAGGGGCAGGTCGAGGTATTTGCAGATGTTGTCGTGGCTGGCGATGGTCTCCAATAGCCGGTTGGTGATGCGGTTGGGGTAGGCGTAGAGGAAGCGGAGCCAGCGGAGATTGGGAATGGCGGCGACGGCGTCGAGGAGCTGGGCGAGGCCGTCTTTCATGCCGAGGTCTTCGCCGTAGCAGGTGGTGTCTTGGCCGATGAGGGTGATTTCGCGGACGCCGCGGGCGACGAGCTGCTCGGCCTCGGCGAGGACGGATTCGAGGCGGCGGGAGCGGAACTTGCCGCGCAGGTTGGGAATGACGCAGAAGGCGCAGGGATGATCGCAGCCCTCGGCGATTTTGATATAGGCCGAGGAGGAGGGGGTGGTGAGGAGGCGCGGGGTCTGCTCGTCGTAGAGGTAGGTGGGGAGTTGACGCGCCGCACCCTGCCAGGAGTCGCGGCGGAAGCGGCCCTGGCGCTCGCGGAGATTGCCTTCGGGGCGGGAGGCGGCTGCCGGGACTGAAGCCCGCGCCGATTGCAGGCCGGTATTCAGGGGCCTGAAGGCCCCTGCTCCCTCCGCGCGGGGCTTTTCCGGAGCGTGGTGATGCGTGCCGGACTGGGATTCCTGGCCGGGACGGGTTTCGGCCAGGGCGCTGGCGCGGAGGATGCTGAAGGGCGAGGATGCGGCGGGCGCGAGGCCGGCGGCTTCGAGAATGGACTCCAGCTCGCCGGTGCCGATGACGGCGTCAACTTCAGGGATGCTCTTGCGGATTTCGTCGCGATAGCGCTCGACCAGGCAGCCGGCGACGATGAGCTTTTTCGCCCGGCCGGAGGTCTTGTGGCGGGCCATCTCGAGGATGGTATCGATCGACTCCTGCTTGGCCGTGTCAATGAAGCTGCAGGTGTTGACGATGAGGATTTCAGCCTCTTCGGGATGGGCGGTCAGGCGAGCGCCGGCGCGGTCGAGCAGACCCATCATCACCTCGGAATCGACGAGGTTTTTGGGGCAGCCCAGGGAGATAAAGCCCACTGTGGGGTGCGCGGGGCTGGATGGCTTGGTCACAGTTTGATTGTACCGAGGATCAACATCGGCTGCCGCGCAGAGCTGTACGGCTTGCCGCAGAGCCTGATTTCTAGTCAGGCGCGCCGATGGGAAGCCCTTCAGGGGTAATCTGTTTTCAGCAGGCGCAGATCATTCCGATAGGAGCGATAACAGAATGAAGATTCTTTTGGCAACAACGATGGCGGCGGTTGCTTTCGGTTTGGCGGCGGGTGCGCAGACCGGGCCGCAGGTGATCCCGCTTTGGAGCCAGGGCGCTCCTGGATTCGAGAGCCGCAAAGATATTCCCGAAGAGGCACGGGATTATTGGGTGCGCCGGATCAACAATCCCACGATCACAGTCTTCCTGCCGCCCAGGGAAAAGGCGACGGGAACGGCCGTCGTGGTAGCGCCCGGCGGTGGCTTTCACGAACTGGTTTACGAAAACGAGGGCGTGCGCGCTGCCGAGTTCTTTAACGGCATTGGAGTGGCGGCGTTTGTTCTGAAGTATCGCTTGCCGGGCGAAGAGAATTCTCCGTATACGATGGACAACGTGCGCCAGGATGCCTATCGCGCGATGCGGCTGGTGCGCAGCCGCGCGGCGGAGTGGCAGATCGATCCGCATCGCATAGGAATGATGGGATTCTCCGCCGGCGGCGCGCTGGTTTCGCTGGTGGCCTATGCGCCGGGCAATGGCGACCCGGCCGCGCCCGACCCGATTGACCGGCTGAACGGCAAGCCGGATTTCCAGATCCTCGTCTTTCCCGGTGGCCCCGAGCCGGAGAAGATCGCCTCCGATGCGCCGCCTTCCTTCCTGATTGTGGCCAACGACGACGAGTACGGATGCGATAAAGTGACTCTGGGCATCTTTGAAAAGTTGCGCGCTGCCGGGGTGCGCACCGAGGCCGTCTTCCTTTCTCAGGGCAAGCACGCCTTCAACATGAACGAGCGCCCGAATCTTCTCACCGTGATGCACTGGCCGCAGCAATTGGCCGACTGGATGCACGACAGCGGCTACCTGACGCCAGCGGGGGCAGTGGTAGGGAAATAAGGGAGCGGGCGACATTTGCGCGGCTGTTCAAGAGTAAATGTCCTGCAAAATCTTCGAGAGAATCAGGCCAGCCCTGTGGTGATAAAATCATCAAGTGCCGGGTCCTACGCGACGTAATCCCGCCAACCCCGCCAGGTCCGGAAGGAAGCAACGGTAACGGGCTAGTACGGGCGCAGTAGGTAACCCGGCGCTTTTTTGTTGCCGTGGGCGCTTTTGTGAAAAGCTTATTGGGAGCGTGGTTTCCCACCCTAGCCGCAAAAACAAGAGCGCGGCGAGGGTGGGGCACCCGAAGCTGTTGTTTGGTTCGGCTTGGTGGAGATTGACGCGGATGAACAACCGCGGGTCCTTCGACTCCCTTCGCGTTGTTCCGGTCGCTCAGGATGGCAGACAGTGTGGGGCGGTGGAATCCCAGGTCCGAGAATCCGGACGTGGGGCACCCGCTCAGGATGATTGAAGTTTTATATTGACCGTGGAACAGGGAACTGCTCCCATAGTGCAAGCCGCAGAGATCAAGATTCAAGGAGAAATGCATTGACCCTCACCGTTCGCCCCATCGTGGGCTGCCGCGCCAAGATTACGGCGTTCGGAACCTATGTTCCGCCGCAAGTTCTGACCAATCAAGACCTGGAAAAGCTGGTGGAAACCAGCGATCAGTGGATCATGGAGCGCACGGGAATCCGCGAGCGGCATGTGCTGGCCAAGGGGCTGGGCGTGAGCACGATCTGCACGGAGGCGGCCAAGAAGTGCCTTGCGATGCGGGGCATCGATGGCAGCGAGGTGGAGGTCATCATTGTGGGCACGGTGACGCCGGACATGATGTTTCCCTCGACGGCCTGCCTGGTGCAGCACAACATCGGGGCGAAGGGCGCGTGGGGATTCGATCTGTCTGGCGGCTGCTCGGGCTTCATGTTTGCGCTGCAGGCGGGCGTGAAGATGGTGGAGAGCGGGGCGCAGAAGAAGGTGCTGGTTTGCGGCGCGGACGCCAACACGAGAATGACCGACTACACCGACCGGACGACCTGCGTGCTGTTTGGCGACGGCGGCGGAGCGGTGCTGGTGGAACCGGCCGAAGAGGGCGAGGTCGGCTTCATCGACTATGCGAACGAGATCGACGGGTCGGGCGCAGCGGCGCTGAACCTGCCAGCCGGAGGCAGCCTGAATCCGGCCAGCCACGAGACCATAGACCAGCACATGCACTACATCCACCAGGATGGGCCGGCGGTCTACAAGTTTGCCGTACGCAAGATGGCCGAGGCCACAACGAAGCTGCTGGAGCGCAACAACGTGACCGGCGCGGAACTGGGCTGCTTCATTCCTCACCAGGCCAATCTGCGGATTATCAGGGCCACGGCGGACCGGCTGGGAATGGACCCGAGCCGGGTGATCGTCAACATTGAGAAATACGGCAACACGTCGGCGGGGACGATTCCTTTGGCGATGGAAACGGCCGTGGAGGAAGGCAAGCTCAAGAAGGGCGACCTGGTACTGATGGCTGCCGTGGGAGCGGGCTTCTCGGTTGGCGCGACGCTGATGCGGTGGGAGATCTGAGAAGGCAGCGGAGCTGGCGGGGCTAGCGGAGTCAGCGAAAGGCAGCGGTGTTAGCGGAGTTAGCAAGACAGCGAGACAGCAAAAAGGCCGGTCCTTTGGGGATCGGCCTTTTTAGAAGCATTTTCACAGTTCCTGTAGGGTTGAATTCGTGGTTTCCCACCCATTTCACAAAGAACGTGAAATGGATGGGGCACGGAGCTTCCTTACTCCATCCGTGAAAATGCTCTACTCCCTGCGCATCCAGCGAGCAGGGTGGCTAGCGATCGTATTGAATGTCCGGTCATAGGGGTTCGCCTGGCCCTCCAAGGCTCGCCCATCACTGGATAGCGTGAATGTCACGGTCACCTCTCCGAATGGGAAAGCAGGATCATGCCCCAGAATTCTGAAACTGACATTTTTGCCCTGGACGTCGACATCCTCGATCGTCCATGCGTGCCGGGCGCAACTATTTGAAATCGTCCATCGCTCGCCGGAGCGCTTGATCACGTAGTCGCACTCGGGATTGGCCTCGCCCCCGACGAAATAGCTGCTTGGGGTGGAAACCTGATACCAGCGACCCTCGACGGAAAAACTGCCGACTGCAGCGTCAGCGAGCTTTTGCTGCTGCTTCTCGATGCGGAGTTTGCGCTGCAGTTCCTGATCCTGCTTCGCGGCCTGATCATCCGCTGCCTTCTGTCCGAGCGCCTTGAGCCTATAGATCTCGTCCTGTGTGTTGCGGGCGTCGGCGGGTTTAATGAGCAGGTAATAGCTCAGGTTTGCGATGGCGTCGTCGTACTGTCCCAAGGCCGTCTGTACGCTGGCCAGTTTTTTGTACACATCTCCCCACCAGGGAGCGGAGAGCAAGGCCGCGTTGTACTCGTCGACGGCGCGCTTCGCATAGGCGGGATTGTCCTCGACGGAGTTTGCGAGGACCGAGGCCATCACATAATGCCCGCGGGCATCTTCGGGAATCTCCGGCGGGGTTTTCATTGCTTGGACAATCTTGATGATCTGCATTCGAGCGACGCTAGTGGGATTGGCGGCAAACTGCGTCAAAGACTGCTGAAGCTGCCGCGCGGCTTGCTGGCTATCAATATCGCTTCTTAGCTCTTCGGCGAGATGGGGGTCCCCCCCAGGCCGCACAGCCTCTTGATAAAAGGCCAGATTGCGCCTGGCGCCGTCATAGTCAGCAGCCTTGGCACATGCAGCGGCGGCACTATAGTCGGCATCGGCATACCAGGGAGCCAGCACGGCGGCCTGTTCGAAGAGCCTGGCCGCGGCCTTGAAATCTTCCGCGGAGGAAGCACTCTTCATCTTCGCCGTGGCCTTTGCAAAACTATCCCGCGCCAGTGGAGGAATTGCCGGAGCCGGATTCAGCTTCGCGGCCAACTCAACGATCTCTTTACGCAGAGTGGGGTCATCAGGATGGTTTTGAAAGTCTGCCAAGTAGGCTGCGAGTTGATTGCGGGAAGCCGTGTCGGAAACCTGCTGCCGCGAGGGGGACGGGCGCTTGGCGGCCTGTGCCGGCGCCAAAATGGCGATTGCGCACAAAAGTGGAAAAAGCAGGAGCCCGAAAAGCATCGATCGCTTATTCATGTTCTCTCTCTCCGTGGTACCCGAAGATCCGAGTAATTCGAGACGATGGGGTACACCTAGTAACCAGAATCTGCTTACATACTACCCGGAATCTCCGCTTTGGGGCACTCATCCGATCGGAATTCCCTGGCTCTGCCGGGGAATCAGCAGGAGTTTGATTTTTACAGAAGTTCATCCAGGAAGCTCCGAGAGATGAGCTGCCAAGCACGCTTCAAGGAGAACCGTGATATACGAGCACGAGTTTATGCCACTCGAAATCGGAGTGCAAGTACCACGGTGTATTCATCCCGAAGCGTCGCAGAAGGGCATTGCAGCGGAGCAGGTGGAACAAATGCGGAATGACGCTGGCCAGAGTTTTGGGGTGCGAGGCTATTTCGTGTTGAAGGCAGGCTGGAATGAAGCTATGATTCGGAACTGCCTCAGCAACATGGAAAAGGAAGACGAGTGACTCGACCAAGTTAAGATGCCTCTGAACGAATGTCGCTTTCAGAGCGAGGATTTCCGGATGAATTAAAGCCGCAGTGTTTCTGGTGGCTTTTGCGGCACGGAATAGCCGCGCCGTTTTCAGAAAATCAGCTTGTGCAGGGATTCGCTGATACGCGCGCAGTTTT